>Ga0070714_100000225_pt1 | contig 44794 bp, 39 predicted proteins | sample LARL83metaG_FD_65450 | JGI IMG/M metagenome (GOLD analysis project Ga0070714, IMG submission 65450) | Corn, switchgrass and miscanthus rhizosphere microbial communities from Kellogg Biological Station, Michigan, USA - LAR L8-3 metaG | ecosystem: Host-associated > Plants > Roots > Rhizosphere ... | reverse complement strand
CGGTCAGCGTGGTCTTGCCATGGTCCACGTGACCGATGGTGCCGACGTTCACGTGCGGTTTGGTACGCTCGAATTTTGCCTTGGACACGGTGCTACTCCGTTTTTAACTCTGTTGCGTCTCACACTGCCCTCTCCATATATATATGGAGTCGGGCGACCTGGAGCCCATGACCGGAATCGAACCGGTGACCTCGTCCTTACCAAGGACGTGCTCTGCCGACTGAGCTACATGGGCGATAAGCCGTCGGTCTCTCTCACTCTTCATAAACACACTCAGTCCAGCCAGCACTCTGGAGCGGGTGATGGGAATCGAACCCACACCATCAGCTTGGAAGGCTGAGGTTCTACCATTGAACTACACCCGCTTTAGGCGTTTAGTCCGGGCGCTCCGGTCTTCCCTGCCAACGAGGGCTCCGGTGGTCGATGCGCCGCACTGTCTGGTGGAGGGGGAAGGATTCGAACCTTCGTAGGCGTAAAGCCAGCAGATTTACAGTCTGCCCTCGTTGGCCGCTTGAGTACCCCTCCACAGGCGAAGCCGGCAATTCTCTTATAAGTAGCTGATAGGTGTCAACTTCTAGCCCAGGAACGGCGCGGGTTTCAGGGGGTAGCGTCACTCTGTCACGGGCAGGTCCGCAGGCCTTGGATTGAGTCCAGCCCCCGACTTACCTGCCGGCAAGCATAGACGGGGCCAAATAGCCTCTGCTTGCCCATTATTTAGCCAGAACCAGAGCATACCGGACCCCACAAAGGCCGACGGCGGAAGGCTTAAGTCGCCCTCCGCCGCCGGTCTGACCCCATCCGTGGGGCCGAATCCTTTAACAGTGGATCAGTGGAAGTTCTGGTGGCTGTTCACCGAGATCTTGAGCTCTTTCTTCCAGTACCCCTGGATCAGGGCCACGGTCTTCTCGGGCAGCGGCACGTAATCCAGCTTCTCGGCGGCGGACTGACCCTTGGTCAGGAACCAGTCGAAGAACTTCAGCACGTCGGTGTTCTGGGCGAGCGGATAGTCCTTGCGCATCAGCATGTAGGTGCCGGCGGAGATCGGCCAGGTCTCGGCCCCCGGCTGGTCCGTAAGGATCAGGTAGAAGTCCTGCACCTTGCTGAAGTCGGCGTTGGCGGAGGCCGCGGAGAAGGACTTGAGGTCCGGGGACACGGTTTTGCCGTCGTGGTTGATCATCTTGGTGTAGGCCATGTTGTTCTGCTTCGCGTAGGCGTACTCCACGTAGCCGATGGCGCCCTTCACCTGGCCCACGAAGCTGGCCACTCCGGCGTTACCCTTGCCGCCGAGCTCACCCGACGGCCAGGAGACCGCGGTATCGGAGCCGATCTTGCTCTTCCACTCGTCGGAGACCTTGGACAGGTAGTTGGTGAAGTTGAAGGTCGTGCCCGAACCATCGGAGCGATGCACCGCCGTGATCTGCATGTCCGGCAGGGTCAGGCCGGGATTGAGGGCCGCGATGGCCTTGTCGTTCCAGTTGGTGATCTTGCCCAGGAAGATGTCCGCCAGCACCTGGCCGTTCAACGTCATCTGGCCGGGGGCCACGCCGGGCAGGTTCACCACGGGGGTGATGCCGATGATCACGGCGGGGAACTGCACCAGACCGTTCTTGGTGAGGTCATCCGGGGTGAGCGGCTTATCGCTGTTGGCGAATTCCACGGTCTTCTCTTCGATGGCCTTGATGCCGCCGCCGGAGCCGATGGCCTGGTAGTTCACCGCAATGTGGTTGGTGCTGTTGTAGGTGTTGGCCCAATCGGACAGCAGCGGGTAGATGGCGGTGCCACCGGCACCCGTGAGCTGCTGCGGGTCGGCGGCCGACGCGACGCCCATGGCGGCGGTCATGATGCCGGCGGCCAGAGCGGCCTTCTTGATGAAATCGAATGACATAGCAGGCTCCTTGAAATGGGAGATGGAGTCGTTGGCCCGACGTACCTTGCGGCACCCCAATCGGGATTAGCCGCCAAATCTAGGGCTGGGGGATGACCACACTATGACTGAAATATTGCGGCAACGTGACAAGCTTACCAAGCCGGTAAATGCCTTATTTGCCAATAGCTTGCGCGACTTCAGATCTTCATGGGGTTTTCACATCCGCGCAAGAAATGCCCTCCAGAATGCCCCGCGTCACCAAGAACCCCACAAAGGACTGCCGCCATGAAACTCATCCATGACTCCCACTCCGCCTACGTGGACACCCGCCTGGAGCGTCTGGCTTCCGGTCGCCGGCGGCGCCGCCTGAACCGGCAGGATGCAGGCCCGCGCCCCGGCGCCCAGAAGGACGCCCAGGCTCCCCGCAAGGATTCCGCCGCCTGAGCTGGCGATCTCACCAGGTGAAGTCGACACCTATATAACCCAGGGCGTGGCTGGCACCGGCGAAGCTGTGGCCGAAGGAGAAGATGAAGCTGGCGTGAGCCGAGAGCTTGTAGCCCCCGCCCAGGTTCAGCGCGGTCCAGCCCGCCGAGCCCACGGCGTCGGACGCCTGCGAATAGACCTCGCCGCCCAGGTTCCAGTCGTCGCTGACCTGCTTCTGGACCTGCCAGCCCGCGTAGAACCAGTCCCGCTGTCCCGGCGCCCGGTTGAGGGTCCAGCCCGCGCCCCAGTAGCTGCTCCAGCCGACGCCCCAGTTCTTCTCGAACCAGATGGGGAACTGATACCAGGCTTGGCCGTTGCCGAGGCCCCGCCCGGCATCGCCGGTGGGGAGCTCGACCGCGGGGTAGATGGCGATCTCCGGGGAGTCGTCCGTCTCCCGGTGGAAGCGCCACTTGAGAGCGACGCGGGTATCTCCCAGCCCCTCTTCCGAAGGCGCCTCGGCCGAGAGCGTGCGCACCACTCCGGGGCCGATGTTGAGGTGCATGTCCGGCGCGATGCCGTAGTTGAAGTCGGCGATGGGGCCCGCGACCTCCTCGCCGTCCGCAGTGCGATCCACGCTGTAGGCCGGGATGATCTCGTAGGTCTGGTAATCGATGGGGTCGGGGTCGTCGGTGAGATACGGCGGCCCGGCGTGGGCCGACCAGGAGAGGCAACACAGGAAAAAAACCACATAGATGCGGCGCATGGCGCGCAATCATCGCATACCGCTGCGGTGCGGGCAGCGGGTCTCCAGCGGTCTCGAAGAGGCGGGGTTTCCGCCGGGAAAGCCTTGCTTGTTGACCCCCCAAAAACCGGCTTGCTAGGCTGGTAGCACGTTTCCGGGGAATTCGCGGCTCATCCGAGGCGTGCTGGAAGCGCAGGGGAAACATCCATGTCTGGTCGCTCACTCGCGCTGCGCGCGTCGGCATCCGTCGCGCTGTTGGCGCTCGCCGGCATCTCTTCCGCCGATACGCCCTCCATCGCCACCCCCAGCGGTGCGGTGCAGGTGCTGCGCATCACGCCCTCGGGCCAGGTGGAGTCGGCGCAACGTCAGGTGGTGATCCAGTTCGACCGCCCCATGATCGTGCTGGGTGCCGCGCCCCCGAAACTCGACAGCGCGCCGGTCACCATCACTCCCGCGCTGCAATGCAATTGGCACTGGGTGAACACCTCCACGCTCGCCTGTGAACTGGGCGAACACGGCAGCAAGCCGCACATGCCCGGCTACGACCGTTTCGGTTACCAGGTCGAGCAAGGCGGCTTCGCACCTGCCACATCCTATAAGGTGACGGTGCATGCCGGCATCAAGGCCACCGACGGCAACGTCCTGGAGAAGGATGCGGAAGAAGAGTTCGAGACCGAGCGCCCGCGCGCCCAGTACGGCTACCTGCGTGAGTGGAGCGGCCCCACCGAACCCGTGATCCAGGTGAGTTTCGACCTGCCGGTGACCAGGAGCTCGGTCGAGGCGCATCTGTTCTTCCCCGCCACTGCCGGCCGCGTGGCGGTGAGTGCCATGGCCGATCCCCACGACCGGCGTGACTTCTACGTGCTGCCCGCCCACGGCGGTGCGCCGGTGCACGTGGATGGGCAGCTCGCCGGCGCACCCCAGGACGAGGGTGACGATGAAGGTGAGGCCGACGACGACGGCGAGGATGGCGCTACCACACCGGACCCTGCCGCCGTCACCACCGCGGCACCGGCCGCCGCGGTGCCGGAAGGCGAACAGGCCCGCTACCAATGGCTGATCGCGGTCCGCCCCGGCGCCAAGCTGCCGGGTGGCGAAGCGGTGCAACTGCTCCAGGAACCCGGCTTGGTGACGCCGCTGGGACCCGAGCCCGGCGACCACGACGGCGAGGTGGGCCGCCCCATCTATACCTACGGCGAGCCGCGCTTCCTCGGCGTGAGCTGCGGCGACAGCGATAACCTGTACCTGGACAAACCTGCCGATCCGGTCAGTTCTCCCAAGGCCACCTGCGACCCGCAGCACTACGTGGCCATGGCCTTCAGCGTGCCGGTGAAGAAGGATGAACTGGAGGCGCACTTCACCGCCAAGGTCAACGGCAAGTCCGTGGATCCCATCGGTGAGATCCCAGACGAGCAGCGCTGGGGTTACCAGCGCTACGAGGACAGTCCCTTCCGGGTGTTCTTCCAGACACCGCTCAAGTCCGACTCCGACTACGCCGTGCAGATGACTGCCGGCATGAAGGACGTGTGGGGCCGGCCCATGCAGCAGGGTGGCAGCGCCGGTTTCCACACCACCCATCGGCAGCCCGCCCTCGACCTGCAAGAGCATGTGGCCGTGCTCGAGAAAGGCGTGGACAGCGACGTGCCCCTGTACTTCACCAACCTGGACAAGCTCAGCACCCGTTATGACCGCCTCTCCATCGACAAGGGCGGCGCAGACGACGCGGCGCGCGGCGACAGCTACGACTACAAGCTGCCGGACGTGCGCGACCTCTCCATCGGCATGCCACTCGGCGTGCGCGAGATGCTGAAGGGCCGCTCCGGCGCGGTGAGCGGTCAGCTCATACCCACTCCCGTCCCGGAACACTATGGCGACGACCCCTACCACTTCTTCGCCCAGGTGACACCCTTCCACGTGGTGGCCAAGGTGGGCCACTTCGATACCCTGGTATGGGTGACCGACCTCGCCACCGGCCAGCCGGTGGCCGGCGCCCGGGTGCGCATCTTCCCGGATGATCCGGAGGATTTCGCCGACGAGCCCAAGGACGCGGCCAGCGCCACCACCGATGCCAGCGGCGTGGCGCACCTGCCCGGCGGCGTCACCCTGGACCCGGACTTGAGCCTGCGCCAGCCGCATTACGGCCAGGACCGCAGCCGCGTGCTGGTGGTGAAGGTGGACAAGGGCGAGGACATGGCCCTGCTGCCCTTGAGCTACACCTTCCAGGTGGACACCTATTCCGCCTCCCATTACCAGATCGAGCAGCGCCTGCGTAAGCGCTTCGGGCACATCCGCGCGTGGGGCACCACCGCCGAGGGCATCTACCGCGCCGGCGATACCATCCAATACAAGCTGTTCGTGCGCGACCAGGACGGCCGCCGCTTCGTGCTGCCGCCGGACGTGGGCTACACCGTCACCCTCGAAGACCCCATGGGCAACGTGGTGGACAAGCACCCCGACGTGAAGCTCTCGCCCTTCGGCGGCTACGCCGGCGAATACAAGGTCCCCGAGTCCGCGCCGGTGGGCTGGTATAGCTTCCACATCACCACGCCGGGAGCCAGCGGCGACGCAGACGACGACTCAGGCACGCTCACGCCCATGCGGGTGTTGGTCAGCGACTTCACGCCGGCGCCGTTCCACGTGGACACCTCGCTGAACGGCGCGAGCTTCCAGCCGGGCGACCAGGTGCAAGTGACCACCACGGCGCGCCTGCATTCCGGCGGTCCCTACAACGGCGCCCAGGGCCGCAACACCGTGACGCTGAAGGCCGAGGACTTCCATCCCGCCGCGCCGGCGCTGGCGGACTTCAGCTTCGCCAGCTATGACGCACAGCTCAACCAGCGCGACCAGGCGGTCAACGAGACCGCCGGCGCGGTGGACGACCAGGGCGTGCTCAAGACCGGCTTCGAACTGCAGGATGCCGGCATCTACTACGGCAAGCTGCTGGTGGAAGGCGACGTGCGCGACGAGCGCGGCAAGTACATCGCCGCCGTCACCCGCGCCGACTACCTGGGCCGCGACCGCTTCGTCGGCCTGCGCATGAACCAGTGGGTGCTGAATGCCGAGCAGCCCGCCTCGGTGCAGTACGTGGTCACGGACGGCAGCGGCAAGATCATGGCCGGCACCGCCGTGGATGTGGCCGTGCAGCGCATGGACCTGAAGGCCGCGCGGGTGAAGGGTCCGGGCAACGCCTACCTCACCCAGTACGCACGCAGCTGGACCGCGGCGGGCGGTTGCAAGGCCGACTCCGCCACGCAGCCGGCCGCATGCCAATTCACGCCGCCGCAGCCCGGCAGCTACCGCATCGTGGCCACCATCAAGGACACCCAGGGGCGCGAGCACCAGTCCTCGCTGCCGGTGTGGGTCATCGGCAAGGGCCAGGTGCTGTGGGAGAACCACGACGATGGCGCCCTCACCATCATCCCGGAGAAGTCCGAGTACCACGTGGGCGATCACGCCCGCTACCTGGTGCAGAACCCTTACCCCGGGGCCAAGGCGCTCATCAGCATCGAGCGCTACGGCGTGCTGAAGAGCTGGGTGCAGACCCTGGACGGCAGCACCCCGGTGATCGACTTCCCGGTGGAGCAGGACTACGTGCCGGGCTTCTACCTCTCGGTCACAGTGATCTCGCCGCGCGTCGCGAAGCCCCTGGGGCCCGACCAGGTGGACCTCGGCAAGCCCGCGTTCATGACCGGCTATCTCACGGTACCGGTGGTGGACGACTACAAGGCCCTCGACATCAAGGTCAGCACGCCCAAGGACACCTACAAGCCCCGCGACACGGTGGACGTGGATGTGGACGTCAAGGCCCGCCACGGCAACGCCGGCAACGTGGAGCTGGCGGTGGCGGTGCTGGATGACTCCGTGTTCGATCTGCTCGCCCAGGGCAAGGACTACTTCGATCCTTATAAGGGCTTCTACAGTCTGGACGGCCTCGACCTGCAGAGCTACGACCTGATCCTGCGCCTGGTGGGCCGCCAGTCCTTCGAGAAGAAGGGCGCGACGCCGGGCGGCGACGGTGGCGCGGCGGTGAGCCTGCGTTCCTTGTTCAAGTTCGTGAGCTACTGGAACCCCACGCTCGGCACCGACGCCAAGGGCCACGCCAGGTTCAGCTTCCAGGTGCCGGACAACCTCACCGGCTGGCGGGTGCTGGTGGTGGCGGTGAACCAGGGCGACCGCATGGGCTTGGGGCAAGGCACCTTCAAGGTGAACCGGCCCACCGAGCTGCGTCCGGTCATGCCCAACCAGGTCACGCAGGGTGACCGGTTCACGGCCGGCTTCAGCGTCATGAACCGCACCGACAAGGCGCGGGACATCAAGGTGCATGTGGCTGCCAAGGGCGCGGTGCAGGGCGCGCCGGTGCACGATGAGACCGTGCACGTGGAGCCCTACAAGCGCGTCTCGGTGTGGTTGCCGGTGCAGTCGACCACGCCGGGCTCCATCGACTTCACCGCCACCGCCGGCGATGCCACGGACACGGATGGCCTCAAGCAATCGGTCCCGGTGCAGCGCGCGGTGACGCCGCTGGACCTGGCCCAGTACGGCACCACCACCGGACCCGTGAGCGAGCCCGTACAGTACCCGGCCAACGCGCTGCCGGGCACCGTGAGCCTGGGCGTGAACCTTACGCCCACGGTGATCGGCAACCTCAGCGGTGCCTTCAAGTACATGCAGGACTACCCGTACTGGTGCTGGGAACAGCGGCTCACCAAGGCGGTGATGGCGGCGAACTTCAGGCGCCTGCACGCCTACCTCGGCAAGGACGTGAGCTGGCCCGGCAACGAGGGCATCCCGGCGGAAGCGCTGGCGGATGCGGCCTCGTTCCAGGCCCCCAACGGCGGCATGGTCTATTGGGTGGCGGATGACCGTTACGTGGACCCCTACCTCAGCGCCTACACCGCCCTCGCCTTCGACTGGCTGCGGGCCCAGGGCTACACGCCGCCCGCCGCAGTGGAGCAGCGCCTGCACGACTACCTGAGAGGCTTCCTCAAGGGTGAAGGCGTGCCGGACTGGTACGGCCAGGGCATGCGCTCCTCGGTGCGGGCGGTGATCCTTCACGTGTTCGCCGAGGACAAGGAGGCGACGCTGGACGACCTGCGCCGCTTCGAGCCGGCCCTGAAGGACATGGACCTGTTCGGCAAGTCCTGGTACCTGCAGGCAGCCCTGGACCTGAAAGCCCAGGACCTGGCGGCGGAAGACCTCCGGATGATCCTCAACCGCTCCAACGAGACCGGCGGCAAGTTCGAGTTCAGCGAGACCCTGGACGACGGCTACAACCGCATCCTCTCCACGCCCATGCGCAGCAACTGCACCGTGCTCACGGCGCTGTCGCGCTACGCACAGGGATCCGCGGCCGACGCCGCCATGGTAGCGGACGTCCCCTTCAAGCTGGTGCGCAGCATCACGGCCATCCGCGGCGGCCGCGACCACTGGGAGAACACCCAGGAGAACCTGTTCTGCATGCAGGCGCTAGCGGACTACTCGGAAGCCTATGAGAAGGCCACTCCCGCCATGCACGTGGCGGTGAGTGCAGGCCCGGATGCCGTGGGCGCGGCGGACTTCCACTCGGTGCAGGATCCGGCGGTACAGCTCAGCAAGGCGCTGCCGGAGAGCCTGGAGGGTGCCAAGCCCATGGCGGTCGCCATCACGCCCACCGGTACCGGCCGCCTCTATTACAAGCTCGGCCTCAGCTATGCACCGGCGGTGCTGCCCGACTCGGTGAACGATGGCCTCGCCATCCATCGCGAGTACAGTGTGCAGCGCGACGGCAAGTGGCTGCTGCTGAAGTCGCCCATGACCGTGACCCGCGGCGAGCTGGTGCGGGTGGACCTCTATGTGGAGGTGCCGGCGGCCCGCGAGTTCGTGGCAGTGTACGACCCGGTGCCGGGCGGCCTGGAACCGGTGGATCGCAACCTCGCCACCACTTCGGTACAGGACGCCAAGGCCGGCGATTTCCAGGCGGCGGGCGGCGCGTTCTGGTTCAACTTCGATGACTGGGAAGACTACGGCGCACAGCTCTGGGACTTCTACCACCAGGAGTTGCGGCATGACTCGGCGCGCTTCTTCGCCGACTACCTGCCGGCGGGCCACTACCACCTGTCCTACAGCGCCCAGGCCATCGCCAGCGGCAGTTTCATGGTGCAGGCGCCCAAGGCCGAGGAGATGTACGACCCTGACATCTTCGGATTGGATTCCTCCGCGCTGCTGGTGGTGCAGGACCCGGCGCCCACGCCGGCTCCGGCGGCGGCCAGCAGGCACTGAGGCACCGGGTGCGGCTGCGCCTGCCAGTCTTGTCACGCCGCTGGCGATACGCGCTGGCGGCGACGGGGATCGTCTGCGCGGGCGTCGCAGGGCTCGGTCTCGCCACTGCGGCGTCCATGCAGCCCTTCCCGACGAGCCTGCACATGCAGCCCGGGGAGGGACGCATGCCCCGGCTCATGGACCGGGAAGGCCGGCCCCTCGGTGGTCCACTGGTGGCGGGTTGGAACGTCTACGACGCCGTGCCGTTGCAATCCGTACCGGAGTTCCTGCAGGAAGCCTTCCTCATGTCCGAGGACCAGCGCTTCTACGTGCACGGCGGCCCGGACTGGCGCGCCCGCAGCCACGCCCTGTGGCAGAACCTCACCCGCATGCAGGTGGTGCGCGGCGCCAGCACGGTGAGCGAGCAGGTGGTGCGCATCCTGCACCCGCGCCCGCGCACCTACTGGTCGCGTTGGGTGGAGGGTTTCGAGGCGGCGGAGCTGGAGCGCCGCTTCAGCAAGGCCGACATCCTGGAGTTCTACCTCAACGAGGTCCCCTATGCCTCCGGCCGCCGCGGCGTGGTGCAGGCAGCGCGCGGCTACTTCGACCGCGACCTCGAGACCTTGAGCCGCAAGGAGATGCTGACGCTGGCGGTGCTGGTGCGCGCGCCCTCCGCCTACGACCTCTGGCGCGGCACCCGCGCGGTGCAGATGCCGGTGCAGGAGCTGGGGGCGAAACTCCGGGACGCGGGCTTCATGACCGCGCCGCAGTACGCCGCGCTCGCCGCCGAGCCCTACCACCTGGAACATCCGCCGCAGCTCGCGGAAGCGCCGGAGTTCTCCGACTACGTCGGCAAATCCCATCCCCCGCTCCGGGACGGCTACGTCCAGACCAGCCTCGACCTGGACGCGCAGCGTCGCGTGCAGGCGCTGCTGGACCAGCGCCTGAGACAGCTCAGCAACGGCGGCATCCACGACGCCGCGGCGCTGGTGGTGGATAACCGCGACAACAGCATCGTGGCCTGGGCGGTGGGCAACGTGGACAAGGCCGGCGATCCGATAGCCCCCGGCACGCGCATCGACGCGGTGCTCACGCCCCGCCAGCCCGGCTCCACGCTCAAGCCCTTCCTGTATGGGCTGGCGCTGGAGAAGGGTTGGAGTCCCGCCACGCTCATCGATGACTCGCGGATCGTGGAAGCGGTAGGCCACGGCCTGCACACCTTCCGCAACTACAGCGGCGAGCACTACGGCCGCATCACCCTGCGCGACGCCCTGGGCAACTCCCTCAACATCCCGGCGGTGCGCACCGTGGAGTTCGTCACGCCGCCGGTGCTGCTTGCCACCCTGCAGCGGCTCGGTATCGACACCCTGGATCAGGATCCCGACTACTATGGCGATGCCCTGGCCCTCGGCGACGGCGAGGTAAGCCTGTACGAGCTGGTGCAGGCCTACTCGGCGCTGGCCCGCCAGGGTGAGTTCCTGCCCCTCACCCCCTATGTGGACGCCGGCGCGCCGCGCCATGCCGACCGGGTCTACAGCCCCGAGGCCAGCTCGCTCATCGCAAACATACTCTCAGACCCAGGGGCGCGCCGCCTCGAATTCGGCCAGGCGGGCCTGCTGGAGTTCCCGGTGCAGACCGCGGTCAAGACCGGCACCAGCAGCGACTACCACGATGCCTGGACCGTGGGCTTCGACTCCCGATACACAGTCGGCGTATGGATGGGCAACCTGGACTACGCGCCGATGGACGGCATCACCGGATCCCTGGGTCCGGCCATGGTGACCCGCGCCGTGTTCGCCGAGCTCAACCGCCGCGGTGAACCGGCGCAGCTCTACCTCAGCCCCAGGCTGGAGGAGCGGGAGATCTGCGTACACGAAGACGTGATGCCCAAGCACCAATGCCTGAAGCGCAGCGAGTGGTTCATGCCTCACACCGCGCCGGGATCCCCCGTCACGGAGGCCGCGCGCGCCAAGCCCGCCGTCGGCGACGCAGAGCCGCGGGTGCACTTCGAGACGCCCTCGGACGGGCTATTGCTGGCCTACGACCCGCGCATCCCCGCAACGTCGCAATCGTTCCTCATGACGCTCAGCGACGGCCCGCGCTACGCCAAGGTGGCCTGGTGGGTGGACGGGAGGCAGGCGGCGGTGACGGATGGCAACCAATATCTCTGGCCGGTGACCCGCGGCCGCCACAAGGTGAGCGCACGGGTGGAGCTGGCCGGGCAGGACCGGGAGATCCGCCTCGCCAGCGTCTACTTCACCGTTAAGTGAGGTCGCGCCGGACCTCAGGGCTTCTCGAGGCCGCCGACGAAAGCTTTCAGGTCCGACGGCAGGCCCTCCACCCCGTACCAGTTGCCGTTGCTGCGGAACACCATGAATGGCGTGCCCTGCCCGCCGGCACTGAACATACCGTGGTCGTGGCTCATGAGCGTGCTGCGCACCTCGGCGGACATGGCATCCACCGGCGGTATGCCGCCTTCCTCATGGGCCTTGTCGAACTTGCTCTCGTCCAGCGTGAAAGCCGCGAGCCGGTCCTTCGCAGTGAGGATGGCGGTGGCGCGGCCGTCGCTGCTCTGTTTCAGGAAGGACACTATCACCCAGCGGACCTGGACCTTGCCGGACTGCACGAAGGGCCGGATCTCGTTCCATAGCTGGTTGCAGTAGATGCAGTTGGGGTCGGCGAACACGTACAGCGGCGGCGCCTTGGTGTCGCCTTCGTCCACCAGCATCGGGTCCTGTTCCAGGACCGCCGCCAGCTTGCTGAGATCGGGTGGCGGCGCGTAACGCTGCGTGTACTGGGCGGTGAGGTTGTTGCCGTCCGTGTCGATGATCTCGCCGTTCAGCACGTAGTTGCCGCTGCTGGTGGTATAGACCACCAGGGTCTTGCCCTGATAGGTGACCACCCAGCCGGTGAGGCCGTCCGGCCCGATGAAGCTCTGTCCGATGAGGCCGCCCTTCTTCTGCAGGGCTTGCAACGCCGGCGGGATGTTGGCCGCCAGCACAGAGAGGGGCAGCAGGGCCGCCAGCAGGATCAGGGAACGTCGCATCGGCTGTCACCGGTGGTGAAGGGACCTTAGGGATTGTGCCATGCCGGGCACGGGGTTTCTCCCGGTTTGACAGGGCAGTCCGCTGAGCGAAGACTTGGTCTCGTGGACCAGGTGAAACTCAACCCGCAGCAAGCCGCCTCCAAGGCTTGCAAGCATACCGATCAGGCCAGGACCGTGAGCTACCCCAGGCGCGAGTGCCCGGAGTGCGTGGCGCAGGGCGATCGCTGGGTGCATCTGCGCATCTGCATGGTCTGCGGCCATGTGGGCTGCTGCGACAGCTCCAAGAACAAGCATGCCCGCGCCCACTTCGAGAAGACCGGCCATCCCATCATCAAGTCCATCGAGCCCAATGAGGATTGGGCCTGGTGTTACCTGGACGACGGCTACCTCGAATAACGGAACTTCGCGGCGCCGCGACGGTCGTTTGTCACCAGTCCCCCTGCGGTGCTGACCCCGATGCTGCTCCGGTCGCTGATCCTGTGTGGAGCATTGCTGTCGCCGATGCTGGCCGGCGCGAGCGTGCCTCTGCGGCTGGACCACGGCGTGGTGTTCATCGATGTGACGGTGGATGGCCGCGGCCCGTTCGCCTTCATCCTCGATCCCGGAGCCGGCGACACCATCACCCAGGACACCCTCCGAAGGCTGGGTCTCGCGGCCGGGGCCGAGACGGCCGAGGTGGAACTCGCCATCGGCGATGCCCAGCTTGGCAAGCTCACCCTACCGGTCTTTCCCGGCGACGGCAGGGGACTCTACCCCAAGCATGATCCTGCCGGCCCACCGATCGCGGGGACGCTGGGGCCTGACCTGCTCAAGCGCTTCGCCCTGCGCGTCGACTACGCCGGTGCCGCTCTCACCCTCACACCGCTGGAGACCTTCAACTATGGCGGGCATGGCACGGCGCTGCCTCTGGTATTCCATGATGTGATCCCGCTGGTCGAGGCCTCGGCCGACGGCATCAGCGGGCTCTTCGCCTACGACCTGCGTGCGCCGGGCGCCATGCTGCTGTTCCACCCGTTCCTCGAGCGCAACGGCTTCCTTGAGCGATATCACACCCATCCGGATGCCGCCCATCCCATGCTGCCGGTCACGCTGCATGAGCTGGCGATCGCCGGCATGACCTTGCAGGACCAACCGGCCCGCTTCGGCGGCTTCAGTGAGGGGAAGTTCGCGGTGGCCGATGAGGCCGGCGTGCTGGGCCATGACGTGCTCTCGCAGTTCGTCACCACCATCGACTACCGGCATCATGTCATCTACTTCGAGCCGGTCACGCGGCATCCCTGACCGACGTCGTCCGGCTGAACTTCAGGTGCCGCTGCGTCCGAACGCGCGCATCCGCGCCAGCCAGCGGTCGTAGGTGGGGACGCTCATGTTCTCGACCATCCCCACCAGCGTCTCCTTGACCGGGGCCACACCGCAGAACTTGAGCACGTTGCGCTCCAGGCTCTTCAAGCTGTGGGCGCGGAAATACCAGCGGTAGAAGAACGCCGGCATGCCCATGGTCACCACCACCCGCGCCGACTTGCCGCGGAACAGCTTGTGGCGCATGCCACCCATCTCCGGGGTGGCGATGGCGAAACCGGGCCGCATCACCTGCTCGAGGAATCCCTTCAGCAGTGCCGGCATGGAACCCAGCCACAGCGGATAGAGTATGACCAGGTGCTCCGCCCAGGCGATGGAATCCTGGGCGCGCTCGAGGCTCTGCGGGATCTTGCCCGACTGCCACTGCTCCTGGCTGACGATCAGCGGAAATTCCAGGTTCGCGAGGCTTATGAGATGGACCTGATGTCCCGCCTCCTTGGCGCCTTCGCCGTAAGCCTGTGCCAGGGCATGCACCAGCCTTCCTGGCGCCGGATCGGGGTGGGCGTCTATCACGGCGATGCGCTTGCTCATGGGGTCTCCGGGGTCGGCTGCTCGATGACGCCAGTCTGAAGCCCTCCAGCACCGCCCGGCGCTGACCCAGGTCAAGACCTGTCCCTGCGGAGACCCCCGGGGGATAAGGGGGTTCGGTCACCAAACGGTCAAGGCACCGTCACACCCTATATATATGTGCTGGTCATCCTGAGCCTCGGGACAACCCGCTCAGGAGACCCCTGCATGGCCGCCAATCCGGAATCGCTGTATCAAGCCCTCCAGGGCGCCGGTGCCGCTGTCGGCGCCAGGCCCGACCTGCACGTCAGCGTGGCCCGTGACCTCGAGGAGATCCACGCTGCCCAGCGGCTGCGCTACCGGGTGTTCGCCGCGGAGATGCAGGCTCACCTGCATACCGAGCAAGCCGGCCTCGACGTGGACCCCTTCGATAGGTTCTGCCGCCATCTCATCGTCCGCGACCGCCGCAACGAGGAGGTGGTGGCCTGCATGCGCGTTCTGCTGGACGAGGATGCCAAGCGCGCCGGCGGCTTCTACTCGGAGACCGAGTTCGACCTAGGCGGGCTCGTCAACGCCCCCGGCCGGGTGATGGAGATCGGCCGGGTCTGCGTGCACGCCGACTATCGCGGCGGCATGGTGGTCTCGATGCTGTGGGCCGGCCTGGCCCGCTTCTTCCAGGTCACCGAGTTCAACCGCATGATCGGCTGCGCCAGCATCCCCATGGTCGGCGACGGCGCCAATGCCATGGCGGCCTTCGCCACCCTGGCCGAACGCCACATGGCGCCGGAGCAGTTCCGCGCCAGACCCAAGCTGCCGCTTCCCTTGCGCGACGGCCCGGTGCCAGCCGCCCGCATCCCCTCGCTGCTGCTGGCCTACATGCGGCTCGGCGCCAAGATCTGCGGCGAGCCCTGCTGGGATCCGGATTTCAACGTGGCGGACGTGGTGGTGGTGCTGGACCCCGCCGAACTCCGCCAGCGCTATGCGCGCCGCTTCCTCAAGGCCGCGGCCTGAACCGCATGTTCCGGGAGCTGCGCCGCCTCCTCCGCGCCGGCTTGCTCACCCTGCATGTGCTGCTGGGTGTGGCGATGGCGCTATGCGTGTGGCTGCTGCCCTGGATGCACCGGCAGGTGCCGAAGCTCGCCGCCTGGTGGCTGCGCCGCGGCATTGCGGTGCTGGGGGTGCGGGTGCTGGCCCGCGGCCGACCCCATCCGGCGCCGGTCCTGATGCTGGCCAACCACATCAGTTGGCTGGACATCCTGGTGCTCGCCACCCAATCGGACTCGGGCTACGTGGCCAAGGTCGAAGTCGCAAGGTGGCCGCTCTTGGGCTGGCTCGCCCAGGTGGGCGGCACCGAGTTCGTGCGCCGCGGTTCCTTCGAAGACCTGGAGCGGGTGCTGGCACGCATGGCGAGACGGCTCAAGGGCGGCCAGCGGCTCACCGTGTTTCCGGAGGGCAGCAGCGGCGCCAAGGTCCTGCCGGGCCGCTTCCGTCCGCGCCTGGTGCAGGCGGCGGTGGCGGCCAGGGTGCCGGTGCAGCCGGTAGCCCTCTATTACGGCGCGCACCCGCAGTCGTTGGCCTTCGTCGGCGACGACAGTTTCCTGGACAACCTGTGGTCGCTGCTGGGGGCCGAGCCTGTGCTCGCCGAGGTCACCTACCTGCCGGTGCTCGGCACCGCCTGCGGCGACTGCCGCCTGCTGGCGGACGAATCCTGGCGCGCGGTCAGCCACGCGCTGACCCGCCTCGAGCTGTTCGAGCGCGACGCTTCGAATCCGCCGCGGCCTGCGTTGCTGGCCGAAGCCGCCTGACCGGAGAGCTGTGATGGAAAAAGCCGACCTGAGCAGCCACATTTCCCACGCTTTCAACGACGACCTGACCCGCATCCGCGGCCTGACCCTGGAGATGGGCCACATGGTGGAGCGGCAGATCGGCGGTGCGGTGCGCGCGCTGATCGCCGGCGATGCACAACTGGCTCACCAGGTGGAGATGGAGGATTACCGGGTGGATCACCTGGAAGTGGCCATCGACAACGAGTGCAGCCAGGTGATCGTGCGCCGCCAGCCCACCGCCATGGACCTGCGCTACGTGCTGGCGGTGATCAAGATCACCTCGGACCTGGAACGCATCGGCGATGAGGCCGAGAAGGTGGCGCGCATGGCCGCCAACCTCACGCAGATGAGCCGGCCGCGCGACAACTATGCCCAGCTAGGGGCGCTCGGCGCGGACGTGGCGGACATGGTGCGCGACTCGGTGACCGCCTTCGAGACCTATAACGTGCGCCTGGCCCGCGACGTGCTGCGCCGCGACGAGGCGGTGGACAAGCAGTACGAGAGCATCAATGCCCACTGCATGGAAGCCATGAGCAGCGACCCCCGCGACATCCGCCGCATGCTGTATGTGCTGTGGCTGACCCGGGCCCTGGAGCGCATCGGCGACCACGCCAAGAACGTCAGCGAACAGGTCTTCTATTTTGTGGACGGGCTGGACATCCGCCACGGCATGTCGAGCCCTGTCCCGATCTGAGCCTTATCCGGACCATGCCGATTTCCCGGTGAAGGCCGGGATGTCGTACAGTCTGTCCATGAAGAAGAAGGCCAAGACCCATGTCCTCGCCGCCGTAGACCTCGGCTCCAACAGCTTCCACCTGCTGGTGGCCCAGGTCACGGGCCGGCGCATCGAAGTGCTGGACAACATGCGTGAGATGCTGCGCTTCGGCTCGGGGCTCGACGCTCGCGGCAACATCACCCGCAAGGCCGAGGCCCGGGCCCTGGCCTGCCTCAAGCGCTTCGGCGACAAGCTCTCCGGCTACAATCCCGAGTTCGTGCGCGCGGTGGGCACCAATACCCTGCGCCGCGCCCGCGCCAGCCAGGACTTCCTGGCTGAGGGCGCCCGCATGCTGGGCTACCCCCTGGAGGTCATCAGCGGCATCGAGGAGGCGCGCCTCATATATAGAGGGGTCTGCGCCTACATGGTCCCCAGCCGGGAGCGGCGCCTGGTGGTGGACATCGGCGGCGGCAGCACCGAGCTCATCGTCGGCCACGGCAATGAACCGAAGCTGATGGAGAGCCTGGCGATCGGCTCGGTGGCCGTCACCGACCAATACTTCCTGCGCGGCGGGGTGACCCGCAAGAGCTACGCGGCGGCGTTGCTCGCGGTGCGCCGGCGCCTGGAACCGGTGGAAGCGGCGCTGCGCCGCGCCGGCTGGAGCCGGGCCCTGGGTTCCTCGGGCACCATCCGCGCGGTGGGCAACGTCATGGAGGAGCTGGGCTGGACCCGCGGCGAGATCACCCGCGACGAATTGCACAGGCTCGCGGAGCTCCTGATGCAGAGACGCCACCACCGCCATTACGAGCTGCCCGGCCTCAAGGCCGAGCGCGCGCCGGTATTCGCCGGCGGCGTCGCGGTGCTGCAGGCGGTGTTCGAGGCCCTCGAGATCACCGAGATGGAAGTGGCCCCCGGCGCCCTGCGCGAGGGCGTGTTGCTGGACCTGGTGGGCCGCCTCAAGGACAAGGACGTGCGTGCCGAGACCGTGGACTCGCTCGCCGCCCGCTACGGCGTGGACCGGGAACAGGCCGAGCGAGTGGCGGACACCGCGCTGAAACTGGCCCGCGGCGCCACCCGCTGGGAACTGGGGGACGGCGGCAGGCGGGCCCTCACCTGGGCGGCGCTGCTGCACGAGTGCGGCCGGGCCGTGGCCCGCAGCAGCTACCACAAGCACGGCGCCTACGTGCTCGCCAACGCCGACATGGCCGGTTTCGCCCGCAACGAGCAGCACCTCCTGGCGGTGCTGGTGCGCAGCCACCGGGGCCGCATCGACCGCGACCTGTTCCACGCCTTCTCCTGGGAAGAGCAGGTGCATGCACGCCGGCTCACCGCACTGCTGCGCCTGGCCTATGCGCTGCATCGCGCCCACGAGGTCGAGGCCCCGCGCTTCGCCTTCAGGGCCCGCGGCAACCAGCTCAAGCTGAAGTTCCAGAAAGGCTGGCTGAAGCACCGCCCCCTCCTGGAGGCGGACCTGGACGAGGAGACCAAGAACCTCCGGGACCTGGGCTTCACCCTGAAGCTCTCCTAGGTGGTGTAGAGCGCCAACAGTTCCTGTTGCGCGCTGTGGACCTTCTTGCCTTTCGCCGAATGCCGCCGATAGCGCCCGTCGGCGGACAACTGCCAGGCACCGGTGTTGTCCTTGAGATAGCGCTTGAGGTCGACCAGCAGCCGGTCGCGCAGCTTCTTCTGGGTGATGGGGAAGCACACCTCCACCCGCCGGAAGAAGTTGCGTTCCATCCAGTCGGCGCTGGCGCAGTAGACCTCGCGCTTGCCGTTGTTGTGGAAGCAGAAAACCCGGGTATGCTCCAGGAAGCGTCCTAGCACGGAGCGCACCCGGATGTTATCGGAGACGCCGGGGATGCCGGGCCGCAGGCAGCAGACGCCGCGCACGACGAGGTCGATCTTCACCCCCGCCATGCCGGCCCGGTACAGGGCCTGGATGACGCCAGGTTCCGTCAAGGCGTTCAGTTTGGCGATGATGCGTGCCGGCTTGCCGGCCTGGGCATGCTTGCGTTCCCGGTCGATCATCTCGATGACGTCGGTGTGCAGCGTGAACGGCGACTGCTTGAGCTTGGCGAGCTTGTGCAGCTTGCCGAGGCTGGTGAGCTGCAGGAAGATGCGGTTCACATCCTCTCCCATGTCCTCGTCTGCGCTGAACAGGCTGTAGTCGGTGTAGATGCGCGAGGTGCGGGGATGGTAGTTGCCGGTCCCCAGGTGCACGTAGCGGCGCAACTGCTTGCCTTCGCGGCGTACCACCAGGATCATCTTGGCGTGGGTCTTGTAACCCACGATGCCGTACACCACGTGCGCGCCGGCCTCCTGCAGGCGGTTGGCCAGCGCGATGTTGTCCGCCTCGTCGAAGCGCGCCCGCAGCTCGATGACCACCGTCACTTCCTTGCCGGCCTGGGCCGCCGCCAGCAAGGCCTCGACGATGGGTGAATCCGGACCGGTGCGGTACAGGGTCTGCTTGATGGCCAGCACCTTGGGGTCGGCGGCGGCCAGGCGCAGCATGTCCAGCACCGGCATGAACGATTCGTAAGGATGGCTGAGGAGGACATCCTTCTCCTTCAGCACCTCCCAGAGGTCCTTGTTGCCGGACAGCGCCTTGGGCACCCCGGGCACGAACGGCGCGTACTTTAGCTCCGGCCGGTCCACCATGTCGTACACCATGTCGAGACGGCTCAGGTTCACCGGACCGTCCACGGTGAAGAGGTCCTCCGGCGCCAGCTCGAACTCGGAGAGCAGGAACGCGGCGGTCTCCTCCGGGCACTCCGCCGAGACCTCCAGGCGCACCGCGTCGCCGTAGCGGCGCGAGGCCAGCTCGCCCTGCACCGCGCGCAGCATGTCGTCGATATCTTCCTCGTCCACGTACAGGTCGCTGTTGCGGGTGACGCGGAACTGGTAGCAGCCCGCCACCTTCATGCCCGGGAACAGCTCCGCGACGTGGGCGTGGATCACCGAGGACAGCAGCGTGAAGGTATGGCCTTCCTTGCCGTCGCCGGGGATCTGGATCACCCGCGGCAACGAGCGCGGCGCCTGCACCACGGCCATGCCGCTGTTGCGCCCGAAAGCGTCCTTGCCCTCCAGGGACACGATGAAGTTGAGGCTCTTGTTCAGGATGCGCGGGAAAGGATGCGAGGGATCCAGCCCCATGGGCGACAGTACCGGCAGCACCTCGTGCTCGAAGTACTTGCGGACCCACTCCTCCTGGTCTGCGTTCCATTCGCCGCGCTTCGGCACCCGGATGCTGGAGCTCTCCAGCGCCGGGATCATGAGCTCGTTGAGGGTACGGTACTGGTCCTTCACAAGCTCGCGGGCTTCCTCGGCTATGGCGCGCAACGCGTCGGACTCGGGCAGGTCGTCGGGGCCCACCGGCGCCGACTTGAGTTCCAGGCGCTGCTTCAGGCCCGCCAGGCGGATCTCATAGAACTCGTCCAGGTTGGTGCAGGAGATGCAGAGGAAGCGCAGCCGCTCCAGCAGCGGCAGCCCCGGGTCCTGGGCCAGGTCCAGCACCCGGCGGTTGAACGCCAGTTGGCTCAACTCGCGGTTGATGTAGAGCCCGGGTTGGTTGAGATCGACGCTGTCCACGGACACCTGCACGAAGCCTTCGCCGCCTGGGGAGGGGGCACCGCCGCTGCGGCCTGGCAGCCAGGCCGCAGCGGATTCGGCATATCCCCGCCTTCCTATATACGGATTCAGCTTGACAAGCATATGACATCGGCCCGGGAGGGGCGCAATCGCGCTACAGTTACCCCCCGCTCCGCGCCCGGCGCGGACCCGCGGGGCGGGGCCGTGTTGTTTTACGTGTCATATCGCGTTCGCCATTCTGTCACGGACCTGTAATAGGCTGAACGTAACCTTGCCGCCAATCCGGCCGAAGGGGTCGGCTTATCCGCTTCATTGGGACTTAACGAAAGCACGCTTTACCAATCTCTCCTGAGGAGACCTTAGTCATGCGCAAGAACATCCTGATCTCCCTGGCCGTGGCGGCCGCCCTGGCGGCCCCGCTGGCCCACGCCGACGCCGGCGACACCACCATCGGCGGCGTGATCTATGCTGACTTCACCAACATCAGCACCACCCAGGACGCGCCGGTCGTGCCGGTGGGGGCCAAGACCCCGACCACCGGTGATATCGATCCGAATGGTTTCGGTGTCGACGTCAAGCGCGGCTATTTCATCGTCAATCACGAGTTCGATGACATCTGGTCCGCCAACCTCACCACCGACTTCAACCTGCCCAAGTACACCCTGAGCGGCAGCGGCACCAGCAGCACCGTGGACCCGGGCACCGGCCAGCCGATCACCACCACCGACTCCGTGAGCGGCAATGCTCCCGAGACCCAGCTGTTCATCAAGAAGCTGTACCTGCAGGGCAAGTTCGATGACTACGCCATCCTGCGCATCGGCTCCGCCGACATGCCCTGGATCCCGTACGCGGAAGGCGTGTACGGCTATCGTTTCGTGGAGAACACGCTGATCGACCGTAGCCTCCCCGGCTTCGGCAGCTTCGGCAACTCCGCCGACTGGGGCGTCAACCTGAACGGCGGCGGCGGCATGGTGAGCTATTCGATCTCCGCGGTTAACGGCGGCGGCTACAAGAACAACACCCGCAGCAAGAGCATGGACTTCGAAGGCCGCGTGGCCGTGACCCCCGTCGATGGCCTGATCCTGGCTGGCGGCTTCTATTCGGGCAAGCGCGACCTGGACACCGAGAAGACTCCGGCCGTAAACACCGCGAGCCGCTTGGACGCCCTGGTGGCCTGGAAGGCCTCCGGTCTGACTGTGGGCCTGGAGTGGTTCAGCGCCGACAAGTGGAACGACGTGCTGACCCCGAGCACTGGCACCACCACGAAGTCGGATGGCACCTCGATCTTCGCCTCCTATGACATCCCGAACACCGACTTCTCCGTGTTCGGCCGCTCCGACACTATCAAGCCCGCCAAGGACACCTTCTCTGAAGTGAAGGACCAATACTTCAACCTGGGCTTCGCCTGGAAGGCGAACAAGAACGTGACCTGGGCCGTGGCCTACAAGAACGACAAGCTGACCGACAACCTCAAGTACAACCTTAGCAGCGACGAGCTCAAGACCAATGAGCTCGGCGTGTGGATCCAGGTGAAGTACTAACTCAAGTCCAGTCCAAAGGCTCCTAGAGCTTGGGGGTAGACCGTCAGGTCTACCCCCTTTTTTTGCGCAGCGGCGCCCACGGCTTTCTGCTCGCCAGGTCTCAGCAACCCCGCGCCGGTACTCCCACAATCGCTCTCTTTCCGTCGCCGACTGCAGGAGCCGCCATGACCCAGCAAACACCCCATAGCCGTGAAGCGGAGCAGACCGCCAAGCAACACCGTCACATCCAGGCCGACATCGACCGCAAGGACGAAGCCCATAAGGGCGGTGGAGAAGAGAAGAAGCATGCGGTGCAGGCCGGCGTCCGGCAGTATCCCGCGTCGTTCCCGCAACAGCACCACAAGAAGCCCGGCCACGAGTCTCAGCTCGAACCGCAGCCCATGTACGACGCACCAGGCTACAAGGGCTCCGACAAGCTCAAGGACATGGCCGCCATCGTCACCGGCGCCGACTCCGGCATCGGTCGTGCGGTAGCTGTGCTGTATGCCCGGGAAGGTGCAGACGTGGCCATCGTGTACCTGAGCGAACACGAGGATGCCGAGGAGACCAGGCGCGCCGTCGAGAAGGAAGGCCGCAAGGCCCTCCTGATCTGCGGCGATATCCGCGACCAGGCCTTCTGCAAACAGGCGGTGGAGAAGACCGTGGCAGAGTTCGGCAAGCTCGACATCCTGGTCAACAACGCCGGCTTCCAGCTCCATAGCACCCGGTTCGAGGATGTCACGCCGGAAGCGCTCGACATGCACATGAAGACCAACCTCTACGGCACCTTCTTCATGACCCAGGCGGCGGTACCGCACCTCAAGAACGGCAGTTCCATCCTGGTCACGGGCTCGGTGACCGGCCTCATCGGCAACGGCGACCTGCCCATCTATGCCACCACCAAGGGCGGTCTGCACATGTTCGCCCGCTCGCTCTCGGAGAACCTCATCGGGCGCGGCATCCGCGTCAACGTGGTGGCGCCGGGCCCGGTATGGACTCCGCTCAATCTTTCCGACAGCGGCGGTGAAGACGTGGAGAAGTTCGGGCAGTCGGTGCCCATGAATCGCGCCGCCCAGCCCGAGGAGATCGCGCCGGCTTATGTGTTCCTGGCCGCGCCCTGCTGCTCCAGCTACATCACCGGCGAGATCCTGCCGATCCTGGGTGGCTACAGCGGCGGTTGAACGAAGATGGCACTCCCATGGCCATGCCAGGCGGCATGGCCATCCCGCCACACGGCAGGTAGCTCTTGAATCCCTAGCAAGGTATCGAGGCCGGAAAGCTCGGGCTCGCGGCCTCGAGCGGCAGGCTCTGGAACTCGTTGGGACCCGGAAAGTCCTCGTAGCCGATACGCTGGGTGCCGGGATCCTGGCTCGGCAAAAACGCGTCGCCGAACCGCGGCGGCCATGGGATGTAGGCCGTGCCGTAGGTGCCCAGCTTGCGCGAGCGCACCGCGAGGCGACCGTTGCCCAGCATCTCACCGATATAGCGCCCGTCCGGCGCGAAGATCTCCGCGCCGCGCAGCCGGCCCACATGACGGCCGTGGTAGGACCACAGGTCGTCCCCTTCCCAGTAACCGAAATAACGGCCGCTGAGTGTCCAGCAGCGTTGCATCAGGGTGTGGTCGGCGTAGTGCATATGACGCTCCTTCGTCCTTATGTAGCGAAGATAGCGGCGCGAAGGACATATGTCGCTCCGGTAATCCCCTTAAACATAAGCCGGAAAGACCGGCATCGGGATTGGTCACATGGCGGAGCCGGGTGGTACAAGGGGTCTCCAGCCCGCCAGGCCAATAGATGCACTCCCTCACGGGTGCCCTGACAGTCTTCCTCGTCGCCGCCACCGCGGTCTGGTATGCGGGCGTGCGCCTCTCCATCAGCACCGATGTACTCGCCGACCGGCTCGGCTGGAGCGAGGCCCTGGGTGGCCTGGTCTTCCTCGGCATGGTCACCAACCTGCCGGAGCTGGCGATCGTCGTCACTGGCGCGCTGCACCACGAGATGCAGGTGGCGGTGGGCGACATCCTGGGTGACATCTCCAATCAGGTGCTGGTGCTGGTGGTGGTGGACGCCGTCTGTCTGGGCCGGACCGCGCCCTTGAGTTACCGGGCCGCCTCCCTGACGCTGGTGGTCGAGGGCATCCTCGCCATCGCCATCCTCATGGTCGTGGTCATCGGCACCCAGCTCCCCAACCATCTCATCTGGCTCGGCGTGACACCGCCCACGCTGCTGATCACCGCACTCTGGCTGTTTGGGCTGTGGCTGGTGCGACGCGCGCGACAGGAGTTGCCCTGGCACAATTCCGGGGTGGCGCCCGGCGGCCAGCGCTCCAAGCGCGGCAGCTCCCGGCGTATGCGCATCCAGATGCACGACGCGCGCCGCCGTCCCACCTGGCAGGTCGCCGTGATCTTCGCCGTGGCCTCGCTGCTGACCCTGGTGGCCGGCTTCTACCTGGAGCGTTCCAGCGAATCCCTCGCCCAGCGGTTCGGCATGCAGGGCGTGGTGTTCGGTGCCACCTTTCTGTCCTGGGTCACCACCCTGCCCGGCCTATCGAGCGCCTTGGCCGCCACCCGGCTCGGCGACTTCCAGCTCGCGGTGAGCGACATCCTGGGCGGCAATGCCTTCCTGCCGGTGCTCTTCCTGCCGGCCACCCTGCTCTCCGGTGAGGCGGTGCTGCCCCAGGCCCGCGCGGCAGACATCTACCTGGTGGCCCTCGGCATCCTGCTGATGTCGGTATATCTGGTGGGCCTCATCCTCAGGCCGCGCCGGCAGCTGTGGCGGCTGGGACTGGATTCACTGGCGGTGACCCTGCTGTATGCCGCCGGCATCGGCGGCCTGTTCTTCATCGGCGGCCCAAACGGCTGAGGGTACCCGATTCTGTCGGCTGCATCGCAGAAGCGTCGAACAGCGTCGTCCCACAATGACCGATCCGGAGCGATCCGGCATCCAGGAGCGGAACATGACAAGGAAGAAGCGCAGGCGTAGATATTCCAAGAGTGCCAGCGGCGAGGTGGGCCGCGAGATCCATCGCGCCAAGCGCGGGAAGGCCAAGAGCGGCAAGGGCCGCCATGGCAAGGTGAAGAGCCGCAAGCAGGCCATCGCCATCGGCCTGTCGAAGGCGCGCAAGAAGGGCAAGAAGGTGCCGCCCAAGAAAGGCAAGAAGCGGGGCGGCCGCCACAAGAAACACGGCGGACACAAGCAGCGCCGTTCGCGGCGCTGATCGCCCGGAGGCGGAGGCCCACGGCCGCCGCGCCGCATCTCAACCGCGGGCGTGATGCGCGCGCGAAGCGTTGCCACGGGCGGCGCGACCGCGGCCGGCTCGCTGCTTGAACAGCGTGCTGGGCTTCGGCGGACGCACGCGGTGCGCGGCCTTGGTGGCCATCTCGTCCAGCAGGTCGAGCTTGCGGCGCGCCAGCTTCTCGCCCAGGTCCGTGAGGTCGAGCCCGGCCTTGCGCGCCTTCGGGAACACCTCGGTCTCCTCCTCCTTGACGTGATGCCGGGTGTATTCGCACATCACCTGCACCCGCGCCTCGAACTCCACGTTCTCTGGCGCCGATTCCACCTCGGTGATCAGGCGTTTCAGGCTGGCATGCTCTACCCTGGCCTCCGGGATCAGCTGCTTGCCGTCGGCCTGGTCCTTGAACGCCTCCTGCAAGGCCGGATAGAAGATGTCCTCCTCGATGCGCATGTGCACGCTCAACGCCAGGCACAGTTGTCCTGCGATCTCGGTCTTCCTGGCGGCGCTGCGGGCCTTGAAGAACTGCCGGTAGAGTTCCGTGGCTTCCTGGTGGTCGGCCTTGAGCAGGGCCAGCGCGTCCTGGCGCTTCTTCTGCTTGACGGTCTCGAACATCTTGTGGGTGACCTGGGCACGTAGATTATTCTTGGCAGGCATGTCGGGTTCCCTCCAAGTTGGGAGATTCGCAGGAATCGCACTCTAGGGTCAGTCTGGCGTCCCGGTCTGTGCCGCAGCCCACATTAGGGTCCGACATCGGGGAAAGAGTCGATGGACAGCCGTACCTCGGACGCGGTAGCGTGAGCGTTCGCTCATGGATGAGCGGGTGGTCCACCGTGCACAGACCGACGCCCTTGCGTGAACCCCATTCGCCGAGCACCAAGACCCAGGCGCTGCTGATTGGCAGCGATCCGCGCCTGCTGAGTTCGCTGCGCGGCATCCTCGAGCAACAAGCCGAGATCAAGGTCGCCGGCCAGGGCCGCAACGGCTGGGACGGACTGCGGCTCGCCGGCCGGCTCAAGCCCGACCTGGTGCTGAGCGAGTTCGAGATGGACGACATGAGTGGCGCCGCGGTCACCAAGGCGCTCAAGACCGCGAAGAAGCCGCCTTTGGTGGTGCTGGTATCGCGCCAGGAATCGCCGGTCTACGCGCGGCTCTCCCACCAGGCCGGCGCCGACGGCTACGTTCTCAAGCACCAGCTCGAGGGCCTGTTGCCGCTGATCCACCGGCTCCTCTCTCGCCGCCGCTGAACTCCACGGATCCTTGCGGGGAAGAACACCCCAGCGCGTCTGCGCACAGGTCACATCTCATCGTGTCATCGGGAGTCTGTGGCGCAGTTCACAGTGGTAATAGACCCAGGCCGCAGAATGCCCCGACGCTCCCACGCACGACTGCAGCACGACTCGGCCGTGGTGGGAAAGTCGTCTCCGCGACCACGGGCAGCGGCCGCGGGACCCCTGACAACGCTGCCCTCCACGGAAAGGAGGAGAGAGATCCATGAGCGAGAACGACATCAACAGCACCCAGAACCAACAGGACGCCGGCGCCGAATCCCAGGGCAATCCGAGCCTGCAGGCGGCCGGTGCCACCGAAGACAAGGAAGCCCAGCGCCGCGGCGGCCAGCACAGCCATAGCGGCTCAAACCAGAGCGCTGCCGGCGAGTCGGACGACGACTCGGGCGACAACCGCAGCAGCGCCCGCAGCGGCTCCAACGCCAGCGGCGCTGCCGTGGATAAGGACGCCCAGCGCCGTGGCGGCGAGCACAGCCATAGCGGCAGCCAGAGCGCCTCGTCGCGGGGCGGCTCCGAGTCACGCTCCGAGTCGGACGACGAGTCCGGCAGCAGCAGTCGCAGCGGCGGAAGCAACCAGCCCCGAGGCGCCGCGGTGGACAAGGAAGCGCAACGCAAGGGTGGCCAACACAGCCATGGCGGCCGCTGAGCCGAGCAGCTAAGACCAGATGGGCCGGGACGCGAGTCGCCGGCCTGTCTATTTCCGCGGCCGAGGGCGGCGTCCGCGGGATCTGCACAGCCGCCCGATTAAGTAAGGAGGAACTTATGGCTTCCGAAAGCAACCGCGGCAACTCCCGCAGCGGCAAGAGCATGCAGGCCGCGGGCCGGCAGGGCAAGAACCCGGCATCCCACACGGCCCGAGGGGCCGCCGTCGACAAAGACGCACAGCGGCGCGGCGGACAGCGCAGTCATGGCGGCCGCTGAGCCGCAGCAATCCACCCGGAGGAACCCATGAATCCAGATGACGACATCAACAGCAACGACGTGAACCAGGTCAATGACCCGGACCTTCCCGAGACCAGCAACGACGAGCCGGAGTCCAAGGGCACCGGCATGCAGGCGGCCGGCACAAGCAACCGCCGCAGCAACCGCAGCGGCGCTCACGGCGGCAGGAACGCCAGCGGTGCGGTAGTAGACAAGGATGCGCAGCGTCGCGGTGGCCAACACAGCCATGGCGGTCGCTGAGCACCTGTCCTGATGGTGTAGACGAGGCCGGTCGGCGTCAGCCGCCGGCCTTAACCTTTCCGGAGATCACGCATCTTCTTTGCGGTGCAGGGGCCAGCCGGGCTGCAGGATCTTGCGTCGTTCCAGTCCGTGGATGATCACGGGGGTGAGGCATAACACCGCCAGCAATCCCAGTGCCAGGATGCCCGCCGGGGAGAACAGGTCATGCCGCGAACGCACGCTGGCCAGATGCGCGCCGAGGTTGCTGTAGATGAATGCATCCGGGACGATGCCGAGCAGTGTCAGCAACAGGAAGCGCCAGGCCGCGACGCTGGTGAGGCCGAACAGGATGTTGGTGATCCAGAAGGGGAATCCCGGCGCCACCCGCAGGAACAGCAGATAGCTTTCCTGATGCCGGCCGAAGCCCTTCAGCAGATGTTGGGCACGCTGGTGTCCGCGCAGGAGTGAGCGCACGAAATCCTGGGCCAGGTAGCGCGCTATCAGCATCGCCAGCACCGCACCTAGCGAGGCTGCCACGGTCACGACCAGAGTCCCTAGCCAGCGGCCGAACAACAGCCCGCACAGCAGCATGAACACCCCCGACACCGGCAGGCTCACGGCGACCAGCAGCACGCAGCCTCCCGTCAGGATGGCGAGCGTCCGCCAGCGGTGAGCAGCGCTGAACTGCAGCATCGCATCGCGGTGGGTACGCAGCGAATCCAGGGATAGCCAATGCCTCGCCACCAGGAAATAGAACACCACGGCCACGACAAGCACCGCGATGAAGATGACCATGCGTAAACGGCCGTCGCGCGTCATGCAAGACCATAGGATCGGGGAGGAAAGGGGCTCATCCGGAAGGGCCACCACTTATATCGGCGATTTCACCGACGCACCGCGACGGGAATCCCAGAGGCGCAAGCGGCACGCCCGCGAGCTTGCATAATCCGGACCCGGCTAGGGCCTGAGCATGCTGCGAGACGGTTCCTGCCCCAGCTTGCGGCGGATCTCCGCGGCACCGGCGGTGCCCTCGTCCAGGGCCTTGTCCATGTTCTCCATGTATTTGGCGTTGCGCTTCGGAGGGAGCAGCGGCTCGTGAGGGTCCACCGCGGCTTCGATGAGGGCCGCCCCCGGGTAGGACAGGGCATCCTCCGCCACCTTCGGGCAGTCCGCGCCCCGCTCCACGTACCAGGCTTTAAGGCCGCAGGCATGCGCCACCATGGTGAAATCGATGGGCGCCAGCTCGCACTCGTACTCAGGGTTGCCCAGGAACATCAGTTGTTCCCACTTGATCTGCCCGAGCATGCCGTTCCTGATCACCACGATCTTGATAGGCAGCTTGTAGCGGGCGATGGTGGCGAGCTCGCCCATCAGCATGCTCAGGCCGCCGTCCCCGATGAAGGCCACCACCTGACGTCCCGGATGGGCCACCGCCGCCGCGATGGCATAGGGCAGCGCGCAGGCCATGGAGGCCGACAGGCCCGAACCCCCATACATCTGGTGGGCCTTGGCGGTCACGTAGCGCGCCATGAGGCCGGTGTTGTGGCCGGAGTCCCAGACTACGATGGCGTCGTCATCGAGGCGGTCGCCGATCTCACAGGCGATGCGCCCCGGCGGCATGGGCGTCATGTCGCGCGCTGCGCTGCTGCGCAGGAGCTCACGCCAATCGCGGTAGGACTGCTGTGCCTGTTGCAGGAAGTCCCGAGCCTCTTTGCGTTCCAGGCGCTCGTTGAGCGCGTGCAGGGTGGCGCGGGCGTCACCCACCAGCCCCACCTCGGCGGGGAAACGCAGGCCGATGCGGGTGGGATCCCGGTCTATCTGCACACCGCGGGCCTGGCCGGGTCTGGGGTAGTACTCGATGTAAGGGAAAGTGGATCCGACGATGAGGATGGCATCGCACTGCTCCATGGCGTCCTGGCTGGGCCGCGTGCCCAGGAGCCCGATGCCGCCGGTGGTGAGCGGATGGTCGTCCGGGACCAGGCCCTTGCCCCGCAGCGCCTTCACGATGGGGGCACCCAGGAGTTCGGCGGCCTTGGTCACCTCGTCCGCAGCGCTGAGGGCCCCCTGTCCCGCCAGGATCACCACCCGCCGCGACGCATTCAGGATGGCGGCGGCCCGCTCGATCTCCGTGGCCGGCGCGCGGCGCTCGCCGGCTTCCGGCACCAGCGAGGCGTGGTGCGGCTTGTTGCGGTCGGAGGGCTTGTCCGCCTGCTCCGCTTCCTCCTGCACGTCGATGGGCATGGCCACGTGGCCGACGCCGCGATAGCCCAGCGCGTGCCGGCAGGCCAGGCTCACTATGTTCTCCACGTGCTTGGCGCCCATCACCCGCCCGGTGTAGGCCGCCACGTCCATGAACACCTTGCAGTGATCGATGTCCTGTTGCGTGTAGCTGTCTACGAGGTCGTGGTAAGGCGCGCCGGTGATGGCGATGACCGGCGCCCGATCCAGCTTGGCATCGTAGAGGCCGGTGAGAAGGTGCGTGCCGCCGGGACCGGTGGTGGCGAGGCAGCAGCCCAGGCGCCCGGTGAACTTGGCATGGGCGGCGGCGGCGAAGGCCGCGGACTCCTCGTGACGGACCTGGATGAAGCTCAGCCGGTCGCGGCGCTTGCGGATCGCCTCCATGATGCCGTTGATGCCGTCGCCGGGAAGTCCATAGATCGTATCCACGCCGAAGGCCAGGAGGGTATCGATGAGGATGTCGGCGCCGTTGCGGGCCATGGATCACCTTCCAGATCAAAGGGCGGCCGGCCAGTATCGGAACCGGCGGCCGGAGTGGGAAGCGGGCGAAGACCTGAAGCCGGCCTTGCGGTGCCTGCGCGCTCTCAAGGTGAGGGCGGCTGGACTTGAGAGATCGCTGGCCGGTGATGGCGACCTTCCTGCTCAGCCTGCCGCAGGTCATGTTCCGAGAACGTGCGCCGGTTCGGATCGGCGGTATCCGCGGCGGGCACGAAGCGCAAGCGCCACACGTAAGGTGCTGGCGGATATCCGGCGGCGCGGATCATGGGGCTGTCCTTTGCGGTCCAGTCCAAAGCATAGATGACGCCGCGCCGATTGCTATACACGACAGGACATGACCGGACCGCAGTAGCGCACCGCGTCAGCGCGGTGCGACGTATCCCTCCGGCATCCCGTTCGGCGAGAGCACCACCTGCCAGAGCTGGCTCTTGCGGGCACGGAAGGTGGCGGCGCAGGAGTTGAGGTAGAACAGCCACATGCGGCGGAAGCGCTCGTCGAAGCGGGGGACCAGGTGCCTCCAGTTGCGTTCGAAGTTGGCGCGCCAGGCGAGCAGCGTGCGGTCATAGTCCACGCCGAAGTTGTGCCAGTCCTCCATCACGAACAGGTCCTCGATGGCGATGCCGATCTGGGCGATGGAGGGCAGCATGCCGTTGGGGAAGATGTATTTTGCGATCCAGGGATCCGTGTCGTGCACGCTCTTGTTGCCGCCGATGCAGTGCAGCAGCGTGAGGCCGTCCGGCTTCAGGCAGTTGCGCACGGTCTGCATGTAGGTGCGGTAGTTCTTGAAGCCCACATGTTCGAACATGCCGATGGAGAACACCCGGTCGAAGCGCTCGCCGAGCTGACGGTAATCCATGAGCCGGATCTCCACCGGCAGCCCGGCGCAGAGCTGTTGCGCGTAGCGGCACTGCTCCGCGGAGATGGTGACGCCGGTACCCGATACGCCGTAGCGCTCGGCGGCAAACTTGAGGGCCTCGCCCCAGCCGCAGCCGATGTCCAGCACCCGCATCCCGGGTTCCAGCCGGAGTTTGCGGCACACCAGGTCCAGCTTCGCTTCCTGCGCCTCGTCTAGGGTGCGCGCGTCCTTCCAGTACCCGCAGCTATATACCAGGCGCTTGCCGAGCATGGCCTGGAACAGCTGGGTGTCCAGGTCGTAGTGGCGCTGTCCCACTTCGGTGGCGCGCTGCAGGGTCTGCAGGTTGAAGAACCGGGCGCGCAGCGCCGCGAGACGCAGGTCCCAGGTCGCGTATTCCTCCAGATCCGCCTTCAGCAGCATGAAGATGAGGGTGTCCAGTTCCCGGCAATCCCACCAGCCGTCCATGTAGGACTCGCCCAGGCCCAGCGAACCGTGCGCCAACACCCGCTGGTAGAGACGCGGGTCGTGCACCTCCAAGTCCCAGGGCCGGGCGCCATCAAGTTGGATGTCCGTGCCCGCGATGAGCTGTTCGAGCTCGTAGCGGTAGGGCGCTTCGTGCCCCGGATGCGGGGTGGCAGGGCTGTGAGGGTGGATATGGGTATTCATGTCACGGCCGGCAGATAATGGTCCAGCAACAGCGCGGCGAACAGCAGCGCCAGGTACCAGATGGAGAAGCGAAACGTGCGCATGGCGAAATCGCCGCCATCCTCCATCAGGAGCCGCCAGACATGCCACAGGAATACCCCATCCAGCGCCACAGCGGCAATGACATAGGTCACACCGCTCATGTGCACCGCATATGGCAAAAGGCTCACGGCCGCGAGCAACAACGTATACATCAGGATGTACAGCTTGGTGAAGCGGACCCCATGGGTCACCGGCAGCATCGGCACCCTGACCTTGGCGTATTCCTCGCGGCGGTGGATGGCCAGGGCCCAGAAGTGCGGCGGCGTCCACACCAGGATGATGAGGAACAGGACCAGCGCGCCCGGGGCTAGGTGGCCGGTCACCGCCGCCCAGCCCAGCAGCGGCGGCGCCGCGCCGGCGGCACCGCCGATGACGATGTTCTGCGGGGTGGCGCGTTTCAGGAACAGGGTGTAAATGACTGCGTAACCCATCAGCGAGCAGAAGGTAAGCAGCGCGGTCAGCGGATTCACCAGACCGGCCAATATCGCCATCGCTGCCAGGTTGAGCAGGCTGGCGTAAAGCATTGCCTGCCATACCGCCACCCGTTGCGTCGGCAGCGGCCGGTGGCGGGTCCGGTACATCTGTGCGTCCATGTGCCGGTCCAGCACATGGTTGATGGCCGCGGCGCCGGTGGCGGCGAGAGCGATGCCGAGGGTGCCGAACAGCACCTTGGTCGCCGCCGGCCAGCCCGGGACCGCCAGGAACATCCCGACCACGGCGGTGAAGACGATGAGCACCACGACCCTGGGTTTGCCCAGTTCCAGGTAATCGCGCCATGCGGCCGTGGCTGGTCGCGCCAGTGAGGGGCTCTGCATCAGAACGTGTACACCAGGCGCAGCCGGTCCTCGCTGAAGGTGTTGCGGCCGCCGAAGCCGTTGCGCAGGCCTATGTCGTCGCCGATGGAGAAGCCACGCTTGTCCTCCGTGAATTTGTATATGACCCCGACGTCGAGACCATTGCTGGACTGGTCCGGCACCAGCTGGCCGTTCAGCAGGCTATCGCCGGCGAAGTGCTGCGGACCGGAGTAGTCGTAGAAGGAACCGTTGGTGCCGTAGTTGGCCACATAATGCACCAGCTTGCCGTGCAGGCTGAGCTGTTTGCCGAGGTGCAGGTCGCCCTGGACACCGAAGGCATGTCCCGGTCCCAGGTTCTCCAGGCCGTCGTTGATGGTGTCGTCGTAGAGCACGGCGCTGAAGTCGGAATAAGGATGCAGCAGCCCGCCGTTGCGGAAGCTGCCGCTGTTGTCCGGCGACCACTCCCCCACCAGCGCTACGTCGCCTTTGGGGAAGTTCAAACCTAACTGCAGGCCGTAGAGGTTGGCATCCACGGAGCCTGCGAAGGCCGCGCCGGAGTCGCTCTCGTGGGTGTATTGCGCCATCACGAAGGGACGTGGACCGTCAGTGCGCCACTGGAAGCCGCCCTCGTAGTACTGCATGGCCGCGTAGTCGAAGAACTGGTAGAACCACGCGCGCGCCATCACGTCGCCCGCTGCCAACCCATGCTGATATTGCGCGCCGAAGGTGAAGAAGCCGGGGGTGGCGGCGGGGATCGCCGGGTTCGCAGCGTTGAGTCCCGGACCGTAGCGGTTGGTGTCCGTGAACTCGTTATTGAAGCGGCTCTCGTAACGGCTCACGCGGGCCAGGAAGATCTTCAGGTCCGGGTCACCCGGCTCGGAGTCCCCCTGGAAAGGCAATTGCACCGCCGGATTGAACGGCGGTGGCGGATTGCCGTCGGGGGTACGATCATCGAAGGTCTTCGGCGGCGGGGCGTGCGAGTCCAGCACGTGCAGCGAGACGGACAGCCCGTAGAACGAGCGCGGCACTGCCGTGAACATGTCGGCGTTGGCGAAGGGTGTGCTCATCATCTGCCGACCGAACTTCACCTGCACCACGGACTTCTGCCACTGCAGATAGGACTCGGCCAGCTGGTTTAGGGGGCGCACTTCGGAATTGGACACCGCGTAAGGGATCACCCGCTGCTCGGTGAACACCGAGAGACCGGCGCTGAACCCCGCCAGACTGCCGCTGCGCAGCAGCACGTCGCCGCCCAGGAAGGTGGCTTGGTCGTCGTGGCCGCTGTCCTGGGGCTGGTTGGGATAGGGGGCATTCTCGAAGTCCCAGTGCCGGTAGTCGTAGAGACGCAGGCGGCCCGACACACTGCCGTCCATCAGTTGCGACCAGACGCTGTCGTCACCTGGACCGGCGTCGGCCCGCGCCGTCATGGGCAGGGCGAGCAGCAGGCCCAACAAGCAGAAAAGTGCGATGAACATCAGGGACCTCCGGTATTGGCGAGCAGGCGCGCCACGCTGAGCTGGGCACGCCGCTCAGCGTGCTTCAGCCAAGCGAGGAACAGGATCGCCATGGTGCTTAAGTGGACTAGTCCGACGGGCACCCACATCACCACGCCGGCCAGTTGCTGGTCATCGAGTGGCGAGAATCCCCAAGGCAGCGACGCCCCGGGGTCCAGGTAGAGGGGACGGGCGGCGAACGTCAGGATTGCGCCCAGCATGCCCATCTGCACGCTGAAGGCCGCCACGAACATGAGACACAGGCCGTAGGCCACCTGGCGCCGGCCGTAAGGTTCTATCACCACTGACCAGAACATCAGGGAGGTGGCGAACAGCAGGAAGTGCTCCAGCACGTGCACGCCTTCATGGGCTGCCGCCCACCGGTAGGGTGCCGGCAGATGCCAGAACCACAGCGTGGCGCTCGCCAGTACCCAAACCGACAGCGGGTTCATGAGCATGGCGGTGCCGCGTTGCAGCCCGCGGCGCCGGCTCCACAGCCCCGCCACGGCATGGCGGGGGGCGGTGGGCAGCGCGCACATCCAGGCCATGATGGGGCGGCTGCACACCAGGAGCGGCGGCGCCACCAGCATAAGCAACAAGTGTTGGGCCATGTGCGCCGAGAACAGCTGGTCATCCAGAGAACTCAACGGCGACAGCAGCGCGGCCGCCAGCACGGCGATGCCAGCGCAGAACGCGGCGACGCGCCACGCGCCGAAGATCCGGCCGCGCCGCGCCGGCGGCAGGCGCCTGAGGCCCCGCGCATAGCCGAAGCAGGCCACGGCGAGGCTCGCGATCACCCAGGGTTGCAGGTCCCAGGAGAGATCCGGCGTCACGGGCACAGCGGGAAGAAGAACAGTTGCAGCGATGCGAAGATCAGCGCCAGCAGGAACAGCAGGCTGTTGGCGATGCCCAATACCGCCATGAAGCGCGTGCGTCCTTCGCCCGCGTCCATCGCGTGCTGCACGCCCCCCGACTTCTCCTGGCGCACTCGGCTCCAGTTCGCGATAGCGACTGCCAGTGCGATCAGTGAGATCACAATCCCCGCCACGTCGATGATCGCCAGGATCCAGGACAGATGGTGTCCAGCCTGGGGCCCCAGGGGATCCTGGTACGGGTAGCAGAGGTGCCCGGAGAAGGCGGTGGCGATCAGCAGTTGCAGGTTCCAGGCGATGGGTGCGGCGAAGATCCCGAACCACAGCCAGAACACGCCGATGCGTTCCCGATGCGGCGCCGGGTGCGGCGTGCCAGAACTGGCCGCGACGGTCTCGGCCATCAGGAGAGCCTCGGTGAGATGTAGAAGGTGAAGAACACGAACAGCCATACGATGGTGACGAAATGCCAGTAGATGACTGCGATGGATACCGCTGAATGCCGCTGCGCATCGAACTTGCCGAGTGCCGTCCACAGCAGGGCCGACGCCAGCATCAGCACGCCCACCGCCACGTGCGCCATGTGGAATCCGGTGGTCACGTAATAGATGGAGCTGTAGGCGTCGTAATTGAAGTTGAAGGGCTTGTGGAACCATTCCCAGAACTGGATGCCGAGGAACAGCAGCGCCAGCAGGATGCTGATGATGAGGCTGGTCGCCAGCCGGCCATTCCTGCCCTTGCGGATGCCGTGCTCGCCCCAGGACATCACGAAGCTGCCCGCCACCAGGATGATGGTCCCCGGGAACGACAGCGCGAGCTTGGGCAGACCTCCAGTGGGCCAGGGATTGGTGGTGTGGGCCGCCACGTAGTAGTACGTGAACAGCAGATAGGCGAACACCGAGGCCTCGGTGGCGACCACCGTGAGCATCCCCCACCATCCGGAAGCGTGATGGGATTTGCTGCCGACCGGCAGTGGATCTTCGCGGAGGACGGATGCATCCATGCTTCACCTCTCGACTTGGCTGAGGGACCGCTCCGGCCACAGCCAGAACACGCTGGCCAGCAGCGCGATGCCGCCGCCGACGCCGAATACGACCCACAGCTTGAACAGCAACCCGACCGCGAAGGCGCTGAGCGCCAGCGCCAATATGAGCGGGGTCAGCGAGTCGCCGGGCATCTTCAGGATCACGTCGGGCTCCGCGTCCAGCACCGTGGTGCCCAGGGTCTCCCGGCCGTGGTTGAGCAGGAAGCCGCGGGCGTTGGTGGAGCTGCGGTCCCGGCCCTCGTCCAGTTCCTCCTCCCACAGCGGGTGGCGGCGCGCCACGATGGGGATGAGCTTGAAGTTGTAGGGCGGCGGCGGCGAAGATACGCTCCACTCCAAGGTACCGCCGCCCCAGGGATTGGCGCCGGCGGGCTTGCCGCTTATCCGGCTTATCACCATGTTGATGAGGAACAGCAGTACGCCGACGGCGAAGATATAGGCGCCGTGGGTGATGATCAGGTTCATGGTGCCCCAGCCGGTGTCCGCGGAGTAGGTGAAGATGCGCCGCGGCATGCCCTGCAAGCCGACGATGTGCATGGGAAAGAAGCCGATGTTGAAGCCTATGAACATCACCCAGAAGCTCCACTTGCCGAGCTTCTCGTTCATGAAGCGGCCGGTCATCTTCGGGAACCACATATACACGCCCCCCACCACGGCGAACACGTTGATGCCGATGATCACGTAGTGCAGGTGCGCCACCACGAAATAGGTGTGGGTGAGCTGCCAGTCCGCCGGCACCGCCGCGGTCATGAACCCCGAGACACCGCCGATCACGAACAGGAGCACGAAGCCGGCGAAGAACAGGAATGCGGTCTTGTCGGTCTGCGGTCGGCCGGTCCAGATGGTGGCCAGCCAGGCGAACACCGCCACCGCGCTCGGCAGCACGATCACCATGCTGGCGGAACTGAAGAACGACAGCGAGGTCACCGGCAGTCCGGTGGCGAACATGTGGTGCACCCACACGCCGAAGCCCAGCACCATGGTGGACACCGTGGCCAGCGCCACCAGCGAATAGCCCACCAGCGGGCGGCGGCAGAACACCGGCAGGCCGTCGGAGACGATGCCCATGGCCGGCAGCACGATGGCGTACACCCAGGGATGGCCGAACATCCAGAACAGGTGCTGCCACAGCAACGGTTGGCCGCCGCCGGTGCTGTCGAAGAAATGGGTGTGATAGGTCCTGTCGAACCACAACAGCACGAACGCCAGCGTCACCGAGGGTACCGCGAACAGGTTGCCCAGCGAGGCGGTGAGGGTGCCCCAGATGATGATGGGTACCCGGTTGAGCGACATGCCCGGCGCCCGCAGCCGCAGCAGGGTGACGATGAAGTTGATGCCGCCCACGGTGGTGGAGATGCCCAGCAGGATCATGCCCAGCGCGTAGGCGTCGATGTTCACGCCGGGGTCGAAACTGCCGTTCGCATAGGGCACGTAGTTGAACCAGCCGTTGTCGGGAGCGCGGCCGGCGATGAAGCTCACGTACATGGCGATGCCCGCCAGCAGGAACATCCAATAGGAGAAGGCGTTGAGCCGCGGGAACGCCATGTCGCGGGACCCCAGCAACAAGGGCCACAGGTAATTGCTGAACCCGGACAACACCGGGAACGCGTACAGGAAGATCATGGTCACGCCGTGCATGGTGAAAAGCTGGGCGTAGGCTTCAGGTGAGAGCAGGTGCATGTTGGGCTGGGCGAGCTGCAGGCGCATCATCGCCGCTTCCAGCCCGCCGAGGATCAGGAAGATGATCGAGGTGACGAGATAGCGCAGGCCGATGCTCTTGTGATCCACCGAGACGAACCAGCCGAAGAACGGTCCGCCCTTGGTCTCCCAGATGCCCTCGAGTTCTCGCTCATGCCGCTCCGCCTCGTCGGCGGTCACCAGTACCGGTGTTCTGACTGTCTCGACGGCCACGGCGTAGGTTCCTTGACTTGGGTTCAGTGGGTGGTGCGCAGGTAGGCCACGATGGCCGCCAAGTCCGGCTCGGAGAGCGGCACCTTTGGCATGGTGGTCCCCGGCTTGTCCTGCTGCGGGTCGCGTATCCATTCGGCCAGGTGCCCGATGTCGTTGGGCAGGGTGCCAGCGGCGAGCGTGCTGCGGTCCATGAGGTGGGTCAGGTCCGGTCCGGCCAGCCCGGCCGCGGAGGAGCCGCGCAGCGTATGGCAGGCGGCGCAACGGGACTCGAACAGCAGGCGTCCGCGCAGGATAGTGGCGTCCTGCGGTTGCGGCGCCTCCTCCAGTTGATGCGCCCGCCAGGCTTCAAAGTCCTTGGGTGTCTGGGCCACCACCTGGAACTGCATGCGGGCATGCTCGGCGCCGCAGAACACCGCGCATTCGCCGCGATAGATGCCGGGCGCGTCGGCCTGCACCCAAGTGACGTTGGTCTGGCCGGGGATCACGTCCATCTTCCCCGCCAGGCTCGGCACCCAGAAGGAGTGGATCACGTCGGCGCTGTTGAGCAGGATCTTCACCCTCTCGCCCACCGGGATGTGGATCTCGTTGGCGGTGAGGAAGGTCTTGTGGCTATCGGGGTCTTGATAGGTCAGTTCCCACCACCACTGATGCGCCGTCACCTGCACCGTCAACACGCCGGTCCCATCCGTGGGCGTGGAGGTGGCCGCGATGGTCTTGAGGTTGAACAGCATGCAGATCACCAGTACCACCGCGGAGATGCCGACACCCCAATAGATCCACGACATGCCGCCCTCGTCCCGCTGCGGCTTGCCGCCGGTGGTGTCGGCGGGACGCCGGTGCCAGATGCCCGATATGAGCAGCAGCGCGATCAGTACCACCACGGCGATGGAGACGCTGCCGAACAAGGCCACCAGCCGCGCCAGTTCCTGGGCGTCGTGGCCGGCGTTGTTGAAGATCCCGAGAGGGTTACCGGCGTGCGCGAGCGCGGGCATGGCGCCAAGCGACGCGATGGAGATTGCGGCTCTCACCTGGGCGGCTTCGTCGCTTGCGCCGGCGGCGGTACCGTGCCCGGCACGGGCGTCGTGAACTGGCCGTTGGCATCCGCAGGCTCGTTCTCGCCTTCCACGTCGCCCTGCGGCGCGTGTTGCCAATCGCTTGCCGGGAAGCTGCCGCCGAAGGATTCCACGTAGGTGACCAGCTTCCAGATCTGGTCGTCAGTGAGCTTGTCCTTCCAGGAGGGCATGCCCTGGGGCCGCCCGTCGTGGATCGAATCGAAGATCTGTATCGGCAGGCCGCCGTAGCGCCAGCGTGTGTCGGTGAGATCCGGCCCCTGGTTGCCGGAGCCATCGTAGGCGTGGCAAGTGGTGCAGTTCATGGCCAGGTAGATCTGCTGGCCATCGCGGGCGGCTTCCTTGCTGCCTTCATAGGGATTGGGCGTCGCGAGCACCTTGGCGCTGTCGCCGGTGCCGGCACGCTGGCCCAGCGGCGCGGTGGAACCATGTTCGGGCGGGATCGGCGCCTGGATCGTCTGCGAGCCGCCATGGGACTTGCCGCAGGCACTGCAGACCAGAGCCGCGGCGACCAGGCTGATCAGGAAGATCGGGCGCGCTCTCATGGCCGCCTCCAGCGGGCGCGACCCGGCGGCGGCGCAGTGGCCTTGTGCTTGTCGTAGTCCGGCGGCGGCGGCGACGAAGGCGGGTTCGGGCCGGGGATGGTCTCGGCTCCCTGGCCGGGCGTCACCATCATGCTGTTGCCGCTGGAATTGGAGGCGCCGTCGATGGAGAACACGTAGGTGGTGTCGCCGCCCGCCGGGAATTGGATCTCCTTGATGTGGCGGACGTCGGCGCGCACCTTCGAGGCGCCGCCCACGCCGGCGGTGATCGCGATGTATTGGCGGCCGTCGGGGCCCAGGTAGGTCATGGGCTGGCCGATGATCCCGGAACCGAGCTTCTGCGACCACAGCACCTTGCCGCTCCAGGCGTCCACCGCGCGGAACCAGCCGTCGGCGGTGCCGTAGAACACCACGTCGCCGGCCGTGGCCAGCACGCCGCTCATGGTCAGGTATTTCTCGGGGATGGCCCAGACCTTCTTGCCGGTCACCGGATTCCAGGCCATGAATTCGCCGATGTTGCCGCCCGGCGCCGGATAGCGGCCCATGTCCATGCCGTCGTAGGGCGTGCTGGGGATGTAACCCACCACCTTGTCGGTGACCTGCATGCAGAGGTTGAAGTGATCCGCGTACACGAGACCGGTGCGCGGCGACACCGCCGCCGGCTGCCAGTCCTTGCCGCCGATGTCCGGCGGGCACACCTTGAGCGGCACGTTGGGCCGGGGCTGCATCTTCGGGATCACCACCGGCCTGCCGGTCTTGAGATCCACGCCGCTGGACCAGTTCTGGTAGGCGAAGGGCTGCGCCGACAGCACCTCGCCGGAGGTGCGGTCGATCACGTAGGCGAAGGCGTTGCGGTCGAAGTGCATCAGCACCTTCCGCACCTTGCCGTCCCAGGGCAGGTCCATGAGGATGTTCTCGTTCACGCCGTCGTAGTCCCACTGGTCGTGGGGCGTGAACTGGTAGGCCCACTTGGCTTCCCCCGTGTCCGCGTCGCGCGCGAAGATGGTGCTGGTCCAGAGGTTGTCGCCGGGGCGCTGCATCGGCACCCGCGGACCCGGGTTGCTGGTGCCGTAGAAGATCAAGTTGGTCTCGGGATCGTAGGAGACCCAGCCCCAGGAGGCGCCGGCCCCGTGCTTCCACATGTCGGTGGGCCAGCTGCTGACGCCGAGGTCCTTGCCTTGCATCCACTTGTAGAAAGGGTGGAAATCCGGCCCGAGCTTCACGTCCTTGTCGGAACCGGTGGCGTAGGCCCGCCACAGTTCCTTGCCGGTCTTCACGTCCAGGCAGGCCAGCCAGCCGCGTACGCCCATCTCGCCACCGCTGTCGCCCACGTAGACCTTGTCCTTGACGACGAACGGCGACATGGTCATGGTCTCGCCGCTCTGCACGTTGCCCAGCTTGGTGCGCCAGACCTGCTTGCCGGTCTTGGCGTTCACCGCCACCGTATGGTCGTCCAGCAGGTTGTAGATGACCATGCCGTCGGCATAGGCGAGGCCGCGCACCACCACGTCGCAGCAGGCCTTGCCGATGCCCATGGGCGAAGGGTTCGCCTCGAACTTCCATTTGATCGGATTGCCGGGCTGGGTGAGGTCCAGCGCGTACAGATCGTCAGGGAACGGCGTCACCACATACATGGTGCCGTCCACCACCAGCGGCGCCGCTTCCTGTCCGTACTTGGTGTTGTTGGAGAAGGTCCAGGCGATCTTCAGGCGCGCCACGTTGGACTCGTTGACCTGGTCCAGGTCGCTGTAGCGGGTGTTCGCCCAGTCGTGCGCCTCGCTCACCCACTGTCCATGCGGCTCGTTCGGCGCGAAGTTGAGTGTGGCGCCGGTTACGCTCTTGTGCGGTATAGAGGCCGACGCGGGGGCCGGTGCCGGCGTCGGATTGATTCCGGCGTCGGGCGCCGGCGGCGCGGCCTGCGTCACGCCCGTGATCACGACCAAGAGGAAGGAAAATAGGAAGACCGCAGCATGCCCGCGACCGCGCGGCAAGTGCATCGGGTTGATTGACGGCATCGGAACGTCCTGCTTCTTGTTCGTTTCATGCCGACGCTATCTCTATCCAGCGGGCACTTCCGTGACAGCGCACGCAATAACCGATTGATGCTAAAAGGGTTTCTATCTCCTAGCGGATGCAATCAAGTCATCTGCTTCACGCGGCCGCGATGCTGAGATGCACGCTGAGCCGATGCGGTCGCATCGCACATCACGTCACCGCGTGACTGAACATGCATGCGGCGAATTTTTCAGAGAGGGTCGACGCAGCGGCGGCGAGCATCCGAGCGCTTCCCGCATGTCCATGACCGCTCGCAACTCGCGGCACGCTGTTCACGGAGCCGGGCATGGATTGCAGCGTCGTGGCTGCGGGACTAGTCCATCAGCATGGAGACACAGGCTGCGGCGCATATCGGCGCGCTCAGCGTCAATGCATGTGGGTATGGATGCCGCCGCGTGTGCGGCGTAACCCCTAAGGACAATCCGGCTGGAGACCTAGCGCCGGCCGAGCAGCCGGCCGGCACTGCTCCCGAGTTCCTTGCGGAAGCTGTAAACGAGTCCCGCGAGCGAGAACAGTACCGCGACAGTCAGCACCTGGTCCATGAACTTGACCGTCGGGCTGCGTGGCCTGCCCTCCACGACCTCGTAGACGGTGTGCTCGCAGTTGCGCCATACGTAGGAGTAGGTCTGGGGATGGGCCAGGATGCTGGAGGCGCGACGCATCACCGCGGCGCGGGTCTCGGGGTTGGAATGGGCCACGTACACGTCGCGGCCCATCGCGAAACTCTTGTAGGGCGTGAGTCGCTCACCGCCCTCGATGCCGGGCGTGTTGTGCAATACCTTGCCCCTGCCCAGGTACACGCCCAGGTGCCAGACGCCGGTCTTGCGGCGGCGCAGCACGTCGCCGGGCTTCAGGTCGGCGACCATCCTGGCGTCGAGCAGCACCCAGTGGGGTTCGAAGACTGTGGTCATCGGTCCTGAGTATAGGCAGACGGCCGCGACTTGCCGGAATGGAGTTAACAGCAGGAAGAACTCGCGGCTTATGTCAGCAGGCAAAGCGCCGGTCGTGTCTCGCTAGAAGTGCCCACCCTGGTCGAGATACTCCTGCTCGGCAGGCGTATTGGGCCGGCCGTAGGCCTGGTTGCGGCCGGGGAAGCGTCCGTACTTCCTGACGATGTCCCGGTGCTCGATGGCTGATTTCAGGAAGCCTCCGATGGTCAGCGCTTCCGGGTATTCCCGGGCCAGTCCTGAGAAGAGTTCCACGCTCCGCTCCTGCAACGCCGGATCCTCGGCGTGCATGAACGGCATGTAGAGGAAGCCGCGCCGGTCCCGGCTCAGTCGCTTGTCGAAACCTTTGGCGATGGCGCGCTGGGACACCGCGAGCGCCTGTGTGGAACCGTCGTATCCCTCCCGCTGCTTGCGATGCAGTTGCAGCGCGAACTGGTCCAGCAGCACTACCAGCGCCGCCGCGCTTTCGGGCGACTCCTCCCAGCTCGCCAGCCTCCCGGCGACGGCATCCGCGAGCAGCCCCGAGAAACGTTCGCGCACCGTACGATCCACGCCAGGATCGGCGCCGAACCACAGGCTCGCATCGGCCTTCGGTCCGAACCAGAGATCCAGTATCTCCCGCCAGCGCTGCATGCAGATATCTTGCCACAGCGGAGCATCGCCACAGCGACGCGTACGTGCCGCGGTCGCCGCGAGAGGCGGGTGAATCCCCTCCGCGGCGGCGGCGGATCAGGACCGGTGGAATCTGTGGCGCGCCTCACTGTGGCCGGTCTTCGACTCCACTAAGGTCCAGCGACCGCAGCCGCACGTCAGCAGGAGGAAACCGCCATGACCGAACAGATATCCAACGAGAACATCCCCCAGGTCGCCCGCCAGATGCTGGACAAGTCCCAACAGGAGACGGACGAATCGGATGACGCCATCGACCTCCTGAAGGCCGATCACGACGAGGCCCAGGATCTCTTCAAGAAATACTGGGACGCGGAATCGGCCGCCGAGAAGCAGTTGCTCGCCACCCAGTTGGCGCTGGCACTGAGCGTGCACATGCGCATCGAGGAAGACATCTTCTATCCGGCGGTCAGCCGCGCACTGCTGGGCGCGGACAAACCCAAGGACAAGGATGACCTGATCGTCCCGGAGGCCAAGCTCGAGCACGAGAGCCTGAAGAAGCTCATCGGCGAGGTGGAATCCGCCAGTGACAAGGCGGACTTCGACGCACATGTGCAGGTGATGTGCGAATACACCAACCACCACATCAAGGAAGAAGAGAACAAGATGTTCGACCGGGCCAAGGATTGCGGCCTGGACATGGACGACCTGGGCCGGCAGATCCGTGATGCCAAGGCGGCACTGCTGGGACGCATGAGCGACGGCAGCGGGATCGGCAGCCTGCCGAGCGCGCTGTTCCGGAGCCAGACGGCCCACAGCGGCCTCGGCATCGCAGACAGGCGGTGATCCGGCCGGAGACCGGCGCTCAGGGCCGGTCTCGCTTCTCTCAGGCGCGTGCCAGGAAGTGCAGCGCCCCGGTGACGATCGCGAACGCGACCAGGCTGGCGAGATAGATGCCAGCGAACCACAGCCAGGCCTTGAGGCGGGGGTGCAGCGGCTTCAATGGTAGTGCTCGCCGGCCTTCACCTTGCCGTGGAAGATGTAATACCCGGCGATGGTGTAGGTGAGGACGATGGGGATGATGATGAGGAAGCCCACCAGCTCGAATATCTGGCTCGATTCGGGAGCCGCCGCCTGCTCGAAGGTGATGGCCCGCGGCACGATATAAGGCCAGATGCTGATGATGAGGCCGAGGTAGGCGAGCATGAACAGGCCCACGCTGCAGTAGAACGGCGGATAGGTGTGCCGGCGCTTCAGGGAATACCAGAGCCCGACCGCCAGCAGCAGCGTCGCCAGGGGGACCTGCGACAGGTAATAGAAGTTGGGCAGCGCAAACCAGCGCTCCCGGATGAAAGGGTATTCGAGGGGCGTCCACAGGCTCACCACCGCGATGGCGACGAGCATGAGCAGCAGGCTGCGCCGCGCCATGCGGTAGCACCAATCAAGGAGCTCGTCCTCGGTCTTCATGATCAGCCAGCTCGACCCCAACAATGCGTAGCCCACCACCACGCTCAAGCCGGTGAACACGCTGAAAGGCGTGAGCCAGTCGAAGCTGCCGCCCGCGTAGCGGCCGTCCACCACCGGGATGCCCTGCACCACTGCGCCGAGGGTG
>Ga0070714_100000222_pt1 | contig 45199 bp, 45 predicted proteins | sample LARL83metaG_FD_65450 | JGI IMG/M metagenome (GOLD analysis project Ga0070714, IMG submission 65450) | Corn, switchgrass and miscanthus rhizosphere microbial communities from Kellogg Biological Station, Michigan, USA - LAR L8-3 metaG | ecosystem: Host-associated > Plants > Roots > Rhizosphere ... | reverse complement strand
GCCAGCCAGCCGTCGGTCAGCCGGAGCAGCCGCTGGTCGTGCACCAGCAGCAGGCCGCTGCCGGACAGGAATCCCTCCGCCCAGCCCGCCGCGGCGACGGCGGGCGCGCCGGCCGACAGCTCGCGGGTCATCCGCTCGGCCGCCTCCGCCAGGGTGACCTGGCCGGCGTCGAGCAGCAGCCGGGTTGCCCGCCCGGCGACGAGCGGCGGACCGGTGAGCCGGGCGAGCGCGGCCAGCCAGCGCGCCCGGCTGTCCTGGTCCGCCAGCAGGCCGGCGGCCGCGTGCACGGCGTCGATGCGATCGCGCATGGTCCGTTCCGCGTCGTCGTCGAGGGATGCGACCGCGCCGGGCAGGCCGGCGCAGATCCGGGTGATCATCTCGACGGCCACCGCACCGAGCCGGGCCGGGTCGGTGCCGCGCACGTCGCCGTACCGGGCGGCGCGGACCAGGGCGGGCAGCGCCGCCATCAGGTGCGTGACGTCGGTGTCCAGCGCGGCCCGTTCCCGGACCGCGGCGAGCACGCCGGGCAGCGCGTCGCCGAGGTCGGCGAGCAGGCACCGTTCGGTCAGCCTGGTGAGCTCGTCGAGCGCGGCGGAGCCGGCGGCCCGCGACTGCGCGCGAGCGACCGCCGCGGCGGCGACCGTGCTGCCCCACATGCTGGCCTCGATCAGCGCCACGTCGAGCTCGGGCCGCCACGTCAGCTGCCAGCTCTCGCGGAACGTGCCCAGGTGCCCGGTCCGGCCTTGAACCGTCACGCCCCAGTGCACGTCGAGGAGCGCAAGCCGGTGCAGCAGGTGGCTGCGCGCCAGGTTGCCGGGCTTGCGCAGGTCGAGGTCGATCTCGCGGGTGGTGGCTTCCGGCCGCAGCTTGAGGCTGCGCTGCTGCCGCCGCAGGTCTTCGGCCAGCGGCACCATCGGCGTGGCGGCGGGGACCGCGCCCAGCCGCTCGCCGACCACGAGCTTGCGCTGGATCAGGTGAAGGAGAAGATCAGAACCATCACACAGAACGGCATGCGCTGCTTGGCTCACCTCCTCCAGGCCGGCCAGCGGGCGGCCGCGCAGGGTGGCGAGCGTCTCGGCAAGCCGGACCGCTTCGATCACGTGCGCTGGCGAGGCCGGGATGCCCTCGTCCCGCAGGACGCCGGCCGCCCGGGTCAGCCAGCCCTCGATCGGATGTGTCCCGTTGCTGAACAGGTGGTCGTACCAGCCGGGGGAGCGGACCCCGGCGCCGTACCCGGACGCGAACGCCAGCCGCCCGTATGTCCAGGGCACCCAGGTCATCGTGGCCTTCACCTTCGGCAGGCCGCGCAGCAGCCGGTCGTCGTGGCTAGCCGGCGGCAGCGGGTCAGCGAGCGCGGGCACGTGCCAGGCACCGCAGACCACCGCGATGTTCTGGTATCCGTCCTTGATCGCGGCGCGCAGCGTCTTTCGCATGTACGCCTCGCGGACCAGGTCGATCCGGTCCACTTCTTCGCGCAGCAACCCGATAGCCTCGGCGATCGCGTCGAAAACGGCGGTGCCGGGGACGTGCTCGACCACGTCCTCCCACCAGCGCTCCGGGTCGTCGTACCCCGCGGCGGCGGCGAGTTCGCCGATCGGGTCGGTGCGGACCCGCGGCCTCCCGCCGGTCTCCCGGATGGCCAGCTGGTTCCCGGCCGGCAGGTCGCAGAACCGCACCGGGATGCCGGCCCGCAGCGCGTACCGCATCGCCTGCCACTCCGGCGAGAACTCCGCGAACGGCCAGAAGGCTGCTTTCCCCTGCTCTCCGGCCACGTAAGCGAGCAATGCGACCGGCGGCTCCATGTCCGGGTCGGCCACCAGCGGCACGAGCGCGTCGGCCTCCGGTGGCCCCTCGATCAGCACGATGTCCGGAGACTTCGATTCCAGGGCGGCGCGCAGCGACCCGGCGGAACCCGGGCCGTGGTGCCGGACACCGAAAAGACTCATCCGGCTACTTCGCGACAAGCTCGGTAGAAGTCCCCCCAGTCGTCGCGGCCCGCGACGACGGTTTCCAGGTACTCCTGCCAGATGACGCGGTCCGCGGCCGGGTCCTGGATCACCGCGCCGGTGATGCCACCCGCCACGTCCGACGGGCGGAGCGTCCCGTCGCCGAAATGCGCGGCGAGCGCCAGGCCGCTGGTGATCACCGAGATCGCTTCCGCCGTGGACAGCGTGCCGCTCGGCGACTTGACCTTGGCCCGGCCGTCCTCGGTGATGCCGGCCCGGAGCTCGCGGAACACGGTGACCACGCGCCGGATCTCGTCGGCGCCCCCGCCTCTCGCGATACCGCCCGCGCTCTCGGGCAGGCCAATGGACCGGCCGAGCTGCGCGACCCGGCGGGTGACGATGTCCACCTCTTCCTCCGCGGTGGCGGGCACCGGCAGCACCACCGTGTTGAAGCGGCGCCGCAGCGCGCTGGACAGCTCGTTCACGCCGCGGTCGCGATCGTTGGCGGTGGCGATCACGTTGAAGCCGCGGACGGCCTGCAGCTCGCCGGCCAGCTCGGGGATCGGCAGCGTCTTCTCGGACAGGATCGTGATCAGCGCGTCCTGCACGTCGGACGGCATCCGGGTCAGCTCCTCGACCCGGGCGATCTGCCCGCCGCCCATGGCGCGCATGACCGGGCTGGGCACCAGCGCCTCCCGGGACGGGCCCTCGGCGATCAGCCGGGCGTAGTTCCAGCCGTAGCGGACCGCTTCCTCGGCGGTGCCGGCCGTGCCCTGCACCATGAGCGTCGAGTCGCCGGAGATAGCGGCGGCCAGGTGCTCGGACAGCCACGTCTTGGCGGTGCCCGGCACACCGAGCAGGAGCAGCGCCCGGTCGGTGGCGAGCGTGGCGATCGCCACCTCGACCAGGCGTCGCGCACCGACGTACTTCGGGGAGATGAGCGTGCCGTCCGCGGCGGCGCCGCCCAGCAGATAGGTGGTCACCGCCCACGGCGACAGCCGCCAGCCCGGCGGGCGTTCCCGGTCGTCGCCGGCCGCGAGCGCGGCCAGTTCGGCCGCGTACTCCTGCTCCGCGTGCGGGCGGAGGACCGGTTCAGCCAGCATCTAGTTCCCTCAGCATCTCGTAGCGGAATCGCAGCACGGCCAGCATGTTATGCAACACCTGGGGTGCCTGCGGCGGGAAGTCGGCGAGCGCACCGGGCGCGCCGAGCGCCGGGTCGGCGCGCGTGCCCGCCAGGCGGATCACCCGGCTCGCGTTCAGCGGTGTCCGGGACAGCGACCCGGTCGCCGTGGTGAGCACCTTTGCCGCCAGCCTGGCCGGCCACGGCGGGGGCACGGCGGCCATGAGCTGCGCCAGCGCGTTGATATCCGGTTGCGCTTCCGCCAGCGCGAGCGCGCGCTCCGCGTCGGCCTCGGTCAGCCGCCGCGGCGGCGGTGCCGCCGGCTGCTCGGTGACCAGCCAGGACCAGGCGGGGTTGAGGCCAGCCAGCCACGTTGCCCGGGCACCGCCGGCCGTCGCGACCAGGCCGCGCAGCCGTGCCTCGTCCGGGTCCGGGTTGGTGGCCGCGACCCGGCGGGCCCGGTCGAGCAGCGCCGGGAGCAGCTCCGGCGGCGGGCGGAGCCCGTGCGCGACCGCGGCGTTCAGCCATTCGTGCAGCAAATCGGCGTTCTCCCCGCCCAGAATCCGCCGCAACCGCGCCCCCGCCGCCTCGCTCACCGCGGGACGGGGGTCGTCACCGGCGGATGCGGGCGGCTCTGCGGTTTCCGGACGGCAGCCAGCCCGCCGGGCCACGGTGAGCAGGGCGGCCTGGTCGAGGAGGGCACTGGCGGGGTCCGTCGTTGTGCCCGGCTCCGGCTTGGGGAAGCCGAGCGGGGGAGGTGGTACCACGGCTCGTTCCGTGCCAATGAGAGCCGCGGTGAGCACCGCCTGCCAGTCGCTCACAGGACCACCGCCCGGCCGGTCTCGTCCCATGCGGTCAGCGGGAGCAGGCCGCGCGGGGTCCACTCGCCGGCCACGGTCAGCGGATTTCCGGCGGACAGGGCGAACAGCGGCCAGTTGGCGGCGGCGGCCGGGTGCAGCGGGAGGGCCGCGCCGGCCGGGTCGCATACCGCTGGCTGGGGCGTGCGGACGGGGGTGACCGCGTTCAGCACGGCCGGCCAGCTGTCCAGCCACGGGTCCTGGCTGAGGGCCTGCGCCCAGTCGGTGAGCACGTCGGCGACCGTGCCGCCGTCGGGTGGCTTGGCTCGTGCCCGGTTCTGGTTGCTGACCACCAGCGCGCGCAGCCTGTCTGGGTAGCAGGCCAGCTCGAGGTCGGCCTCGGTGCCGGGGATCAGCGCGCCGTCGAACGACTCGCCCGGGAAAGCGAAGCTGAGCACGAGGGCGTACCGGCCGTGCCGGGGGGAGCGCAGCCACACCCGGCGGGTGCGCATCCGTTCCTGCTCCATGTCCCGGCGGCCCAGCACCTGCCAGCGGTCAAGGACGCGCTCGCCGTCCGCGAGCACGCTTTCCTGACGGACGGTGAAGCCGATGCGGGAGCGGATCGTGTCGAGCGGGCCGGACTGCCGCCGGAACGCGGTGGCGAGCAGGTGCAGCATCGCGTATTCCTCCAGCAGCCGGCTTTCCCAGCCGGCGCCGGAATGCGGGACCGCGGCGAGCGAGCGGAGGCGTTCGGCCAGGCCAGAGGCCTGGGCGTCCACCATCCGGGCGGCGATCGAGTCCCAGTGCTGGTAGCCGGCCTTCGGCGTGGCGGCCAGGCCCTGGCGGACCTGGTCGCACAGCCAGCGGTCCAGTTCGTCCAGGCCGGAGGCGACCCGCTGCTCGCGCTGCTCGGCCCGGCGCCGCGCCGCCTCGGGATCGGCCGGCTCGGCCGGCTTGCCATCCTGCGCCCGTGCTGCCCGCGTGCTGAGCCAGGTGCGCACCCACTCCGGCGGCGTGCCGGGCGGGACGCCGCCCGCCGACCAGAACAGGAGCAGGCCGAGCGCGTGCTTGCACGGGAGCTTGCGGCTGGGGCACGAGCACTTGTACGCGGGCCGGCCGGACAGGTCGACCGCGGTGCGGTACGGGGCCGCGGCGCCGCCCTGGCACTCACCCCACAACGCGGCCGGATCCGCGGATCCGGTGGTGATCCAGGACCTGGCGTTCACCAGGGACCGTGCGGACCGCTGTGACGAGGCGTCCGGCGCGAGGGTGAGGACCCGGGCTTGGTCCCAGCGTTCGGCCACAGAGGCACATTACGCGCCAGCGCGGAGCCCGTCGAACAAGACGGCGAGCACGGGACGGCGAAGCGGCATTAACGTGGCGGATCGCCGCTTTGCGGTGGCGCGACCGTCGTTTACGACGGTTTATCTTCCACGCGGCGGTAGTCGGCCACGTTATCCGGGTCATCGGCTGGTGGGCAGAGCTCACGCCGTGAGCTAGAAGTGGCCGAGGACGCGGTGCGGGAGGTAGGGCTCTTCGAGGCGGCGGATTTCCTCCTCGCTCAGCGCCAGCCGTGCCGCGGCGAGCGCGTCCGCGACGTGGCCGGGCTTGGTCGCGCCGACGATGGGCGCGGTCACCGCGGGCTTGTGCAGCAGCCAGGCCAGAGCGACCTGGGCCGGCGCCACGCCACGCTCGCCCGCCACGGCACTGACCCGGTCGACGACGTCGAAGTCGGCGTCGGTGTTGTACTGCGAATCCGACAGCGGATCGGATCCGGCCCTGGTCGTGGTCAGCTCGCCGCCGCGGGTGCGGTTGCCGGTCAGCATGCCGCGGGCCAGCGGGCTGTACGGGATCACGCCGACGCCCTGGTCCGCGCACAGCGGGATCATCTCCCGCTCCTCCTCCCGGTACATCAGGTTGTAGTGGTTCTGCATGGACGCGAACCGGGTCCAGCCGTTGCTGGCCGCGGTGTGCTGCGCCTTGGCGAACTGCCAGGCGAACATCGCGCTGGCGCCGATGTAGCGGGCCTTGCCCGCCTTGACGACGTCGTGCAGCGCCGCCATCGTCTCGGCGATGGGCGTCTCGTAGTCCCAGCGGTGGATCTGGTACAGGTCGACGTACTCGGTGCCGAGGCGCCGCAGGGAGGCGTCGATGGCCGACATGATGTGCTTGCGGGACAGGCCGCGGTCGTTGGGTCCTTCGCCCATCGGGAAGAACACCTTGGTGGCCAGCACGTAGTCGTCCCGGGCGGGGAACAGGCGGCTGAGCAGGTGGCCGGTGATTTCCTCGGTCATCCCGGTCGAGTAGGTGTCGGCGGTGTCGAAGAACGTCACGCCGCCGTCGACGGCCGCCTTCACCAGCGGCTCAGCGTCGGTCTCGGACAGGTGCCAGGCCCGCTCGGTCTGCGAGCCGTAGCTCATCATGCCCAGGCAGATCCGCGATACCTTCAGTCCGGTGGTGCCTAGCCGTACGTAGTCCACGTGGTCAGGTCCTCTCGTTGTGGAGCGCGACGCCGGCCGCCACGCAGGCGATGCCGGCGATGTCCGCGGCGGTGGGCAGCTGGCGCAGCACGATCGCGCCGATGAGCGTGGCGAAGACCGGCAGCAGGGCGAGCATGAGCGCGAACGTGGCGCGCGGCAGGCGGGCCATGGCCAGCTGGTCGGTGGCGTACGGGATGACCGAGGAGCACACGCCCACCCCGGCGCCGGCCGCGAGCAGCACCGGGTGGCCGAACGCGGGCAGCGCGCCGCCCAGCCCGACCGGGGTCGCGACAATGAGGGCGATCAGCATCGAGGCGGCGAGCCGGTCGATCCCGCCGCCGGCGTTCGCCATCCGGTGGCCGAGCATCACGTACACCATAAACAGCACGCAGTTGCCGAACGCAAACACGAACCCGAGCGGGTGGCCGGTCAGCCGGATCGACGTGATCAGTGCGACGCCGCCGGTGGTGAGCATCAGAGCCACCGCGTTCCGGCCGGTGCGGGTACCGATGATCGCGAGGAGCACGGTGCCGCAGAACTCGATGGCGCCCACGGTGGACAGCGGCAGGCGGTCCACCGCCAGGTAGAACACCGAGTTCATGGCGGCCAGGACTGCGCCGAGGGCGAGCAGCAGCCCGAGCTGGCGTTTGCCCAGCTTTCCCGCGAGCCGCCAGGGCCGGCGCCAGACGGCGAAGACCGCGGCGGCGCTGGCGATCCGCAGCCAGGCCACCCCGAGCACATCGATCCTGGTGAACAGCAGAACGGCGAAGGCCGGGCCCAGGTAGTGGAAGATCGCGCTGACCAGGAAGAACGACTGTGGCGGCAGCCTCGTGCCTTGCGGAAGCGTGGTCACCGGTGCAGCATAAGAAGGTTAGGAGCGCGTCGTGAAGGGCAAACATGTGGAGGTCGGCGTGGAAATGCCTTTGAAACAGAGGAAGTTTGCCCTTCAGGCCTTCGAAATGCCTGAAGGGCAGCTGGACGGCACCGACCGGCGCATTCTCGCCGAGCTGCAGGCATCGCCCCGGTTGCGGATCGCGGAACTCGGCCGGCGGGTGGGGCTGTCCGCCCCGGCGGCCGCGGACCGGCTGCGGCGGCTCGAGGAGGACGGCGTGGTGTCGTACCGCGCCGAGGTCGACCCGCGGGCGCTGGGTTACACGCTGTTCGCGATCGTGCGGATCAGCCCGGTGGGCGGCGGGCTGCGGCTGATCCCGGGCATCGCCCGCGAGGTGCCGAGCGTGACCGAGTGCTACCGGATCACGGGGGAGGACTGCTATTTCATGAAGGTGTGGCTTCGGTCGATCGACGACCTCGAGCCGATCCTGGACCTGTTCACGCCGCACGGCCGGACGACCACGTCCATCGTGCACTCGGCTCCGGTGCCGCCTCGGTCCCTGCCGGTGTGAAGCTTTCGTAGGCTGGGCTCGTGGAGGTTCACTTCATCGCGAGCGTGGCGGTCATCGCCGCTGACCCGCCGCAGAGCCGCAAGCTGTTCATGGATGCCCTCGGCCTCCCGCTGGAGGGCGAGGGCGACGGCTACTACTCCAGCGGGAACATTCCCGGCTGCAATCATCTGGGCATCTGGCCGCTCGCCGAGGCGGCGGATGCGTGCTTCGGCACGCCGGAGTGGCCCGCTGGCCTGGTGGTGCCGCAGGCGTCGATCGAGTTCGAGGTGGCGTCCACGGACGCCGTCGCGGCCGCGGGCGACGAACTGCGCGAGGCGGGCTACGAGTTGCTGCACCCGGCTCGCACGGAGCCGTGGGGCCAGACGGTGGCCAGGCTGCTCACCAGCGACGGCGTGATCGTCGGCATCTCCTACGCCCCCGAGTTCCATACCGAAAAGCAGACCGGCGAGTCGACGCGGTGAACGAGGTGTCGGGGCCGACGCCGGCCGATTTCGATCAGGTCTTCGCCGGCGCCGGTGCCTCTCCCGGGATCCGCCGGGTCTGGCAGCTCGCCGAGCCTGACCTGCCGCCGGAGATCGAGCCGTTCTCGTTCGTCTCGGTAGGCCTGCTCAGCTTCGTGGCGCAAGCACTGGACCTGTCGCCAGGGGAGACCCTCGTCGATCTGGCATGCGGGCGCGGCGGTCCGGGCCTCTGGCTCGCGCGGCAGGCAGCTGTCTCGCTGGTGGGCGTGGACTTCTCACCGGTCGGAGTGAGTCAGGCGACGGACCGGGCGGCACTGTTCGGGCTGGCCGGCCGGGCGCGGTTCCAGGCTGGGGATCTAGCGCATACCGGGCTGCCCGATGCCAGCGCGGATGCGGTCGTGTGCATCGACGCGTTTCACTTCGCCGCCGATCCGGCCGCGGCCGCGGCCGAAGCGCGGCGCATCCTGCGGCCTGGCCGGCGGCTTGCGCTGACCAACTGGCAGCCGAAGGACCTCAATGACACCAGCCTTCCCGGCCGGCGGCGGATCGACTGGACGCGAGTGCTGCGCGGTGCCGGCTTCGCCGGCGTCGAGGTGGAAATCCGGCCGGAGTGGCACGACGGGTACACCCGCGTCTACCGGGTCGCGCTGGACCTCGGCGATCCCGGCGACGACACCCTGCTCGCCAGCCTGCAAGACGAGGCCCGGAGCCGGCTCCCCACGGCGGATCTCATGAACCGGGTCGCCGTCACCGCGACCGCTCCCTGACGTGCGGCCGGGCATGGAGCTGCACGTCGGCTGCGCGATGTGGAGCTACGCGCCCTGGCGCGGCCGCTACCTGCCTGATTCGCTGTCCTCGCGGGACAGCCTCAGCGCGTACGCGACCTGGTGCAACGCCGTGGAGGGCAACACGACCTTCTACGCGACGCCGCCTCCCGGCACGGTGAACTCGTGGGCCGAGCAGGCGCCACCCGGCTTCCGGTTCATCTTCAAACTGCCGAAGTTGATCACCCATGACCGCCGCCTCGCCGATGCCGGCGAGCCGCTCCGTACCTTCCTGGCCGCGCTCGAACCGCTTGGCGAGCGTGTCCACTTTCTCTGGATCCAGCTGCCACCGTCGTTCGGGCCGACTGGTGTTGACGTACTCGCGAGATTCCTGAGCCAGCTCCCGCGTGAGCACCGGTACTGCGTCGAGGTCCGGCATCGCGCGTTCTTCGAGGATCCGGGGTCGGAACAGCGGCTTGAGGCGGCCCTGGGGCGGGCCGGTGCCGAGTGGGTGACCTTCGACACCACCGTGCTGTTCCAGTCCCGTCCGGTCAGCGACGCCGAGCGGGAGGCGTGGCGGAACAAGCCACGCCTCCCGCGCCGGCCGCGGACCCTCACCTCGTATCCGGTGGTCCGCTACATCGGCCGGGATGACCCGGCACAGACGGTCGCGGGCTGGCAGCCCTGGCTGGGCACGGTGACCGCCTGGCTGCGAGAGGGCCGTTCGCCGACCGTCTTCATCCATACGCCCGACAACGTCGAGGCGCTCGACCTGGCGCGCCGGTTCCACGCCGATGTGCGAGCCCGGATGCCCGAGGTGGAGCCGCTCCCTGAGCCGGTGCCCGCCGGACCGCCAACCCTGTTTTGAGCAGATACAGCCTGAGCAGCTCAGTCGTTTCTCGCCACCTCGGGCCCGGTGATGCGGGCGAGCAGCGGGAAGGTGGCCGCGATGACGCCGAGCGCCGCCAGGATCCCGCCCGCGGTGATCAGGTAGTAGGCGGGTCCGGGCGCCACCAAGGGCCGTTGCATCACCAGGTTTGCGTACATCGCGGTGGCGCCGAACCCGGTGCCGATCGCGACGACAGCGCCGGCCAGCAGCGGGACGGCGCTTTCCAGCGCGACGACCCGGCGCAGCAGGGCGAGCCGGGCGCCGGTGAGGCGCAGCAGGCTGAACGGCCGTTTGCGGTCGCCGAGACCGGCGGCGATGCCCGCGGCAAGCGTGCAGCCGGCGATCGGCAGGCTGACCAGGATCACCGTGTTGGCGAGCTGCTGGTAGGCGTTGTTGGCGGAATTATCCTGCCCGATCAGGTCAGCGATGCTGGACGGCGAAGCGCTGGCATACGCGGGCGAGGTCTCCAGCATCGTATTCGTGGTTTCGACCGCTGCCTCGGAGCCGTCCGTCGCCACGTTGATGGCATCCACCCCGAGTCTGTCCAGCCGTACGGCCGGGACGTTCGCGGCCGGCCAGGTGATCGCGGTTGCGTCCACGCCGAACATGGGGCCGTCGAATCCGTCTGCCGGGAACGCGGCCGCTGTCGCTCCGGCCGGGCAGCGGCCAAGCGCGGGAACGCTCGCGAGCTGCGCGCACGAGACCACGCCCGCCGGGGTCGGGCTGGGCGGGCCGCCCAGGTTGCCGCCGATGCCCTGATATCCCGCGGGGATGTCCAGCCCCTGGACCGCGCGGACCACGAGCACCCCCTGGACACCGGGGATGCCGCGCAGCCGGGCCGCGAGCGGCGCGGCGGGCGCGGCCGGTCCCGGCCCGGTGCCCGCCCCGATGGGCCCGAAGTCGTTCGACACATCCGCCAGCTGGTCCGTCACCACGTTGGTCTCGGCGGCGCTGCCCCACCTCGTGAGGTCCTTAGCGTCCTGCGTGGTGATGGCCACCACGGCCACGGTGGTGATGAGCAGGGCGAGCACCAGGCCGCTGACGGAGCGGAAGGCGGCCTTCGGGTCGTCGGCGATGCGGCGGGCGGCGATCAGCGCGCCCGGGCGGCTTGTCCGGCGGGCCATCACCCCCGCCACGGCCATGGTGAGCCACGGGCCCGCTATGTTCAGGCCGGCGATGATCAATAGGAAGCCGGGCAGGAGCGCCAGGACGTCCGCGCCCGCGGATGCCGGGCGGCCGTGCACGATGAAAAACCCGATATCGGCGAGCCCGGCCAGCATCGGCAGCACCCGCCAGGCCCGCGGCGGCTTCGGGGTCACTCGCCGGGTGACGCCGAGCGGGGTGATCCGCACCCGGTGCAGCGCCAGCAGTGCCGCCGCGGCGGCGGCCACGGGCACGCCGATCGCGACCCCGAGGATGTCCGGCAGGCTGAGCCTCAGTTCACCGGGGAAGAACGGCTGGCCGATGAACGGGATGCCCGCGACCGGGACGCGCACCAGGAGGAAGATGCCGAACCCGGCAACGACGCCCGCGATCCCGGCCACCATCGACTCCATGGCGGCGAGCTGCGAGACCTGCGTGCGGGTCGCGCCGACCAGGCGCATCGCCGCGAACCGCTGCTCGCGGCGGGCGGCGGACAGCCGGGTCGCGGTGGCGATGAAGATCAGCACCGGGGCCAGGATGGCCAGCGCCACCACGGACAGGATGAGGTCGATGGCGCTTTTCTCGCCGCCACCGTCAGGGGGGTTGTACTGCAGGCCCGCACGGTTTCCCCTGTCCTGGCGGCCGACGGGCATCGTCTGTGCGATCGACGTCACCGGCACGCTGCCTGGTGTGTGTGCCAACTGCGCCGGGGTGCGCCCGATGACGATGACCAGCGAGTTCGGTGACGGCAACCCGGCGTCGCCGATGGTGCCGGCCAGATGGCCGGGATAGCGGTCGGCGAGCTCGGCGGGCGGGGTACCGCGCAGCAGCGCGGCGAGCGCGGGCGAGGCGTAGTACTGGCCCGGTCCTGGGTCGCGGCTGATGCCGGGCGGCACCGGCGAGGACGCGCCGGTGGCGGCCACGTCGAAGCGGTTGATCGCCAGGCGGCCGAAGCTGTCGCCGCCGGGGTGCCACCACAGCGGGGCGACGCCCGCCGCCGGCGCGGCCGGCGGCAAGGCGGAGGTCCCCGTCCAGAACCACGCGTGCCTGGTGTTCCAGGTCGTGACCGCGTTCGTCGCGGCCACGGCGGTCAGCAGCAGGCCGACGCCGAGGCCGACCGCGGCGGTCAGGACGACCAGGCGGGTGATCGCCTCGCGCCCGCCGCTGAACATCAACCGCAGCCCGAGGGGGATCATGGCCTGGTCCCGGTGAGCGTGCTGACCTTGCCGTCCCTGACGATGACCTCGCGGTCGGCGTAGGCGGCCACCTGGGCGTCGTGGGTGACCAGGATGACGGTCGTGCCCTGCTGGCGGGCGGCGGCGGTGAGCAGGTCCATCACCAGTTCACCGGACACCGAGTCAAGCGCCCCGGTCGGCTCGTCGGCGAACAGCACGTCCGGCTCCGCGACCAGCCCGCGGGCCAGCGCGACGCGCTGCGCCTGCCCCCCGGACAGTTCCCCGGACCTTCGGTGTTCGAGCCCGTCGAGGCCGAGTGTGCCGAACCACTTCCTGGCCGCCGTGATCGCTGGGCCGCGCCTGCTGCCGGCCAGCAGCATGGGCATGGCGACGTTCTCTTCCGCGGTCAGTTCGGGGACCAGCTGCCCGGACTGGAACACGAACCCGAACCGGTCCCGGCGCAGCGCGCTGCGCCGGTCGTCGCCCAGGGTGTCGAGGCGTCGGCCATCGAACCAGATTTCTCCCGCGTCCGGAATGAGAATGCCCGCCAGGCAGTGCAGCAAGGTGGACTTGCCCGATCCGCTCGGCCCCATGACCGCCACGATCTCGCCCCGCCGGACTGACAGCGACGCGCCGCGCAGTGCCGGCGTTTCGCCGAACGAGAGGAACAGGTCCCGCGCCTCGATGAAGTTCGCGGTTGCGGTGATGTCCGCGGTCATCGGCGCACCGCTCGCGAGAGCAGGTCCAGCCGGGCCGCGGTGCGGTCGATCCATCGCAGGTCAGCCTCCAGACGGAAGATGGAATGGTCGGCGAGCAGCACGTCGAGTGGCTCCCCGCCCCGTTTCAGTTCGGTGAGCTCACGCATCCGCTGCAGATGCGCGGCCCGCTGGACATCCAGGTAGTTGCCGGCCGGCCGGTCGAGCATCAGGGCGAGCACCACCTTCGCGAACAGCTCGCTCTGCAGGTCTGGCTCCGGCGGAGCCGGCTCAGTCAGCCACTGGTCGACATCGGCGATGCCCACGTCGGTGATGACGTACCGGCGGCGTTCGGGCCCTGCCTCCTGCTCGACGGGGCCGGCAACCGCCTTCCCGTCCCTGGCCAGCCGGGACAAGGTCGCGTACACCTGGCTGTAGCGCAGCGGCTTCCCCCGGCCGAAGATGGCGTCGTAGTCCCGTTTCAAGTCATAGCCATGACTCGGCCCTCGCTCAAGCAGGCCGAGCAGCGTCAGCGGAACACTCATACTCCGAGAGAATACTCTAAGAGTATTCTCTCGGGTAGTAGCAGACCGCGGCTACCGGCCGGGAAGTCACACGGCTATCGCGGGGTTGGCACAGAAGACTTCCGACAGCCAGAAAGGAACGGCATATGAAGGCCATCGTCGAAGGCACGGTCGTGGCGCAGGCTCCGGATTCGGACCTGATCTCCATTGAGGGCAACTACTATTTCCCGCCCTCCTCGATCAGTGACGGCGTGCTCAGCGACAGCCCGACGCCATACACCTGCCCGTGGAAGGGCGTCTGCCAGTATCACGACGTCACGGTGAATGGCTCCGCCCATCACGACGCGGCGTGGAGCTACCCGGACCCCTACCCCGCCTCCTTCGGCCGCGTCGGCAAGGACTACAGCGGCTATGTCGCCTTCGACAAGGGGCAGGCCACGATCACCGGGTAATTCCGGGCCGCTCACATGCCGGTCGAGCCGTCGATGGCCTCGCGGAGCAGGTCGGCGTGCCCGTTGTGGCGCGCGTACTCCTCCACGAGGTGCTGCCACGTCCAGCGCAGGGAGATCGTCTTTCCCTGGAACGTGTACGTGTCGTCCAGCTTCGCGCCCTCCAGCGCGGCATCGACGGCCCGGCACTCGGCCCGGTAAAGCTCGAAGTCCTCTTCGGCACGGGCCGGATCGGCCTCTTCGAAGTCCGCGGACGGGGCATCGGAACGGTAGTACAAGTCGGGTACCGGCTGACCGCGGAATGTCTGCCTCACCCATCCCCGCTCGGTGTCGCTCATGTGCCGGACCAGGCCGAGCAGCGAGAGGCCCGACGGCGGTACGGCCCGTTTGGCCAGCCGCGTGGCATCCAGCCCCGCGCATTTGCGCAGCAGGGTGGCCCGGTGCCAGTCGAGCCAGTCGCGGAGCATCTCCTGCTCAGGATCGTTGCGGCGCTCCGGATAGCCTTCTGAGCGCTCGACATCTGGTGCGATCCAGGTCACGGCGGCAGCTCCTCAACGTCAGATGGTGCCGCGGACCATGGCTATCAGGCGATCCAGCACCTGACCGTTGCTGACGCGCAGGCCATCGTGCTCGTACTCGTTCGTTATCCACGGGCGCAGGCCGGTTATCGCCTCGCCGGTGGGGATGGCGAGCTGTCGCGGCACGTACATGTCGTCGTAGTAGACCGCGGCGGCGACCGGGACCTCGTTGGCGGCCAGCCGCGCGGGATCGTAGAGCGGTGGCCAGTCGCGATCGGCGAGCAGGTCGGCCGCCGCGCGCAACGGCCGCAGCACGGGGTCGCCGTCGAGCATCCAGGGGTAGACCATCTCGCCGGTGAACAGCACCGGGGCATCGCCGGCCAGCGCGGCCGCGGCGTCGAACGAGGCGAACTCGGCGCGGATCCGCTGCGCTGACCAGCGCGTGGCCGAGCCGTTCGCGAAGCAGGCCTCGTGCAGCACCGCGTACAGCGGACCCGCTGAGTAGCTCATCAGCGCGAGCACCTTGTACCGGAACACGTCGGACAGCTCACCGTCCTGGGTGAGCGCACCCTCCAGCACATAGTGCATGTCGTGCGCCCCGGTGCCGGCGCCGAGCATACGGCCGATCGACTGGAACATCTCCACCGTCAGCGGCTGGCCGTCGGGCAGGCTGACCGCGTGCTCGGACAGGTACGTGGCGATCCGGCGGACGAGGTCGACGTCTTCGGGGTAATGCCGGTAGTAGGCCTCGGTCCGGCGCGCGACCTGCGGATAGGTGATCCGGTACTGGTCGTCGGCGGTCGCGGTCAGTCCCGGCAGGCCGCCGGTGATGAACGCCTCGCGCAGGCCATGCGGCGCGAACGACAGGTACGTGACCGTGCAGAACCCGCCGAAGCTCTGGCCGAGCACGCTCCACGGTTCGTCGTCGGTCAGCTCGCGGCGGATCAGCTCGGCGTCCAGCACGATGCTGTCCGCCCGGAAGTTCGCCAGGTAGCCGGCCTGAGCCTTGGCCGAGTCGAGCCGGGCGAGCGTCTGGCTGGTCGCGGGGGAGGAGCGGCCGGTGCCGCGCTGGTCGAGCAGCAGCACCCGGTAGTCGCGCAGCGCCCGGTCTAGCCAGCTCTCCCGGCCAACCGGCCGGTTCGCGGCCATGCCCGGGCCGCCCTGCAGGAACAGCAGCCACGGCAGCCCGGCGTCTGCCCGGTCCGTGGCGACGACCTCGCGGGCGTACACCTCGATCTGTTCGCCGTCGGGCGTGCCGTGATCCAGCGGCACGAGGAACGTGTGGTCGGTGAGGATGGTGCCTGGCTGCCGATAGCTGGTCACAAAGCCGACCGTATCGTCAGATCATCACCGACACGGACTCGGCCTCGCTTTCGCCCGCCGCGGTCGGCCGCACCCTGCCTGGGCCCATCAGCAGGCCGCAAGTCACCGCACCGGCGGCGAAGATGCCGGCCGACCACCAGAACGCGGTGGTGTAGCCGTGCAGCGCCCCCTGCGCCCGCACCACCGGGCCGGGGAGCTTGCCGGTGAGGTACCGGGCCGTGGCACTGGACGCCAGGCTGCTCAGCAGCGCGATGCCGACCGACCCGCCGACCTGCTGGGAGGTGTTCACCATCGCGGACGCCACGCCGGCGTCGGCGGGCCGGACGCCCATGGTCGCCACGTTCATCGTCGGCGCGAACACGAAGCCGATGCCCAGGCCCACCAGGATCGACTGCGGCAGGATCTGGACCGGATAGTTGCCGTGCAGCTGGATGCCGGTGAGCCAGGCCATTCCGCCGGCGGCGAGCAGCATGCCGACGGCGACCGGGATCTGCGGCCCGATCCGCGGCAGCAGCGTGATCGTCGCAAGCTGAGCGGCGATCATGACGGCCGCGACCATCGGCAGGAACGCGAGCCCGGTCCGGACCGGGCTGTAGCCCAGGTTGTTCTGCAGGTAGTAGGTCAGGAACAGGAAGCAGCCGAACATCCCGCCACCGGTGAGGAATACGGCCAGGTACGAGGCGCCGCGATCGCGATCGCCGGGCACCCGGAGCGGCAGCAGCGGGTGCCCCACGCGGGTCTCGAGGAACACGAACAGCACGAGGATCGCCACCCCGACCGCGAGAAACACCCATGTCTGCGGGGCCGACCACGAATGGGTCTCGGCGTTCGACAGCCCGTACACGACGCAGAACAGGCCGACCACGGCGGTAATCGTGCCCGGCAGGTCGAAGGTCGGGGCGTCGTCGCCGCGGCGACGGGGGATCAGCACGATCGCGCCGGCGAGCGCGAGAACGGTGAAGAACAGGTTGACGTACAGGCACCAGCGCCAGTCCAGGTACTCGGTGAGCGCGCCGCCGAGCAGCAGGCCGATCGCGGCACCGGAGCCGACCACCGCGCCGAAGATGGCGAACGCCTTCGGCCGGTCCCTTGAGTCAGAGAACGTCGTGGTCAGCAGCGACAGCGCGGACGGAGCGAGCAGCGCCGCGAACACGCCCTGAATGGCCCGGGCCGTCGCGAGCATCGCGAAGTTCTGCGCGGCGCCGCCGAACGCGGACGCGGCGGCGAATCCGATCAGGCCGGTGATGAACGTGGTCTTGCGGCCGATGATGTCGGCCAGCCGGCCCCCCACCAGCAGCAGGCTGCCGAAGGCCAGCGAATACGAGGTGACGATCCACTGCCGCAGGTCGTCGGAGAAGCCCAGGTCGTGCTGGGCCGACGGCAACGCGATGTTCATGATCGTGACGTCGAGCACGATCATCAGCTGGGCGATGGAGACGATGGCGAGCACCCACCAGCGGCGGTTTTCCCGCTGTCCCGTGAGCCGAGCGCCGGCTCGCGGCTTTGGTACAGATTGCGACATAATGTGACTCCCCGTGCTCACGTACCCCGTCATGCGGGCCTACCCGCGCACCGCGAGCCGGCAAACATCTGATTTGGAGCGCGACCCGCTCGCGCTCAAATCAGAACATTTAGCCCATTTCAGGCGCGTAGGCAGGCGCGCCAGATTATTGCGGACAGTTACCCACCCAAACTGGATCCTGCCGGCGAATTGGCGCGTGGCCGCGCTGCCGCCCGCCGCCGCTGCCTGGCCGCCGGGTGTGCAGTCTGTGCCTGGAGTGCCGTTAGCGGCTGCCGGGATAGGAGCGCACCGGCACGCCCGTCAACGACGTGGAAGATTACCGCCTCGTGGTGGATTGACCCTCGTACACAAGGGTTCCGCTACCACGAAGCGGGAAACTGCCACGTTATCGCGGGCCCATCGAGCCGACCGAGCCCGAACCTCGGCCGCTGACCTACCGGGGCGGCCAGCGATCCGGGCAAGGAGCGGACCTGGTCGCCGCGTGCCCGATGTGCGGGCGCCCGTTGACGTAAGGAATCGTGGTCGTGATATAGCTACCCATCGGAACCTCCCGCGGAGCTCCGGACACACGTCGAGGCCCCGGTTTGCAGGGCCTCGGAAGCTGGACGTCGCTGAAGTGGCCCCGTTACCGGGGCATCATCACCTGGCGCGTCCGCATGATGAACAGGATAGGTGAAGCCGTGCGACTCGGCGTAAACGTGCCGAACTTCGGGCCGGGGACCCGGCCTGACGTGCTCCGGCAGTGGGCGCTGACCGTCGAGGGGCTGGGCTTCGACCTGCTGATGCTGTCCGACCACGTCGTGATCACGCCGGACGTGGCCGAGCAGTACCCAGCGCCGTTCTACGAGCCGTTCACGACGCTGGCCTGGCTGGCGGGTATCACCTCGCGGGTGCGGCTGGGCACCACGGTGCTGATCGTGCCGTACCGCCATCCGCTGCTGGCCGCGCGGATGGCCGCGAACCTGAACGACCTCAGCGGCGGCAGGCTCGTGCTCGGCGTCGGGGTCGGCTGGGCGCGGCAGGAATTTGCCGCGCTTGGCGCCCCGTTCAAAGAGCGCGGGCGGCTGACCGACGAGTACCTGGCCGCGATGCGCTCGGCCTGGTCCGATACCGGAGACTACCGGGCCGGGAACATCCCGCTCTGGATCGGCGGGAGCAGCGACGCCGCGCTGCGCCGGGCGGTGCGGCTGGGCGACGCGTGGCACCCGCTCCGGTTCCGGCTCCCATGGCTGCGCGAGGCGGTCGAGCGCCTCAAGCGAAAGGCCGCGGACCACGGCCGACCAGTGCCCGAACTGGTGCCGAGGATCGTGCTCCGGCTGACCGACACGCCACAGGGCGAAGACCGCCTGGCGGGGGAGGGCACGATCGAGCAGATCACCGGCGACCTGGCGCAGCTTCACAAGCTGGGCGCCCGGACCGTGGTGCTCGACCCGTTCAACGAGGACCCGGACGAGACCAATCATCCCGAACGAGCGTGGCAAGCTCTTGCCACAGTAAAGGGCGAGACATGGCTGACGTGACGGACACCGACGTCGTCCACCTGCGACGCTGCGTAGCGCTGGCGGCGGAGGCGGTCGACAAGGGCGACGAGCCGTTCGGCTCGGTGCTGGTGTCGGCCGAAGGCGCCGTGCTCAAGGAAGAGCACAACCGGGAACGCAGCACCGGCGACCCGACCTGGCACCCCGAGATCGCGCTGGCCCGCTGGGCGGCGCTGAACATGGCCCCAGCGGAGCGCGCCACCGCCACCGTGTACACGTCGGGGGAGCACTGCCCAATGTGCGCCGCCGCGCACGGCTGGGTCGGGCTCGGCCGCATCGTCTACGCGAGCTCGGCAGCGCAGACCGCCGCTTGGTACGCCGAACTCGGCGTCGGTGAATCCCCGGTCAAGGCGCTGCGGATCACCGACGTGGTGGCCGGCGTAGCCGTGGCCGGCCCGGTACCCGAACTTGCCGAGCAGGTGTACGCACTGCACCGGAAGTTCCGCCTGGGCTAAATCCGCAGCAAGACGGCGTCGCCGGTACGGATTACGCCGGGACGGACCACTTGGGCGTAGACCCCGAGGCACGGCTGCGGACTGGTGTCGCCCGCGCGCGCCGTGACCCGGTTGTGCCTGGCGACGACCCGCAGCGCGGCCGGATCGCGGTCCACCGCAGGGCCGTGGGGGAGTGTCGGCACCGCGCAGCGGGGGGTGCGGGCGACTACCCGCACCACGAGGTCGTCGCCGATCGCCAGCTCGTGACCCAGCCAGCCGTTCTCGGTGAAGCCGTGCCGGTCCGGGGTGCTGATCACCACGTTGGGGCGGTAGCGGAGCAGGCTGACCGGGGCGCCGTCCGGGTGCAATTCGCTGACACGGTCCAGCGTCGCGGTGGTGATCAGGTGCACCGGCGCGAAGTTGAAGAACGTGCCGGCGGGGGAGCCGGCGCTGATCTTGACCAGCGTGGTCTGCGCGTCCGCGGTGAGGCCCTGCTCGTTGACCGCGTCCGGGTCGGCGTGCTCCATCGCCGCGTCCGCCGGTGGCGTCGCGGTTAGCGTGACCGGCTGACCGAGGAACGTCGACAGGACATCGTCCACATCCGCATCGGTGCTCCAGGCGATCTTCCCGTCCGGAAACGTGATCTTGACAGTTTCTTGACCGGCGTCGAGGGTCGCGGCGAGGGTGAGCATGGCCCGCCACAGCCGGGGGTTCTTCGCGCTGACCACCCGCCCGGTGGTCTGGTGGATAAGCGCGAGGCCGCGGTCGCCAGCCAGGCCCGCCGCGGCCACGCCGGAGACCGCGATGTCCTCGCCGAGCATCGACTTGACCGGGTACCGGCGCAGCGTCGTCACGGTCCCCAGCATGATTCCTATTGTCGCACGAACCCGTTAACCAGCGATTCGAGCACGCTAGCGGTCGGAACAGGCCGGTAAAATCCACCTCATGAATGAAACCGATGAACCTGCCAGCCGTCGCGGGCGCGGCCAGTCGCTGCGCGGCATGGCCAGCGCGCTGCGCTGGCGCCCGGCGAACCACGGGCAGGTGTGGCTCGCCGCGGTGACTGGCTGGCTCATCGTGGTTATCGTGAACGCCGCTGTGGGCCGGCCGTTGCTGGCGACGTGGCCCGGTGCGGCCGTCATGCTGCTCATCGGCCTGAGCGAGAGCTACTACCTCCGCCGTACCCAGACCGCCCAGCCCGCCGCCGACCGGTAATCAGGAGCTGGGGGCCAACCGCGCTGGGGATCGAATACCTTACTTTACATAATGTACATTATCGGCGTGAGGTCAGTGCGGTAGGTCAGTGCGGCTGATCCGGGTGGCCGGTGCCGGTCTGGATGTAGTCGCGCAGGCTCTCCAGGTACGTCACCTAGTCGCTCATGTCGTCTCCTTCGGGGGTCGTGGCGTTCGGACGGGTAGACACCGAGCACGACCCACACTGGTCGCCGAGTCCCGGCGGGCACCTGCCGCCACCCGCGAATCTCGACATCTAGCGTCATTTGGACGTGCCGTCGGGCGCCGCCAGATGATTGCGGACAGTTACCCTCCCTGTTTGGACCCTGCTGGTTTATTCCGGGGGCTGGCCCGGATCGCTGGCCGCCCCGGCAGGTCAGCGGCCGGCGTCCGGGCCCGGTCGGCTCGATCGGCCCGCGATAACGTGGCAGTTTCCCGCTTCGTGGTAGCCGGCCCCTTGTGTACGGGGGTCAATCCACCACGAGGCGGTAATCTTCCACGTCGTTGACGGGCGTGCCGGTCCGCTCCTGTCCCGGCAGCCGCACACTGCACTCCAGACACACCGCGCACCCGGCGGCCAGGCTGCGGCGGCCGGCCGAGGCATTACGCCAGCCGAGGCATTACGCCAGCCGAGGCATTACGCCAGCCGAGGCATTACGCCATCAGCACCAGGCGCCCGCGCAGGCCGCCCTTGGCGAGCCGCTCGAACGCGACGGCTGCCTGCTCGAGCGGGTATGTGTCCGCGACCCGCGTGGTGAGCAGGCCCCTGGCCGCGAGCCGGGACAAGCCCGACAGCGCGGGGCCATCGGCATGGATGTGGATCGGCAGCTCCTGGATGCCGCGCACCGTGAGCAGGGTTACCGGAGCGAAGTTTACGTACACGCCGCGACGGCGAACCGCGTCCATGGCCGGGAAGCCGAGCACCGCGGCGTCGAATACCGCGTCTACCCCGCCGGGCACCAGAGCACGCACCGCGTCCGCCAGCGAAGCGGCGGAGCGGGGCACGAACTCAGCCGCGCCGAAGGCGCGCACGGCCGCCGCGTCAGCTTCACCGGCTGCTCCGATCACCCGGAACCCGCGCAGCGCGGCAAGCTCGACGCCGAATCCGCCCAGCCCGCCGGCCGCGCCGGTAACCAGGATCGTGTCTCCGGAACGCAGGCCGAGCCGACCCAGTTCGTCCAGCGCCTGCACGGTCGTCAGCCCGTTCAGCGGGATCGTCGAGGCCGCCGGCAGATCCACGCCGGGTGGCGCGACCGCGACGTCGCCGGCGTCGAGCACGACATGCTCGGCGAATGTGCCGGCCGCCACGTCCAGGCGGTCTCGCAGACCGATGACGACATCGCCGACCGCGACGCCGATGGCTCCCCCTCCGGTCTCCTCGACGGTACCGGCCACATCCCAGCCTAGTCCGACCTGTTCTCCCGGACCTATGGCACCGGGCCGCGTCCGCCCGATGTTTCCCTGCTGGGTGGCGACGTCGACCGGATTGATCGCCGCCGCGGCCACCCGGATCCGCACTTGTCCCGGTCCTGGCCGCGGCACCGGGACTTCGACGACCGACGGCGGGGCACCGGGCGGGCGGCTGACAACTGCGCGCATTGCTTCCTCCACAGACTCCTCATGGTTCGCTGACGCTTGACACGAACCACAAGAGAGCTACTCTCCATCCGTAAGTTAGGGACGCACTTCGAAGTGCGTTAGCTACCGGGAGGTGCGGGTTGCCCACTCAGACGTCCGCGCAGCGACGAGCCGAGGCGCGCGTCGCGTACGACGCGTTCATGGCCGAGTGCCCGTCCCGCAAGGTCCTCCTGCGGATCAGCGACAAATGGGTGACGCTGATCTTGAGCGCGCTGGCGGACGGGTCGCGCCGCTACAACGAGCTGAGCCGGATCATCGCCGGCGTCAGCCAGAAGATGCTCACCCAGACGCTGCGTGCGATGGAGCGGGACGGGCTCGTCGCCCGGGAGGTCAGCATCGCGGTCCCGGTGCGGGTGGACTACTCGCTGACACCGCTCGGCCGCAGCCTGCTGCCGGTCGTGATCGCGCTCAAGGCATGGGCGGAGGCGCACATCGAGGACGTCGAGACGGCTCAGGCGGCCTACGACGGATCCGCCGCCGACGCGTGAAGCGACAGGTGATCGGCGAACGCGGACACCACTGACGCAAGCCCGGCGCGGATCCGCGGGTCGAGGACGGTCCCGTCCGCGCCCACCGCGGCCCGCGGCACCGGCAGCCGCACGCACGCCCCCTCGACGGCGACCGTGCCGACGTAGCCGAGCACGATCGCCAGGTGTTCCTCCGCCCCTCTCCCCCGGCCCTCGGCCGCGACGTTGACCCAGCCGACCGGCTTGCCGTACATCTCGCCGCCGCCAACCGTCCAGTCGAGCAGGTTCTTCAAGCTGCCGGGCAGGGTGCCCGCGTACTCCGGGGTGCAGAACAGCACGGAGTCCGCGGCCGCGATCCGCGCGCGCAACTCCCCCACCGCGGGCGGCAGCGGGTCGTGATCGTCGTCGGGGTTGAACGCCGGAAGTGCGGCGAGCCCGGCGTACAGCTCGGCGGTCACGCCGTCGGGCGTCAGCGCCCGTATCGTCCGCAGTGCCGCCGTGTTCCCCGATCCGTCCCGCGTGCTGCCAGAAATCAGCAAGATGCGCATGTTGTTAGGGTAAATCGATATGGGCAGGACCAGTGACGCGGTCACCCTCGCCGACCTCGATGTCGACCCGCACCCGGTGCTGGCGCGGCTGCGGGCCGACGAGGGACCGGTGGCGTGGGTGCCCGCGCTCGGCGCGTGGCTGGTCACCGGATACGACCTGGCGGTCGCCGTGCTGCGGGATCCGCGCACGTTCACCGTCGACGACCCGCGGTTCGCCACAGCCAGGGTGGTCGGGCCGAGCATGCTGTCGCTGGATGGCGCGCCGCACGCGCATCACCGCGCGCCGTTCAGCCCGCCGTTCCGCGCCGACGCCGTGCGCGCGAGGCTGGCGGAGTTCACGCAGACGGAAACGGACCGGCTGGTAGCCGGCATCGCCCCGCGGGGCGAGGCGGAGCTGCGGCGCGCGGTGGCCGGCCCGCTCGCCGTCGCCGTGATGGCCGAGGCGCTCGGCCTCCGCGACACCGATCCCGCCACGATCCTTGGCTGGTACGACGAGATCGTCGCCGCGACAGCGGATCAGGCCGGCGCCCCGCCAGGCGCGGAGCCCCCGAGCACTGCCGCGTTCGCCCAGCTCGCGGACAGCCTGCGGGAGGTGATCAACGGTCCCGAGCACGAGGCCCTCCTCAAAGAGGTGACCGGCCCGCTCTCCGAGGCCGAGGTCATCTCCAACGCCGCCGTGCTGATGTTCGGCGGGATCGAGACGACCGAAGGCATGATCGCCAACGCCATCGTGCACCTCCTCGCCACCCCAGCTGCGCTGGCTCAGGTACGGGACGATCCGGCGCTGATCCGGCCGGCGGTCGAAGAGTCGCTCCGCCTCGAGCCGGCCGCGGCCGTCGTGGACCGCTACGCGACGGCAGACAGCACCATCGGCGGATCACACATCCGGACTGGCGACCAGGTGACGGTGTCGATCAGCGGCGCCAACCATGACCCGGCCGTTTTCCCCGACCCTGACAGCTACCGGCTCCACCGCGAGAACGCCGGAAAGCACCTGACGTTCGCGCACGGACCCCACTTCTGCCTCGGCGCCCACCTGGCCAGGCTGGAGGCACGTGTCGCCGTCGCGACGGTGCTAGCCCGGCTCCCCCGCCTCCGCCTGGCGGGCCCGGCCGCACCCCGCGGCCTGGTGTTCCGCAAACCGCCGGAGCTGCCGGTTCGCTGGGATACGCCTGGGGTAGCGTTCCACGCATGACCGAAGAGTTCCACCGGGATCGCCGGGAGCACGGCGGCTCACCGGATCGCCTTGACGACGACAAGCTGGCCCGGCTGACCGAGGAAGAGCGCGTGGCGGCCGGCCTGGACGACTACAACCCGGACGAGGTGCCGCCGGCCGCCGGCGAGCCGCCGCTTCCCGAGGATCTCCCGCCGACCGACCAGATGCTGGAGGAAGAGGCCGAGATCCGCCGCGAGGTCGACAAGGGCGAATTGCGCACGATCGACGAGCAGCATCCGTTCCCGCCCAGCCGCTACGAGGACTCCTAACGGCTGGACCACCTGGGTCGCTGGTTATGACAGGGTGTCCCCGGTCGCTCGCGCAGATATGCTCCTTGACGGTAATTCAGGAGCCTTGCGACAGGGCGACGCTGGCCTCGGCGGTGTAGGCGAGGAACGTCAGCGACTCGGTGAAGTACAGCTGCACGGTGGTCGCGTCGTGCGTCAGGTAGCCGATCGACAGGTCCTGGCCGAGCCGCAGCTCGTAGTCCCCGCCGCGGCCGGACAGCACGAACGCGCCATCGATCGCCGGCGCCCAGATGATGTCGCCATCCACCACGCGCGCGAGGTGGTCGCGGACCGGGTACCCGTGGTCGGCGGTCTCGCTCACCGCGGTGTATGCGTCCGCGGAAAGCAGCAGCGCGAACGGTCCGCCGACGCCCGCCAGCCGCAGCGCGGAAACCGCCTGGCTGACGACGTCGGGGTACTCCCGCACTTCGCCGGGCAGGGCGAGCAACCGGTTCGACGTGCTCTGCCGCAGACCGGTGATGCCGGCCGCCGGATAGCCTTCGAACACGGCCCGGTCCTCGGCGAACGCGATCTTCTTCGCCGCGTCCTTCACCGGCTGCCAGTCGGAGTCCTGCGCGCCACGCTCCACGTCGTCGATGTCGGTCCGGGACAGGGTGAACGGCACCCGGAGCTCGACAACCTGCTGCGCGGCCCGCAGCCGGGCAGTGACCCCGTCGGCCGGCGCGGCGATGTCGGCCAGGCGCCCGGTGCCGACGCTGGCCAGCCCGAGCCCTTCCGGGCCCCTGACGTCGACCACGCGCCGGGCGGCTATGTGCGACTCGAAGGTCCGGCGCGCCTCCGCTTCGATGCTGGCCCACGCGGCGTCCGAAACCGGCGCGAGCTCACGGTGCAGGTTGTTCATCGTTGACTGCTCCTTTTCAGGCTGCCGATGCCCAGCGAACCGGAACCCGTACCTGGCGGGTCCGGAAGATCGTCGAGAAAGTCCGCGGCCGGCACGAAGAACAGCCCGCCGGTGATCGCGGTGGAAAAATCGAGGACCCGGTCGGTATTGCCCGGCGGATCGCCGAGGAACATGTTCGCCAGCATCTGCTCGGTGACGGCGGGCGAGGCGGCATATCCGATGAAGTAGGTGCCCGACTCGCCTTTTCCCAGAGAACCAAAGGGCATATTTTCCCGAACGATCTGGCGTTCTTCGCCGTCCGGACCGGTAATCGTGTTGAGGGCGACGTGGGAATTGCCGGGCTTGACATCATCGGAAAGCTCGATGTCGTCGAGCTTGGTCCGGCCGATCACCTTTTCCTGCTCCTCGACCGGCAGCGCGTTCCAGGCGCGCATGTCGTGCAGGTATTTCTGCACGATGACGTAGCTGCCGCCGGCGAACGCCGGGTCCTGGCCGTCGATCAGCACGGCGCGCTCGGCGGCTCGGCCGGCCGGGTTCTCGGTACCGTCGACGAAGCCGAGCAGGTCCCGCTCGTCGAAGAACCGGAAGCCGTGCACCTCATCGACCACGGTGGCCGCCCCGGCGAGCCGGGTCATCACGTGGGTGGCGAACTCGAAGCACAGGTCCATCCGGTCTGACCGGATGTGGAACAGCAGGTCGCCCGGTGTCGCCGGGGCACGGTGCCGGGCGCCGGCCAGCTCGCGGAACGGATGCAGTTCGGCCGGCCGCGGCCCGCCGAACAGCCGGTCCCAGGCGTCCGAGGCAATGCCGGCCGTGCAGGCCAGGCCGCGCCGCGGTCCGGCCCGGAAGCCGACCGCTCGCTGCAGCCCAGCCCAGTCGGCGAGCACGTCCCGGCAGGCGGCCTCGCCGGCGGGGTCGATGGTCAGCACCAGGAAGATCGCGGCGGCCGTCGGCTGGCTCAAAATCGGCTGCGGCGTGTCGCCAGTCACGGATGTCACACTATCGGGGGTCGCCAGTTCCCCAGCCAGCCGCGCCGGCGGAACAGCCAGAACATGCCGGCTGATCGGTCAAGGCCGTTGTCGGTTGTGGCAGGTGTCCGTCCGCGCTGGCCACGGCGCCATCTAGACTCGTCGGACATGAGCATTGAGCCGCCTGTCGCCAGGAAAGTGCCCAGCAAGCGGACCCACCACGGTGACACGGTCATCGACGACTACGCCTGGCTCACCGACAAGGACGACCCGGAGACGATCGCGTACCTGAAGGCGGAGAACGCCTACACCGACGCGCTGATAAGCGACCTCAAGCAGCGACGCGATACCATTTTCGGCGAGATCAAGGCCCGGACCCAGGAGTCCGACCTGTCGGTGCCGGCCCGCAAGGGCGGCTGGTGGCACTACACCAGGACCGTCGAGGGCAAGCAGTACCAAGTGCACTGCCGCCGCGAGGTCCGCCCTGGCGAGGTGATCCCGCCTATGGCGGCCGACGGCCTGCCGCTGGACGGGGAGCAGGTGCTGCTCGACGGCAACGAACTGGCGGCCGGCGCTAGCTTCTTCGCGCTCGGCGCGTTCCAGCCCAGCCCGGACGGCCGCTGGCTGGCGTATTCGACCGACTTCACCGGCGACGAGCGGTTCACCCTGCGGGTCAAGGATCTGGACTCCGGCACGATGCTTACGGACGAGATTCCCGGCACGTACTACGGCTGCGCGTGGTCCGCGGACGGCGGATACCTGTTCTACGTGACGGTGGACGAGGCGTGGCGGCCGTTCCGGGTCTGGCGGCACCAGGTGGGGACGCCGTCGGCGCAGGACGTTAAGGTTTTCGAGGAGGCGGACGAACGATTCTGGGTCGGGGTGAGCCTGACCCGCAGCGAACGCTACGTGCTGATCCGCACGGCAAGCGTGCTGACCAGTGAGTGGCTGCTGCTGGACGCCACGACGCCGACCGCGGACTTCACCGTGGTCACGCCGCGCCGCCAGGGCGTGGAGTACAACGTCGAGGACGCCGGGGACCGCCTGCTGATCCTGCACAACGACCAGGCGCCCGACTTCGAGCTGGGGACCGCCGCGGTGGACTCCCCGGCGCAGTGGACGCCGCTGATCCCGCATCAGGCCGGCACCCGGCTGATGGCGGTGCACGCGTTCGAGGGCTTCACCGTGGTGCATTTCCGCCGCGACGGGCTCACCGGGCTCAGGATCCTCAGCGCCAGCGGCGAGCGGGACGTGGCGTTCCCGGAACCGGTGTACACGGTCAGCACGGGCAGCAACCCCGAGTTCGCCACCACCCGGCTCCGGCTCGGCTACGCGTCGCTGATCACGCCGGACTCCCTCTACGACTATGACATGGCGACCGGGGAACTGACCCTGCTCAAGCGCCAGCCGGTGCTGTCCCCGCCCGGCGAACCCGCATACGACCCGGCCGGCTACGAGCAGTTCCGCGAATGGGCCGTCGCCGGCGACGGCACCCGGATTCCGATCTCGCTGGTCGTGAAGCGCGGCACGCCTAAGGACGGATCCGCGCCGTTCCTGCTGTACGGGTACGGCAGCTACGAGCTGTCCCGCGACCCGAACTTCTCCATCCCCCGGCTGTCTCTGCTCGACCGCGGGTTCGGGTACGCGATCGCGCACATCCGCGGCGGCGGCGAGATGGGGCGGTCCTGGTACACCGACGGGAAGATGCTGCACAAGAAGAACACGTTCACCGACTTCGTGGCCTGCGCAAGGCACCTGGTCAGCGAGCGGTGGACGGCGGCGGACCGGCTGGTCGCCCGCGGCGGCTCGGCAGGCGGGCTGCTGATGGGCGCGGTCGTCAACCTCGCACCGGACGCGTTCGCCGGCATCGTCGCGCATGTGCCGTTCGTGGACGCGCTCAACACGATCCTCGACCCGACGCTGCCGCTGACCGTCACCGAATGGGAGGAGTGGGGCGACCCGCTGCACGACCCGGAGGTGTACGCGTACATGAAGTCGTACTCGCCGTACGAGAACATCGCCGCGGTCAGGTACCCGCCGGTGTTCGCGCTCGGCTCGCTCAACGACACCCGGGTCAGCTACCACGAGCCGGCCAAGTGGATAGCCCGGATGCGGGCGACCGCGAACGGCGGCCCGTTCCTGCTCAAGACCGAGATGGAGGCCGGTCACGCCGGCCGCAGCGGCCGGTACGACGCGTGGCGTGAAGAGGCCCTGGTGCTCGCCTGGATCATCGAGCGAGCCACGGCCTGAGGTTTGCGCGGATAGCGCCGGCCAGATCGCGAGCGTGCTCGTCCAGGTCGAGGTCGCCTCAGGTGCGGTGCCGCGCGACGAGCGGCTGTGTGTCTCACCGGATCGTCTGGAGCCGCTGGTCGTTCTGGCTGATGATCCAGAACGACCAGGCTCGGCTTGAGACCAACGCATCCGGCGCCAGGCCCGGAGACGATGTCAATGCATCCTGCTTCGTTCTGGCCGTCGCACCCGCGTCCTGGTCGTCGCCGACCGTTGATCACTAGGGTTGCCTTGGCCTGGTGCGTTAGTCAGCCGAGCTGGCTGATGTGCCGGATGAGATCCTGTACCGGGTGGTCGCCGGTGAGCTGGATGTCGTCGACGGCTGCGCCGTCGCGGAGCCGGATCAGCCGTTCGGCTCTGGCGGCGATCTGCGGGTCGTGGGAGGCGAGGATGATCGTCATGTGGTATTCGGCGCGAAGCCTGGCGAGCAGGCCAAGGATGCCGGCGGAGTTGGCGGAGTCGAGGTTGCCGGTTGGCTCGTCGGCGAGCAGCAGCGCCGGGGTGTTGATTAGGGCGCGGGCGATGGCGATGCGCTGCTGCTCGCCGCCGGACATCCGGGAGGGCAGTGAGCGTTCGCGTCCGGCCAGGCCGACCGCTGCCAGCAGTTCCCTCGCTCGCTGGCGTTTGTCCCAGCGGGTTCGGTAGGGCAGGACCGGTGCGATGACGTTGTCCAGGGCGGTCAGGCCGGGCAGCAGGTTGTAGCGCTGGAAGACGAAGCCGACGGTGCGCCGGTAGTCGGCCTGGGCGGCGCCGCGCAGCGCGGTGACGTCGGTGCCGTCGCTGATGATCACGCCGGAGTCGGGCCGTTCGATCGCGCCGGTCATGTGCAGCAGCGTGGACTTGCCCGAGCCTGAGGCGCCGGTCAGCGCGACGAACGAGCCCGCCTCGACGGTGAAGGTGACGTCGTCGGCGGCGGTGACCTGCCCGCCGGTGCCGGTGCCGTAGCGTTTGCAGACGCCGCGCAGCTCGAGCGCGCCGCTGCCGGGGGCGCTGACAGTCATGGCAGTTACTCCTCGGCTAGCAGGTGGGCGGTGGGCAGGCGGCGCAGCAGCGCGGCGGGCAGTAGCGCGGCCGCGGCGGTGATGATGATCCCGGCCGCTACGGCGGCCGCGGCGATGGCCAGCAGCCGGGCGGGCAGCTGCCCCGCGAACCAGGCCGCGGCCCCGAGCCCGAGCCCGGCGCCGGCCAGCGAGCCGGTGACGCCGATGATCGCGCCCTCGGTGATCACCAGCCGGGCCAGGGCGGTGTCCCGCCAGCCGAAGCTCTGCATGGTGGCCAGCTCGGCCGCCCGTTCTGTGATGTTCAGGAACACCACGTCGGCGACGGCCAGCACGCCGAGGGCGACCGTCGCCCCGGCCGCGATGTAATCGACGCCCCTGACCTGCACCGCGATGGCGTCGCCGAGCAGCGACCCGACGACCACCCCGCGGAAGGCGACGGTGACCGCGGCCAGCATCGTCAGCGCGGCGATGCCCACGGCCAGGCTGATCACCCCGACCAGGGTGCGGCCGGGGGTGCGGGCCACGTTGAGCGCCGCCAGCGAGGTGATCCCGCGGGGCTGGTGCGCACGGCCGGCCGCGAGGACCGGCGGCCGGACCGAGCTGACCGGGTCGGCGCGGGCGGCCAGCCAGGCTGGCACCAGGCCGGCCACGACGGCCACCGCGATCGCGACGGGTACCGCCAGCAGCGCCCGCCCCGGCGAGGCGCTCAGGCCTAGCCCGGCCGAGATCGGCAGCGCGACCGGGGTGGCCAGCAGCCCGGCGGCGAGGCCGATCCCGGCCAGCTCGCCCAGCACAGTGGCGAACAGCCGGGACCGGCGCCAGCCGACCGCGGCGAGCACACCCAGCTCGCGCCGCCGCCCGCGTACCGCCGCGGTCGCGGCGTTGCCGACGAACAGCACGCACACCACCAGGATCAAGGTGAACAGCATCAGGCTCTTCTTGTCCACCGCGTTCAGGATCGCCACCGCGACGCCCTTTTTCGCCCAGCTCTCGGACAGGGTCAGCGGCGGCTGCCCGAACTTGCCCGCGGGCAGGTCGATGATCACCGGTGATGGCGAGGAGCCGACCACCACGTCCACGTCCAGGCCGGTGCGCTGGGCGATCTGCTGCGCGACCGCGTTGATCCGCTCCCGCGACAGCGCATCCGGCCCGGTGACGCCCGCGACCCGGACCCGGATCACGCTGATCGGATCGGCGGCCGGCACGTCGCGGTAGACCTGGGTACTTTGCAGCTTCGGCAGCGCCGCCAGCGTGGTGATCAGGTTTACCGGCTGGCTGACCAGGCCACCCAGGTTCTGGCTGGGCAGCAGGTCGCCCCCTTGCAGCGCCTGGCGGCTGGCCGCGGTGGCCGTCGCCACGGTCACCGGCTCGTAGGCGCCAAGCGGCACCCGCGACAGCGGGTCGAACGACTTGATCCTGGCCGGGTCGAAGACGCCGGCGACGTTGATCAGGGGGAGCTGGGGGCCAAAGGGATGCGTGGTCGTGGCTTGCGCGTTCACCTTCGTGTGCGAGGTCACCGTCCGGTACTGAGTGTCCTCGTCGTCCATCGCGACGGAGAACGTGTCGCCGGTGTACCAGGCCGACGGGCCGTTGACCACCTGACGCGGTGTCAGCGCCCCGGTCGTGGTGCGCTGGTAGGCCACCGGGCCGACGGACCAGTAGCCGGTGACGGGAGTGCCAGTGAAGACGCCCTGGGGCAGCCGCGCTGTGCTGGTCAGTCCGAGCCCCTTGAGCACGGCGGTGTAGGCCTGCTGGGCCGTGGTGCGCACGGCGGCCACCGTGCGGCCGGGAGCCGGGGCCTGCGCGCTCGCCCAGGCAGCGTTCATGTCAGGCATCGCCGACGGTGCCGCCAGCTGCTGCAATGTGGTCTGCGCGTACTCGCTCATGCCGCTCGCGGAGGAGGCCAGTACCGGCAATGTCACGATCTTGCCGGCCTCGTTCTCCTTCAGGTAACTACCGGAGACAAGCGCCTTGTTCAGCCCGTCCAGTTCCGCCTCGGCGTCCGGGTCGATCGCCGCGATCAGCACCGGGACGGTCCAGGGGATGAAGTACCCAGCCTCGGTGCGGGGGCTCCCCGGAAGGTCGTAGTGGTTCACCCGGGACCAGCAGTCTGTGGTGGACTTCGCGGCAGTGCCGAACGGGTTGGTTCCCGGTGGCAGGATGATGTCCCCCGGCAGCAGGCATCCCGGGCCGGTGCCGTCGGTCGCGGGTATGCCGCTGTAACCGCCTGTGAGTCGCAGCGGCGTCACGTACAGGTATGACGGCGGCTGCGTGACGCGGCTGGTGCCGTTGCCGCTGACATAGGTGGTGGAGTACCGGTAGAGCTGGCGGCCGGGCCCGGCCAGCGCGGCGGCGGGCACCGGCACGAACATGCCGGCCTGGAGCTGTGCGTACCCGACCATCGCGATCGGCGCGGCGACCTGGACCCCCGGGATCTGCTGGACCTTATCGTACTGCGCCATCGTGATCCCGCCGTAGATGCCCCATAGGAAGTCCGGCTGCACCGTGCCGGTCCGGTCCTCCACCGCGGTCCTGGCCCCCTTCGGCCGGACCAGGATGTCGTAGGCGGGCACGTAGTGCGCCGACACAGTGCCGGCCGTGCGCAGCTGCGCGGTCCGCGACGCCGCGGTGAGCACGGTGAACGCGGTCGCCGCGACCAGCACCCCGGCAATCAGCGCAAGCGTGCGGGCTGGGCGGAACCGCGCTTGCGACCAGGCGAGCCTGCCCATCACCTCACCCCTCGCTTGCCGGTGCGTTCCCCGGCTGGCGCGGACCGGGGGACTGGGACTATGCTCACCCCTTACATAGCGACAATGCAACAATGAACACCGGATCGTTACCTAGCGACAAGGTAAGGCGCATGCCCCTGCACCACGCGGTCCTGGCCCTGCTGTCGGCCAAGCCAGCCCACGGCTACGAGCTGAAAAGCAGCTTCGAGCAGGCCGTCGGCAACCAGTGGGGCGGGCTGAACATCGGCCACGTGTACCAGATACTCGACCGGCTCTCCCGGGACGGTCTGATCGAGTCCGAGCGCCAGCCGCAGCAGGTCAAGCCCGACCGGGTCATTCACCGCCTCACCCCGGCCGGCCGCGCCGAGCTCGACCGCTGGCTTACCGAGCCGGCCATCCCCGCCCGCGGCTACCGCGACGACTTCTTCCTCAAGATCATGGCCGCCGTCCGCTCCGCCGACCCCGCCACGCTGGCCGCCGTGCTCAGCCGGCAGCGCACCCACCTGCTGCGGCAACTGCACGCCCTGGCCGGCGCCCGCGCCACCACCCCCGCCACAGCCGTCGAGTCGCTGCTCATCACCGCGGCCGAACTGCACATCCGCGCCGATCTCGGCGTCGTCGACGCCGCCGAGAAAACCCTCACCGCCGGCCCCGCCATCCCTGTCAGCGAGCAGTCATCGCCGGGCATGACCGCACCGCAGAGCGCAGCGGGCTAGCTGATCGCCGCGCGCTGGGCGCGCGTAACTTCGGTCTAATGGTCGAACAGGGCGCTGACCGACTCGCCGTTGTGAATCCGCCGGATCGCCTCGGCCAGCGCCGGGGCTACCGACAGCACGTGCAGCTTGGCGTGGTCGGCGGGGACCGGCACCGAGTTCGAGCAGATGATCTCGGTGACGTCCTCGAACGCGGCCAGCTTGTCCAGCGCGCCATCGGCGAACAGCCCGTGGGTGCAGGCGACGCTGATCTCGCCGACGCCCTGGTCCCTGAGGTGGTGGAGCAGTTCGAGCACCGTGGTGCCGCGGGCGATCTCGTCGTCGAGCACGATCACGTCCTTGCCGGCCACGTCGCCGATGATCGCCGAGATGGACACCTTCGAGTCGTTGTACCGTTCCTTCGCCCCCGCCGCGACCGGTAGGCCCAGGCGGCGCGCGAACGCCGCGGCGCTCTTCGCGTTGCCCAGGTCCGGAGACACCACCACCGTGTTCGACAGGTCCCGGCCGCGGAAATAGGTGGCCAGCTCGCGCAGCGCGTGCAGGTGGTCGACCGGCACCGAGAAGAACCCGTGCACCTGCGGTGAGTGCAAGGTGAGCGTGAGCACCCGGTTCACCCCGGCGGTCACCAGCAGGTCGGCGACCATGCGGGCGCCGATCGAGATCCGTGCCTCGTCCTTCTTGTCCGACCGGGCGTACGCATAGTGCGGCATGACCGCGGTCACCCGGGCCGCGGACGCGCCGCGGGCCGCGTCGGCCATCAGCAGCAACTCGACCAGGTTTTCCTGCACGGGCGGGACCAGCGGCTGAATCAGGAAGACGTCGCGTTCCCGGCAGTTGGACTGGAGCTGCACCTCGAGGCAGTCGTTGGCGAACCTGGTGATCCGCACCGGACGCTTCGGCTCGGACAGGTACATGCAGATCTCAGCGGCCAGCGCCTGGTGCGCGCTGCCGCTGAACACCGCGATGTCACGCACCGGCCTGCCCCGGCGGCTGCGGCTGGGCGCCCGGCTTCGCGGGTGGGAGACCGAGCCGCTGCCTGACATCCTTCTGGACGACTTCGGCCGCCGGCCGCGCGTCCACCGTGACCACGTACTCCTTGCGCCGGAACAGGTCCAGCACTGGGTTTGTCTTCTCGTGATAGTCGCGGAGCCGGACGGCCAGCGCCTCCTCGGTGTCGTCCTCCCTGGTCACCAGCTCTCCCCCGCAGGCGTCGCAGTTGCCGGGCACCTGAGGGCTGTTCGCGATCAGGTTGTAGTCCATGCCGCATCCGCCGCACAGCCGCCGGTTCAGCACCCGGCGCCGCACCTCGCTGTCCGGCAAATCGAGGTGGATGACGCCGTCGATGTCGTAGCTCTCCAGGAAGAACTCCGCCTGGCGGGCGTTGCGCGGGAATCCGTCGATGATGAACCCGTAGTTCCAGTCGTGCTGGGACAGGCGGTCGCCGACCACGGACTCCACCAGGTCGTCGCCGACCAGTTCGCCGGCCGCCATCACGCGGCGGACCTGCGCGCCCGTCTTGGTGTGCCGCTGCACGTGCCACCGGAAGATGTCACCGACGCTGATGTGGACCAGATCCAGGTCGGCGGCCAGCAACTGGCTCTGCGTGCCCTTGCCGCTGCCCTGCACCCCCATGATCACGTATTTCCGCATGGCTCTATTGTCCCCGGGGGGACGACCCCCCCGGTGACCCCCCCGCGATCAGGGGGGACCTCCCCCTGAAACCCCTGGGGCCCCCTGAAGGGGGCGATCCGAGGGCTGTGCGGCTACCTGGGGTTCGCGGTGGGCGGGGCGTTCTGGCATGCGTGCGTGGCCGAGGCGGGCGCGGGGGCCGGACCACTTGGCCTGCGGCAGGTCGAGGTGCGCGGCTATGCCCTCCGCGGCCAGTTCGTAGTTCACCCGCCAGCCGCGGAAGTGCGGCCACGCTTCGTCCGGCTTGCGCTCGAAGACCCAGCCGGCCGCGTCCAGGTGCTGCACCGCTTCGTCAAAGTCCACTCTGGTCAGCCGCAGCGGATCGTCCGGGTGCGGATCGTCGTTCACCGGAACCCGCAGCGTGCGGCCAATCTGACGCAATGCCATGTAGCCGACCCGCAGCAGCGGCCGCGCCTCGGCCGGCGCGGAGTCCGGGCACAGCGCCAGGTGCAGCGCGGCCGCGTCCAGCACCGCGAGCAGCGCCAGCGGCCAGGCGTTCTCCGCGTACCGGGAACGAAAGTAAATCAGCGTCCGGTAGGTGGTGTGGCTCTCTGAGATGTCCGCCGCCCACTCGGTCCACCGCTCGTACACCCGCCCCAGGTATTCCACGTTGCCGATGAGCTGCTGGCGGGCGAGCACCTCCGGGCCCCACGGCGGCTTGCCGGCCAGCGCCTCCAGCATGATCACCAGGATCTCCCGCCGGTTGTAGGCGGAGTAGATGGTCGGCATGTACCCGATCATCAGCGCGATCACGCCGAGTCCGCTGATCGCGGCGGCGAACACGATGCCATACGGCGCGGCGCCGGCCGGCGTCGCGAAGCCGAGGGTGAACAGGGAGGAGCCGGACAGCCGGAACGCGTTGGGCATATCGTCCCGGGTGAACGGCAGCAGCATCAGCGCGAACCCCACGTACAGGCTGCAGAGCCAGCCGACCAGCAAGGCGAACAGGAAGGTGGGCGCGCCTGCCGACAGGATCTTCTCCCGCCGGTACAAGTTCTCGACAGGGGCCGTGATCAGCCGGAACGCGAACAGCACGCTGCGGGCGACGAGCGTGCCGATCAGCGAGCCCAGGTTCCGCGGGATCAGCAGGGTCTTGATGACGCTGGACCCGGTAAGCAGCAGCAGGCACACACCGGCCGCGAACCCCATCCAGGCCATCGTGCTGTCCTTTCACCGGCGATTTCCCGCCACAAGGGTATATCCCGGGCGCGCTAATGACTCCGGGCGAGCGCTACGCTCAATCACATGGAGTCAGCGTCAGAGAACCTCCCCTCCGCACCCCCGGTGTGGCGGTTCCTGATCACTCCCCGGTGGCTGTTGTGGCACCTGCTCATGGTGGCCTCGTTCTGGGGCATGCTGTGGCTGGGTGACTGGCAGTTGCGTCGTGCCCTGGCCGGCAACGGGCTCAGCTGGGCCTACACGTTCGAATGGCCGCTGTTTGCCGGGTTCGCGGTGGTGTTCTGGGCTCGCACGATCAGGGACGAGTTCCGCATCCGCCGGGGCGGCGGACCCGTCGCCGGGACAGCCTGCGAGCCGGTGCTGCCGATCGGGGTGGGCATGGCGGCTCCCCAGCCAGAGGCTGACGAAGATGACCCCGAGCTGGCGGCCTACAACGAGTACCTGGCCAAGCTCAACTCCGAGGTGAAGGGACACGGCAGGTGGCACGGCCTGAGATAGCTGGTTCCACGTTGCGGGCGGCGGTGCTCCGCTACCGGGTGATGGCTTACGTGACCGGCGTGGTGCTGGTGGTGCTGTGCTTCGTCGGCATCCCGTTGCAGGCCGCGGGCAAGCCGGCGGTGGCCAACAACGTGGGCGTGATCCACGGCATCCTGTACATCATCTACCTGGCCTTCGCTTACCTGCTGGCCAGGAGGCTCCGCCTGGCGAACAAGCCGATGGTTATCCTGCTGCTGGCCGGCACGATCCCGGTGATGACGTTCATCGTGGAGCGGTGGGCGACCCGCCGGTTCATCGGCCCCGCGCTGGCGGCCCCGGCCGAGGTGGCCCAGACCGTGAGCCCGTGAGCCAGCACTACTTCTCACCTCAGCCGCAAGCGGCCCGCCGGCCGGGCCTGGTCCGGGTGATCCTGCCCGACCTGTACCTGGAGCTGGAGACCGACGCCGGGGTGTTCTCGCCGAACCGGCTCGACCCCGGCACCCGGCTGCTGCTAGACCAGGCGCCGCCCCCGCCGCCGGCCGGCGACCTGGTCGACCTCGGCTGCGGGTACGGACCGGTCGCGTGCGTGCTCGCCGCCCGCTCCCCCGGCGCCACGGTCTGGGCGGTGGACGTGAACGAGCGGGCACTCGAACTGTGCGCCAGGAATGCGGACCGGGCCGGCCTGGCGAACGTGCGGTGCGTCACACCGGACGACGCGAGCATCCCGGCCGTGGTGGACGCGATCTGGTCCAATCCTCCGATCCGTATCGGCAAGCCGGCCCTGCACGAGTTGCTCCGCGCCTGGCTGAGCCGGCTGCGCGGCCCTGCCAGCGGGGCCGGCTCGGCCGGCGGGGCTAGCGGGGCCTGCCTGGTGGTCGGCCGGAACCTGGGCGCGGACTCGCTGGCGAGCTGGCTCGACGGCCAAGGCTGGCCAACGGCCAGGCTGGCCGCCAGGGCCGGCTACCGGCTGCTGAGCGTGCGCGGGTCGGGCGGTGATCGAGCGTGACCACCTCGCCCGCGGGCGAGCCGCCCCGCCAGCTCCGGCCAACCGAGGTCAAGCGGCTGAACCGGGAGTGGCGGCGGGCCACCGAGGCCAGGCTCGCGCTGCTGCTCGACTCGGTCGGCCAGCCGTTCAACGTCGGATCGATCATCCGGTCGGCCGCCGCGTTCGGCGCTGAACGGCTGTGGCTGTGCGGCAACACCGCGCCGGTCAGCCATCCCTCGGTCGGCAAGACCGCGCTCGGCACCGCGCGGTTCGTGATCGCCGAGCAGGAGCCGAATCCGGTGGCGGCGGCAAAAGCAGCTCAGGCCGCGGGCCTGCGGGTGGTCGCGATCGAACTGGCCTCGGGTGCCCTCCCGCTGCACGAGGCACCGCTGGACGGCGACGTATGCCTGGCCATCGGGAACGAGGATCACGGCTGCTCCCCCGCGCTGCTGGCCGCCGCGGACGCGGTCGCCTACATTCCGCAGCCGAGCCGCGTCGGCTCACTGAACGTCGCGGTCGCCGCCGCCATCGCGATTGCCGAAGCCCGCCGCCGGGAGTGGGCTTAGCCGACATACCCCGTTCACCTCAGCCACGGTGGTACCGGGCATACTGACGGCGTGACGGATTCGTTCCCGTTCCTGGCTCACCCGCGCCCGGTGGCGTTCGCGCACCGGGGCGGTGCGGCGCACGCGCCGGAGAATTCCTGGACCGCGTTCGAGCACTCGGTCAAGCTCGGCTACGCCTATCTGGAGACCGATGCCCGGGCCACAGCGGACGGCCGTCTGGTGGCGTTCCACGACCGGACGCTGGACCGGGTGACCGAGGCCAGCGGGCCGATCGGTGCGCGCCGGTACGCCGATCTGGCAGGCATCCTGGTGGCCGGGTGCGAGCCGATCCCCCTTATCGAGGACCTGCTCGACAACTGGCCGGACATCAGATTCAACATCGATTTGAAGGACGAAGCGGGGATAAGCCTGCTGCCGCAGGTGCTGCGCCGCACCGCTGCCTGGGACCGGGTGTGCGTGACGTCGTTCTCCGGCGCCCGGCTGCGCACGTTCCGTGCCCTGGTGAACCGCCCGGTCTGCATGGCGGTGTCCCCGGTTTCTGTCGCGGGCGTGCGGTTCGTGCCGCGGGCGGCCCCCCGGGCCCGCCCGGTGATCCGGCTGGACCGCCGGCTCGCCCTGGCCCACGCCAGGTGTGCCCAGATCCCGATCAGGATTGCCAGCAGTTCATTTATCCGCCGCGCCCACCTGCTCGGCCTGGCCGTGCACGTCTGGACGGTCAACGCCAGGGCCGACATGGTGCGGCTCCTTGACCTGGGCGTAGACGGGATTATGACGGATCAGACTGCCTTGCTGCGGGACGTACTGACCGAGCGTGGCCAGTGGCATCCGGCGCGTTCGGCACGGTGATCTCGGGCCGGTCCGGGTTTTGATCTTAGGTCGTCCGTTTGCCGAGGGGCGGCATGGGGAATCTTGTCCGGGTATCCAGCGTTGCTGCATAAGACCGCTGACCGCCTGGGAGGCAGCAAGCATGGCCGAACGCGCACTTCGCGGCACCCGGCTCGGTGCGACGAGCTACGAGAACGACAGGAATACCGACCTGGCCCCCCGTCAGGACGTCGCTTTCGACTGCCCTAACGGACACCATTTTACCGTGCCGTTCGCGGCCGAGGCGGAACTTCCTGCTACCTGGGAATGCCGTGTGTGCGGGTCCATCGCGACCGCCGCCACCGGGGATTCACCGTCCCCTAAGAAGGTCAAGCCACCGCGCAGCCACTGGGACATGCTGATGGAGCGGCGCACCGTCGAGGACCTGGAAGCCGTGCTGGCCGAGCGCCTAGCGGTGATCAAGGAGCGGCGGATGACCGGCCAGGCGCTGCTGACCGACGAGAGCCCGGCCAGCCGTCCGCATCGCCGGTCCGCTTAGCGCCTGCCGCGCAGGCGGCGCAGCCTGCTGGCCGTGCCCCACTGGGCCACTCGCCAGAATGCCTCGAGGATGATGCTCCGGCTCATCTTGCTGGCCCCGTGCTCACGCTCCACGAACGTGATCGGGATCTCGACGATCTTCAGGCCAGCCTGGAAGACCCGGACGGTCAAGTCCACCTGGAAGCTGTAGCCGGTCGACTCGACGTCGCCCAGGTCGATCGCGCGCAGGGTGCTGGCGCGGTAGGCGCGGAAACCGGCGGTCGCGTCGTGCACGCCCATGCCCAGCATGATCCGGACGTAGATGTTCGCGCACCGGGACAGCACCTCGCGTGACTTCGGCCAGTTGACGACCTTGCCGCCGCGTACCCAGCGCGATCCGATGGCCAGGTCGGCGCCGGCGCGCGCGTCGGTGCGCAGCGCCCCGATCATGCCGGGCAGGTGCTCGGGCTGGTGCGAGCCGTCCGCGTCCATCTCGATGATCACGTCATAACCGGCGTCCAGCGCCCAGCCGAAGCCGGCGATGTACGCCTTGCCCAGGCCCGCCTTCTCGGTCCGGTGCAGGACGTGCACATGCGAGTCGGTCTCGGCGAGCTCGTCCGCGATCTTGCCTGTCCCGTCCGGGCTGTTGTCGTCCACCACCAGCAGGTCAGCACCAGGTACCGCCGACCTCACCCGGGCGACGATCGTCTCCAGGTTCTGCCGCTCGTTATACGTCGGCATGATGACCGCTACACGCTGTTCTGGCACTATCCCTGCCTATCGCGTCGGCTCCGCCCGTCGCTACGTACGGTGCACGCCATGATATCCCCGTGCTTCCAGGAGAAGGGCCCGGGCGAGACCTTCGTTCCGACGCCCATCCCGTCGGCCACGGACTTGGGCAGTCGTTGTCTACTGGTCGCCCGGGCCCTTTCCAGGCCCAACCCCCCGTCCAGCCGGACAAGCGCAGCAGTCCCGGACAGTACCACGTCTGACGACGCCGAACGGCTGGATGCGCGCACGGCCACTGTGACCCGGCCCGGGGACCTGACGGGCCTGCTGGTTCCGGCCAGCGAGCCCGGTGCTGGACTGGACAAGAAACTTACCGCTGATCGCGTCGATGTCAACAGCCGGGGTCCGGGATAGTTACACTACGCTTAGTAAATTGACTATTACTGATGGTGACGCGGGGGTTTGTAGTGCTCAGGCGGCAGCGTGGCGGCAGCGGGCGGAAGACCGTCGCCCTCATCGGAGCGGGTGCCGTGGCGGTGGCGGCCGCGGGTGCCGGCGTTGTCCTGCTCACCGCCGCACACGGTCAGGGCCGGAGCACCGGCGCCACGACGCCGGCCGGGACCGCCGGCCAAGCCCAGCAGGCCGTGCCGACGCGGGTGATATCGGCCTCCCCGGCCCCCGGCGCGCAGGGGGTGAGCGGGGTCGCCCCGATCCGGCTCACGCTGGCCGCCCCAGACCCGGGCGCGCCGCTGCCGCGGATCTCCCCCGCCGTGCCCGGCAGCTGGCGGCGCGCCGGTGACACGCTGACGTTCACCCCGGCCGGCGGCTTCGGCCCGCACACCAGGGTCACGGTCAGCGTGCCGCCGTCGGACGGCTCGTGGACCGGCAGCTACACCACCGGCGGCTACTCGCTGCTCCGGCTCCAGCAGCTGCTCGCCCAGCTTGGCTACCTGCCGCTCACCTGGGCCGCCGATCCTGGCGGAATGGTCACCCTGGACGACCCCGCCTCTCCGATCGCGGCCGCGTACACGCCGCCGGCCGGCACGTTCAGCTGGGACCGCGGCTACCCGCTCACCTTGTCCCGCTTCTGGCGCCCTGGCCAGGTCAACCTGGTCACCACGGGAGCGATCATGGCGTTCGAGTCCCAGCACGACATGACGATGCACCAGAGCGTCAGTCCGGCGCTGTGGACCGCGGTGCTGCGCGCCGCCGGGCAGCGGCAGACGAACCGGAGCGGCTACACCTACGCGATCGCCAGCAAGACCCTGCCCGAGACCCTGACCATCTGGCATGACGGCCACCGCGTGTTCCGCGGCTACGCGAACACCGGCATCGGCGTCGCGCCCACCGCGGCCGGCACCTACCCCGTCTATCTGCGCTACTACTTCCAGATCATGAAGGGCACGAACCCGGACGGCTCCCACTACGCCGACCCGGTCTATTACGTGTCCTATTTCAACGGCGGCGAGGCGGTGCACTACTTCCCGCGCGGCAGCTACGGCTGGCCGCAGAGCCTCGGCTGCGTCGAGCTGCCGTACAGCGCGGCGGCCAAGGCCTGGCCGTACCTGACCTACGGCAGCCTGGTCACGGTCACCCCGGCGTAGGCTGGGCCCCGCCGCGGGCGGGCGCTGAACAGCACGAGGGCCAGGCCCGCGATCATCGCGGCCCACCAGCCCCACGGGCTGCGCCACGACGACTGGACGGCGAACGTGAAGCCCGTCGCGATGATCCCGGTCCAAGTCAGCCGCGTCCAGCTGGCCGCCGCCGCGGCGAGCGCGACCGCGACGGCCGGCCAGACATAGTAGGCCACCATCACCGACTCGAACACGCAGCGCACCGCGAGCGCGGCGGCCACCCACCACAGCAGCTCGGCAAGGTCGTCTCCGGCATCGCACCTAGGCGGCGAGTCCGTCGCGGGCCTGCGCCGGTACGCGTAGCCGGCCGCGCAGCCGCAGGCGAAGACGATCGCGAGCATCCGGCCGGGGCCGCCCGCGACGTTCCCGTCGGCCAGGTGCGGGGCCAGCGGCGTCCACGGCGTGGGATGGTCGATCGACGGATAGTTCGGCTGGCTGGTCACCGCGGTCTTGGTCGCCTGCCAGTTCGCGATAGCGGCGGCACCGAGCGCGACGACGCTCGGCGTCGCCACCCGAAGCAGGAAGCCGGGCAGTCTGCGCGGCCCGCCGGCCGAGCCGGCCCCGTTAACACTGCTCAGCGCGACGGCGAGCACCGGAACCGCGAGCAGCACCAGCGGCTGGACCACCACCGCCGCCCCGATCAGCCAGCCGGCCCGGGCCCCGGACGAATCCAGCGCGCCGATCCCGTACAGCAGCAAGCCCACCGCGACGGCGTCCTCCGGATGCCCCCAGCGGACCGCGACGCTCCACAGCGCGACCGTACTGACCACGGTGAGGAAGAAGCGACGGGGCAGGTTGCAGCCCTGTCGTTCCGCCAGAAAATCAGTGGCGAACAGCACCAGGCACGAAATCGCGATCTGGTAAGGCCCCGCCACCAGCCAGGCCGCGGGGTAAGGGTGCGCCGCGGTCTGCGGCGCCAGTGAGATGCCGGCCGCGCCCATCAGCGCGACCGGCGGGATGAGAATGACCGCGGCGCCAGGGAACGCGACCAGGCCGGTCGGCTGGGTGTACAGGCCGCTGAGATGCAGGTGCAGCAGCCGCTGCGCCGCCACCAGCGTGCCCCACAGGTCGTCGGGCAGCGCCCACGCGGTCCGGCCGAGCACGCGTACGCCCCACGTGGTGCTGATCATTCCCCAGCCGACGAGGCCGAGGGTGCCGAGCGCCGGGAACAGCCTCCCGGCCAGCCGCGACGCCACGGTCAGAAGTTACCATAAGCGCAGGGTGAGCACGTTTCCGGTGATCAGGCCCGCGGCGTCGGAAGCCAGGTAGGCGATCACCTCGGCGACTTCGGCCGGCGTCGCCACGTGGATCAGGGTCCCGCTGCGCGCGACACCTTCGCGCACCGCGTCGGTGACCCAGCCGGTGTCGGTGACCGGAGGGTGCACCATGTTGGCCGTGATGCCGTACCGCGCCAGCTCGAACGCGGCGGACATCGTGTAGTTCTCCTGGGCGGCCTTCGCCGCGCCGTAGGACACCTCCTCCGGAAAGCCGAGGGCACCACCCGAAGTCAGCCCGATGATCCGGCCCCACATCCCGCCGCGCGCGATGTGCCGCCGGGCGAATTCGGCGATCAGCAGGGCGGCCGCCATCGCGTCGACCGCGAACTGCCTGCCGAAGGTCTCCGCGCTGACCGGTCGCAGGTCGCGGCCCACCCGGTCCGTCGTGGCCACGGCGAACGTGTCGGCGATCCACCCGGTCGCGTTGTTGACCAGGATGTTCACCGGCCCGAGTTCCGCCTCTGCCGAGTCGAACAGCGCGCCGGGCGCCGCGGGGTCGGACAGGTCGGCCTCGACGGCGATCGCCGTGCCGCCTGCCTCGCGGATCGCGGCGACGACCGCGTCCGCCCCGGCGGCCCGGTGGTCGCGGTAGGCCTGCGGCAGGCCCGGATCCGGCGGGTCCTGGATGCGCAGGTAGGAGCACAGCACCGCGCAGCCCTGGCGGGCCAGCGCCGCCGAGGTGGCCGCGCCGATGCCGTGGTTCGCGCCGGTCACGATGGCCGTGCGGGATGCCGTCACGCGGGTCACGTTACTATGGCGGCATGCACCGGCTGTATCCGATTACCCCGCCACCGCGCTCCTAGCGGGGCGTGAGCGAGCCTGTGTAACCGATCTGGGCGTGACGCGCCCCGCTTCCGCGACCTTTCCGTTTTTTCCTGTCGTAGGAGCGATTCGTCATGTCTGCATGCACAAAGACGCCGGCCGCTGTCCGGCGTGCCCGCTCGGGCGGGCTGATCTACCTGGTGACGGCCGGACTGCTGTGGGGCACCGGCGGGCTCACCGGAAGCGTGTTGAGCAGGGTCGCCGGCCTTCCGGCGCTGACCGTGGCCGCGTACCGGCTCAGTACCGGCGGGGTCCTGCTGGTCGCGTTCCTGCTGGCCAGCAGGCGCCAGTTGCCGCGCGGGCGGGCAGCCTGGATCCGGGTCACCGCGTTCGGCTTGCTGGCCGCCGAGTTCCAGGCCTGCTATTTCACCGCGGTGTCGCTGACCTCGGTGAGCCTGGCCACGCTGGTCACGATCGGTGGCACGCCGGTCATCGTCCAGGCGGTCAGGTGCCTGCGCGGGCACCGGCCGGCGCCGCGGGAGCTGGCCGCCACCGGCTTGGCGCTGGCCGGGCTCGGGCTGCTGGTGGGCCTCCCGGCTGGCCGGCTAAGCGAGGCCGCAACGCTGGGCGGGGCCGTGCTCGCGCTCGCGGCGGCCGGCGGGTTCGCCACGATGACGCTGATCGGCGCGACCCCGGTGCCCGGCATTGACGAGCTGGCGACCACCGGCTTCGCGTTCACGTTCGGCGGCGGTGTGCTGATGGCGGCCGCCGCGCTCGCCGGGCATGTCGGCTTCACGCCCCGGCCGGACGCCCTCGGCCTGCTGATCGCGCTGGGCGCGGGGCCGACGGCGGTCGCGTACACGTCCTACTTCCGGGGGCTGCGCCGGACCGAGACGAGCACGGCCGCGCTGCTGTCGCTGCTTGAGCCGCTCTCCGGCACGATACTCGCCGTGCTGCTGCTCGGTAACCGGCTCAACGCGGCGGGTATCGCGGGTGCGGTCATCCTCGGCGTGGCGCTGCTGCTCACCGTCCGATGAGCAGCAGGGCGCCCAGAAAGGGTGCGTTGCAGGACAAAGTGTGCCCGCGGCGTATCGCGCGACCTGGCTGCGATAGCGGTTAACCCAGCCCATGAACTGGACATCTAGCCACATTTCGGGCGTGGCTGCCGACCGGCCGTCCGTCCGCCAGCCGCCGCGGCCTGGCCACCAGCGCGCCGCCTGTGCCTGGAGTGGCGTATGCGGCTGACGGGATACGGCCGCACCGGCACGCCCGTCAACGACGTGGAAGATTACCGCCTCGTGGTGGATTGACCCTCGTAAACAACGGTCAATCCACCACGAAGCGGGAAACTGCCACGTTACCGCGGGCCCAGCGAGCCGACCGAGCCCCGGACGTCAGCCGCTGACCCACCGGGGCGGCCAGCGATCC
>Ga0070714_100000220_pt1 | contig 45389 bp, 42 predicted proteins | sample LARL83metaG_FD_65450 | JGI IMG/M metagenome (GOLD analysis project Ga0070714, IMG submission 65450) | Corn, switchgrass and miscanthus rhizosphere microbial communities from Kellogg Biological Station, Michigan, USA - LAR L8-3 metaG | ecosystem: Host-associated > Plants > Roots > Rhizosphere ... | reverse complement strand
GGCATGATCGAGCTCACGAGCTTCGCCATGACCGACATCGTCCTGAAGTATCCGCAGGCCTTCGTCGTCGCTCAGTGCCAAAAGTAAATAGGAGCGTGTCCGCGCGGAACTCGACGGCCGCGGGGAAACCGAGAACCTGCGGCCGTCGCTCGAACGTTCCACAAAAATTGGGGCTCGGCAACTCAACGGAGAGAGGCATCGGAGCGGCCGAGGGATATCCCGTCAACCCATAGCGGACTGGGTCGACTCTATAATCAGAGCTCTAAGCAGTAGAGAGAAAAGACCTTGGGACCACACGGGGAGACTGGAGGGCAGCAATGCGCGAAATACGGCTGATCAACCGAGGAGGATTCGGAGTTGTCCATGAGATCGAGGATGATCATGGTCTCCGGTTGGCTAGAAAGACGTTCGATCCTCCGACATCCGATCCCGAGGAGCGCGAAAAACTTCGTAAACGGTTCGCGCGAGAAGTTCGGATTCAATCTCAAATTCGGCATCCAAACGTCATGCCGATTGTTGAGTTTGATCTGGAAGCGTCTCCTCCCTGGTTCACAATGCCGCTTGCTTCCAGATCTTTCGATCAAAAGATTTACGCCGATAGAGTGAACGGAACCGTGGACACGGAGGCGTGGCAGGACATTCTGGCGGCTGTCGAGGAACTGCACCGCCTCGGTTACGTCCATCGGGACCTGAAGCCAGCCAACGTTCTACTAGTTGAGAACAAGTGGGTCCTGGCGGATTTTGGTCTGATCCTTCCCATAGCTCGCGACACCACAATCCTCACGAGTAGTCAGTCAGCTTATGGCTCACATTACTACGCGGCGCCGGAGCAAGCGAGCGACTTCCGCAACACTCCCGAACAAGCCGACATCTTCGCGCTCGGTTGCATACTACACGACTCAACCGACCGGACTCCTGTACGAGTTCCGTTCGCTCAGATTCGCGTCGGTGGCGTCTATGGTCCGATCCTCGAGAAGTGTACGGAATCGCAGCCAAAGAGGAGGTTCCCAACGATTGCAGGCTTGCGAGCGGCGCTTTTCGACCTATGGCGGACATCACAGTTTGAGGCACCCGCCCCAGCGGACGCCGATTTTCTGACGGCTGTCTTGACGAATCCGTCATCAATCGACGCATGGCGGCGGCTGATTGCTCACGCCGAGGCTCTTCCGGCGAACCAGCGGGGAGCTGTTCTCGGATCGATCAATGCCGAGTTGCTTGTACAACTGAACAGTGCCGACGATGTCCTGTTCAGCCGAATGATGACTTTGATCTGCGAGTGGGCTGCGGGCACTGGATTCGAGTGGACCTATTGCGACGTTGTTGGTGATCGGCTTCTTGAGGCGTACCGCGTTAGCCCCGTTCGCGTGCGGTGTCTGATCGTGTTAGCGGCATTAGAGCTGGCGACGTCACACAATCGGTGGCACGTGATGAATCAGGCGGGTGCCATGCTAGGACCGTTGGCCGACAATGGTCTCGTGGATCGAATCCTGATTGAATTGGGCCTCGATTCCGGAATTGAGCCAAAGCTCCGGCGGATCGAATACACTGTCCGCTGGGCGCGGGATCGATGGCATCCAAAGATCGCTGACTATCTCAACGGGCACGACAATGCTGGCGCACCAGCCTAAGCAGCGCCCTGCGTCCGCAGCGAGGGCAACGAGGTGAGAGACTAGAGCGGCGGCAACCGGTTCCGGATCCGGCAGCGGATGCGTTCAACGTCCCGAGCGTACAGATCTTCCAAGCTAAGATTCACGCCGGCCGCGCGAGCGAGTTCACAAACCGCGATCGCGCGAGTGATTGAGGGACGCCAATCCCCGCGCGCCCAGCGACCGACCTGGGTGACATCGACGTTCAGGTCTCCAGCCAAACGGGAAATCGTATATTCGCGTACCCAATCCCCGAATCGCCCTGACCACGACCGCGATTGCGGACGTCCCGCGCGGCGGTGTCGTGCGATGACTGATCCCATGCGGCGAGTCTAGCACCGCCGGATCGAGCTCAACGATCGGGCGCGCTTTCGGTTAGACGTCGACTTTCGGCTCGCTTCGAGAATGCGGTGCTCCGGGATCGTGCGGATCGCAACCTCGAGCTCTTGAGCGCGCCCCGTCGGGCATCCTCGACGTCATGCTCGAATGCGAGTAGTTCGAACACCGCGGTCTCGCGATCGATGTTCCATTTAGCTGCGAGCCTACTCAGCGCGCGACGGTGCATCGCGCAGAGCAAACGAGTCTTCCCTAACCAACGAGCGGGCAACCCTCCTAATACAATAGGCGAATGCTCGTCACAGATCCCGAATCACATCCACTGTGTCAGTTCTTCCTCTCCGACTATCTCGCCAATCACGAAGATCTGAAGAACTTTCCCCCGAGTGAGGCCCCGGCACTGTTCGATCGCTACGAACAGATTTTCCGAACTGCTCTCGACACGCTCCAGATGTCGCCAGAGCAACTGAGAGCCAAACCGGAGTTCGACTTCGCCCACACCGATCAGGGAAATTTGGAAGGCGCGATCGCAGTGTTGAGAGCTGTGGAAGCTCTGCGACTGCAGGGGTTCTCAAATATCGCGCTACTCAAGCCTCCCGGCGCCGACCTCGTTTGTGAAAAAAAAGGTCGCAAGGTGTGTTGCGAAGTGAAGGCGATCACGAAGGCGAGCACGCCTCAGAAAGGTCTGTTTTTCGCGGACCAGGTCCACGCGAAGGTGATGGAGAACATCGGCCACGCGAGAAAACAGCTTGCGGCAACCGCGGCTAAGCTGGGGTGCGCGACGATGTTCGTGTGTGTGAGCAGTTGGTTCGATCAGGCCATTTACCTCAGCGAACAGGACTATCAGTACATCGTCAATCGGCTCGAGAGGGACAAGCTAGAAGGCGAGAACAACTACTTGGAGTCGCTGCAAGGAATCGACGCAGTGTTCTTTGCGACGAAGTTCGGGCAAGTGTTTTGGTTTGTGAACGACAAACTCCGAACGGCCGGGTTCGGACGAGAGACACTGAAGGCGACGAACACCGAGGCGCCCGAAGAGACCTAAGTCACGAAGAGAGGACACGTTCTCATTTCATCGAGGCGACGTACACTCGAGATCGTGAAGAGCTCGAAGAAAACCTCGCGAAAGAAAAAGCCGGTTCGTCCCGCATCACGCAAACAAAGCGATCGCAAGAAAAGCTCCGGCGCCCCGAAAATGATCGTCACGATCGCGCAGTTGGGCGAAAACCTGAATCTCAGAGAGCGCAGACTTTACCAGTTGAAAGCCGAAGGCCTTCCCAGGGTTTCACCTGGGCGCTACGATCTCCGCGCGTGTCTGCGATGGTACGTGCGCTACCTCCAGCGAAAAATTCTCGAGCGCTCGCAACCCGAGAACCGGGACAGCCCGACCGCGGTCGCCGGCGTGATTCGTCACAAGATGCTGTCGATCGAGAGTGAGCTGAAACAGATCGAGCTCGCCGAGAAGCGCGAGCAGCTTGTCTCCGTCGAGAGAGTCCAGCAGGATCTCCATGCGATCGGTCGCGAGATCCGCCGGCACTTCGGCGAACTTCCCAAAAAGCTCGCGGCGGAGATCGTCGGCGAGTCGGATTTAGCTACGATGCAAGTGAAAATCGATCGATCCCTGAAAGGCTCCCTCGCGGAGCTGAGTCAGTTCGACCCGGACGAAGCAGTCGAAGCGGTCACTACTTCCGCTGCGCGATCGAGCACGTGCTCGAGGACTCAATAAGGTGTCGCGGAGCTGGGTCAACCTGGTCGAGTATCGCCTTGCTGCCGTCACACCTCGAGCGGCCGCACCTGCGCCTCGCCTTTGCCGATGATGAAGGCGCGCTTGAATGCCGATCGCGGGAGCGGTCCGAGGTGCACGGCTTCGATGGAAGGCATGATGCCGTGCCGATGCATTCCCTCCGAGTTCCACTTGGTTATGACGTCCGCCGGCGAGATCAAATTCGAAGCGACTCGCTCGCGATCGATCTCGATCCAGACTGCTGAGCCCCACTTTTCTCGATAGGGAACGAACACGTCCCACGAACTCATCGGGTACTTTGTGGAATAGCTCTCGGGATCGAACTGATCGAAGTCGAAGAGGCTGACTCCGTTGAGCGTGTGCGCGTACGAGCGATAGGGTTCACCGTCCATCGTCTGCCAACCGTCAGGATTCGGTGGATCCGGAATCGGCAGGATCGAGCCGAGCTCGAGGATATGCCTGAAGCGATCCGGGTGAGTCGTGTGCCACAGAGCACCGTGGAGCTCTTTCAATGTGAGGTTCCGCAGGGATTTTAATTCGATTTGTTCTGGGGTCGCCCTTAGCACGAGTGCGCGGCGTCCCGTTGCATCTGCCATTTAGAAGCCTCGTACACCGAAGATATTGAGAGATAATGGCTTGTATTCTGAGCTCTGGCGATCGAAAAAGGGGACACGAACCATGCCCGGCAATGGGTTCAACGGCTCGATCTGGCACGCGCTCTGGGTGCTGTCACCGCTCGGGGTCGTTGTCTATCTGATCTGCTTTTTCAGCCTGAAAAAGGGCTGCCACTACTTCTTCGATCCGAAACACAATGTAGACCCTCGACTCAAAGACGCGGGCGACTATGAACCTCACTCGGCGCGCTACCAGGACCTCGCAAAGCTCGCCATCACGCTCTCTGCGGCGGCGATCGCTTTTCTCGTCAACCTCCTGGTCGGCGACAAACCCGTGGTGACGGTTTTTGTTCAGAGGATTCAGCAGGTCGCGCCGATCGAGTTCGGCTTTTTCGGATTCTGCATCGCGTGCCTCGTTTTCTTCATGGTTCTCCAGTCGATTTGGTACGAACAGTACTCGCACTCCGCCGATCACAGCAGTTACAAGCGATGGAAATACGCCCTGAGCACGAGCCTCGGGTGGACAGGGCTGCTTTCATTCGTGCTCGCGTTTCTGTGGCTCGCCCGAAACCTCTTCAGATCGTGAAGTACGTCAAAATGAAGAAAAAGAAACAGGAAATTCCCGTGATTGAAGTCGACGAAATCGAAGCCGACAGCGAGCGCATTGAGCGAGAAACAGCGCGGGGGATCGACCCCACTCGTCCAGGTCCAAAACTTTTCTCTCGCTTCGGTCCGCAACAAAAGATCCGGCTCGTAATGCGACGGGAGAAGACAAAGCGATGAACGTCCAGGAAGAGATCTTGCGCGTTTCGCGCTACGGACAACGGCTCGAAAGCTTGCTCGATGGAAAGGAGGTGATGGCCTCAACTGATCGCGACCTTCTAATCGTTGGGTATCGCAGTCTCTTACTCGACTACCACACCGCAATCGTGATGCTCCTGGAGAAAGAGCTCTATGGTGCGGCTTTTGCGCTCTTGCGGCCGACCGTCGAAGCCTGGGTCCGCATTCACGTCGCTAAAATGGGTACTGACGAAACCGTGCTCCAACTCAAGAATGACACTTACCGCGTTGACTTCAGCAAAGTCGGCGAGGAGATCGATAAGGCTTTCGAGTTGGAATTTTTCGAAAAGAGCTTGAACAAGGTAGTCCGCGACGCGCTTCACAGTTACACCCACTCCGGCTGGTTCCAGGTCGCTCGCCGTTTCAACGAGAGCGACACCAAGAGCCGCTACTCCGACGGTGCAATCCTCAACGTGATCGAAGGCAGCACGACGGCGCTATTCATGGCGACGATCGTCACGACGAACCATTTCGGCTTCGAGGATGAGTGGCGTGCGACGGCGGAGCTGTTCTCCGAGTACAACAAACGGCCGCTTGAAGTTCCGGAGTAGCCTGAAAAACTTCGACGGTCGGGGCAAATCTGTGATGCGATGCGCGTGGTGTTCGAAGGAAGGAAAGCAGTTCTCGAGCGACCATGTGATCCCCCGCGCGATCGGGGGAACTCTCGAGTACGCACTGCCCTCCTGCGAAGCATGCCAAGTCATCCTTTCGAAGGCCGAGGCGATCCTCTCCCGAAAATCAATCCTCGCGGTTCACGCCGTGGCTTCGGATCTTCCACCAAGGCACCCAGAACGCCCAGGCAGTGGGGTTTTGCAGCCAAGGTTTCTATTCGTGAAACATCCTTTGGGCGGATACGGCGAGTCCGCACTTCGAGCCGGCGACAAAATGGAATCCTTGTGCCACTGTGAGATCAAGGTCGTTCCGGGAGAGCAGATAAAATGGCGAGTTCGCGGAGAAAGTCGGGCCAAGGCCGATCTGCTTTTCGCGAAATTCAGGAATGCTCTTTCGAATACACCTGGACCTGACGGTCTCGTGTGCGAGGTCAATGGCTCGCTCGATATACCTCCCGAGATCAGCGCAGACCCGGACTTCTGGCCGCGAATGGTGATGCTTCCGAACGGCAACTTGCTTCTCCGGGCTCGTGACCCGGAAGAAGCTAAGCGTTTCGCTGATGTCTTCACGCAACTTGTGACCAGAGGTGCCGAGCAATTTCTTGGAACCTGGAAGTCGGCAGAGATCCAAGGTGGCACTCAGCACGATCTAATGCTGGAGTACGACTCCCAGGCAGTTCGACGAGTCGCGGCGAAGATCGCGTATGGTCTTTTTCTGCTCGCGTCGGGTCTGGAACTTGACGAGGATCGAGATCGCGAACTGCGAGCATATGTTCTAGGTCTCGCTGATCCGGAGATCGAACCTGTGGCGGAGGCGCCTGAGAGTTTTGCACTCACCACGGGCGCCACGCCATATCACCAAGTAATTTTCGGCCATCCGCATGATCTCGAAGCGGCGATCGTGAGGCTTTACGGGTACAGTTTCCGCGTTGATCTGGGACGTGCAGCTCGCCGACTGTCGCGTCCCGTCGTCGTGCTCTGCGCTACGGACGGTTCTGGAATGCGGCTGGCCGACCCTGAAGAGACGAACCAAGCCTTAGCCGCCTCTGAATCCCTTACCTTTCGATCGCACTGAACGCGAGGCCCTTGACCCTCGGACCACTTGGCAGGGATGGACGCCTGTTTCTTCCACTTGGCTACGGGTCCTCCGGCGGGGGCGGCCGGCCCGCGGGTAACGGCGACCGTCGAATCTATGTAGAATCAATAACTTAAAATCAGATTGCAGTGCAGCAGTCGACCCTCGTTTTTGAAAGACTTCCCACTATTAGAATTGCAGGATCGCCGCGGCCAGGGCTGCTTCTACCTTGGGAAGTACCCGCGATGCCTTGCGTGCGAGTGCGGTTCTCCAGGTCAAAGACTGCAACGTGCCGATCGTGTCCCGGCCTTTGCTCACGCAGGGGCATGGTGAGTGCAATGGGGATTTTTCAACAACTGACAGACGGAGCGACAGGTTTGATCTAGTATGTTCTCGTCATGGTCAAGTACGTTATCGAGATACTGATCGCCCTGCCCGTCTTCCTACTCTGGCTGACGGTCGTTTCGATTCTTGTACGTCCGTTCGGAATCCAGTTGCCGATGACGCCATTCAGTTGGTTCAAGCGCAGGTCTGCCTTTCAAGCTCTCACCTTCCCACAGTACCTGATAGTGGGCGGTGTTCTGTGCTTCGGTTGCGGGACGCTATTCCTGTCAGCCTTGTCGCGTTATCTCGAATGGAGGTACTGGCATGGCTCAGCATTCACCAGCCAAGACTTGGCTAGCGAAATCTTCAGTTCTCTCATGGCGGGTGTTCTCTTTGGATCCATCGTCGGCCTCGGCAGGAATACACCAAAGTGATTCATGCGTTGGCTCAATTTCTGTAAGCAGGCGATTACAGGTTTGGGCCCGGCGACCGGGATTTTGAGCGTAATGGAGATTTTTCGCCAACTTGCTCGAATCAGACTCCGTGAAGGCTCAAGTCGCTGCGCTTCGATAGGGCTCATCCGGTGGAAACAGATGAGAAGGGACTGGCCAAACGGAGTAGAATGCCGCACGGCCAAAACGGGCCGCGAAAGCAGTTCTATTCGTATTCTGAGGTGTCCCATGGCAAAAGCTAACCGGCTAGCGCTCTCGGTGCTTGTTGTTCTTTCCTTCGCGGCGTTCGCCGCGGCGCAGTCCTATACCGTTACCGATCTCGGCCCGGGCGGAGCGAACGCGATCAACAGCCTCGGCGACGTCCTCGTGCAAGACCCTAACTTGAACTCGTTCGTCTGGGCTCCTGGTGGCAGCCTCCTCGCCCTTCCTCCGCTAGCGGGAGACAGTACCGCAATAGCCTTCAGTATAAATAGCCGGGGTCTCGTCGTTGGAGGGTCCGAGAGCCACACATCTAGCTCTGCGGTGCTGTGGACGAACGGTGTGCCTCTCGACCTCGGCACGCTTGGGGGCACGAGCAGTACGGCCACCGGCATCAATGCGTCCGGGGAAGTCGTAGGATTGAATGGTATTCCTACCGGCGCTGAGGCTTTTCTGTGGACCGAGGCGACCGGCATGCAAGGTCTTGGCTTCTTGCGGGGAAGCACGGTCAGCATTGCCGATGGGATCAACCGTTTCGGCCAGGTTGTCGGCTACGCGATTGGCGTCAACGTCGACGACGCCTTCATTTGGTCGAAAACTACGGGTATGAAGGACCTCGGCAGGCTCCCGGGTTACGATAGTAGTGGCGCCTCCGCGATTAACGACCTCGGCCAGGTCGCTGGCTTTTCTCAGTGCATTAATTGCAGCCTTGAAACGCATGCCACGCTCTGGAGCAAGGCCAAAGGCAGCATGCACGACCTCGGCGTTCTGCCGGGAGCATCATCCAGCGCTGCCCACGGCATCAACAACGTCGGCCAGGTTGTTGGCGCGTCTTATTACAGCGCGACCAATGAGTCGCACGCCTTTGTCTGGAGCCCGTCAACGGGAATGCTCGATCTGAACACTCTCATCCCGGCGAATTCGGGATGGTTTTTGCAATATGCCCTGGCCATTAATGACAAGGGCCAGATCGTGGGCTATGGTTTGCTCAACGGCCAGGGAGAGGGCTTCCTGCTGACGCCGCAGTAGGTCGGCTAGACTTTCTTGATCTATAGGGCCAACAAGCGTCACCGCTTGGACGTAACAGGCCGCGAAACTAACTTCTGTTCATATTCAACGAGGCGGCTTTTCCTCGTATCCTCGATACCTTCCGCTAACTGTCGCTAACAGATGGGATGAGAAGGCCGGTCTCCGGACGGGATGCGGTGTACGCTCCCAAGTTATCGACGTGCTCAAGGCACAGATAAAAAGGAGACCGGCAATGAAGAAGATTAGCACTGCAGCCGTGAAACAGAGCAGGAATATTTCGCAGCAGAAACTGACCATCGGATTGGATCTGGGAGATCGCAACAGCTGGTACTGCGTGCTGGATGAAGCCGGCCAGATACGACTGGAGCAGCGCGTGCGTACGAATGCGAAAGCGTTGCAGGAAGTCTTCGCTGCCATGCCGCGCAGTCGGATCGCGCTGGAAATCGGGACGCATTCGCCCTGGATCAGTCGCTTGCTCAGCGAACTGGGGCATGAAGTGATCGTGGCGAATGCGCGCAAGGTGCGCTTGATCGGGGAGAGCCGCAAGAAAGACGATCGGCTGGATGCGCAGACGCTGGCGCGGTTGGCCCGGATCGATCCGGAGTTGCTATATCCGGTGACGCATCGCAGTGCGCAGGCCCAAGCCGATCTCATGAGGATTCGGGCACGGGCAGGGCTGGTGCGGGCGCGCACGGCCCTGGTCAACACGGCTCGCGGACTGGCGAAGTCTTACGGCGAGAGACTGCGCGGCTGCAACGTACGGAATATGAATCCGGAGAAAGCCGAGGGATTGAGTCCGGAACTGCAAAGCGCGCTGGAGCCGCTGCTGGCATGCATCGAGTCAGTGAGTGAGCAGATTCGCGAGTACAACCAGCGTATCGAGAAGCTGGCGCAGGACAGCTATCCGCAGGTGGCGCTGCTGAAACAGGTAAAGGGCGTAGGCACGTTGATCGCGCTGACGTTCCTGCTGACCTTGGAAGATCCGCACCGCTTCCGCAAGAGCCGCGACGTGGGCTGCTATCTGGGGCTGCAGCCGGGACGCAGAAACTCGGGGCAGAGCGAACCGCAGATGCATATCAGCAAGGAAGGCGATCCTTATCTGCGCACGCTGTTGGTGCAAGGAGCGCAACACATTTTGGGACCGTTCGGTGTCGACTGTGACCTGCGGCGCTGGGGCCTGAAGCTAGCGGAGCGGGGCGGGAGAAACGGGAAGAAGCGAGCCATCGTCGCGACCGCGAGAAAGCTGGCAGTGTTGCTGCATCACTTGTGGGTGAGCGGAGGAGTGTACGAACCGTTGCACAACAGCGGTAGAACGATAGTGGCTGCAGCTGCGTAAAAACAAAACCGTTTCAGGAAGAGTAAAGACGAAAGCCAAAGCCGAGTTCCGGTGACTGCGTTAATGGCCTGGCCCAGGTTCTCCTCTTCAAGAGCAGAACCACAGGGCGCCAATCAGATAGCAGCACCGGCTGAACCGAGAACGCCCAACCTGCACCGAGCGAAACGATTCGCTCTTCAAGAGTGCGAATGGAAGCATGGCGACAGTGGCTACTCGGCGGGAGAAGAAAACGTGCCCAACAAGAACCGACAAGAATCAACTTGACTCCGACCGGCCTTCTCATGGAAGGCCATTACACGTTTTGACCTAGGGACCGGGGTTTTGAGTGCTATGGGGATGTTTCGCCAATTGGGATCCATAGCGTCGAGGGCTTCGTGCGAGTAGAATGCCAGCGTTTGGCAGGGGAGGACGCTATGAACTGGGCGCGACTCGTTGCGATCGTTGTTGGCGCTGGTGTCGTCTCGTCGCTCACTGACTGGTTCTTCGCAGGCGATTGGATTCATCGACGGTACACTTACCCGGAAATCTGGCGTCAGGGTGGGGAGGGCAGAGCGATTGCTCTGACCAGTCCGCTGCCATTTGTAACATGTGGAGTATTTGCCATTGTCGCCGCCAGGCTGGGTCTTCATTCTGTGTCGAGCGCGATCAAATTGGCGGTTGCGGTGTGGGTAATCGGCCCCTTACCCCTGATCCTCACTAACGCCGCGTTTATGAAGCTGCACCGGGTTTTCGTGGCGTCCTACGCGGTCGGTTGGTTAATCAAGCTCACGATCGTTGCGGTGGCAGTTGGCTGGTTCCTACGTTGACACTTTCGGTCAACGAGCGTAATCGGGATATTCGCCAGTCGTTACCCCGGCGATATTTCAATAGGTGACCGAGGTAATTACGTCCTTTCTCAACTCCATGGTGCAATCAGTTCAAATAAGGACTTTGGGAGCTGTCGTAGGTGAACCGCGCAGTAGCACAAATATTGAAGCTCTGGGGCGAGGAGACTGGGCAGGACATTGCCGATTACGCCCTGATGCTTGCGATAGTTCTCGCCTTTCTCTTGAGCATGATCCGGCTCATCGGGTGGAGTGCCAGATAATATCCTTCCGTCGGCGTTAGCACAAATCAGCCATAAGTAAAATTGCTTTCCCTCAACAGTAGATGAGTGAAATGGCGATTTTTCACCAGTTGACCAGCAGCTTCTGGTTTCCGAATTGCCGACAACACAGACTACGATTCAACCCTCTGCAATGGCCGTCCAGAGTTGCTCGACATCTTGTTGCTGCATGCGGAGGTTCCCAATCGCGATCCGAATGGTAAAATGCCCTTCTAACACGGTGTGAGATACAAAGAAGCGGCCAGAACTGTTAGGTCCAGCGCGCGAAATTAGAACACCTTGGCGTCGGGTCTGCGGCTTACGTGAGTAACGAGATGTGGGTTGTGAAAACGCCCACGGAAACGGACAGTGTGAAGAATCTTGCACGGTTACAAGTGCCGCAAGTCGTATTAGACTGCTTGGTGCGTCCTGAATAGGACGACACGGCTGCTTCTGCCCTCCCCGATTTCTCGAAAGAAGGATTTCCTCCATGGCTTCACGCGTCACTCGCCTCGCGCTCCTCGCTCGATTTGCGCTTCTTGCCGCTTCGCTCTCGGGACAGACAGAGAAGACCCTGCACAACTTCAACACTCTGGACGGCAGCAGCCCGCAATCTGGGTTGACGATGGACGCCGCGGGCAATCTCTACGGGACCACTGCCGAAGGTGGAACTTACGGAGCGGGGGAAGTATTTGAGCTCAGTCCGAACGGTAGCGGCGGATGGACGGAGACGGTTCTCTACAGCTTCACCGGAGGGGCGGACGGCTCGACTCCCTTTTCCTCCGGCGTCATCTTCGACTCTTCCGGCAATTTGTACGGAACTACTGTCACAGGCGGCGCCAAGAACAAGGGCGCCGTGTTCGAACTAAGCCCTGCGGCGACCGGCTGGAGCGAACGGGTGCTCTACAGCTTCCGGAGCGGCAATGACGGCGCCCTGCCCTATGCCGGACTTGTGTTCGACCCGGCCGGAAATCTCTACGGCGCCACTTACCAAGGAGGCCACTACTCAGTGGGGACCGTGTTCGAACTGAGTCCAAGCGGACACGGGCAATGGACTGAGAAAGTCATCCATGCCTTTTTCGGTAATGACGGTGAAGGGCCACTCGGCAGCCTCACGATCGACAGCAACGGCAACCTCTACGGCACAACGTTTTCAGGCGGCAGCCACAACTACGGAGTGGTGTACCGTATCACGCCGAGTTCGACCGGAACCTGGACGGAATCCGTGCTGCACGCCTTTACCGGGGGCGACGACGGGGGATGGCCCAACGCTATGAGGCCTGCCCTCGATTCCTCAGGAAGTATTTTCGGCACAACGCAAGTCGGAGGGGCGTTTGGGAGCGGTACGGTGTGGCGCCTGTATTCAGCCGGCGGCGCATGGCGGGAGCAGGTCTTGTACAGCTTTGAGGGCAATGTCGCGGACAGTCCCGTCTCCGGCGTGGTGTTTGACGCTGCAGGCAATCTATACGGCACCTGCTCGAACTTAACTGGCGGCATAACCAGTGTTGGGGCAGTATACGAACTCATTCGCCAATCGAGCGGCCGCTGGAATGGAACCATCCTGCACGCGTTCTTTGGCGCAGACGGCGCGTATCCCGTCGGTCCCGTGCTGCTCGACGCTGCGGGCAACCTCTACGGCACAACCTCCCTGGGCGGCGCCGGCAAAGCGGGCGTGGTGTTTGAGATTACTCCGTGAGCCGTTGCGGCCTTGCGCCGCGTTGCCCCTTCGGTTACCCTACGGGTTGTACTTCGCCAGCCAAGCGGCGATTTCGCGGAAGACGTCCTGGCGCTGCTCCCACACGATCGGGAAATGTGGCGCGCCCGGATACGTCACCATGCGCGTGGTCTTGCCTTTCGCGGCGAGAATTTCGAAATACTCCCGCCCCTGGTACGTTATTGCAGCAGTTCGTCGTCACTTAGTTCTGCGTATTCGTGCTGGAACTCGGCAAACATGGACTGTCTTGGGACTCACGGCAAACGTCGATCAAACGTTAGCATTTTGCAATTCCTTGGCAGCATCACCGGTGCAGGGTGAAAAGCCATATCAGGACGACCACAGTCACTAAAAGATCGATGAGAGTCCACAGCCACACGGCTGGTCGTTTCCGTTCAACTTCGGAGTCATTTGTCGGGATCAGTGGAAAGCGACTCGATCCTCTCGGTTGAATCCGTCCTCCCCAGATTGGACCTCCGGCCAACAACCTTTTGTTGGCTCCGCTCAACAGTTTGACCACACCCAACGCTAATAGGGCGAGACAAACCACCAGCACGAACTCTAACAGTTCTTTCATCGCAACACGACTCTAATTGATAGTTGATGAAACCAGGCCATAGCGCTCAGAATGCAGGTCAGGCCGCGTCGTCTCTGAGAAACTGGGCGAAAGAACGGATTGACTTCATCTTCTCTTTCCGCAAGCCGCGCAGGTCCTCCTCACCGAGTCGATTTTCAAACAAGAGTCTCCCCAACACATCCTTAAGTCGCGAACCACGAGTGTCGTATTTGCGGTCGATGTCCTTACGGCGTTCGGTTAGGTAACGTTCCAAGTCCCACAGATCCGACGGCTCCTTGATCTGGCTGGCCATCTTCTTTGCTTCCTGAATCACCTCGTGCAGCTCTCGCCCCAGGGCAGCGTCGAAGGCTTTGCGGGCGATGGTCTTTTCTGACCTCGACCAAATCGGTTCGTTCTGGTTGGGATAGCGGTCTTGAGTCCCTGACGGGCTGGTCATGTTCCGATCCTCCGTGGCGGCATTCTATCTCTTGGACAGGTGCGTTTTCTACTGAGTCGGAGGATTTCACCGGGGACGATTCATCATCGTTTCCATGCGGCCGTCGGTCCGTTCTGAGGTCAAAAAGATCATTCACCGGATGGCCGAGATTCTGTTTGCAGCCCAAATAGCGTTCCGTAGTCTGGACCGATGCATGCCCCAGCAAGAATTGAATCTGCTCCAGCTCGCCACCGCTCGTGTGGCACAGCTTCGCACAGGTTCTCCGCAAGTCATGCGGCGCAATATGCTCCAAACCCGCTCGCTCGCAGCAACCCTTGACTACGTACCACACCACATTCTGCGAGATGCCTTTTCCCCATACTTTTCCCGCTCTCGCAACTCGTCGAAAGATTCTTCCCTCCGTGACCTTGGCTGCCACTATCCACTGATCGAGTGCCGCTTTGACCCATTGCGGAATGGGCACGGTGCGGATGTGCCCGCCCTTGCCGATCAGATCCACCACCGCCCAGTGCCCCTGGCGCATCTGCACCTCATCCATTTCCAAGCCCACCAGTTCCGATCTGCGGAAGCCACATCCGAACAGCATGGCCAGCATCGCATAGTCTCGCTTTGCACGCATGCTATCGCCACAGGCGTCTTTGAGCACTTGGGAACTTTGCTCCACACTCAACCAGTTGCCGGAGCGAAACCCGAGCTGCTTGACTCCTTTCACTCGACTGATGCCTGCGGCCAGTTCGGGACTCAGCAAGCCAGAGTCGGCAGCCTCGTGCGCCAGGCGACGCACGGCTGCGAGCTGTTGGTTGATGGTGTTGGCGGCCAGATGCCGCGATTCCAAGTACATGCGGTAGCGCACGACTACGATCCGGTTCAGTGCGAGTCGAGGTTCGGAGCAGTACCAGGCAATGAATTGATTGATGGCGTATTCATAGACGCGGCGCGAGGCTGGCGAGCCGAGACTGTTGAGCACTGCCAATCTGCAATGATCCAGATCCGGCAGCCGAAGCACTCGGCGACGATAGTTCGGCTTGATTCTGTGTTTGCCCATGGCGACGGCCTCCCATGCCGCAGCATTTGGGACGACGGAGGTCGGCTGGACGTTGCAAAATGGGTGGCGCTTCGTTTTGGCCCGGGGGTTTTGAGCGCTATGGCCTGATAACGACAGTCTAATTTCCGCTAAGATTTATCCATGTTTTCGCGTAAATGGTTGGTCATAGCTTTCGGGCTTGCATCGTTCGTGGTCTTGACGTATAGGAAAATCAAAATTTCGTGCTTGAAATCCCGTGCACTTCACACGGCTCCGAAGACAACGGCCAGATTCCACAACGCCGAATTACGGGAATGTTCGAGCAGCGACGAACTGTTGGCTCGCTCCAGAGCGGCGACTGGCGGTTTCTCGCGTCAGGCTCGCGGCGATGGGACCTTCCAGGCGTGATCCAACACCAGAGCAACAGGCTCGGCTTTGTCAACTTTAAGAGTTGCTAGCGAACTGATTTCGGCGGTATGCGTCTGGTCCACTTCATCCTGTTGCCGGACCTATCGAGAAGCGGGTCTCTCCTGAAGGTAAGCTTCATTAACCAAGCCCAAGAGAGGGACTTCGGACGAGGTCTTCGTTTCTGTCCGAAAATTGCAAAAACCGCATTGGTCGTCTGGCTTATCGTTCGCGGAGCAAAGATTCCGAAGGTCCGGACCGAGTGCTTGTAGCGATCCAGGATATGCTGGGCCCACCGCTCAACAAACTCTTCCTTAGAGCATTGAACTTCAACCTTGCGGCGCAACCTTTTGTCCTTGTACCAAAACGTGACGGTTTGTTCGGTAATTAGGGCAATCCGATGCTCCGCGATGGGGGGCCGTCTAGTGTATCGACCGGCGTATTTGAGGAAATGCTGCTTGTCTTCGAAGGACTGAATGTTAACGCTCCACCATCGTGTTTCCTGCTGTCTGAGGAGTTGTTCGAGTTGCCGACTCGGAATCCTCGTGACAAGCTCACCGGCCTGCGCGGCTGCACGAAGGATCGCAATTACGGCTCGCCGCCAGGACCTCATTAGGGCGTCACCATCGTAGAGAATATCGGCCACCCAAACTCCGGAAGAATCTTGCAGTCCTCCAGCAGTCACCATAGTGTGTACGTGCGAATTGAATTCCAACCTGCCATTGAACGTGTGCAGAATCGCCATGACACCGACGCGCAGGCTGTGCCTCGTAGCCGCATGAGCTTGTATGACCCCTGCCGCCAGAGCCGGGAGGGCTTTGGCTAGAGTCGGATTGTCGCGGAAAAGGGGCCAGAGGACATTCGGCATTGTGAACGTGATGCCATGATAGCTCTGCGTCGGCAGCGCTGCCCACCGCTCGCGTCGCCATTGAATGCTCGCCCGGTTGCCACAACTGCTGCAGGCTCGCGATTTGCAGGTGTGATAGTGAATGAATTCCTGACTGTCAGAAGCGTAAACCTCCGCCCCTAATTCTGGGGTGCGGCATTGAAGCGCCGATGCAAATACTCCGCGGACTGAATCGCGAGTCCCCTCGTGGTCCCAGGACGAGCGTGTTTCCGTCAAGATCCTTTTCAGTGGATTGCGGTATTTCATTTCAGTGCTAGCTCCTTTTGAGAATTGATCTCAGCCAGCAAATCTTGGCCGACCAAAATTACTGTGCGCTCATGGCGACCGATCCGAACCGCAACCGATCCGGGCTGGTGCGCCTCCCGATGCACTAGGACTCCCAATATTGAGGCGACATCTAGGGTGGTCTTCCCGGGTTTGGGCCGAGGGATAGACCGCCGGATTACCTTGTTGATTGCGCTTTCCTCGGTGTAACGGATGAACCGCTCCAACTGCTCAGTTCGGGGCAACCTGCACAATTGCATCGCGCGGTTAATTCTTAGTGTTCCGTCCCGCAGAGCGTCTAGAAGTCTGGGGTGCGCTTTTTCGAGAATCATCTCAACATTGCCGACGTTACGAGGACAGACGGCGGCGAGGTTGGCAATGTCTTGTCGGACATCGATACGCTGAAGGCCCGGCAAATTTGCCAAACCCTTGTACTTGCCGCCGGCGCTCATGTTGTCGAGTGCCTTCTGTCGAAAACTGGCCTTCAGTGTTAGCGCCAAGCAAATGCGAACAAAGTCGTTCCACCCACGTCGGATTTGGTGATGGGTGAGTATGAACTGCAAGGATTCGTCCTCACTGAGCGGGTACTCGATGCAGTTGATTTCAAGCCAGCCTTCGAAAACCGCCGACCGCCAATGCCCGAAGCCAGAGAGAATAGCCCCGTTCGTCGCGATCAGAATCGGTTCGGGTACAGACGGATTTGGCAATCGAGCTGCGTCGTTGAACTCGTCAATTACCCCGGTCCAGCCGACTTCCTCCAACGCCGGATGCAGCCGCAGTTGTTGTGGGGAACGAACCACCGGACGCCCCTCCCGGCTAATGGGGATCGGATTGAAAGCCTGAGGCAGGGTTGCAGAGATGGCCTCAATGCCAATTGATCTATCAATGGGCGCGAAGTCGAGCCCCGCGCTCATCGCCGACACTCCGGTTGCGAGGTAGGGCTTTTCCGAGGGTCAGGCGGACAGAAAGCGGACGAAATGAAGGATGGCGTCCAGCTCAGCGTTGAATGAAAAGGATTTAGAAGCATTACTACAGGGTCTGCAAAACCTTTATGCGTCGGTTCGATTCCGACCCGCGCCTCCAGTTTCTTCTCTCGCTATTCTCTGCAACTCCTGCATTTAGGTGTAATTCCCGTTGTCGTTGATCGTTCCCCACCCCCTTGGTAAATTAGGATGCATTCTGCCGAAACGGGGGAGCGTATATTCGTCTTGACATTAGTCGTTATAACGAGTAATATGGGCTGGTGAGCAAGCATTCCAGTGCGACACCTAAGCGGCATGGGAAGTCGTGTCCCGAGGAAGCTGCGTTCTTAGAGTTGGCGCGAACCACCGATCTGTTGTCTCGGAGCCTGGTCCTGGTTCTTAAGAACGAAGACCTTTCTCCGACCCAGTACAACGTGCTGCGAATCCTGCGCGGGACGCCGGAGGGCCTTCCTTGCGGTGAGATTGCCTCCCGCATGATTACGCGCGATCCTGATGTGACCCGCTTGTTGGACCGGCTCGAAAAACGGGGCCTGATTGCGCGCTGCCGCGAGACTAAGGACCGGCGCATGGTGACGTCGCGGATTACTCCAGAAGGGCTTGATGCACTGGCTAGGCTTGATCTTCCAGTGGAGGAGAGTCATCGCAGGCAGTTAGGTCATTTGGGAAAAGACCGGCTTGGGGCGCTCACCGAACTTCTGGACGCCGCACGCGCCAAAGTGGGGTGATTTTTTATTCTATTTATTCGTTGCAACGAATATCGTTTTGACGCATCTAAGTTGTAAGTTAAGGAGAAAACAACTATGAGCACCCTGGCTATCCCGCGAACCACTACTACCTGGAATATTGACCCAGCACATGCCGTTGCCGAGTTCAAGGTCAAGCACATGATGATCTCCAATGTTAAAGGGCAATTTGCCAAAGTCTCAGGAACGTTGTCTCTCGACGAATCTGATCTGACTCAGTCCAAGATCGAGGCGCTGATTGACGCGACCTCGATAGAAACGCGAGACACTCAGCGCGATGGGCACTTGAAGAGCGCCGACTTCCTCGACGTGGACAAGTTCCCCACGTTGTCGTTCCGCTCGACGCGCATCCGGCGTGCCGGCGATGGCGAACTGGCGGTCGAGGGTGACCTGACGATACATGGCGTGACCAAGAAATCTGTATTCACGGTGGAAGGCCCGACTCCGCCCACGAAGGACCCATGGGGCAATACGCGAGTTGGAATCTCGGCCACAACCAAGATCAACCGCAAAGACTACGGCCTGACCTGGAACGCAGCTCTTGAAACCGGAGGTCTTCTTGTCGGCGAGGATGTCGCGATCACTCTGGAAGTCGAATTCATAAAGGCCTAACATTTGGAGACTTGGCAAGGTATGAGTTCTTGCTAAGTCGGCCAGAAACGAGGAAGAGGTTTATGTCACTCCGACCAGTCAAACAGATTATTCAACCGAAGCCCACAATCGAGGGCGCGGGCGTCAAACTGCAACGTGCCTTCGGTTTTGGGAAGACCAAGGACTTCGATCCTTTTCTTCTGCTGGATGATTTTCGCAATGAGAATCCGAACGACTATTTGGCGGGATTTCCCTGGCATCCGCATCGAGGCATCGAGACCATCACCTATGTGTTGGCAGGTTCCGTCGAGCACGGCGACAGCCTGGGCAACAGCGGCAAAATGACCGCGGGAGACGTCCAGTGGATGACGGCCGGCAGCGGCATTCTGCACCAGGAGATGCCAAAGGGAGACACGCACGGACGCATGCACGGCTTCCAGTTGTGGGCGAACCTGCCCGCATCGCTCAAGATGACCGATCCGCGCTATCAAGACATTCCGGCGAAGGAGATTCCTGAAGTCACGGACGACGACGGAACGCGGGCTCGGATTATCTGCGGTGAGTTCTGGGGCAAGCGAGGCCCGGTGGAGGGAGTTGCCGCCGATCCGAGCTACGTGGATATATCTGTCCCGCCTGGCCATCGCAAGCGCCTGAAGGTTGAGACGACGCGGAATGCGTTCGCTTACGTCTTCGCCGGATCCGGAACGTTCCGCGACGCCTCTGATCCGCGCGCGGTGCTGACTGAATCTGCAGTAGATCCGAACGCGGCGCCAAAGTACGACGCGAGCAACCACTCGCTAGTGCTCTTTGACCGCGGCGATGAGTTGGTGGTGCAGGCCGGACCGGAAGGAATTCGCTTCCTGCTTGTCTCCGGTAAGCCGATCGAGGAACCGGTGGCGTGGTATGGCCCAATTGTGATGAACACGCAAGAAGAACTGCGAGAGGCGATGTCGGAGCTGCAAAACGGCAGCTTCATTAAGCATCAATGACCTGTCCCAGCTTCGTTGTGGGGAACGCGTCAGATATCTCCAATCTGGCGCGGAGGACCGCTAGGGTGTAGGATTCTCTTGTCTTCATGGAACGTTCCTGAGTTAACGGCCTTATCGTAGCGAATCTCTAACCCGGAAATCCCAAGACATGTTTCCGGGGCCGTGCCAAACGAAGAGGCGCTTGCCTCTGCATTGTGCTATCGGCCAGCAACGAGGAGGATCCGTGACACTCGGTCTCAAGCACGTCAATTCACCTTCAGCTACAAGACTGCCTCTCCAGATCGCGATGTTCCTGCTTCTCTGCATAACGCCGGCGCTCGCGCAAAAGGCCGACGAAACCGTCCTCCCGAAATACGACCGCCAAACGGAGATGAAGACCAAGGGGACCATCGATGAAATCAAGGTGCTCTCGATGGGCACTCGAAAAGACTTCACCGAACTGATCCTCAAGAGCGGCGACGACAAAATCCAGATATACCTGTCTCCGAAGCCTTACCAGGACGAGATAGGAATCAGCTTCATCAAAGGCGACGAGATCGCCGTGACGGGGTGCAAGGTAAAACAAGAGGCCGGGGACGTAATCCTTGCCCGCGAGGTCACGAAGGGCTCCGACACGCTGATGTTCCGCGACGGCAAGGGCAACCCGGTCTGGGACCCGCGAACCGGTAAATAGCCGGCACTTCCGTAAGGAAAATTGTCTCTTGACTTCGGGATGCCCTAAGTCCAATATGGCGTCATACGACATGTCGTTGAAGGTAATAATGGAGCCGCTGCCCCTTACCGAACCCGTTCTGCTGATCCTGCTCAGTCTGGCGGGACAGCCCCGGCACGGCTACTCCATTCTCAAAGACGTCGAGCAGATGAGCGACGGCCGAGTTGTGCTGAGCACCGGCACGCTCTATGGCGCCCTGCGCCGGCTCCTCGATGACGACTGGATTGAACCCTTCAAGGAACAGGACAACTCGCGCGGCCGGCAGGCCTATCGCCTGACAGCGCGCGGACGCAGAAATCTTCAAGCCGAGGCCAGCCGCCTGAAGCATCTGGCGCGCCTGGCGAATCTGCGGATGGTGAAGGAGGCCTGATTGATGCTCAGACTTTACCGATGCCTGCTCCTTCTCTATCCAGCGGACCATCGCGTTCGGTTCGGCAAGGAGATGGTTGCGGTCTTTCAGGACGTACACGCCGAAGCAACCGCCAAGAAAAAGATCGCGCGGATTTTTTTCTGCCTGCGCGAGACGACCGGGTTGTTAGCTGGAGCACTTCAAGAACATCTGCGAGCGATGGGGGCCACCCCAGTTTGGCTGCCAATTCCAACCAGGAGGCTTTTTATGCGTAGCGAATTCCGTTTTCCGAAAGCAACCGCTGTGTTGATGACGATCATTCTGGCCGGAGTCGTAATGGCAATCGAGAAGGGCGAAGGAATTGTGGCCTCGCTGAGCGCCTCGCCACATTTTCACTTCTTTCCGGGAGTCATGCTCATGCTTGGGGTCGTCTATGCCGCGGGCGTGATCGGATGGGCGATTCTGTTTGCGATGCGCCGCTCGGGTGTGCACCGCCTGGAAACATCTGCTGACCAAAAATAACTAGCAGCGGGCTGGCACCATCCATCTTCCCGCAAGCGCGCCGATCCAGCCTTCTTCGACATCCCGAGTATTGAGTGTGAGAGAAGCCAGACTCGTGCTCAGCTAACACCACTCGCTCGCCGCCAACTTGCGTGGCCTCGTCAAACTCTCTACACTCGTTGGACCGCAATGAAATACGCCTTCTCGAAAGCGACCCGCGCGTGAACTGGTACTTCTTTTTTTTTGTTACCTCGGGATTCTGCAGCGTTCTCTACGAACTGGTATGGTTGCGGCTCTCCATGGCGCAATTCGGAGTGACCACCGCCATGGTCTCGATCGTGCTCTCCGTTTTCATGGCCGGACTCGGCCTTGGCTCCTGGGCAAGCGGCCACTGGCTGCGCCAGTCCGAAGATACCAGCAACTTCTCGGCGTTGCGCCTCTATGCACCGATTGAACTGCTGATCGGTGTGTCGGGCATCCTCGTGCCCTACGGACTCTTATGGGGACGTCGCGTCATCGAAAACGCTGGACTGTCTTCATCGTTTGGCTATTACTTAGTGGCCGGATTGTGGGTCGCTGCCACGTTGCTGCCCTGGTGTGCCTTAATGGGCGCCACCGTTCCTGTAGCCATGCGAGCGATCGGGCAAACGTTACCGGCCGAGACCAGCCGCTCTTTCAGTTATCTCTACATGGCGAACGTTTGTGGCGCGGTCGCCGGAACGACGTTGCCTTTATTCCTGATCGAGCTTCTGGGATTCCGTGGAACCGTGAAGGTCGGGGCGGCTTGCAATTTATTGATCGCGATCACGGCGTTTGCCCTGTCGCGAAATTTTCCGACGCAGCGTTCTACCGCACCGGCACCGCCGGTCGCTGTGGCGGTCACAAACTCCGGCGCAAAGAGCATCCTCGCGCTACTCTTCGTGAGCGGCCTGACTTGCATGGCGATGGAAGTGGTTTGGGTTCGCAGTTATACACCGTACTACGGCACCATGGTTTACGCCTTCGCTTCCATTCTCGGCATCTACCTGCTGGCCACGTTTATTGGTTCGGTCGTTTATCGCCGATGGAGTTCCTGGCATTCTCGCGAGAATCCTGTTATTTGGAGTTTGCTCGCTACTTCCGCATTATTTCCTCTGCTGGCCGCCAGTCCCGCAATTCATATGGCGCGAATGCCGCGACTGGCGCTGGGCATCACTCCCTTCACGGGTCTGCTTGGCTTCATCACTCCGATGTTGGTCGATCGATTCTCGGGCGGCAACCCAGGCAAGGCTGGCACCGCCTATGCGACGAATATCGTAGGCTGCATCCTCGGCCCGCTGCTTGCAGGCTTCGGACTGCTGCCCTTCATGAACGAGCGTTGGGCGCTGATCGTGCTGACCCTTCCCTGGATGATCGTGGGCCTCGCTCCGCTGCGCCCCCAAATGAAACTGGGCATGGGAAACCGAGCGGCGGTCTACACTCTCGTGACGTTGTCCGCAATACTGATTGCGGTGGGAAGAGATTATGAAGAAGCCTTTCCCGATCGCATTGTGCTTCGTGACTCGACTGCAACCGTCATTGCAACCGGCGAGGGGATGGACAAGGAACTTCTGGTCAACGGCTACGGGATGACATCGCTGACGCCGATCACTAAGGTGATGGCGCATCTACCGCTGGCCTTTCTGGACCGGCCGCCGCAGAACGCTCTGGTGATTTGCTTTGGTATGGGCACGACTCTTCGCGCGCTGCGCTCGTGGGGAATTCCAGTGACCGCCGCCGAGTTGGTACCCAGCGTTCCGCGCATGATCGGCTTCTATCACAGCGATGGCCCGGCGGTCGTCGCTTCGCCCCTGTCGCATATTGTCATTGATGATGGCCGACGCTACCTCGAACGCACGACGGAGCTGTACGACGTCATCACGATTGACCCACCGCCACCCGTGGAAGCCGCCGGTTCGAGCCTGCTCTATTCGGAAGAGTTCTACCAATTAGCCAAGCGGCGATTGCGGCCCGGCGGCATTCTGCAACAGTGGTTCCCTGCCGAAGGCACCGATGTCGAAGTTACAGCAGCCGTGGCGCGCTCCCTGCGCAACTCCTTCCCTAATGTACGAACATTTGAAGACGAATTTGGATTCCACTTTCTGTGCAGTGAACAACCGCTTCCCCAACGCACGGCGGCCGAATTGTTGCAACGTTTGCCGGCGAATGCTTTGATTGATTTTGCGGAATGGGCCGATCCGACGCCCAACGGAGCTTTGGATGCAGATCTTCTTCAGTTCCAAACTCTACTCGATCACGAAGCGTCTCTGGAGAAGCTGATCGCCCTGTCGCCTAACACTCCGGCACTCACCGACGATCGCCCGATCAACGAGTATTATGTCGTGCGTCGAACGCTCCGCCGCTGGCGCCGCCAAAGAGGTGGCTAGTGCGGCCTTGCCGGGCAATCGCTATTCCCAATAGACTCAGGCCGCAAATCCACAAACGAGGATCCCCGTGAGCCATCGACGATTCGCCGCGCTTGCTGTCTGCGCAATGTTGATTTCTGTAATCCCCGCTCTGGCGCAGAGTTCCGCGACGATTGCCGCAGTCACCGAGTACGTCAAGGCCGAGATGCAGCGCCAGCACATCCCCGGCTTGTCGCTCCTCGTCGTAAAGAATGGAAAGACCATTCGCTCCGAAGGCTTCGGCCTGGCGAACGTGGAGTTGCAGGTACCGGTTAAGCCTGAAACTATTTTTCAATCAGGATCTGTAGGCAAGCAGTTCACCGCCACTGCCGTCATGATGCTGGTCGAGGAGGGGAAAGTCGGCCTCGACGATCCGCTCACAAAATATTTCGCCGATGCTCCCGCAACTTGGAAAGACGTGACCGTTCGCGAACTGCTTAGTCACACTGCGGGCTTCGGCGAATATCCTAAAGACTTCAACTTCCGCAAGGACTGGACCGAAGACGAAGAACTCAAACTGGTCGAGAGCATTCCCCTCGCCTATCCTCCCGGCACGAAGTGGGCGTACAGCAATCTCGGCTATGTCACTCTCGGTATTCTGATTCACCGCGTCACCGGAGAGTTCTATGGCGATTTCCTGCAGCAGCGAATCTTTCAGCCGCTGGGAATGACGGCCACCCACATCATTAGCGAGGCGGACATCGTTCCGAATCGCTCTGCCGGATACCGTCTAGTGAAAGGCGAATTGAAGAATCAGGAGTGGGTGTCACCCTTGTTAAACACAACCGCCGATGGCAGCCTTTATTTCTCGACGGTTGACCTTGCCAAGTGGGACGCCGCACTCTACACAGATAAACTGCTGAAGCGCTCGAGCCTCGACCTGATGTGGACTCCGGTCAAACTGAAAGATGGCAAGCCCAACAAAGGCAATTACGGCTTTGGATGGTTCATCGAGCAGAGGAACGGCCATCGCTGCATTCATCACGACGGATCTTGGCAGGGCTTCGAAACCGCCATCGACCGCTATGTGGATGATCACTTCACCGTAGTCGTGCTCGCGAATCTGGCAGACTCTGAGCCGGGAAAGATCAGCCAGCACGTCGCGGAGATTTACTTCGCGGATAAATAAATGTAGGGACAGCCGCCTTGGCTGTCCGGTCGAGCGAAGCTCAACGGTCCTCGCCAGCTAATCAGACATTTCGGCTATCCACCAGCATCTTCATCCCATACTTCGGGCGCAGCGTAATCAGCGGCTCCGGCTCGACGCGATGTCCCGGGACAAGGCGCAATTTCCACTTCTGACCGAGCGTCGCAAGCAGCGGCACGCCCTCCATCAACGAAAACGACTCACCGATACACTGCCGGAATCCAGCACCGAACGGAAAGTAGGTGAACTTCATCCGCCGCGCCTTCGCCTCTGGCGTGAATCGCTCCGGATCAAAACGCAGTGGATCGGGGAAGAATCTAGGATCGCGATGGGTGACGAACTGGCTCATCAATACGGTCGTCTTCGCGGGAAGAAAGAACTCGCCCAGCTGAAAATCGCTGCGCGCGTACCGCCCCATGGCCCACGCGGGAGGATAAAGTCGCATCGACTCCGCCAGCACCATCTCGACATACCGCAGCCGCGGAACGTCGTCGAACGTAGGCAAGCGGCCTTGTAGCTCGCGATCAATCTCCATATGAAACCGTCGCTCGCACACCGGATTCTGCGAGAGCAAGTACCACGTCCATGAAAGAGCATTGGCCACAGTTTCGTACCCGGCCAGAAAGATAGTAATGACTTGATCGCGCAGCGACTGCTCCGACTCAGAGCTTTGGTCGGGCGATGTGGCAATCATCATGTCGAGCAGGCTGCCGCCGTCAGTCTTGCGTTGCCGGTGCGAGGCGATCATGCGATAGACAACGGCGTCGATTCTCTTCCGCGCTCTCACGAACGCGGCCAGACCCGGAGGCCGCACGTGCACCAGCCACTCTGCCGCCGGCAGGATCACCAGAAAATTGTAGAGCCCCATAATGCGGTTGATGGCGTCGGCTAGCTCGTCTACTTCATCTCGCAGATTCGTGGCGAACAGCGTCTCCGCGACCACATTGAGCGTGAGGTGCATCATGTCAATCGCGATGTCACGCTGCTCACCGCCCCGCCACCCATCGCGCATGCGAACGGCCTCTCGCACCATGAGGCTGGCGTATTCCGGAATTCGCTGCCGATGAAACGCCGGCTGCGCCACCTGCCGCTGCGTGCGGTGCTGCGCACCCTCGCTGGTAATCATCCCCTCGCCCAGCAGCATCTTAGTGCGCTGTACGGTGCGCTCTTTGATGAAGTTGTCGTTCTGCACCACCAGCACTTCGCGGATGTAGTCGGGATGATTCAGGAAGACAATGTGATGCCAGCCGATCTTGTAGTGCGCGATGTCGCCGTAGTCCTTCGCCAGGTGCTGAAAGAGGTGGATCGGATTCGCCGGACGCAACTTGCGCAGCGCAAACCACAGGAGATTCTTCTGAAAGCCGGGCGGGAAGGAGTATTCGCCCGCCTTGCCAGAGGGTCGCCGTAGGTCGTTGCGGGCTGCGGTTGCCATCTTGTTAGTGTACTTCTTGGGCTGGGCAGCGTGCGGCGGATGAACGAAGCGTTGCGCAGGTCAAAGAGTGAAACCGCGATGTTTCAACAGCTACCTCGCTGAGTGAGAACGAGGACGTGGCCCTTTAAGCAGTCTGCGGATTTCGACCGAATATTTGCTGCATGTTTTCTGCCGCAAAAAACGCCGGTATGGATACAGTCTGAGCGAAAATTCCAAAGAACCGATTTGTCTGCTCTTGATTTCCCTGGAGCGCGGCGAGCAGTTTTTGCATCTCTGGTGGCGGCGGCGCAAGCGTCGCTAACTGACAGGTGAACTCATAGAGTGGGAAAGCGGCTTCGTTGCGCCGCTGCTCATACCCCTCCATTGCAGTGTCGAGTGGTTGGCGTCCACTGAGTCCAGAGTCAATCGCCTCGACGAGCAATTCCGCACCATGCAGGGCATCTGTGATGCCTTCCGCCGTGCACGGATCCTTCAGATAGCCCGCGTCTCCCACCAGCGCCCAGCCCGGTCCGAACGGCTTACGAAAGTAGTTGGGAACGACACCCCCAACAAATCGTTCTTCGCGACGGCCGCCCTGCATGCGTCCAGCCAGGTCCGGGGCATCCTCGGCAACCGTTCGCAGATAGTGTCCTTCAACGTCAGTCTTTACCGTCGCGTGGGTCTGTGCCGCGAAGCCTACACCGATCAAGGCAAGGCCATCGTTCGTCATCCAGCCAAAGGCTCCCCGAAATGGACCGGGATAGAATTCAAACCCCTTCATCTGTACGCCGCTCCAGTACGAAAAATAGGGTCCCTGCAGCGGTGGTTTGGTGTTGTATTCAGGAGCATGCACGGCGCGTGCCACCATTGAGTGCATGCCATCGGCCCCGACGACAATGCGCGCCTCTTCGTCTACGGCTGAACTAGCCTTGTCGCGCCCGCGAATTCCGACAACCCGGTTGTTGTTCCACTTCACTTCTTCCACCGAGAACCCTGTCCGCAACTCGGCTCCTGCTTCAACTGCAGCCCGAACCAGAATGTCGTCGAGCACTTTGCGACGAGGTGCATAGGCTTCCTTTACGCCATCGGCAGGAGGAGGCGAGCCAGTCAGTGCGAAGGCTCCAAAATCGAAGTGGAACGTTGCGATGGGCGGACAATTGGACGCTACGATTTTGTCGAGCAACCCCCATCTCTGCAAGCGGGCAGTGCCTGCTTGATGGATGTAATGAGTGGAGAAGGACAGATCGCTCGGAAATGTTGAGCGGTCCACGAGTAGTACCTTGTATCCCTTTCGGGCGAGGAGCAAAGCGGTGGGAGATCCCGCGCAACGTGCGCCGACAATGATGGCATCGTACATGGATTTGTCTCCGATCCCGATTTGAAATCGTGCAGAGTCCACCGGGCAAGCAGTGCCTAGCCCTCTGCAAATCGGCCCATTTTACGCCCATCCAAAGATAAAAAGGCAGACTGGAAAAGCAACCACAGTGACTCACCCTTCGTGGGTCGATAGTAGCCCGCCAGTTTTGCTGGCGGTTGTCGCGGCAGATCTTGTATCTCGTGCCGGAGGCACGATTGAAACGATGCGCTGATCTTGTCATTTCAGGCGTCCCGTCCGGGACGCGACTCCTGTCGGCGACGATACCCGGCGTTGAAACGCCGGGCTATTTTCAGACGTCCCTCTGGGACAATGCCGCGTACCGTTCGCCCCCCACTGCACGCAAGGTCTCAGGACATCATGAGAGCCTACTTTGCCGCCTTCTGCAGCACATCCAGTTCCGCCAGCACTTCCCCACTATGCTTCGCGGGATCCACGCTGGTATACGCCTTCGCGATCTTTCCGTTCGGATCAATCAGAAATGTGTGCCGCGCTGCAAACTTCACGAGTCCCAGGTTCGTCAGCGATCCATAGGAATCCATCACTCGATGATCGGTGTCGGCGAGCAGCTTGAAATTCAGGCTTTCCTTTGCGCAAAACTGCGTGTGCGAGCTAACGCTATCGCCGCTTACCCCTAAGACCACCGCATTGCGCTCCGCATACTTCGGTTGATCCACCTGAAACTGGTGGGCTTCGCGGGTTCAACCCGGAGTCTGGTCTTTAGGATAGAAATAAAGGACGACCCACTTGCCGCGATAACCTTTCAGGCTGAATGGAGTACCGTCCTGCGAAGGCAGGGTGAAGTCCGGCGCGGTGCTGCCTTCCGACGGAGTATCCGATCGCGACAATAGCCGCGGAACAAGCACGACGAGCACCACCACAACTACCACAAGCAGCATGATCCGCAACATGTGCCCTCCTCCAGGCAAGACCGCCAACGCCGCGATTCTACCCCAGGACAAACGCATAAACCACAATGGACACGAAGGGCCACGAAGGCCTGAAATTTGCCGTCTTCCTTCGTGTTACTTCGTGTCCTTTGCGGTTAAGGCTTTTCGTTCCACCAAGCAGAAATCCCCACGATTGAATTATGATGAAGTATTGCGCTTTCATCGTGGGGGAAACCAGACGTGGCTCAGACGGAAACTGATGGCTTAGAGGTGTTGGAAACCAGGGAGTGGGTCGATTCTCTGGATTATGTTCTATCCAAAGGCGGCCCCGACCAGGCTGGCCGCTTGCTGCAGCAGTTGGCTTTGCATGCGCGGCGTGAAGCCGGCATCAACCTGCCTTTTTCGGCCACTACGCCCTACCAGAACACCATCCCTTCGCGGCAACAGGCGCCGTTTCCCGGCAGCCAGGAGATGGAGCGCCGCATCAAGAGCCTGGTTCGCTGGAACGCGCTGGCCATGGTCGTCCGCGCCAACAAGATTCAGGAAGGCATTGGCGGACACATCTCGACATTCGCTTCCGCAGCCACGCTCTACGAAGTCGCCTTTAATCACTTCTTTCGCGCCCAAACTGAAAGCGGTGACCGTGATGTTGTCTATTTTCAGGGCCACGCCGCTCCAGGAATCTACTCCCGCGCCTATCTAGAAGGCCGCATTTCTAAAGAGAAGCTACAGAACTTCCGTCGTGAACTGAGACCCGGCGGTGGCTTGAGTTCCTATCCTCACCCGTGGCTCATGCCCGATTTCTGGGAGTTCCCCACGGTCTCCATGGGCCTCGGACCGATTCAGGCGATCTACCACGCTCGCTTCATCAAGTACCTCGAGAATCGCGGACTCAAGCAGTCCACCGGCGGCAAAGTCTGGGCGTTCCTCGGCGACGGCGAAATGGACGAACCCGAGTCGCTCGGCTCCATCACGCTGGCCTCACGCGAGCGTCTCGACAACCTGATCTTCGTCGTCAACTGTAACCTGCAGCGGCTCGACGGCCCGGTGCGCGGCAACGGAAAGATCATTCAGGAGCTGGAAGCGATCTTCCGCGGCGCCGGGTGGAACGTCATCAAATGCATCTGGGGCTCCGACTGGGACACGCTCATCCAAAATGACCGCGATGGCTTGCTGGTGCGACGTTTAGGCGAAATCAGCGACGGGCAATACCAGAAATACTTTGTCGAGAGCGGAGCCTACTTCCGCCAGAACTTATTCGGAAGCGACCCCCGCCTGCTCAAAATGGTCGAACATCTGTCCGACGATCAACTCGCGCGCATGCGCCTCGGCGGCCACGATCCGATCAAAGTTCACGCAGCTTTCCGTGCGGCGGTCGATCACACCGGGCAGCCCACCATCGTGCTCGCCAAAACGATTAAGGGTTACGGCCTGGGCGAAGCGGGCGAAGGCAAGAACATTACCCACCAGCAGAAGAAGCTGAACGAAGATGAGTTGCAAATGTTCCGTTCGCGCTTCGGCATTCCAATCCCGGACGACGAACTACATAATGCGCCGTTCTATCGCCCGTCCGACGACAGCGCAGAGATCAAGTACATGCAGGCGCGTCGCCAGCAGCTTGGCGGATACATGCCGACGCGCAAGACGAAAGCACAGCCGCTGAAATCTGTGCCCGACGCCCACTTTGAAGAGTTTCAAAAAGGCACCGAGGGCCGTGAAGTTTCGACGACCATGGTTTTCGTCCGATTGCTGGCAAAGATGTTGCGCGACCCCGAACTCGGCAAGCTGATCGTTCCCATTGTTCCCGATGAAGCTCGCACTTTCGGTATGGAAGCGCTCTTCCGCCAGGTCGGAATCTATTCCAGCGTCGGCCAGAATTACGAGCCTGTCGACATGGATACGCTTCTTTACTACAAAGAAGCAAAAAACGGGCAGATTCTTGAAGAAGGCATCACGGAGGCCGGTTCGATGTGCTCGTTCATCGCCGCCGGCACCGCGTATGCGAACCACGGCATCAACACGATTCCCTTCTTCATCTATTACTCCATGTTCGGATTCCAACGGATCGGAGACTTGATCTGGGCCGCTGCCGACATGCGTTGCCGCGGATTCCTCGTCGGCGGCACCGCCGGTCGCACCACTCTGGCTGGCGAAGGCCTGCAGCACCAGGACGGCCACAGCCATGTACTCGCGCTGCCCGTGCCGAACCTGCACTGCTACGACCCCGCGTTCGCCTACGAGATCGCCATCATCATTCAGGATGGCATCAAGCGCATGTACATCGATCAGGAATCGATCTTCTATTACTTGACCGTTGGCAACGAACCCCTACCCATGCCCGGAATGCCGCAGGACGGCAACGTTCGCGAGGGCGTGCTGAAGGGCCTGTACCGCTTCAAGACTTCGGCAAAGGCGGACGCGAAGCTGCGCGCACAATTGCTCGGCAGCGGCGCCATCATGTTCGAGGTGCTCAAGGCGCAGCAGATTCTCGAAGAAAAATACGGAGTTGCCGCCGACGTCTGGAGCGTGACCAGCTACAAGGAACTCTATCGCAACGCCAACGATTGCGAGCGCTGGAACATGTTGCATCCCGCGGAAGCGCCGCAAGTTCCTTATGTCACCGAAACGCTGAAAAATGCGGACGGGCCGTTCATCGCGGCGTCCGACTACATGAAGATTTTGCCCGAGAGCCTGGGCAAGTGGGTGCCCGGACAGCTCGTTTCGCTGGGAACTGATGGCTTCGGCCGCAGCGAGAGCCGCGTAGCATTGCGCGACTTTTTCGAAGTGGATGCCAAGCATATTGTGCTTGCAACACTCGGAGCGCTTGCCCGCGAGAAGAAAATCGGCAGCGATGTGGTGAAGCGCGCAATCCAGGAACTGGGGATTAATCCTGAAAAAGCAAACCCTGCGAGAAGCTAGCCGGCGTGGTGCCCTCAAGTGAACGCGCGAAGTTCGAACGAAAGATCGTAGAAGAGGAACAGACGCTTTGATTGAATTCAAACTTCCCGAACTGGGAGAAAACATCGAACAGGGCGACCTCGTGCGCCTCATGGTGGCGAAGGGTGCAACCGTCAGCACCGGACAGTCGGTCATGGAACTAGAAACCGACAAGGCCGTTGTCGAGGTGCCTTCGTCGGTCAGCGGAACCGTGCAAGACATCCGCGTCAAAGAGGGTGACAAGATCAAGGTCGGCCAAGTCATCTTCACGGTGGATGGAGCCGAAACGAAAACCGCTCCGCAACCTGCGGCTCAGGACGCGCCCGCCGCTCCTAAACCAACTCAGCAAGCACCCGTGGCAGCGACAGCGCCTCAGCAGAGTCAACCTGCCGCGACACCTACAGCCGCTCCCGCCGCTGCCGTTGCACCTGCCTCTGGCCCCAGCGAATTCAAGCTCCCGGAACTCGGCGAGAACATTTCCCAAGGCGATCTCGTGCGATTGATGATCACGCCCGGCGCCAAGGTTTCAGAAGGACAGCCCGTGATGGAACTGGAGACGGACAAAGCTGTCGTTGAAGTTCCGTCGTCCGTCACCGGCGTCGTCAAAGAAGTAAAAGTAAAGGAAGGCGAGAAGATCAAGGTCGGGCAAGTGATTTTCACACTCGAAGGTGGAGCAGCCGCACAGCCCGCTCGCCCTCGCAGCGCGCCCGTCGAACACGTCTCTGGACAGCACGGAGCCCGTCTCGCATTTCAAGCCGCAATTCGCGCGGAAGGCAAGACCGAAGAACAGGCTCTGCCTCCGGATCAGCCGCAACCGGCCGCGCCCGCGTTCAGCATGCCCTCACAACTGGGCAAGGTTGCGGGCACTGAGCATCGGCAGCCGATTCCCGCTGCACCTCATGTGCGAAGACTCGCACGCGAAGTCGGCGTTGACATCTACAACATCAAGGGCACTGGACCTGGTGGCCGCATCAGCGAAGACGACGTGAAGGCGTTCGCCAAGTCTCTGCTGTCGGCGGCAGCTACTGCTGCCCAGGCGCCCCCTCGCGCCGGACATTTCGCGCAGCCGCAGCTTCCCGACTTCGCGAAATGGGGCAAGACCGAGCGCGTTTCGATGCGCGGAGTGCGCCGCAAGACGGCCGAGCACCTCGCGGAATCCTGGAACACGATTCCGCACGTCACCCAACACGACCGAGCCGACATCACCGAACTCGAACACCTGCGCGCCCGCTTCGCGCCCAAAGCCGAAGAGGCTGGCGGCAAGATGACGGTCACCGCAATCGCACTGAAAGTTTGTGCCGCGGCGCTCAAAGTATTCCCGCAGTTCAATGCCAGCATTGATATCGAGAAGGAAGAAATCATCTACAAGCAGTACATCAGTATCGGCGTGGCCGCCGATACCGATCGCGGGCTGCTGGTGCCGGTAATCCGCGACGTAGACAAAAAAAACATCGTCGAGTTGGCCGTCGAGTTGTCCCAGCTTTCGAAAAAAGCGCGCGACAAGAAAATCACGCCCGAGGACATGCAAGGTGGCACCTTCACCATTACGAATTTGGGTGGGATTGGCGGCATCGGCTTTACGCCGATCGTGAATCATCCGGAAGTCGCCATCCTCGGCCTGTCGCGGTCGCGCATGGAGCCCGAGTGGATCAACGGCAAGTTTGAGCCGCGCCTGATTCTGCCGCTCTCGCTTTCCTATGACCACCGCCTGATCGACGGAGCCGATGCCGCCCGCTTCCTGCGCTGGATCGCGGAAGCGTTCGAGCAGCCGTTCCTGTTGTCGGTACAGGGATAAGGGTTCAAAGTTTCAACGTTTCAAGGTTTTAAAGTTTCGAGGTTGCAAAGTTTCAAAGTTGCAAAGTTTCAAGGTCGTTCGGGCTCCAAAATATTGTCATCCTGAGCGAAGCGAAGGACCTCTGCATTTCGCAGCGGCACAAGCGCATCCAGGGGCACGAAACAAGTTCTAACTTTGAGACCTTGAAACTCTGAAACCTTGAAACTTTCTTCATACCCATGTCAGATACTCAATCCCTGAACATCGCAATCGTCGGCGGCGGTCCCGGTGGATATGCCGCTGCGTTCCTCGCCGCGGACCTTGGAATGTCCGTAACCCTCATCGATCCGGAACTCAACCCCGGCGGAGTCTGCCTCTACCGAGGATGCATCCCGTCGAAGGCACTGCTCCACGTCGCGAAGTTAGTGGAAGAATCTCACCACGCGAAAGATTGGGGAATCGAATTCGCCGCGCCGAAAATTGATCTGGCGCGCCTCCGCTCGTGGAAAGAAGGCGTGGTTAAGAAACTCACCGGAGGCCTCGGCATTCTTTCGAAGCAGCGCAAGGTAAAGTACGTGCAAGGCCGCGCCGCTTTTGAGAATTCGACCACGCTCCGTGTCACGAAATCAGACAACTCGGAAGAGAGCCTGACCTTCGATCGCATCGTCATCGCCACCGGTTCTCGTCCGGCGATCGTTCCGACACTCAAGCTCGCTACGCCGCGCATGATGGATTCCACAGGCGCTCTCAACCTCGAAGACATTCCCGGAACCCTGCTCGTAGTCGGCGGCGGGTACATCGGCCTCGAACTCGGTTCCGTCTATGCCGCCCTCGGCACACGCGTCACCGTCGTCGAAATGCTTCCCGGCCTTCTGCCGGGTGCCGACCGCGACCTCGTCCTCCCGCTGCACAAGCGCCTCGAGAAGATGCTCGACGGCATCCTGCTCAACACGACCGTCGCGGCCGTCAAAGACGAAGGCACTGGCATTCGCGCTACGCTGAAAGCGCAAGACGGCAGCACACAGGAAAAAGTCTTCGATCGCGTGCTCGTCTCGGTCGGCCGCAAGCCGAACTCCGAGATTCCCGGCCTCGATAGAACGCGCGTGCAAGTCGGCCAACGCGGATTCATTCAGGTCAACAAGCAACTGCAGACCGACGACCCTTCGATCTACGCCATCGGCGACGTCGTCGGCGAGCCCATGCTCGCGCACAAAGCATCGCACGAAGGCCGTACCGCCATCGAAGCCATCGCGGGACATAAAGTCGCCTTCGAGCCCAACTCCATCCCTGCGGTCGTTTTCACCGATCCCGAAGTCGCCTGGTGCGGCCTGACCGAAACGCAGGCGGAAAAAGAGAACCGCGAAGTCAAGGTCGCCAAGTTCCCTTGGGCCGCCTCCGGCCGAGCCATCACGCTCGACCGTCCCGAAGGCATCACCAAGCTTCTCATCGATCCGCACACGGAGCGCGTGCTGGGAGTCGGCATCGTCGGTGTGAGCGCCGGTGAGATGATCGCCGAAGGCGTACTCGCAATCGAAATGGCAGCGCTCGCGAAGGATGTTGCGCTGTCGATTCACCCGCATCCCACGCTCTCAGAAACGGTGATGGAATCCGCCGAAGTTTTTTTCGGTACCAGCACGCACATTTACCGGCCGAAGCGGGGATGAGGGGAAGACAATGTCCTCTTTTCCGAAAACAATCTTCGCACTAATTCTCTGCCTCGCCGCTATCCGGCTCGTCGCAGCACAGTCGGCTCTCACGCAGGCGCTCCAACCCGCGACCAGCACATCGAGCACAAGCAACTCCACAGCCGATCCCCTCGGACGCAATACGCCTTCGGGCTCCATCCTCGGATTCCTTCAGCACTCGCAGGCCGGCGAATACAGTATTGCCGCGCAATATCTGCAGATGAGCGCGGCGCGCAGACAAGCCGACGGAGAACAGATCGCCACCCAACTCAAAGCCGTGATGGACAGTTCCGCCTTCACCGGTCGCGTGGGCAACTTCAACCAGTCGGAAGGAACTCCACAGGAAGGCGTCCCGCTCGGCCGCCAAAAACTCGGCACGATGTCTTCGGGAGATATCGAGGCCGACCTCGACTTGGTGCGCGTGTCCGATCCGAGCGCCGGCAAAATTTGGCTGATCTCTGCCGACACGCTGGTCAAGGTTCCGGAGCTGTATGATCAGGTTGCCGCCCGCCAAGTCGAAAAGAAACTTCCGAAAGTATTGGTCAAACATCAATTCGCGGGTGTGCCTCTTTGGCAGTGGCTGGCGCTGCTGGTCGCGCTGCCCGTGGCTGCGGGGATCGGCTGGCTGATCCTTGTACTCCTGGAAATTCCCGTTCGCTGGTGGGCACGACGTCGCGGCCAGACTGAAATCGCGAACTGGCGATCCGTCTCTGCGCCAGCATGGTTGCTCACCGGCACCCTCGCTCATCGGATATTTGTTCGCTACCTCGGCATCGCCCTGCTGCCGCGTCATTACTATTTCCAGATCACCTCGATCGCTCTGATCGTAAGCGTCACGTGGATCGTTTGGCGCCTCGTGCGCTGGTCGCTGCGCCGCGTCCGCAATCGCGCACTGATGCATGGCCACGCTGGTACGGGATCGCTCATGCTTCTTGGTGAGCGCATTCTGAAAACGCTGATATTCGTACTGGGTGGGCTGGCCGTACTCGGCAGCCTCGGCTTCAACATGAGCACAGCGCTCGCTGGACTCGGCATCGGCGGCCTCGCGATCGGCTTCGGTGCTCAGAAGACCATCGAAAATCTTTTCGGCGGCGTCTCCGTCCTCTGGGATGAGGTATTTCGCGTCGGCGACACCTGCCGCTTCGGCGACCGCACTGGCACGGTCGAAGACATCGGCCTGCGTTCCACGCGCATTCGAACGGAAGACCGTACTCTGGTCGCAATCCCCAACGGCGTAGTGGCAACGATCAACCTCGAGAACTTCAGCCGCCGCGACAAGATCCTTTTCAAGACGAATCTCGGCTTGCGCCCTGAGACCAAGGCCGATCACATGCGCTTCGTCCTCGCGGAGATTCGCCGCCTGCTCTACAGCCATCCCAAAGTCGAAACCAAGACAGTCCGTGTCCGCCTCACCGACATCGCGGGCAGTTCGCTGAATGTCGAGGTCTTGTCGTACATCCTGACGCGCGACTTCAACGAGTTTGCCGCCATCCGCGAAGACCTGCTGCTGCGCTTCATGGACGTGATGGAAGACTCCGGTGGCGGATTGGCCTTGCCCTCGCAGACTCTCTACCTGGGCCGCGATTCCGGCGTCGAAAAAGAAAAGGCCGACGCCGCCGTCAAGAAGATCGCAGAACTGCGCGACGACAAGCAGCTACCCTTCCCTGACTTCCACGAGGAAGACATCTCGTCGCTGAAGGGCTCGATCGAATATCCCCCACCGGAATCAGCGGTCCGCAATGACAACGATCCCGGCAAAAGAGGCTAGGGGCGCGGATTCCAGCGTCGCGACAGCCAATCGAGAAACAGATGTGTCGGAAAATACACGAACAGCGGCACTGCGATTAAATAAGCCATCAGATACACAAATCCCGGCACCATATGCTGCTCATGAAAAAACAATCCACGCGCCCAGTTCACATCCATCTCTGAGCGCCAGAAATAATTGATCGGCACCACAAGCCACGTCATCAGCGTTTGAAACTTCCATCCCCGCGGGTCATAGCCCAGCCGCCAAATCGCCCACAGAAGCAGCGGTGGCGTGACGACGTGAAACAAACTCAGCAGTCGAATGAACAACGGCAGCCCCGGATCGAACATATATTCCGTGCCGCCCACAAAGTGGCGCCCCAACAGCAACGCGCCCGCGAGATCAATGGTGTAAATCGTCTGGAAGAGCAATAGTCCCGAAGCCGCCCAGGAAAATAACAGCGAGCTCTCCAGCCACAAGCCAATCCCGATCAGCACATTCCCGATGTCACAAAAGAAGAGAAAATTCTGCGCCCCATATTGCCTCCAATACACAGGAGCCCAGACGACGAGCCACAGCGTCCACGCAATCTTGAGCCATAGGGGAATGCGCATGGCGGGTATTGTATGCGACGCGGGTCATAGCCTTAGGTCTTGGGTCTTGTGTCTTGGCCCCCCAACTCCTTTGGGTACAAACTTGTGCCCCCTAAGACCCATCACCCAAGACCGAAGACCCGCCCGCTAACTCCACAAAATTCCTTCTTCCGCGAATTACCTGCGTAACTTGCCGCCTCTTACCGCTGTACCTAGGATGACAATTGTATGGGTTACAAAGCTCTTCTCTTCTGTCCCGATGAAAAAACCGCTCGCACGGTGACGCAAGTCCTGGGCGATCTCGAGTTCTCCGTCGAGTCCTGCACTGAACCTTTTGCTGCAGTCAAGAAGCTGATGAGCGATCACTTCGACGCCATCGTGGTGGACTGCGATAACGAGCAGAACGCCACACTTTTGTTCAAGAGCGCGCGCAATTCGACGTCCAACCAGGCGTCCCTTGCCGTAGCGGTAGTGGAGGGTCAGGCAGGAGTAGCCAAGGCGTTCCGCATCGGCGCCAACCTCGTCCTGACCAAACCCATCAATGTGGAACAGGCCAAAGGAACTCTGCGCGTGGCCCGCGGATTGTTGCGTAAAGGCGAACCAGCCAAACCCGCAACATCCGCGCCCACGCCCGCAGCGTCAGCCTCTACACCAGCACCGCCTGTGAAGCCGGCAGCAAGTCATCCGGCTCCGCCAGCGAAACCAGTGGCTCCAGCGGCAGTTTCGACTCCGCGCCCGGCCTCGCCACTGCCTCCGAAACCATCGTCCCTTCCGCCTCGGCCAGTTCCGGCCGTAGCGGCGAGTTCGGCTCCCACTGCGAATCATGACGAAGATCCGCTCGAAATCAATGTTGACGAACCGGTCAGAAGTGCTCCAGTTCTGCCATCTCCAAAATTACCGACGCATTCAATAGCAGCCGCTGCCGCCGAAACCAAGCCAGCATTCAGTGCAGCGCCCACGAACTCAATGGGATCTTTCGGCGGCGGAGCCGCCAGTGCGCCCGCTCCCGCGCGTGAAGTGCAAGCTCCTCACGCTGCACCGGTTGCTCCGTCCACGGCTGCGGAGGCGGACGAACCACTATTTGCCAAGGCTGCAGAAGCTGCCGCAAGTTCTTCGCCCGCACCCACATTTACCTTTGGCGGTGCGAATGTTCCCGTCGAGTCGAGCGGAAACACAAAGAAGCTCCTCTTGATCGCAGTTGCAGTCGTGCTCGTCTCGGCCGGAGTCTACGCCGGATATTCGTATTTTCAAGGACGCTCTGCGCAGCCGGCCGCCAGCGCGGTCACGACGCCAGCGCCAGCAGCAGCGGCCCCGGTCTCTACCACGCCGGCCCCGAAGCCGAGCAGCGCCCAACCCGCGTCTTCGGCGCCTTCGACACCGGTATCTTCAGCCAGTTCACAGCCTTCAGAGCAGCCAGCCGCAACCGCCAAAGCGCCAGCAACAAAAACAACGAGCGACGATGATTCCAGTTTGGACGACGCCGCTCCTCCGACGAAATCCTCAAGTTCAGGTTCGACTACCGGCAAGAGTGCAGCTTCCGCTAAGGATGCAGCTTCACCGCACTTCGTAAAAGGTGGTGCGATTCCGACCACCAAGAAAGCGCCCGTGGCTGATACCGCAGCTCCCAGCATGATTGGGATCGCGACGCCCGGTGCCGGCGGCCCGCCGCCAGACCTTGGAAGCAGCGAAACGAGCGCAATTAAGCCACGTCTCCAGACCGTGCAGATCTCGCAAGGCGTGTCGCGCGGCTTGTTGATGAAGAAGGTGAATCCTAGTTATCCGCGTGCTGCGCTGAACCTGCGTATCGATGGCACGGTCGAATTGATGGCCACCATTTCCAAGTCAGGCGACATTAGCACCGTGAAAGTGCTCAGTGGAGATGCGCAACTGACGAAAGCTGCAGTAGACGCCGTCAAACAGTGGAAGTACAAGCCTTATCTGCTCAACGGCGAGCCCGTCGAAATTCAAACGCAAGTCACGGTGAAGTTCGAACTGCCTCACTAATTTCAAACGAAGAAAAAGGGCATGCAATGACTCGCATGCCCTTTTCGTTTCCCCGCGCGAAACGTAAGCTGTTATTCCCTTTCCCCGGTGTTCGGATTCAAAAAGAGCACGCCATTGTTCCGGATCTTCGTGAAGTTGAACATCTGGCTGATCGAACTGGCGATTGCATCAAAAGAACCCTGGCCGATTCGCGTCCCACCCAGCCAGTTGTCCTCGACGAACCGAATGACAGACGACTGGTCAGTCACGGTGTGATCAACAAAGTTCGCCCTCGCCCACGGCGAGACTACCAGCAGCGGCAGACGCGGCCCGTATCCGCAACGTCCTTGAGCATGAACGTTCGTCGGACTCACACCGGGCAAAGAGTTGAGGCCATTCCCGCAGAAGCCAGTCGAGGTGAGAGCATCAGCCGGTCCTGATGACGTGTTGACGATCGGGCCCATCTGGTGGTCGTACCATCCATCGGAGTCGTCGTACAGGATCACAACCGCCGTGCTGCTCCACGTTGGCAGCGTTTCCAGAAAGTTGATCGTGTTGACCAGGAACGTCTGCTCGTCCAGCGGATCGGAGTAACCCGCGTGGCCGTCCTGATACGCAGGCGCCTTCACGAAGCTCACTGCCGGCAGATTGCCGGCCGCAGCCGCGGTATAGAAGTCCTGGATATCGTACTGGTGATTGGCGGGGCCCGCGTTTCCGATTTCGGCAATCGAAGCCGGACGCGTATGTGCGTAATTCGCGGTCGACGTCCAGTAGTTGAAGAACGAGTGATGCGGAATGTAGTCGCTAGTCGTTCCAGCGAGACCTGTCGAACTGCGCGCGCATCCGGTTGATCCGTTCGAATTCACGATCGAGAGATTGAATCCCCCCATGAACGATCCCCACGTCACGCCCGCGGCACTCAGCAGGTCGCCGATGTTCTTGCTGCCCATAGTGACTTGATTGCGCGTTGAGTTCGAACACACATCGCCGATCGGATCGGGATCGCCGATCACAGTCAGCGAACCGTCGCTGCCGCCAGCAACTTCATCGTCGGTTCCATTCAAAGTGGCGGCGACGCCGTTAGTCTGCCCAGAGACCAGGTTGAGCACGCCCGGCGTCGATGGACCGAACGTCGTTCCAAACGAGTTGTCGCTCATGGCAAACGACTGCGCGTAATGCCACAGGCCCGTGACGGTGTTGCCGTCGAAGTATCCCATCACCTGATTGCCGCCGGAACTCGTGTCGGTCGGAAACAGATCCATCAGGCCCGCATCGAATGCCAACTGCTCCGCGGTGTAATCGTGATCCTGGTCTGGCGTGACAGAGGCCGAACGGTCAATGCGGAATGGATTCGAAGCGCCGGTTCCGTTGGTCGGATTTAGATTGGGATTGAAATTCATCAGCGCATTACTCAGGCCATTCACGGTCGGCGTATGGCCGGCCGCCCTGAACCTTGGCTCGCCCGCGGGATTGGTTGCTACCGGGTAGGTCCCGAAGTAGTGGTCGAAGGAAACGTTCTCCTGGAAAATCACGACCAGGTGCTGGATGGGCGTGGCGGTTGCCGGAACCGCGACTTTGGGCGTTGTTTTCGTAGCGGCCCATGCGGGCATTGCGGTTGGTCCCAGTGCGGTGGTCATTGCCAGTAGCAGCGCCATCGTCTTTCTGGGGGCTTCAGATTTCAGCTTCTCGATCATTACGTCCTCCTGTGATCCCTCGGGCCGGTGTTGAAAATGGCGTCCGCTCTGGCGGACTGCACGCACACTGGTCTCCGGCAGGGGTGGAGAGCAACCATATCTGGACAATGTTTCGCTTGGTTTGCAGGAAGATGAAAAGAATGTGAAATGAGCCTTACGCCTGTGCAACATCGACAAACGTTTTCCACAGATTTATTTTCCGGTTTGTGACATCCAACCTTTACTGAGAAAACTACCTGCCGTACTGTGGGGAGCGTAGGGCCCGGAGCGACGCGGCGCAAGTCCTAGGAAACTCGCGGCACCCGCAACCTCCCCATGCGAGCGAGGGACAGAGGGGCATCCGAAAGCCAGGGCGTTTCAGACAAGCTACTCCGAATAGCTCGGAGCTGACGCCCGTAGATGGAGTGATCACTCCTAACGTTTTTCGATCCGGCAGGAATCGAAAAAGCGGCAAGAAAAGAGGTCAGATCAAGAACGGAGAGAAAAAAACTAGGAAGAAAAGCTCAAGAAATAGTGGAGTCTAAGCAAAGAACAGCTACACAAAAGCTTCGACCGTAAGAGGTCGCCAAGAAACTCTGCTAAGTCCGCGAAGAAAGGCCCCGGAGGCCGGACGCCCGAAGCCGGATGCCCGCTTTACTGCGGCTGCATCACTTCGTCCACCACGACCTTGCCGCCTTTGTCGGCGGTGATCACCTTGTGGATCGGCGCGTACCCCGTCAGCGTAATGTCGATCACGTAATTTCCCGGATCAAGCGCCACGTCGAGCGGCGAATTCTTGTCCATGATGTGCTGGTTGATCGCAACCTGCGCCCCCTTGGGCTGGGTACGAATGCTCACCAAACCTTGGCCTTGCGGCACACCCTTACCACCAAACAGCTTCGACATCTTGCCAACCGTCTTGATGTTATCCACATTGCCCATCGGACGCAGGGTCGGGGAGAAATTGAATGTCTGGCCAAGCGCGAACTGCGCGTTCATCGTTTCGTCGATGTAGCCCATCATTCGGACCAGCACCACGTGATTGCCTTTGTCAACACTGACCTGCGCGGGCGTCCTGGTGCCCATGTCGCGGCCATCCACATAAATGTTCGCGCCCGGCGGATTGCTCTTCACCACCAGCGTGGCCATCAACTGCGCCAGGTGAATGACGGTTGTCGCCCGGTTGCCTGAGGTCACCGTCACCGTGCGCGAGTCGCTGGAATAGCCCGCCTTGCTCACGGTAACCGAGTGTTGTCCCGGCTGAAGATTCGTCAAAGCGAATGGTGTAACCCAGGTCGGACTGCTCTGGCCGTCGATCTGCACCTGCGCACCCTGCGGCGTCGAGTCCACGGCTAACTGTCCGGGGATCACAACTGGAGCTGGGGCTGACTTCTTCTTGGTGTTGCGCGATTTCGAATTCGCGACCGGCCGCTCAACCGGAGCGACAGGCTCCGCGATCTCCTCGGGCGGCTGGGCCACGGGAGCAGGCTCCGGCGCGCTTTTGGCCACAGACGGAGGCGCTGGCTGACTCGCCTCAGGCTGTGCCGGAGCATCGGCCGCGGCAACCGCCTTGGGTGCGCCTGCGTCGTCGTCGCTATTCAAAGTGTGTATGTAAATCGTCACGCCGATACCGATGATGACAATCAGCGCCAACGCGGCCCCCAGCGCATAGCCCATAAGCTTGGGCGGAACATTTTTGATCTCTTTGATCGCCTTCTCGGCAACTTCGCGCGGCTGAACCTTCGGCTTTTCGTCTTTCTTCGTTCCCTCCTGAAACATCGTCGAGGTCGGAGCCGGTCCATTCACGGGCTGAAAGCCGGACGGTGGCGGAGGTGGAGGCGGTGGTGCAACATAAACTTCTTTGAGTGGAGGCAGTTCCGTCATTTCGGAGAAGCTCGTTCCTCCGCCGCTGGTCCGGCCCCCCTCGGCCATCATGGGATCCACAGCAATCTTCGGAGCGTCGTCGGCCTGCGGCTCGAAAGTTTCGACCTGAGGTTCGTCGGCCACCGCCGCAGACATGTACGCGGACGGAGCCTCCGGCGTTTCGGTCGGAGCCTCAACGCTGGAACCCATGGAATGGTTCGACAGATCGAGTTCAACTGTATCCGCAGAAAACGAAGTTGCATCGCCGCCTACGCCTGCAGCAGCTGCTGCCGCCTTCGGAACAGCAACTGTCTTCGCAGGCTTGGCCATCGTCGACGGTGCTGCCGCTCTGGGTGCCGGTGCCGCCAGTTTCTTTTCGCTCGGCCTTGCTTGAGGCGCCGTCGGTTTCGCTGCTGCCGGTTTCGCTGCTGCTGAAGAGACAAACTTCGCTTGTGCCCCGGCATTCGCCTTCGGCGGAGCCACCGCCTTGGCTGCTTCCGGCTTTTTCGCCGCCAGTGTTTTCGACTCTTTGCACTTCTCCAGATCGTCCAGCAGTTGCCTGCCGCTCTGATAGCGCTCTGCGGGATCTTTCGCCAGCGCCTTCATAATCAGATCACTTAGCAGAGGATGCACCTTCGGATTTATCTGAATAGGCGCAACCGGGATGCTCTCTACAATGCACTCGCGCAAAGACTCCGAGTCTTCGCGATCAAACGCCTTGCGCTCCGTCACCATTTCATAAAACATCGCGCCCAGACTGAACAGATTCGAACGACTGTCCGTCGCTTCGCCGCGAATCTGCTCCGGCGACATGTAATAAAGGATCGTGGGGACGCCTTCGGTCATGTGCTGCACAAAATTGCCCACGCTCGATACGCCGTAGCTGAGAATCTTGACCGTGCCGTCCCAGCCGCACATGATTTTGGCGGGCTCCAGGCTGTAGTGCACCACGTTATGCGAAGCAGCGTGATCGAGACCGGCGCCCAATTGGCGCCCGATGTCGAGTAGATCCCAGATCGAAAATCCTTCTTTGCGCGCCAGCATGGTGGCCACGCTGTTGCCCTGTATGTATTCCATCGCGGCGCAGAACTGGCCTTCGATTTCGCCCGCACCATACACCGGCGTGAGGTTGGAGCTGCTCAACACCTTGGTGCGCTCAGCCTCTGCCAACAGCGCCTTCTCAAGGTCAGGTGCGCTCTCGCCGAACGCGCTCAACTGAATTGCCTTCAGGGCAATCGTCTGCCCGCTCTCCGGGTCGTTGGCTTTGTATACCGTGCCCGTAGGCGATTTCGCCAGTTCACTCAGAATTTCGAAGTGGCCGATTTTTGTGGACATGTTCCTGTTTGCTCCATTCCATCGCGAGCCTTCTTCGTCGACGCGAAACAGGGCTCGGCCGGCGGGGACCCGGGGATTGGTAGAGCTAGGATACCGTTGCTGGTGCGAACCTTCGAGTTACTAAGGTAAGGGGCCCCCGCCCGTGCTGCTCCAGTCCGGGCGCGGGTTTTGGTTGACTTTAAGGCCCTCAGTTCGCGACTAATTTGACCCTTAGGCAGGCACTATTAGAGGACGGCTCGACCCAAGCGATCGGACAAACGGCGCACGTATTCGATGAGCTCCGGCGGTTCATGCACCACGAAGTCGACGCCTAACACTGACAGGTGGATCGTGATTCCCTCCAGCGAGTGCGATCCCGTGTTGAGCATGCAGGATTGACCGTCAATCGCCTCGAGAACTCCCGCCGACGCAGGCACGCGCTTGGCAATCATCTCGATTGGCGATTGCAACGTCACGCGGGCGCGGTAAGGATAAGGCGCGTACGAAAGGGCCTTCGAAACGAAGGCGGCAAAATCTCCCTCCGGCGGTTTGCGAGGACGGAAGCGCGTCGACGTCTTCAGCTTGCCTTCGATGCGGTCGACACGGAACGTTCTCCAGTCTTTGCGGGTCAAGTCCCACGCAACGAGATACCAGCGATGTCCGGTATGCACGACGCGGTGCGGCTCGACCATGCGCGCGCTGGGCACGCCCACGCGGTTCTGGTAGTTGAACCGAATCCCTTCATGATCACGGCACGAGCCCGCAATGAACGACAAACGCTCCGCATCCACCGTTGGGCCGCGATTACCCAGAGGCACGATGAAGGAGTGCAGGGCAGCGACACGATGCCGCAAACGTGGCGGCAGCACTTGCTCAAGTTTCAAGAGGGCGCGCACCGACGCCTCCTCGATGCCCGCGACGCCGCCACTCGCGGAAGTTCGCAGCCCGAGCGCAACCGCCACCGCTTCCTCATCATCGAGCAGCAGCGGAGGCAGGGTCGCGCCCGCCCCGAGTTGGTAACCTCCAGCCGCGCCTGAGGTCGAGTGCACAGGATATCCCAGGCTGCGCAGGCGATCGACATCGCGAC
>Ga0070714_100000217_pt1 | contig 45906 bp, 100 predicted proteins | sample LARL83metaG_FD_65450 | JGI IMG/M metagenome (GOLD analysis project Ga0070714, IMG submission 65450) | Corn, switchgrass and miscanthus rhizosphere microbial communities from Kellogg Biological Station, Michigan, USA - LAR L8-3 metaG | ecosystem: Host-associated > Plants > Roots > Rhizosphere ... | reverse complement strand
CCACTCGATCTCCGAGCACCACAAGCACTGCCGGTGAGCGGCGATGTCAGGTTCGGCCGCGTACTCGTGCCAGTGATGCGCGCAGCTGGCATGCAGGTACCGGTGGAGGTCCTGGGCCAGCTGCCGCTGCGTGTCGTTGGTGGCGGTGACGGCGAGGACGCTCTCGATGTGCCAGAGCATCCGCCGGTCAGTGGGTGTGGTGACGACGTGGTCGGCTGCGCAGTACAGGTCGACGACGCTGCGGGGCATGCGGTCCGACCAGGTGTTGTCGCTCATGAGGGGTCCTTAGGAGTGGTGTCGACGGGGTCGCCTGCGATGAGGCGGAAGCCTCCCTGGCCCAGGGAGTTACCGATCCGGTAGCCGGCGACCACGTCGAAGTCGACGCCGTCGCCGGGCTCCTCCGGGATCGTGTACTGCAGGGATCCCTCCCACGAGTCGTCGTCGGCGACGTGGGCGCGGATGTCGTCGAGGACGGCGAGGAACTGGGTCTTGGACATGGGGACAGGGCGGTTCATGCGGCACGCTCCCTGAGCACGCGACGGACGTGGTCGATGGCCGTCCGCATGTCGGCCTCGCCGTCCTCCCGCATCGCCTGGAAGAGTTCCTCCAGCTCGTCGGCGGCTTCCTTCTTCGCGTCCTCGATGGCCGTGTCGATGCGCTCGTTGACGGCGGCGACGACGTGCCGGGCAGCGGTGTTCGGCTTGGACAGGCGCCCGTTGGTGACGTCGTCGTAGGCGAGGGCGACCTCGTGCATGACCACGCGGTAGTCGTGGAGTTCCCGCATGATCTGGTCGCGGTTAAGGGTGCCGTCGGGGTTCTCGACGAGCTCGCGCCAGAAGTCCTCGTAGGTCTGGGCGTAGTCGGGGCGGTTCACGCGGCACCTCGGGTTCCGGTGACGTGCACCCAGTCCTCAGCGACCTCAGCCGGGTTGATCATCACCGGGGCGTCCTGGCCGGCGGCCCGGTACACCGCGGCCACGAACTCCGGGAGTTCCGCCGGGTCGACGGTGACGTTGGTGGAGTGGCCGTCGCATGCGTCGTAGGCGACGATGCGGGGACCGTCAGGAGACGAGTGCACCTCGATGCTGTCGCCGTCCCGGTCAGTGAAGGAGTACACGGCGGTCATGACGCACGCTCCTCGACCTTGAAGTGGCTGAGGAAGCGGCGAGCCAGCGTCTCCGGGTCGCTGTCCATGGCCTCGCTGAAGAACGCTGCCACCCGTTCCACGTCAACGGCCTCGACGTGTTCCTGCACCGCCACCAGCGCTGCGGCGAGGGCACGCGGGTCCTCGATCAGGTATGAGTTGTTCTCGGACGGGACCAGCCAGACATCGCGGCCCTTCGCCCGCACGCGGATCCGCCCGGCGAACGCCTGAGCAGTCGGGATGATCTCGGGGCGTTCGATGACGACGGGCGCGGGCTTACCGACGGCCTTGTAGACCTCGGTGACGACCTCGTCGAGCCGGTCGGGTGCGATGAGCACACCGTCGTGGGCGTGGTTCCAGGCGATGACGGCGCCGACACGGTCGTCGCGGGGCCATGGGAAGACGCTGATTTCGGCGCCTTCGAAGTCGGTGTAGGTGTATCGGTCCTTCACGAGGGGTCTCCTGGAGTGGGTTCGGTGGCGGCGGCGAACGAGCGGCAGCCGCAGGGGGTGGCCTTCGGGCCGGTGCTCACCGAGCAGGCCGTGCGGCGCTTGGAGTCGGTGAGGTTGTGCAGCAGTTCGAGGTGCTTGCACTCGCAAGTGCGGAAGGTGGGCCGGGCAGGCGGGACACGCTCGGGGGTTCGTGGACCCGCCTGCCCGGGGCTGGAGGCGTCGCCTGCCGGGGACGTGGCACCCGGCAGGCGAGCCGACTTGGGGGTGTTCACGCCGCGCCTCCCAGATGGGACCACTGCGGCCGGTTCGGGCACTCGATGTGCTCCTCGGTGCACCAGTGCAGGCCAGCGAAGTCCACGCCGCCCTCCACGAACGCCAGGGCCGCGAGACCACGGGTCAGCGCAGCGAACGACGCAGCGGGACGACCCTCCCTGCTCCCGTACAGCAGTTCGTCGCCGGCGGCGCCAGCGCGCATGAGCTCCATGACCCATGCGGCGTCGTTGGAGCGCCACTCCGGTGTCCAGTCGCGGATCTCGTGGATGCGGAGCGGGACGGCGACCTGCAGGGCGCACGCGAGGTTGGCGTCCATGCCGTGGCGGGCGGGTTCGTTCGCGAACGCCTTCGTCAGGCTGTCGACGTCCATCACGCGGCCTGCCCTTCGCGGGCTTCGCGGGTCGCTTTCCAGCGGGCGGCGTCGCGGTCACGTTCGCACGCACGACACGCTCGGCTCTTATGTGGTTTGCCGCGCAGGGTGCGGCGCCGGATGCGGGTGTTCTCCGGGGTCCACTCGTGGCCGTTAGAGCAGTGCGTGGCCAACTCCTTGCCTGCGACGCCTACGCGGCGGTCCGTGTGGAAGGTCCGGCGCGGTGTCTCACCCTCAAACCAGCGGGCCAGGATCTGCTTGCGGGCCGTGGTGATACGGGCTTTGAACGCCACGTAGCTGATCCCGAGTGCTTCGGCGGCATCCTGGTAAGTGCCGTGGACGGCGAGCGCGACGAGCGCGTCCCGGTACACGGGGGTGAGTGTCTCGACGACCTGGTGAGCGGCGAGCCCCTCCACGATCTTGGGTTCGTGGGAAGGGGCGACCTTATGGTCCTCCCAGTACTGCACGAAACGCGGTCGGAGCTTGTCGTCGCCGGGCTGGCCGTCGTCGGGGTAGCCGGCGTGCCGGAGGCTCCACCGGACGTCCAGGGCGATGGCTTGCCAGCCGACGCGGATGAGGTGTCCGCGTTCGGGGGGTTCGTCGCTGGCGAAGAGGGCTTCGGCGATCGCGGAGTAGGCGATGCTGTGCCGGTAGCGGACGTCGCCGACGAGTAGCCGGTCGGCGACCACGGCGGCGCGGGTCATCTTCTCCAGGTCTTCGAGGGTGAAGCCGTGCTTGGCCTCGACGTCGATGGGTTTCATGCCGCGCCGTCCTGTGGCTGCCCGGTCACCCGGTTGTCGGAGGACGGGTCCTGGTCTGCGGTGCCCGCATGTGCGTCGTCGAACTCGGTGAAGGCGTGCTGCATGGAGCGGCGAGCGCTGTCGCTGTCCTGGCCGCCCATGAACGCCAGCTCGCGCAGGCGAGCGACGAACCGGGCGAGGCGGTCGCGCTCGTCGCGGACGCTGCTGAGGTACGCGGCGGCGTTCCGGCGGCGCCCGGTTCCCTGGTCGGCCCTCGCGGTCGCCTCCCGCAGGCGTGCCGTCAGCGGCTGTACGAGCCGCTCATCGATCTCACGGACGGCGGCGTGCTCGTCCAGCCCACCGGCGGTGGCGCGGCGGATCACGTCGTACAGGGCGGACCCGACCGGTTCGTCTTTGGATCGGATGGCGTTCAGCTCCTTGCGGAGCATCTCGAGTTCCGTGGTGAGCGTCTTGTTCGCCTCGATCGGTGCGGCGTTCTCGCTGCGCGGGGTCTCCGGCGCGGCAGCGGTGTACTCGGCGAGCCTCTCGACCGGGTTCGCCAGAACCCGGCCGGCCTCCAACCGGCCGTCGTGCGCGACGATCGCCGCGACCGCCTCCACCAGCAGCTCCGGCGGCGGCGCGATGTCCAACTGCAGGTCGGTGAGGCAGGCGATGCCGTTGCGGCCGTCCCGGTAGGTGTCCGTCCAGCCCGCTGACCAGCCGGTGCCGCCCGGAACCCAGACCAGGGTGACGCCGCGGCTGTGCCCGAAGGCGCGGTCGCAGGCATCGTCGGACAGGCAGTCGGGGACCGCGACCCAGCCGGTCGCCTCGTCCTGGTCGAAGTCGTAGTCGACGTCGGTGTGGCCGGCGGCTGTGAGGCCCTTGGCGACGCGGCCTAGGTAGACGGCGGCCAGTTCGGGAGTGATCTCGAAGGTCATCGCGGGTCCCCGATCTGTGCGGTCAGGCGTTGCAGGACGTGCGGGACCACGGCGTCACGGCCGCCGCCGTCCCAATCGACGACCTGGAATGCGTAGGAGGAGCCGAGCCTCTGCCCGCCTCCGACGGCGCCTTTGGCGCCGTTAGTGACGCCGGTCCGGCCGTTGCGGGCCTCGCCGGCGTAGCCCGGGGCGACGCCCTGGACGATCACGGGCGTGCCGTCGGCGAAGTAGGTGAGCTGTGGGTTGGACATGTCGGCGGCAGTCGTGACGTCCTCATCCAGAGACTGCGTCGGCGTCGGGTTGGTGAGCCGGTCAGCCATGGGTCACCTCCCGCTGCTGCACGGTCACCTGGCTGTCGAGGGACGGCTCCCGGTTCACGGCGCACTCGAGCTCGTTCACGACCTCTTCGAGCGCCTTCCACGGGTTGGTGCGCGTCTCCAATGCGTGGAGGGCGATCGCGTGGGCGAGGCTCATGCCGCCGCGGGCCTGCATCAGCGACCGGGCGAGCTGAACGTCAGTGGCCATCGGTGGCCTCCGGGGTGATCGTGGGTGGCGTGAACGTCGGCGGCGCCTCGGTGTCGGTGGGGCTCGGCGAGGGCTCCTCGCGGGTGCGGGTCGGGGACGGCGCCGGGGTGCTGTGGGTGTGTCGCGGGCTCGGAGACACCGACACGGTCGGGCTCGGCCGCCGGGTGGGCTTGGTGGTCGGGGACGGCGCCCCGGCCTTGTGCGTGACGTTCCGCTGCGGGGACGGAGCTTCCGTGGTGGGCGGAAGCGACACCGGAGCCTCAGCCGCCGACGAACTCTCGGAAGGCGACGACACCACTGCGGTAGGGGCCCGGTGGTTGGACGGGCCGCCGAGCGACCAGCCCACCAGCCCAGCCACCACGGCAGCCGGGGTACCCCAGATCGCGACCCACCCCCACCACGGCACCGTCCGGCGTCGGCGGCGGTGCGTGCCCGGCAGCAGCAGCGGCATCACTAGGGTGTCATCCGAGCGGAGCCCCGGGAGGATGTCGGGGCGGTCGGTGTCGCTCATGCGATCTCCAGCGGAGCCTGAGCCAGCCGGAGAGCGGCGGCCTCGATGTAGGGCTCGTGGGCTTCGATGCCGATGGCGCGCCGGCCGGTGAGGCGGGCAGCCTCCAGCGTGGAACCGGAGCCGGCGAACGGGTCGATCACCAGGCCGCCCGGTGGGCAGGCGTACTCGATCAGCGGCGTCAGCAGCTCGACGGGCTTCTCGGTCGGGTGGATGGCGCGATGGTGGGTGGAGCGGACCCGGCGGATCGAACGAGCCAACCGCGTGCCGTCATCGCTCCACCCTCGGCTCGCGATAGCACCCGTGTGGGTGGGCTGTGGGCGGGCGTAGACGGTCCCGACGCGCGGGCCCTCCGCTGCGTCGCGGGGCACTTGGTGGTGGAGGTCCCGCCAGTTGCCGCGGTACCAGTGGGTAGCGGTCTCGTGGACGCGGCGGAACCTGTCGGTGGCGAACCCGGACCCGTTGTGCTTCTCCCAGATGACGTCCTGGGAGAGCCGCCAGGCAGTGAAGTCGTCGCGGCGGTCGAGGAACATCCGCATCGAGCCGAAGCACCACATGGACGAGGCGACGGTGGCGGCGAGGGCTGGCCATCCGTCCGGCCACCGGTCCCAGGCGAGCGAGGTCTCGGCGTACGGAGGATCGGCGACTATCAGGTCCGCCCGAACACCGAGCGCGGGCAGCACCTCGCGCACGTCGCCGAGGTACAGCGTCACGGTGCCGTCGTCGTAGTACGGCGTGATCACGTCCGCTCACCGCCCTCGCCGATCGCGCGAAGCCGGACAGTCGGGTCGGAGGGGCTGCCGGTGCGGCGGTCAGCGAGCTCGGCCTGCAACGCGCTGTTGTCGTAGCGGGCCTGGGCGAGGTCCTCGCGGAGCCGGCGTGTCCGGGCCGTGTAGACGGCGAGGACGCTGAGGCCGACCGTGAACACCATGACAGCGGCGCCGGCGGCGAGAGACTGGACGGCGACCGCGGCAGTCCACGACACCACGGTGACGCCGATGGCCAGCAGGATCCGGTTCCGGGACGCCCAGTCGAGGGCGCGGTTCAGTCGGGTGGGGATGCGGACGCTCACGCCGACATCACCTGCTCGAGGACCTCCTGCGAGATTGCCTGCGTCTCCTGGGTGGAGGTCGCTTCCCGGTACACGCGGAGCGGGATGGTGTCGTCAGCCACCTGGACCGCGGTCACGATCACCGTCACGCCCGCGTACACGCCGGTCGCGGTGAGGAGGATGTGGCCGTTGACGGCGTCCCGCTCCCGCACCTCTGTGCCGAGGACGTAGGCGTAGCCGTTGACGACCGCGCGCTGCTGCACCGGGCCGCAGTCGAGGGCGTTCACCTCGCCGTGGATGCTGTCGGCGCCGAAGTGCCAGCGGATGTACTCGGCGGGCAGGTACGGGTGCTCGGTGCGGAGGGAGTGGTACGCCTCGCGGGGCGTCAGGAACAGCGGCTCGGGCTCCGGCTCGGGGGCTGCGGGCTCGACGGGTGCGGGCAGCGCGGCGGGGATCGGGTCCGGGGACGTCACCGAAGCCGCGGGCTCGACCACGAACGGGTCGCGGCGGTCCCAGCGGTCCCGGAGCTGGGCGCTAGCCTGACGGCGCCAGTCCGTCACCGTGGTGTACGCCGCTCGAGCGGCACGCCACACGACCCGGACCGGCATGAGCAGCAGCGTGAGACGGAACCGGGACGGCGGCTTCTGGATCCTGTGCGCGCCGCTCACTTGGTCACCTGCCCGGTGTCGACGCGCACCCACACGTCCGGGTCCTTGAACGTGCACTCGTCGGCCTTGCCGTTCGCGTCGGTGTACGCGGCGACCAGGTGGCCGCCCTCGTCGCGGCTCAGGTCGGTGACGCGCCACGACACGACGCTGCCGTCCTCCGGGTGCCGGACGATCAGGTCCTTCTTCATCAGCGCGATCTGCGGGACCTCCACGGTGTGGCGAAGGTCCTCCGTCAGCAGGCCGTTCATGGTTGTGGGCTCCTTCCGAGCGGCGGGAGGCGCGACTTTGATCAAGGAGACAGCGGTCATGTCATGCACCAGCCCGAGTCGCAGGCGCCGTCGCCCTCGTACAGCGGCAGAAGGTCCACGCCATCCGGGATGGCGTCCGCGAGCGGCCGGCCGAGGCCCGTCAGGTAGGCGGGGTCCTTACCGAGCGCCTCACGGCGGCGGATGAGCTGCGCTTCCAGGTCGCACGCCTTCGCGAACAGGGCGGGTTCCTCGCGGCGCAGGTTGTGCCAGTCCTCCGGGCGGTGCATCGGGCAGAACCAGCAGGACGACTTCGGGGGAACCGGCAGGCCAGCGGTGCGGATGATGCGCTGGCAGTCGGTGCGGCGCAGACCAAGGTCCAGCAGGGGGTACACCACACGCTCGTGGGGGATCTTGACGCGGTTGTTGGCGCGGTGGATCTCGTCGAGGCTGATCCCGATCCCGACCGTGGCGGGGTTCTCGTCGGTGGCGCCGCGGCGGGCGAGTTCCCTCGCGATGACCGTGATCTTGTAGCGGTCGGTGCACTGCCGGTTCCCCGGGCCGCCGCCGTCCAGGTGAACGGGGATTCCGATGCTGCGGGACTCCTCGCGGGTCAAGTCGCCGTACAGGGTGCGGACTTGCCCGGCCTGGTCGCCGCGCTGCCCGACCCGACGCAACTCCACCAGCTCGATGCCGTGGTCAGCGGCGTACGGCTTGGCGTACTCCTCGACGTACCTGAGCGTTGCGGGGTGCTCGGAGTCGTCGCCGACGTTGGCGAACAGGAACGTGCGGAAGTCGATGCGCTTCTGGGTGGCGAGGACAAGCAGCGCGGTGGACTGCTGGCCGCCTCCGAAGCTGATGGCGCGGATCATGCGGCGTCCTTCTCAAGCGGGATGACGGAGCCGTCATCGAGGAGCAGGCACGGGCCGTACGCGGCGTGCAGGACGGGAACGTCGGCGGGGTTCTGCCACGACGGGACCCACAGGCCGGCGATGCGGGCTTCGTCCGAGCGCTGTTCGGCAAATAGGTGGCACCCGCCGGGGGTGGTCGCGGAGCCACAGAGCAAGATCAGGTTCGACGGGCTGTTCGCGGCCGGGTCCGTGGTGCCGCCCATGCCCCTCGCATGCCGATGCTGCAGGCTCCGCGGGCCCGTGAGGAGCTGACGGCCGCACCACGCGCAGCAGTAGCCGTCGCGCTCCATGACGAGGTCGCGGGTCGCCTGCCCCGGCCCGGTGTCCCGGCGGCGGGAAGGCGTCACGCCCGCGGCGGCGCGTTTAGCTGACACCTCACGCAGCGGCGTACGGCGGACCAGCCCGGTCTTCGCGGTCAACGGCGTGCGGCGCTCGAGCCGCGTCCGCTTCACGACTGGCCTCCGGACAGGGAGTACATCTGCTTGACCAGCGAGTTGATCGACTGGATGCAACGGACCTGCCCGTCCAGGCGCTTCGCGTGGTCCTGCGCGTTCATCCGGACGACCTTCGCCCTGCGGTACGCCCAGTACTCGACGGGGACGCGGGCGCCCAGCCACTCCTCCTGCGCCTTCTGCGACACGCCGCTGCGGGACGGGTCCGGGCAGGACGGGTCGAGCAGGAACGGCTGCTTCGCCTCCGCGTACACCTGCTCGGCGTTCACCTCGTCGCGGCGCGCGAGACGCAGTTCCCGCTCGGCGTAGGCGAGCGCGTTGTTGAGCCGGCGGAGGTACCGGTCGACGTCGACGGGGGTGAGGGTGGCGTCCAGGTCGATCGGCTCGACGTCGTACTGCGGCCATGTCTGCTGCTCGGTCACGCCACCTCACCGCCGTTCTCGTTGGCGTCCGGCAGCGCGTTCCAGCAGTCCCGCAGGAACCCGTCCAGCTCTTCGTAGAGGTCGTCGCGGGTGAGGACCGTGTCCTCGGTGACCCGCTCGGCGCGGGCCATCTGGACCAGCTCATTGATCCGCTGTTTGCTGAGGGCGGCCTTCGCCTGGTCCGCGATCCACTGCGCCTTGTCCTGCGCGTTCAAGGACGCCACCGGCTGGTCGGGCCCGGACGTCCTCACCGCGGAAGGCGACGGCGCGGACCCCGAAGTCAACGCTCGCTGCTGCTCGCCTGGCGCCGGCGGGAGTTGTGCGACCAGGCCACCGGCCTCCAACTGCCCGGATGCGATCTGGCGGAACGTCGCCATGACTTCCAGCACCGGGACGGGGAACCGCTTCGTCTCGCCGCCAGCGATGCGCTGACGGTGCTCGATCCGCAGGATCGCGGGAAGGAACACGCCCTGCTCCCGCGCCTTCTGCATCAGCTCGGCTGCGTCGCCGATCTCCACGGCCGCGTAGTAGGAGTGCGTGTCGAGGCGGAAGACACCCAGACCCGGCAGATCGGGGATCATCACGCTGATCCGGGTGATGGGCTTACACGCCTGGGGCGGGTTCTTCTTCGACAGACGGACACGCTCGAGCGCCTGCCGCTCGACCTCAGCGATGTCGGTGGGGTCTTCGGCATGCGGGCAGAGGCACGGCTTGCCGCTGATCTGCTCGGTCTGCGAGTCACAACGGCGGGCGCATCCTCCCGCGGACCACATCTCGTACCACTGCGACACGACCTGGTCGCGGGGCGGGACGGTCACGGCGATCGCAGCCTGCCCGGTGATGACCTCGAACTCGTTGTTCCAGCCCTTGACCGTGCCGCCGTACAGTTCGGCGATCGCGTCGGCGGCGATTTTCGATTGGGTTGTGAAGCGGAAGGTGTCGAGGCGGGCGGGACGCATCTTGTTCGGGTTGTCTTTCCGGGGGACCTGCTGGCCGATGCGGAGGCGCCCGATCTGCTGTCCGCGTCGCTGGATGTCCAAGAGGGGCATGCTCACGCCACCTTGTCTTCGTGCTGAGGGGTTTCGTCTGCGAGGTGGAGGCCGTGGTCGGCGAGCAGCCGTCGGGCTGCGGTGATGGTCTTGTCGCCGACGCCCTTCACGGCGAGGAGGTCCGCGGCGGTGAACGCTGCGATCTCTTCGAGGTCGGTGCAGCCTGTCTTGGCGAGGGCGGACAGGGCGCGGCCGTAGCCTTCGCCGTCCAGGTCCGCGAGCCTCGGCGCAGGGATGGTGCCGTCCGCGCGGGGCGGGCGTGCGACCTTCCCGGGCTTGGGTCCGACGAGGGACCGGCCTTCGGTGAGTTCCACGGCGCGGCGGAACCGGTTCCATGCCTGCGCGTCGTCGGCGCGGGAGATCGGAATCAGCCGGTACCCGTCCACATGGTCGGGCCGCAGGTGCAGGACCGCGCCGGCGTCCGTGGCGGGCATCGGCACGAGTTCACCCATCGGCATCAGCGCTTCACGCATCCGCCGGTACGCCGCGAGCTGCTCGGGGATGGTCGCGTCGAGGTACTTGCCGGTCTTGGTGTCGATGCAGAGCGTCAGGACGTTGCCGGGTGCGGCGATGATCCGGCCGTCCGCCGCCAGGTCGACGTTCCGGAGACGCACGATCATGTCGAGGGTCCCGGCGACGCGGAGGAGCAGGTTGTACACCTGCATCTCCGACGCCTCGAACTCCGGGTCCCAGTCCGTGACGAACGCGATGAACCCGTCGACCATGAACTCGACGACCTCCTCGAGCCGCTCCCCGTCGTACAGGGCGCCCTTGAGCTTGTCGGGCAGGGTCGGGAGGGCGATGTCGGAACCCGTGCGGTCAGGGGACGCCGCCCACAGGATCAGGGCTTCCTGAACGTCGTGGACGTAGGTGCCGGCGTCGGCCTTCACCTCACGGAGCCGCTTGCCTTCGCCCTTCACCTGCTCGACCGCGGCGTCAGCGCCCTTGAGGACCACGGTCTGCATGAGTTCGGTGAGGTGACCGACCGCGTACTCCGCGGCTTTCTCCGCGTACCACTCCCTCAGGTGAGGCTTGCCGACCGTGCCCGACAAGACGGTGGTGACCGAGGTGAGCCGGTCCCCCGTGAGCGGGTGGGTGTAGAAGCGGCTGCCGTCACCGGAGGTCGTTGAGGTACGCGGAGAGGTCACGACGCCTGCCTCTCGTCGAGGCTGTCCGGGCAGAACACGTCGTGCGCGGGCCGGCGGCTGGTGGCGCCGTAAGAGCGGCAGTCCGACGGAGGAACCTGCCGGAGACGGCGAACCGCGACCCGGTAGTGGTTCACCAGGAGCACCAGGGCAAGAGCACCGATGAGGGCGACGGCGACCCACCAGCCGGCGGTCACTGAGCCGCCTCCGTCCCGACCGACGCAGCCCGCACCATCGCTGCCGTCTCCAGGCGCTGCACCTCGGCGCGGAGCTCCTCCACCTCACCCAGTGCGCGGCGCCAGTCCTCCAGCGCACGGCACACCCGGTTGTGTTCATCGACCGACAGGCCGCCCTCGTCCTCGAAGAGGTGCGAGAGGTGGTTGCCGAGCATCTCCAGGCCGGCGATCGGGTCGTCGGCGCCGCGCTTAAACGCGTCCTTGATCAGGTTGGCGAGGAGCAGGAAGGTCTTGCCGAGTTCCTTGCCGCCGCGCTCGCGCTGCTCGAGGTCGTCGCGGGTTTTGTCGAGGATTCGCAGGATCGCGCCCGCGCCCGTCACGATCCGCTGCGCGGACGCCGGGTCGCAGTTCACCTCGAACTTGGTGACCGCGTTCCGGAAGGTCTGCTCGTCGAAGAACCGGTCAGGCATGCCGCACCGCCTGGCGCTGCGCGGCGAGGTGCGCCTCGAACGCGTCGATGCCCTCATCCGGACCGACCGGGCACCAGCCCTCCCCCGGACCCGACCGCCACATCAGGAACGCGGACGCATCCCGGTGCTGGCGGGTCTCGGACAGGTCCGCGAGCGCAGCAGTCAGGTCCACGGCCAGGGTCACCTCGTGGAACCCGGTGGCCTTCGACCAGAACTTCACCCCGTACTCCATGACGGGCGGGGCCTTGAGATCAGCGGTCATGACTGCTGCCCTCCGTTCAGCGCGTGGACGACCACAAGCGCGGGCTTGGGCACCGGCGACGCGGTCAGTGCGCAGAAGTCGGCGATGAAGTCGAGAAGGTCAGCGAGACCGTCACCAGCCGCAGGAGTGAAGGAGGCTGCGAGCTCCCCGGCCGCGCCCCCGCAGGCGTTGTCGATGCCCTGCGTGTAGTTGGCTTCGTCGTGGCCGAAGTAGGAGCTGTTGCGGAGGTCGTCGCGAGCGGCGCTGACCTTCTCGCGCAGCTTCGTCGCGGCGGCGCGGAGTTCATCGGCAGGCGAAGTCACCGGCCCGCCCCCGTCCCGTCGAGGGCGGCGATCTCGCGGCACGGCCAGTCGGGCTTGTTCAGTCCGTGTGAGGCGCCCCAGCACACGGGCGGGTGCGGCTCGGTGCAGATCTTGTAGCCGCCACAGCAGCCGTACCTGGGGTTCTCGCGCTTCGGGTGAAGGTCGCGGACACGCTGCTCCATCGCGCGCAGCCGGTCCACCTCGTTCAGCAGGTCGGGGATGTCCTGGCGGGCGTGCGCGATGAACGCCGCCTCGTCCTCGGTGCGGTTGCCGAGGTAGCCGAGGCCGACCTCAAGCGTCCCGTCCTCGCTGTTGATCCAGCGCTCCAGCGTGCCGCTCTGGTCGTCGACCACGAACCACGGGCCGGGGATGGTGGCTTGCTCGCGCGCCCGGATCTCCGCGATCCGCTCGTCGCTCATCGGCTCAGCGGGAGTGGTCACGACGCCACCTCGCCGACACGGCTCAGCAGGATGTGCGTGTAGACCTGACCGTTCATCAGGCCCCACGTCGTCGACGAGAACTCCCGCCAATGCAGGTGGTTCGTCGCGCCGGTCGCCCTCGCGTACATCTCGCCGTCCGCGCGGGCGTCCTCGGCGGAGGCGAAGAACCCGAGGATCTGGATCATCCCGACGTTCCCGTTCGCATCCTGGGGCGTATGCGTCAGGTGCCACGGGCTAGGCTCAGTCATAGCTAGCCGACTTCCTTCCTTCTTCGATGTGCTGGTTGTCGGTTGGCGGAGAGTCCCGGTCGGCTGTGACCCGGCCGGGGCTCGTTGCGTTAGGCGGCGCGGTCCCGCGCGGTCGTGGGCTTCAACCAGCCGGCGACGAGGGGACGCAGGTCCATCCACACGTCGTCGCCTCGCTGGATCTCCGGGGCGGAGTCAGCGGCACGCTGAGCGGCTTCCCAGTCGGCGGCTTCGGCGTCCGTCATGCCGGGCTTCCACCAGGTGGGCTTGTCGCCGTTGGGGGTGCTCACGCCGCGACCCGGCGGAGCGGACGGTCCTCAACGATCACGAAGAGGCTGTCGAAGTCCTCATCCGGGAACGCGCGCTTCAGAGCGGCGATGAACCGGCCACTCGGATAGCCGTCGCACTCGACGATCCGGCTGATGGTCTGCTGCGACAGGCCGAGTGCTTCGGCCTGTTCCGGCTGGGTGTTCCAGCCCTTGGCGGTGACGAGTTCTCGGTAGCGGTCGCGGTTGAGGTCCACGGTCCACGGTTGGCCGCTGCCGTTCCGCTTCGTCGTGTATCCGTTCATGAGTGTGACTCTATCTACACTCGCGTGTGGGTACAAGAGGTTCAGCAACACCCGCACATGAATCTCGCCGTCGATCTTGCACGTCACGACCTGCAGCTCGAAACCGTGTTCGAGCAGCCCTCACGAATAGGACTCCGAGTCCACCCGGCGACCGCTTATATCCACGCGCGGATGCTAGAGTCCCTGCCATGAGCAGCGAGACCGCCATCTCGCGGTGGCTCCAGGACGAGATGCCGCGGCGCGGCTACCCCCTCGGCGGACGCCGGTCCGGGGGTATCTCCCGCCTCGCCGAAGACGCCGGCATCCCCCAAGCCTCCATGAGCCGCATCGTCAACGGCGGCGCCGAACCGAGCCTTGACGCCCTCCGGAAGATCGGGCGGGCACTCGGCGTGCCCCTGAACGAGATGCTCATCCACGCAGGCCAGGCCGAAGAGTCTGACTTCGCACTCCGCACCATCGTCGGCCCCGTCACGCCAGCGGTCGAAGCGGCCCAGCAGGTGCATGTCCCCCGCGACGTGGCCATCGAGGACCTGGAGCCCTACAAGCAGCACCTCTGGTACACGCCAGACCTGACCGTGGAGCAGCGCGCCACGTTGATCAGTCTCGCGCGGCTGCTGGTCCGCCCGGATATCCGGGGCGAGGCGGAGCGGCTCGATGCGGTCATGGATGTGCTGCGGGCGCTCATCGCCGCCCCGGCAGCGAACGGAACCAGCGGACTGTAACCGTCCGCCACCGAATCACTCGTTTCGGCAACCTTTTACCGCCACTTGTTATGTAACGAAGCCATAACACGCCCGAAGAAACGTCGCCAATCCGGCAACCCGCCGCGTCTCATAGACAAGGGGATGCTTGGCACGCTGAAACCGACGCAGCATCACGCTGCGACCACATAGGTAGAGGTGTGCCTTGTCGAACGGCGGCGGCAACGACTCCGGCCAGCACTACCCCCTCGGCGACGCCTACGCAGACGCCAGCACCCCAGACAAATTCACCGCCTGGATCCGCGACCGCACCACCGGCGCCCGCTGCGACCTCACCATCCACGGCGCACCCGCCACCATCACCTCCGCGTCCACCAACACCACCGCCATCGACGCGACCGGTGAACTCCGCTGCTGGAAACAGCTCCGCGCCGCCGTCCAAACCGCACTCAACGGCGACACCGAAACCGCCGCCGCGATGCTCCCCCCGGAGATCGCCGCCGCCGAATGGGTGCATCACGGCAAGCGGACCCGCATCCACCAGCCCGGCGCCGCCACCCGCGCGCTCCGCTGCGCCCGCCGCGGCCTCAAAGCCCTCACCCCGATCCCCGTCCTCGGCGCCCTGTCGCAGCCGCTCGCCGGCGGAGCCACCGCCGTCGGGATCCTCCTCGCCCCGATCCCGCTCCCGTCCCCGGACGAGCCGCCGCCGTTCTCCATGGCAGTCCCCGGCCGCACCCTCCACGGTGAGATCGACCGGCCCGCGCCCGGCAGCGTCGCCGACGCCCACCCCGCCACCACACCCGCAGTCGGGCCCGGTGCGCCCCTGTTCCCCGCGCTTCTCCCCCGCGCACCCCTGTTTCCTGCGGCTGGCGACTCCACCGAGAAGGACGTCGCGCCGACACCCGTGCCGGTCTACACGCCGCCGCCCGCCACCCTGCGGACCGCGCCCCCGCTGGCACCGACGCCGCCCAGCACACCGACGCTCACCCCGACACCGTCGGCCGCGCCGACCCCCACCACCACCGGGATCCTCGACGAGACCTCACCGTCCCCGACACCAACCGACACCGGCACACCGGAGCCGACCGTGTCGCCGTCACCAGTCGTCACGCAGAGCCTCAAGCACCTGCCCCACCGCAGGCACCACAAGCACCTGCTACGCCGCGGTCTCCGTCACTGGTGACGCGTCCCCGCCCTCATGGGCGGGCGCCTTGCCCTCAGCCGGGATCCCGAGGGCGCGCAGCAGCTCCGCGCGGGTGACCCGGTACTTCGCGCCGAGCCGCAGAACGTTGCACGGGAACTCCCCGGCGCGCGCGAGCTCGTGCGCCAGGGTGCGGCCGATGCCGAAGCAGCGGGCCGCTGTCACCAGGTCCACGCTCACTGGGAGCGCGAGTACCTCGTCGATCGTCAGGGGCTGAGCGGTTTCCTTCGCCATGGGGTCCCTCGCAGGTGATGCCGGAACGTGCCGGGGATGTGCCCATCCGAACGGAATGGGCCTCTATCTCATAGAGGATGACACGAGAGGGTGGCGCAGGCAATCAGAGTACGAGTAGAGTCCATTCATATCGGATGGAGGTGACTCGTGACGGACGATGCCGACCGCGACCGGCCCGGACTGGGGCTGATGAGCGAGGACAACCTTGCCCGCCGCATCTCCTGGGAGATGAACCAGCGAGGCTGGTCCCAGGAACGCATGGCCAAGGAGATGACCGACGCCGGGTTCCCCCTGCACCAGTCGTCCGTCTCGAAGATCGTCAACCCGAAGGACGGGAAACGCCGCGCGATCAGCGTCGACGACGCCATCGGGTTCGCGCGTGTGTTCGGAGTCACCGTCGAGAACCTCCTCATCCCCTTCGAAGCCGTCCTCGACAGCGGGATCCGCGACACCCTGATCCGGCTGGAGAAGATCCACCAGCAGCGCGAAGACCTCGACCGTGAAGCCGCCGCCCTCGCCACCGGCCTCGTGCAGTACGCCCGGGAAGCCGGCCCCGACGCTGTCGACAGGAACCTCGCCAGCGCCGACCACCACCGTGTCCTGGACGAACTCCACCGGTGGGGGCAGCGGCTGATGGAGCAGGTCAACGCTGGCGCGTTGAACGGGCTGTCCGAAGAGGAGGCACGCGACCGTCTCCGTCGCATCACCCTCGGCGAGCAGTACACGACCGGGGACCGGCAGTGAAAGGCTCGACCTACAAGCGCTGCAAATGCCGCGGCGACGACGGCAAAGAGCTCGGCGCGCAATGCCCGAAGCTGCGCCGCAAAGACGGGTCATGGAACCCCAGGCACGGCGCCTGGTACTACCGCCTCGAACTCGAGGCCGGCCCCGGCGGGCAACGCCGGACGCTACGCCGCGGCGGGTTCGACAGCGAAGCCGACGCGATCACCGGGATGGACGACGCCAAAGCCAAAGAGGCCCGCGGCGGCGACGCCCAGACCCGCATCCTCGTCGGCGCCTACCTCGACGACTGGCTCAACAGCCGCCGAGAGATCAGTCGGTCCACGCGCCGCCGATACAGCACCCACATCCGCAAGTACCTGAAACCGCACCTGGGGCACATCGAACTCGACCGGCTGCGGGTACGGCACCTCACCGAGATGTTCGACGCGATCGAAGCCGAGAACGCGCAGATCGTCGCCGAGCAGGAACAGCGCCGTGCCCTGTGGCAGACGGTCCGGGCCGCACGGCGGGCCAGCGACCACGCCGCACGCGACCAGGCCCTTGCGCAGATCCGGGAACTCCCGCCGGTGCGGCGGACCGTCGGCGCGTCGACCCGCCAGCAGATCCGCGCCACGCTGCGGGCCGCGCTCTCGGACGCGGCCCGGCAGGAACTCATCTCCGTGAACGTCGCGAAGCTCGTGAAGATCGCTGCTGGGAAGCGCCCGAAGCCGCTGGTCTGGACGCCCGAACGCGTCAGCGAGTGGCGCGACCGCTACGACGAAGCACTCATCGCCGCCGGCGAAGCGCCCGGCAGTAGCTCATATCAGGCGTTCCGGATCTGGAGGACACTGCCGCGGCCGTCAAAGGTAATGGTGTGGACGCCCGAGCAGACCGGCCGGTTCCTCGATCAGGCAACCAGCCACCGGCTGTACGCGCTGTGGCATCTGATGGCGTTCACTGGAATCCGCCGCGGCGAAGCATGCGGCGTCGCGTGGACCGACGTGGACCTCACCGCCGGCGAACTCACCCTCCAGATGCAGCTGGTCATGGCGTCCTACAACGACGTCGAAGACGCCGATCTGAAGACCGAGAGCAGCAAGGACACGATCCCGCTGGACGCCGCCACGGTTCGGGTGCTGCATGTGCATCGCGCGCAGCAGAAGCAGGACCAGATGGCGTGGGGTCGGGAGGCGTGGGTGCGGTCGGGGAAGGTCTTCACCCGTGAGAACGGTGAGGCGCTGCACCCCGACCACCTGGCGCACTGGTTCCAGTCGATCGCGTTCAAGGCGGGGCTTCCGCCGGTTCGTCTCCACGATCTCCGGCACGGTGCAGCGACGCTGATGCTCGCGGCCGGCGCGGAGATGAAGCTCGTGCAGGCGATGCTGCGGCATGCGTCGATGACGCTGACGTCCGACACCTACACCAGCGTCCTGCCGGAGGTGTTCCGGGAGGCGACCGAAGCAGCTGCGGCGCTGGTCCCACGCGCCGTCGCCTACGGCGGCCCGAGCACTGCCGGGCTCCCAACGGGCTCCCAGTCACGGGAGCCCGCCGCCGCGAAGTCGACCAGCAACAGTAAGCATGCAGGTCAGAGCCGTACTACGGAGAGCTGATGACCGACCGGAGATCCGTCACCCAGATTATTAGTAGTACCGCAGAGAACGTATCGGATGGTCCCGGATCATGACGCACCGGTTCGTTCCTGCCGCTCACGCCCAGGTTCTCATGCCGAACCGTGCCGCGTGTTCCGCACCTGACCGGACGCGTCCCGTCCTGTCGGGCTCCCCAGGGGCTCCCCTACGGCCTTCGTTCGCCTCCTCTTCCATGCCAATCACCGACCGGGGCCGAATTGCCCTGGAGACAGGGAGACTCCCCCGATGAACACCGAGCACGCAGAGCCGAGACACCGGCAAACCCACCGCGCCTACTGGGGTAGCGCCTGCAGTTGTGTGTACGGCGTCCGAGGCCCCGATCCGCGCAACACCGTCGTGAGCGCGGGCAGCCGCGCCGCCGCGGCGGAGATGGCCTTGCCCGGCGACGTCATCGTCATCTCGGCCGACGGTGGGCGCACGTGGATCCCGGAGGCCGACACCGAAGTGGAGGCGGCTCGTGGCCACTGACACGATCAACAGCAAGCTTCCCGAGGGCTGCTTCCTCGCGTACGTCGTCAGTCACGAAGCCTGGTACTCCAGCGTCATCGACGGCCGCCGCGTCTCCATCTGCGCCGAGTCCCGTGGTGGCGGTGTCGCCTGGGAGTTCCTCGCCGTCGAGAAGAACGTGGGCGGTGAGCCCACTGTCCGCCTGGAGTTCTTCTCCGACGCGTTCGACGCTTTCTTTCAGGTTCCGGAGCTGTTCAACGCGATTGGTGAGCACGGCCCGATCGGGCGCTTGGAGGACCTTGTCGGCGTGCTTGACCAGGTCGGCGCGAAGGACATCACGGAGCGCACGAGGCCGGTAGGGCGGTGACCGCGCGTGCTGGTCTTCAGGGGCTGGCGATAGCCGCCGGCGCCTGGTCCCTGCTCCTCCCCCTCGCCGCCTGGAAGGGGCTGCTGTGACCCCCGAGCCAACCCTCTGCTTCGTGGACTGCGAGTCCACCGGTTTGAGCCCGCACCGCGGCCACACCCCGTGGGAGCTGGCGGTCATCGTCCGCCGGCCCGGCGTCGGCGAGGACGACGAGTACCTCTGGCAGATCCGCCCGGACCTTGCAGCCGCAGACCCGGAAGCGCTGGAGATGAACGGGTTCCAGTCCCGCTTCTGTGTCCCCGACGGATGCGATGCGGTGCGGGTCATGGACGACGGTGGGCTGTGGAAGCTGCCGCTTCATGAGGCGCTGTTCGACATCCAGGTTGTCCTGCATGACGCGTACCTGGTGGGCGCGGTGCCGTCGTTCGACGCGGCGATGCTGTCGTCGCTGCTGGTCGCTCACGACCGGCGGATCCCGTGGCGGCATCGGCTGGTGTGCGTGGAGACCCTCGCCGCCGCCGTGCTCGGTGAGCCGGTCCCGCAGGGGCTGCGGCACGCCGCAACCGCCCTCGACGTGGACGTCGATGAGGCTGGGCGGCACACCGCGATGGGTGACGCGAGAGCAGCCCGCGACGTGTACGACGCGGTGATGGCTCGAGCAGCTACGCCCGCGTCTTCGGGAGTGAACGATGGCTGACCAGGCCACAGCGTGGCGGATGCATGCCCACGACGACAACGGCACCTTGTTTCACATCGGGGATCGCCGGTACGTCGAGCTCCACTACCTTGACCTGCCGATTGTGGCGGTCGCCGTCACCGAGGTCGCCCACGACGACCCGGCCGGCACCCACTGGGGATGGCTGGATGCGAGCGACCCCACGCCGAGCATGATCTGGCCTTCCCGGATCCAGTACGACATGTGCTTCCCGTACGGCCCGCGTGCCGAGGAGGACGCTGGCAGGGGCCGGACCGTACGTCTCGCCGTCACCGTCACGGACGACGCGGGCTGATCGCGGTGGCGTCGCTGGTGGTGGTGCGTCGAGGCGGTGACGTGGTCGCCGTCTGTGACGCCCTCTGCTATGACGCCCGGCACTCAACCTGCGTCTGCTCGGCGTGCGGCGGGGTCAACCATGGACGCGGCTACGACCAGGCCGTCGCCAACACCCGCCAGCTCCACACCGAGTGGCTCGAGCGGGCACTCACCGAACACCCCGACGTGGCCTTCGAGATCGGAGCCGACGTCACCCAGCTTCCCCTCTTCCCTCTGGAGTCGTGATGTCCAGCCTTCTTGGTCCGGTGACGGATGCGGACCAGCGGCGGTCGCAGCGCCGACGCCACGTCCTGCTCGGCGAGTTCCTCGACCTGATGGATGAGCGGGAACTGCCGCTGCTGTCGTGGAAGGTCGGTGACCACGCCCTCGTCGGCGAAGCCCACCAGTTCAGTAGCGCTGACAGGCGGCGCGCCTACCGGGAGTGGGTGACGGCGCTCGGGTTGGAGGAGTGGGCGCCGTCCACGTCAGACACGGGGCGGACGCACCTGCACGCCGTCGCCGAGAACTGGCGGGGCCGCAGTGTACCTGTGGTGGTCGTCGCGGACGTGTGGGACAACGACGAGGACGGCGAGTCGTGACCGCGCCGGCGCGGCGTCCACGGCGTCCTGAGCCGCCTCCCGCACCAGGGACGGTGGAGGTGCGTGTGCACGGCTCCCCGGTGGATGTGGAGGCGTTCCTCGGCCTGCTGGGGCGGGTGCTGCCGCTCGGTGAGAGCACGTGGCGGGTCCGCTCATACGACGCCGACACGGGCCGGTTCCAGTACCTGAAGGTCCAACTCCCCGCCGATCCCCCGCCGCCATGAGCTTGCTGCTGGGCCGTCAACGTCACCACCTGACCTGCGGGCGACCGCCCGTGCCTTCGGCCAGGTGGAGCGAAGGGCGTGAGGCTGGGCCATCTTGCGGCCCCGGTTCCTCTACCTCGCGCACCTGCGGCCCGGCGGCATCTACTCCCCCGCCTGCTTGGGCGGCCGACCAGCGTGCTTGCGGGCGAGACGCTCGGCGATCTCGGCGTCAGCTTCGGCGAGGAGTTGCTTCTCCTCTTCGGTGCCGTGCCGTTGGATCGTGCGTCGGATGTGCGCGATGAGGTCTTCGCTGCGGCTGCGTCCGTACACCCGTTTGACGACGGTCTCGTATGCCTCCCACAGCGGCATGGGGGCGCGAAAGCGCTGAATGGGGGTGGGTTCCGCCACGATGCACCTCCTTGCTATGTGGCTACAAAGAATCTTCGCAGACGCCTTGCCTTGACACAAGTGACGTGCTTACTGTGTAGCCACAAAGCTAAGGGCAAAGAGCCCACCCACGAGGGGATACACGAGATGCCGCGCACCATCGAGCACATCGTGGACATGCACCGCATCGCCCAGGACCGCAAGGCCAAGGGCCAGCCCGTCTGGGACCGCAAGGTCAACCTGGCGGGCATCTTCCACAACGACACCATGACCTTCACCGAGCGCCGCGACGCGATCGTCCGGGTCCTCCGCGCGTCGGCGTGGCTGAAGGAGCGCGCTGACCGGGACGCCTGCGGCGGCCTCGGCGAGATCGTCGACAACCTCGCCGACGCCGAGGACGCGGAGGAGTTCGACGGCTGGTGGGACGAGCTGTACGACGAAGCCGACTACGACCGCGTGTGGATCGCCACCAGCTGACGCCCCGCCCGCCCGCTTCCCTCCAATCCAGGAGACGAGAGGAACCCAGAATGATCACGCTGCCGGACCCTCTCGACATCCAGGTCGCCACCGGCTGGCCAGCGGTCGCCGTGTACCGGGCCGCGCTGTCCGAGGTGCGCGCGCAGCGCATCGCCGTCGCTAGCGCCGCCGGGCACCGGGAATGGGCACTGGAGAACTACATCACCACGACCGAAGCGGGCCGCGACGGACGCGCCCGCGCCGTCGAGCGGCACGAGCAGGCGAAGCGGGACCTCGCCGAGATGGAAGCCGCGTTGCCTGCGCTCCATGAGGCTGCGGAGCGGGAGAACCCTGGAGCGGCAGCGCGGGTGCTGTTGTCGATCCGCGCCTACTCCACTCGCCTTCGGAACGAGCACACCCGACGCGCCGAGGGCTGACGCTGCGTCCGAAGGACCCCCATGGACACCGCCATCAAGACCCGCTGCGAGGTCGTCGACCAGATCATCCCCTGGACCGACTCCACCGGCCGCCTCAACATCGAGCCCGGGGACATGATCCTGCACGTCCGCCAGTTCGAGGTGATCGCCACCGTCAACCGGACTCCCGACCCCCGGCACGTGCGGTACACGCTGGAGAGCAGCCGAGGCCAGGGCCGGTACGCCCGCTCGGATGAGCTGGTCGGAGTCCGCCGCTACGTCGAGACCACTGAGGAGTGAACCGATGACTTTCAAGATGACCCCTGAGCAGATCCAGCAGGACCGGATCGTGTCCTCGTACCTGCGAGCCCAAGCCGCCCTCAGGGACGCTGCCAGCGCCATCCAGGCGCGGCTTCCCCACGGTGCCGCCACGATCGCCACGCTGAAGAAGGCGCAGTCCGAGCTGGACTGGTACCTGAGCGAAGTGGAGAAGGCCGATGGCCGGCGCTGACAACGACTGGCCCAGCGCCTACGGGGCCGCGTGGGGCGCCGCCACCGACGCAGCGCAGCGCCTCGCCCGCAGCGCCTCCGACATCGTGGCCAGCCTCCACCAGACCCGCATCCCCGACGACACGCAGACCCACCGCGTCAAGGTCACGATGGCGGAGATGATGAACGCCCTGGCTGCCCTTAACAGGCTTGAGGAGACCGAGGAGAGCAGCCATGGCGAAGCCTGACCCGCTTGATGTCCGTGCCTACCAGGTCGCGCTCAAACGGCATCACGACGCAGCGACCCGCGAGGCTGCCGACCTGGAACGGATCGTTCACGCGCTACTCGCCGACCTCCGCCGTAACGGCCGTGCCTCCGTGAGCGAGGGGCGGAGAGCCCTCAATACCGCCGTCGACCTTCTTGAGCGGCTGGTCGCATTGCAGACACTCCAGCAGGACGCCGAACACCTCACCCTGGAGACGTGACATGACACCAAAGGTCGGTGATCCGGTGGTCGTCGTCGAGCACGACGAAGCCACCCGCACGCCCCGCGAAGGAGGCCGACGCCTCCCCGCCCGCGTCGTCAACGTCGAGGGCATCTACGTCCAGGTCGGCTACGAGGACCGTGCCGTCAACCAGGGCCGCCCCGACGTGTTCTACCGGGACTCGGGGTGGAGGGCATGGGACGGCGTCATGCGCTGGAGACTCGAGGAGAAGCCGTGACCCTGTACCGCGTGACCGACTCCCGCTCCATGCCCGTCGGGGTATTCGACACCCTCGACGATGCGAAGGCGATCGTCCCCGAGGTGACCCGCTGGGAGCAGACCACCGATGACCGGTGGGACGGGTGGCGCCCCGATGGACCGTACGGAGGACGTCCGGACTTCACGATCCAGGCGGCCCGGACGGAGCCAGCGTGACGTCCCCGTTCCCGGACTGTACGTGCGGCGCACCAGACGACGCCGAACCCGAAGACCACGACACCGACTGCCCAGAGAACCCCGGCACCAAAGAGGACGACTGAACCATGAGCGTCAACTACTACCTGGACAGCCCCGACAACGAGGCCGGCCACATCGGCAAGTGGGCCACTGGATCCTTCACGGCGAAGGCACCCGAGGGGGTCGACACCTTCGCCGCCTGGAAGGCGATGCTGGAGGGCCACCGGATCTTCGCCGAGCACGGCATCGAGTACACGCCCGCCGAGCTGCTGGATCGCATCCGTCCGGAGCGACCGGCAACGCGCCGCCCTCGCGCCGAGCGCGGCGAGTGGACAGAGGCCGGGATCCTGTTCGTCCGTCACGACTTCTGCTGAGGAGGAGCCGTGAGCATCGATGAGGCCCGCTGCTTCCACTGCGGTCGCATGTTCGAGCCGTGGACCAACGAGTACTACTGCTCCGACGAATGCCATGACGTCGCCCAGCGCACAGCCCGGAGGATGGCCGACCTGATCGGCCTGTTCGAGCTCGCTGCCACTGCGGGCGACGACCTGACCGAGGACCAGGCCCGGCTCCTCATGGACGCTGAGCGGACCGCACACGGGCGGACGGAGGAGAACCCGTGAACATCAAGGAGGCCCGTGAGGGCGCCGCGTTCCAGGTGCAGTCGTCCTACGACGGCAAACGCTGGGTCCCGCGCTGGCCCTCACCCGACGGACTGGCCGGCGCCGTCCCAGGCGGCGTCATGGAGGTGGGGGCGTGAGGTTCAAGGTGCTTCTAGTTCACCTGTCTGCGACTGCCGCCGAGTACGGACGCCCTCCGACCATGTGGCGGGTAGTCGATACGAAATACGACTTCCCGGTTGAGGCCAGCCTGTACGAGCGTCGTGAAGATGCGGAGGCACGGGCGGAACGCGAGAACCGGGAGGCGGATGCGGGTGAGTAGCGACGAGCTCACCTGGTCCGAGATCCGGATCGTCGTCCGGGACCGGCGAGGGAACATCGCCGGTACCGTGCCCGTGGTGTAGGTAAAGCGCAACGGTCTAACCCGAAAGCGTTGCGCTTTACCTGAACCTGCCACCTAGACTGACCCTTGTGAGTGCGCAGCCGATCCACCACGAGGACCCGCGGGACCCGCAGGTCATCCACGACCGGCTGCCCGAACCCGCCCGCGGCAAGTTCCTCGCCGAGTACCACGCCGCCGTCGACGCGTCCCACGACCTCGCCGGCTACCGGAACCTCCGCGACCTGCTGAAAACGTGGTCGGTTCTCGCCGCCGCGTACAGCAAGCCCGACTTTCAGCAGCGTTACCAGGACATCGCCGCGGGTGTCGGACAGACTGTCGGCATGGATGAGGTTCTCCCCCACTCCGGCGCGTGAGCGCCTACGAGGTCGTCTTCCACGCGAAGGCCGCCGTCGAGGTGCGGGGACTCCCTGAACGTCCCGGGAAGGCGCTGTGGGACACGCTCACCGCGGTCCGGCGGGACCCGTGGGCGGCGACGCTCCCAGACCTGCTTGTTGAGGATGAGGCGTTCCGGTTCGTGCTGTTCGACGATGGCGACGGCGTCGCCCACCTACTGATCAACGACACGACCCGCACTGTCACGGTTCACGGGATCACCTGGATCGGCTAGCCCTACGATGCGGCGTCATGGACACCGGCGATGTCATCACCCTGGTCTCTCTTGCGATCACGACCATCGTTGCAGTCGTGATTCCCTACCTGGCGTTCAGGTTCGCGGTTCAGCAGGAGAAGACCCGGTGGCTGCGGGAACAGCGCGCCCAGTTCTACATCGATCTCATGACTGAGGCCTACGCCGAGAAGGAGCACCTGGAGTACGAGCTCGCTGACGAGGAGACACGTGAGCGGATGCGCTCCTACTACGTCGACCTTCGGTTGCCGCCAGCGGAGCGAGCTAAGCTCGGCGCCCGCGGCAACGTCCTTGGGGCTCGTGAGGTGAACAAGGCGTTCAACCAGATCCAGGCCATCGCGTTCCAGTCGCTCCTGCCGCCGTCTGAGCCAGGTGATGCAACGATCACCAGGCGGATGAGGATCGATGGCGCCATCGAGGCGTTGCAGGCGGCGATCCAAAGGGACCTCGGGACCGACAACGCGGTGCTGTCGGCCAAGCCGCGTCAGTCGTAGACCTTGAAGTACCGCTTCCGGTTCCTGTGGTTCCGGATCATCTGGACGCACCGCACCGTGGCCCACCAGCCCCAATAGCAGGGCAGCCACATCCCACCCGTCAGCAGGATGAGCGTCCAGTTGAAGCCATGCCCGGAGCGGGTCATGCCCTTCTTCGCCGGCACAGGCATCGGGCCGGTCTGTACGTACACCACCTGCTGCGGTTGCGGCGGCGGCGGCATTGGCCCCGTGTAGCCCTGGACCGGCGGTTGGTAGGCGTAGGGCTGGTTCGGGTCGTGCGGTAGCGGCGGAACGCCCATGTGCGCGGCGCCCTTTCTACGAGGGGAAGACCGCCAGTCTGAGGGCCCACCCGCTCGAGCGGTTCCCTGACACAGGGAACCGGCCGCACCCGGACGCGAAGGCAACCGGTCTGACCTGCAGTGCGTCGGCCCCGTAAAACCACGGCCACGAAAGTCCAACCCTGTCCAGCAGTGTCCAGAACTGTCCGACCCGCACGAGAAGATCAAACCCTCGACGAGCCACCGACCTGCGGGAGTAACCCCTCATGGCGAACAGTCACGCCGACATCCCCGGCCGCGGACCAGACCCCGCCTACCACGGCAGAATCCGCGCCTGGTGGACCGAGCTCGGCCACGAACTGTTCCCCGGGCAAGCCCCGCCGGCAGTCGAGGAGCAGTACCTCGCCGAGCACCCAGACGAGAGCAGCGACCAGGAGAAGAAGTGAGGGCCGGTCACCGCGCCCAGAGGACGACCTCGGCCACCACGCAGCCAGCCGCGACCCAGTAGCCGAGGTTCACCTTCACCGACTGGAAGGCCCGCTCGTTCCACCGCCAGTAGCCAGCCGCCGCCTTCACCATGCGCTCGCTCATGCCGTCATCCTGCGCTCGGAGGGCTGCTCTGTCATGGTCGCGCCTCCAGCAGAGGACCCCACTTCGCTGCGCGCCGGCGGTCGTAGTCCTCGTCGCCGAGCTGCCAGTGGACTTCCGCCTCGTTCAACTCGTCGCCCTCGATGACTCGACCGTCGGGCCCGGTGATTCGCTCCACGGAGTGCGACCAGTGTTCAACGCCGCTGACCGCGAACGCGACGGCTCCCGCGAGGGTGTCGAACTCCGCTTCGTGTTGCGCGCCGTACACCGCATAGGCGGCTGTCCAGGCAGCGCCGCTCATGCTGTCATCCTGCCCGTCACCGTTCCACCTCCATGGCTCAGCAGGGCTTGTCCGCCTCGCGGTGAGCGCGCTCGTAGTCGTCCAAGCCGAGATGCCAGAGCGGGCAGCCCTTCCCGTCGTCGCGGAACCGGATGCCCTCGCCACGCTCGAACGTGAAGCTGTAGTTGCTCATCGCGCGCGGCGCTCCTGCATAGTCGATACGGTCCGCGATCCGCCGTAGCAGCCCGGCGAACCCCGACAAGTAGCGCGGCTTGGGCTGGCTCATATCGGAATCCTGCCCGTCACCGGTCCCCGCCGCGGACGATCGCCTCAGACGGCGGGAGATAGCCACCGCAATCCATGCAGTCCTTCCACGGATGCGGCGGCCAGCAGTACCGCATCCCGCGGGCCTGCTGAGCGACACGCACGAACCGGCGGCGCCGCCGCGCCTCCCTGCCTCAGGGAAGCACCCCGAACACGCTCACGCGATCTCCAAAGACACCTGAGCCAGCCGCCGAGCCGCAGCCTCCGCGTAACGCTCATCCACCTCAACACCGATCGCCCGCCGGCCAACATTCCGCGCCGCAACCAGAGTCGAACCAGACCCAGCGAACGGATCCGCGATAACGCCAGGTGGGCACGCGGCGATGAGCGTCTCCATGACGTCCACTGGCTTGGCGTGCGGGTGGCCGTAGCGTGCAGATGTGCCCGAGGGATTGCCTTGGTTATGCGCCGCAGTGACGATGACGCTGCTCCATGCTGCGGGGCGCTTCGGCCACGGACCGGTGAGGAACACCGGCTCGACGTCGCGGCGGTAGCCGGTGGTGCTGCCGACCACGCCGGAGTCGGGCGGCTTGCGGTAGATGAGGATCTGTCGGACGTCGGCGGGCTGCGGGGCGTAGAACGATCCGAAGACGAGGGCGGGCCGGTCGCCCCACAGGGCCAGGGCTGCGTCGCGGGTCGTGGTGTCGGCGTCGCCCTGGATCTCGGCATGTGCGGCGCTCGCACGCGCCGGGTTGGCGCCGCGCTTCCACCCGATGCCGTACGGCGGGTCGGTGACGAGGACGTCGGCGGTCAGCCACGCGTCGATCTCGCGGCAGTCCCCGAGATAGAGCTCAACGAGATCATCACGGTAATACGGGGAAGGCATAAACACCCCCACGGCACCTAGCATCTACACGCATATTCTCCCATGTCAGACACCGCTTCGCAGGTTGATCAAGGCGCGTCAACTAGCCGCCAACGCAGATCCGGGTAGCTTGCCGCAACCGGCCGACACCATGGAACCGATCAAGACATGCAGGCACTCTTCCAATGTCGCAACGCTCACGTTCGGAGGCACGAGTGTCCATCGAGCTGGCCCAGAAGTACGGCAAGCAAGCCATCGCGCTATTGAACGAGCATTCCGACCAGATGACCCCTGCCGAACGGGCCGCGATCCTCGCTTCGGTGGGGCAGATCGAGGCCACCCTCACGCTCGCTGACCACGTCATCAGCACACTGCCATCGACGACCGCGAACCTGATGGACGTCGCCGGGGTCTTCAGCTCGATGCTCCCTCAGTTCGAGCGTGTCGTGAACAATCTGGCGAACACTCTCGACCGCTGACCGACGTCGCTACCCCGCCAGCGTCGCGTCTTCGAACGGCTCTTCGACCTTTCCTGCTAGAATGACTAGCAGTGAGCACCCGAAGTCCCTCCAGACGGAGGGCGGCCTCCTCCGGGAGGTGACAGCGGTAATCCATTGACGCTGCGGCGCGGCCCCCTTGGGGAAGGGAAGCCGAGCCGCAGACCGGACCCCTCCGCCGCTGTGGTGTCAGGCTGAGGGATCAGCAGCCTGAAGGCTCGAAGGGCTCACCCCGGTGCCCGAGGACGACTGGCGCAGCACCCGCGCCCGACTCGCCGCCCTACGGCGACATCACCCTGACCGGCCCGACCTCGTGGCGGACCTCCGCTACGAGTTGAAGGTCAAGCACGCTCGCGACTACATCACCAAGCTGCGTGCCGACGCCCCTGCCCTCGAGCAGGACGACCTCAAGCGGCTGGCGACGCTGCTCCTCTCCCCACAGGAGGGAGGTGAACATGCCGCCGCCGGATAAAAGCAGCGGCCCCCAGGACGAGCCTGAGAGCCGCGTACGCTTCGGTCGCCACCACAGCAACCAGCAAGGCCAGAATAACCCACGGCGCGTCTGCGCCCTGTCTTCGACGCTCAGTTCTGGCGGTGTTCGTGCGCCGCTGTGAACTCGATGACACCGCAGAGTGCCTAATCGCCCACGTCTGCCCGCGGTTGGATGGTGCTCGCAGGAGTGCCACCGACGCGAAGCAGTGGTACGCCCACTGTCCCGCTCACGACGACAGCCGCCGATCGCTGAGCTTGCGGATCGGCGATCGGCGGCGCGTTGTATGGAAGTGCCATGCCGGATGCACACCCACCGACGTGAAGCACGCGATGCTTCGGCGTGGCATCCCGGCCAGCTGCATCGCGTGGAACCCGGAGGGCTTCCATGTTGACCAGGCCACCGCCGATCGGCAGCGACTGGACGAACTCGAGACGAAGCTCGCCGAGATCAAGAAGCTGGTCGGTGAGCAACTCCACCCGGTTGAGCTTGCTATCGCCGTCGCCCAGTTGACCCATGACGAGGAAGATCCACGCATCGCTGCGGAGATAGCAGGGATCAGTCAACGCACCTACTACCGACACCGCGACCGGTTTCTAACCTGATGTCCGATGCTGCCAATATGGCAAACGATCTTCTGACAATATGGCAATCGCCATCAAGATCGATTGCCATATTGTCAATCGCGACATGCGGGCTGACCTGCACGACTTGACACGCGATCAAGCAGCGGAGTACACCACATGTCGTCAGACCACCCCATAGGCTGGCCCCTGTGCGCGACCTAGCTACAGACCCCTCGTTCGAGACGACCGCTGACGGATTCAGCCTCGCGGCGGGCTCCAAGAGGGTCACGCCAGCCGAGTTCCCCGATCCGTCGCCGCTCGAGCTGGTGATGCCGGTGGTCGCGGAGGCGCTTCGCCTCGCGGCGGCCGACGACGGTTCGCTTCTCGACTTCGACGTCCGCGCGTTCTACGACGTGCACGTCACTCGGGCGATGGAACGCGAGCCTGATGACCCGCCGCTGCGGTATGACGCGTTCGCGTCGATGACGCTGATGGACGCGTTCCAGTGGCTGGAGGCGAAGGGGTACCTCGCGCACCGCGGCAACGGCGACAACTACGACTACTGGCTCGCCCGGCCGGCTTCGCGGTAGCGGTCAGGCGAGCTGCGCCTCGAGGTGTAGTTGAACCGGCTCGTAGAACCCGTAGGGAACGAAGTCGCCGATCTCGTCGAGGTGGCACCAGTGCACGGCCGCGATCTCGTCGGCGTCGACCGCGTGCGCCTCACCATCCACGATCTCGCAGTCAACGTAGATCATCGTCCGGCCGGTCGCGGGATGGACCCGCTCCCCCAGACGTGACTTCGCGACCACGGTGACGCCGGCCTCTTCGGCGGTCTCCCGTACCGCCGCGTCCTCCGGGGTCTCACCGATCTCGACCTCACCCGCGGGGAACTGCCACGAGAGCGAACCCTCGGACACGGCCCTCTGCACCAGCAGGAACCGTCCGCCTTGAACGATGACGGCCGCCGCGATCGCCGGGCGAGTGTCGATCTCAGGCTGCATGGGTGTCCTCCAGCATCCGCAGTACCGGCGGGTAGACGGTCTCTCGCGAAACGAACTTGGTCAACTGCGTTTGTGGTGCCCACGTCACGCCGGCGTTCTCGACGGAGTCCCGATTGTGGGCGTCTCCTGCGAGGTATTCGCACCGGTAGTAGTCGCATTGGACGCCGGTCACCGGGTGACGGCGGCTACCAAGGTGTTCCTTCACCGAGCAGTGCACACCAGTCTCCGCCAGCGTCTCGCGGACAGCGACGTCCTCGCCGCGCTCGCCGGGCTTAATGATCCCGGCGGGAAACTGCCACGAGATCCCGGCGCCGTCGTCGCGCCGACGGACCAGTAGCACCTGGCCGTCATGAGCGAGGATCGCGATCGCGACGCGCAGCACCTGTGCTGCCTCTCCGCCGGTCGCAAAAGCCGCACCGTCCAGGTGGGCCTGCACCTCAGCGGGAGCGGCAGCGAGCAGACGGTCGAGTTCGTCCTGCGCGCCGAGCCGCGGCACCATCTCCGGGTTCGCCGCCCAGTTCGCAACGGTTCGCGGCGCGACCTGCAGCCGTGCGGCGAAGCCGTCGGTGGTCATGCGCAGCGCCTTCCGCAGGGTGGTCGCGTCTCGTCCCGTCCACGATCGTGTCGGGCCCATCCTCACCCCTCCTGCGCTAGCCGGTGGCTCTACTTGCCGATGATGCACTGGAGTTGCAGGGTTCGTACATGGCATGACACAACCCGACAGGCGATCGTTGGGGCATGGATCGCCGGGATCTCGCTTCGGACACCTGGAGCATCACGAGCACCGCAACCGCAGGACCTCTGCGATGGGGTCGGCGAGGAAGCAGCTCATCGGTGGCCGACGTCCTCGCGCTCTACGGACCGGTAGGGCTGGCGGACGGTCCGTCGGGACAGTTCACTCAGAGCCCTGCTGCTCAGATGGCGGAGGCAGAGGGACCCGATACTTGAGCTTGTAGCGGTCCGCGGACACGACGATGTCGGCGGTCTCCACAGCCTCATCACCAGCGAAGTACGTCCGGGCGATCGCGAACACCGGCGTGCCATCGGCGACGTCCAGTGACTCTCGCTCCATGTTCCGGGCCGCTCGAGCGACGGTCTCTTCGGTGACGTGCGTTATGACCTTCCCGATGCTGTCCATACGCGCGACGACACCGGTCACGGGTCCGGCCTCAGGATGTTCCACCGGAGTCCCGCGCGTGATCGCCAGCGGCTCGTACGACGTGGACAGCATGACGGGCTGGTCGTCGCTGAAGAACGTGTATGTCGTGCGCATGACCGGGTCGCCGGCTTGGATGCCGAGCCGCTCAGCGACCGCGGGTGAAGCGGTCGTCTCCCTGGTCTGGTAGTCCCACTCGGGTCGGTGCCCTGCGGCTTTCACGGCCGCCGCGAACGGTGAGCCGGTGTGGCGTTTGCCGTAGAAATCGCCGACGATGCGGGTTTCTTTCGGGCCGCGGGGCCGGACGAAGGAGCCTCGCCCGCGTTCCTTGCTGATCAGACCTTGGCTGGCGAGGAGCTCCATGGCCTGCCGGACGACGATCCTTGAGACCCCGTAGTCCTCTCGAAGTTCGGCTTCGGACGGGATGCGGGCGCCTTCCGGCAGGGAGCCGTCCTCGATCTGCGCACTGAGATCCTCCGCAATCTGCCTGTACGCAGGACGTCCCTGCTTTCCCTGCATCCGACCCCCACCTCCTTGCTTGTCCGAAACCTTATAGCAACTCCTACAAGGAGCTTCGCAGGTAGAGGACCACCCCGAAAGAGGAACAGAGCGGAGCCCCTTGCGATCTTTGGCTATACGTCATAACGTTTAGAACATGCAGAGCACCGAGCGTCTCCAGGGCGCGAAGGACATCGAGCGCACGCCGTGCGCGTGCAGCACGGGCCCCTTCCTGCTCGTCTCGGAGGCGGCGACGGTCCTCAAGGTCAGCAAGTCCTACCTCTACGGCGGGCTCCGCGAAGGACGCTTCCCCGGCGTCCAGTTCGGCGACAGCTACCGGATGCGAAGCGACTTCGTGTTCGGGTTCGTCAACGCGCCGTCCGGCACTCGCTTTGAGGACTACGCCGCCCACTGGATCGCCCAGGCCCAAGAGGGCGTGGCCCAGGCGACCAAGGACGCGGCATGAGCACCGAGTACTCGACCTCGAAGGGAACCCGAATGCTCGGACGTAAACGCTCCGCCATCGGCTATGACCCCGCCAGCCACGACGTCTTCCACGGCCCGGTCGGGTCCGGGAAGACCGGTCTGGCCCGCACCTACATGGAAGAGGGCGACGTCCACGTCGACGGCATTGCCACGTGGGTGATCGACCCGTTCCTGGCGCTCGCCGAGTGCAAGGACGACGTCGACCGGTACGTCCGTACCCCCGACGACATCGATGAGCTGCTGGCGTCTCTGCTGGCGGAGACGTTCTCCCGCGCGGAGAGTCTGGCTGGCCTCGGCGTCCTGAAGTTCAGGATCGGCGACAAGCAGCACAACCTGCCTCTGATCTCCGTGACCATCGCGGACACCGACCACGTCCTCCGGGGCGGGCGCGCACGCCGCGCGGTCGAGCAGACGATGCGGATGTCTCGGCGGGCCGGGATCAAGTTCCGGCTGATCGTCCCGGACCTGTCGATCGCGTCGTTCGGCTGCTCCGAGGTGATCCGTTCCTCGGTCCTCAACGGCAACGTCCTCGAGTGCGAGAGGGCGACGGCATGAAGCCGGTCGACATGAGCGAGTTCTTCTGGGGCGTGTCCCCCGAGGACCCGGACGTCGTGAACGCGATGGAGGTGTACGACCACCTCGACGAGATCGAGCGCCGGAACGTGTACCGGTCGATGATCCAGGCGATGGTCGCGTACCGACGCGAAGGCAACAACACCGCGCGGCTCGAGGCGCTCACCGAAGGCACCGAGCGGATGATCCGCATGGACGCCATCCCCGGGCTTCGGGAGAAGATCCACGCGCAGCGGAACGTGGTTCCGGAGCCCGCCGACCCCGCCGACGTGGAAGCCCTGATCCGCGAGCTTCAGGGCGGGGCCGACCGATGATCTCCTCCGCCGTCGCCTGCATCGTCCCCGCCCGGGACTCATCCGGTGCGGCGGCGGAGGGCTCAACCCCGAACAGCAAGAAGCCCCGCCCGGTGCAGCAACACCGGAACGGGGCCAGCAAGACCGTTCCGTCCCCCAACGCCTTGAAGGAGTACCAGTCCCATGTCCGACCGTACCAGCAGCGGAGGCACCGCGACCGCCCCCACGTCGTCGATGTGGGGCAAGAAGGGCAAGGGCTACCCCGAGCTCGCGAAGGGCGGGAAGAAGTGACCGCCGTCCTGCCCGCGGAGTTCATCGCGAATGCCTGGACCGTCGCGAGCTACCCGGACGGACTGCTGAACGCGGCGCTGTCCACCGACGTGTACACCGCCCACATCACGGTCCGGGGTGTCCCGGTCACCGTCACCGGCATGGAATGCGGGATGACCTGGGCTGAGGTCGACGAGACCGGCCGGCTCATCTACTCCCTGCCGCTCGACCCGGGTGTCCACGTGTTCATCGAAGGTCCGGGGCGGGTCCGTGTCGGCGCGTCCGGGCCGGTGGTGACGACGTTCGACCAAATCGTCGCGCCGCTGAAGGAGGCGTCGTGATCTGGTCGCGTCCGATGCTGGCTGTGGTCATCGCCAGCGGGACCATCGGCACCCTGACGTCGATCCAGCAGATCTTCGGACCGACTGTGTACTGGTTCGTTGTCGCCACTGCGCTCGCCGTTTCTGGCGGTAGGTGGATGTGGCGCCGCCATGGGAGGCGGTCGTGAACACCTCCGTTTCCACGCTGGCCGAGCGTCCCGCGCCCCGCGTCCTGTCCTGCCGCCCCGCCGTCCGCTGCCCCGAGCACAAGGTGCCGATGGACGGCGGCCCCACCCAGTACCACTGCCCCGCCGGCGACGGGCACCGCGTCCAGGCCGCCGACCTGAACCAGGAGGTGACCCGGTGAACACGATCCTCCGGCGCCTCGTCCACGCCGTCACCGGCCGGCACTTCTGGGCGATCCATGAAGCCGACACCACCGTCGCCGGGCAGCGCGTCGGGCCGTGGCGTTACTGCCGGGTCTGCAACGAGACGATCCCGCTGCTGAACGAGCCGCCCGCGAACCACCCCGACTCGATGAGCCGGCTTTCCCCGGAGCAGGAGAAGGTCCTCGCCGACCTCGAGGCCGCGTACGCGAGGGAGGCGGCGTGAGCTACGACTTCGGCTACGACGTCGACCAGCGCGGGCACGGCCAGGTCATCACCAACCGGCCCGCCCAGTACCGGGTCGAGCGACTGCAGAACGGCTTCGTCCGCGTCGACCACCACCACGGCGCAGTCGACCTGGTGGAACCCGACACCGGACGAATCCGCAGCGGCGCCGGGAACCTGCCGGCCGGTCTCATCGCCGAGATCCAGAAGCGGTGGGGGCGGCGATGACCTCCAACGCTCGCAAGAAGCAGCTCCAGTGGCAGGTCCGCAACGGCTCCACCCAGGCGGGCCGCCGTGCCGCGTCCGACGAGCTCCGCCGGATCGCCGAACACGAACGCCGGCTGAGGAGCAGCTGATGGCCCGCCAGACGCAGAAGCCCCCGCCGACGCCACGCAAACCGCACCCCATCGACCGCCGGACCCCGTCCGGCCGAGACCTCCCCTACTAGGAGAGAGACACCCGCCATGACCGCCCGCCAGATCCGCCGAGTCGCCCCGGTCGCGTCCGGGCCGCCGCTCGCCATCGGACTGCCGCCCATCGAGGACGACGTCGACTGGCGCGAGCGTGCCCTCTGCGCCGAGGTCGACCCCGAGCTGTTCTACCCCGACACAGGGCAGCCCGCCGCGCCCGCGAAGAACATCTGCCGTGCATGCGAGGTCCGCACCGACTGCCTGAGCTGGGCCATGGCCAACGGTGAGCTCTTCGGGGTGTGGGGCGGCACCACCGAACGCGAACGGAAGGCAATGCGGCGTGTGCGCCGCATCGAGACCGTGAAGCAGGTGGCGGCATGAGCATCAAGCCGAAGCTGATGTGGCGCGGCCGCGGCAAGAGGCAGGTCGCCGAGGACGTCCGCCTCCGCGCCGACGAGGCCGCGCAGCTCGCGAAGATCCCCGGGCAGCACCGCCTCACCGACCCCCGCACCAACCCCGCCGTCCGCGCCTACGCCGACGAGCTCCGCGACGACCAGCACCGGCAGCAGCTCGGCGCTGAGCACGCCCGGATCGCCCGCCGGTACCGGGTCCAGGACCGGCGTGCGTCCCGCGCCGAGCAGGCCCTCGCCGCGCTGCAGGACGCCCGCGACGCGTCCTCCGCCGCGAAGGCCGTGCTTGCGCTGCACGCCGGCCGGACCCGGTTCATGGGGGCTGCGCTCGCCGCGTCCCTCACCCTGTCCGCCGGGTCCGCGATGGGCGTAGAGAACCTCGCCGTCGACAACGGCGCCGCGGTCGGGTCCGGGTACATCGCCGAGATCGGCCTGACCGGGCTCACCACCACCGTCATCCTCTACCGGTCCCACATCGCCCAGAACCGCGGGACCATCAGCCGCCTGTACGGCGCGCTGATGTGGGTGCTGATGGTCGCGCCGCTCGGCGCGTCGATGACCGCGAACGCGGTCGCCGCCGGCGCGGTCGGGGTGTTCTGCTCCGTCGGCGCCGCGGCGTTCTCGCTGCTGTCGTACATCGTCGCGGACACCTCCGCAGCGTCGATCCTGAAGCAGGCTGACCGGGTCTCCGACGACGACGAGGACCAGCTCCGCGACATCGCGTCTGGCGACGAACTGTTCGCCCAGTCCGTTCAGGTCCAGCAGACCTTCTTCGAGGACGGCGCACTCAACCTGAAGCCGCTGGCGTTCGACCCGCGGAAGGTGGTCCTGCAGTCCGAACCGGTCCGGGAGCTCGCGGTCGGGTCCGAGACCCACGGCCCGGACCAGGTCCGCACCGACAGCGAAAACGGGTCCGAGACCAGGTCCGACCCGAAGCAGCAGACCCAGGTCCCGGACCCGAACACCAACAGGTCCCGGACCCAGGAGCCGGACCGGTCCGCAGACCAGGTCCCGGACTCGACCGAGACCCGGGTCCCGGACCTGCCGAACCCACAGGTCCCGGACCCGGACGACAAGAAGGTCCCGGACCAGGTCCCCGCCAAGTCGAAGACCCGCAAGACCCAGACCGGTCCGAAGAAGCAGACCAGGTCCAAGCCGAAGCCCAAGCCGCTGGACCGGCTCGACGAAGCCAAGGCCGCCGACAAGGCGTACCTCGCCGAGCACGGCCGGCACATCCCCGCGGAGAAGCTCGCCCGCGCCCTGTCCATCGGTAAGCCCGCCGCCTTGGAGCTCGTGAAGCAGGTCCGCGGCGGACACCTCGAGATCGCGAAGTGAGGACCCACATGTCTTTCGACCACATCGCCCTCCTCCGGGACCTCCAGTCGTCCTTGGAGAACGACCCGCAGGGCGAGGTGACCGTTCGCTGGTGGACCACTGACGGACGCCGGTATGTGGAGGTCTCCCAGGTCGCGAGCTGGAAGCCGACCTACCAGGCCCCGGTCAGCTCGGACCCGATGCTGCCCGCCGCACGCGAGCTCGACGCTCAGTGGCGGAGTGCGCACGGAAAGCCGATCTCGTCTGAACGCCTGGCCCGCCAACTGCGGATCCGCAAGCAGCGTGCAATCGCCCTTGCGAACCAGGTGCGGAGCGAGGTGAACCAGTGAAGACCGAAGAAGTCCCCACGTCGCTGCTGAAGATGGGCGCCGTCTGGATCCCCGCCGGGTTCGGCCTGGTGGTGTTCGCGCGGCTGGTTCTGACCGTCTCCACGGCGGTGTGCGTCGGCGCGATTCTGCTCGGCGTTGTCGCGATCGTCGCGTACCTCGCGGGATTCCGAGCGGGGGAGGCGGACCTCGATGACGAGTGAGGCGCTGACGTCGATCCAGAGCCGGGCGCTAGGTCGCTCGACGGCCCCAACGTGCGAGTGCCCGCGCATGCGCACACGCGGGCCCGCGCCCGCGCACACGCGCATGAGAGGAGTCTAACCATGTCTTCGAGCATCCGCGACAAGGCCGCTGGCCGCGCTGTGTCGTATCGGGAGGAGATCCAATCTGCCCAGGCCGCTGGCGACTACCGGAAGGCAGTGGATCTCTCGATCCAATGGCTTCGCGGTGAGCTCGCGAAGGTCCGCAAACAGCGCCCTCAGGATGCTCAGGCGGTCGACGCCGAGCTGACGCAGAAGATCACTGCGTTGGCTGAGGCGATCCCGTTCTACCGGCCCCGGAAGGCGGGGCAGTAGGCGTGGGTTCGCTGCCGGATGTGTCCCTCGGCGGGTCGGTCGTCAACGACGCCGGCGCGGTCGACGCGAGCCAGGTGCCGGGCGTGCACGTCTCCGATGACGCGCCGACCGTCCCGGTGACCGCGGGCAGTGACCTGCCCGCCGGTGACCTGGTTCTGAGTGACCCGGAGCCGGGTGACTTGGACGCGTCGGAAGGTGACCTGCCCGGCAGTGACCTGGACGGTGACCTGATGTCGCCGGTGGGGCGTGGTCTGGTGCTGGCCCGGCACTGGGTGACCCAGGCCGCGGAAGGCGCCCGCGAAGCCACCAACACTCCGGGCGGGATCCTCGCCATCAAGCCGCAGTCTTTCGCCGAGTACCGGGCCTACGTCAGGTCACGTGCGTGGGTTCCCGACGGTGTCGAGGGTGGCCCGGTGGTGTGGGTGCCTGTCGCCTACTACAACACCGTCGGCAACGCCGGGGTCCTCGCGGGCGGCGCGGTCATCTGGCTTGCGGGCCGGTTCCTTCATTTCGCTGTCGCGGTCGCCGTGGCAGCTACCGCCACGATCCTGTGGCTCATCTTCAGTTGATCAAGAAAGGACAGAGATCATGACCATCACTGGGGCAGTGATCCTCGCCGCGATCGCCGGGGCACTGCACTACAAGCAGCGGGTGCCGCGGCTCGTCGCGTGGCTGGCGTTCATCGCCGGCACCGGCGCCGCAGCCACCATCGCCGGGTGGCTCGGCGGGCTCAGCGGCCTGACCATCTTCGGGGTCGGCGCGTTCACCGTCGCCGCGATCATCACGGGGATCTTCTTCTGGGAAGAGGCCGTGAAGCGCAACGGGATCCACCGCGTCCGGACGCCGCTGATCGCGGTCGCGTTCGGTGTCTCGCTGATGTCCGCTGGCGGCGCGCTGTTCGGCGTCATGCAGAACGCGGTGCACCAGTCGACGACGAAGGTCGACCAGACCGTGCAGGCCAACCTCAACGGCTCGAAGTAGAGAGGGAGCAGTCAGTCATGGATCCGGGAAGCGCAATGCTCTTCGCGCTGATCGCGGCGTGGCGCATCGTGTACGGCGGCGCGGAAGCCGCCGGGGCACAGGCCGCGCAGGAGGCGCGTGCCGCCGCTGACGCGATCCGCACGGACCTGAACGGTCGCCGTTCGGAGTGGGCGCGGCGCCTGTCGGATCGGATCGCTGGTGGTCGCGCTGGCGGCCCCGCCACCGGTATGTGGTGGGCGTGGGCCGCGGCGCGGACCGCCCGCGCCGTCCGGAACGGGTGGCGCCGCGCCCCCCGTTCCGCGGAGCGTGCCCACGCGATCCGGGGGACCACCGGCCCGTGGCGGCGGATCTTCGACGCTGGGGTGGCCGGTGCCCGGTTCGCCCGGCAGCAGGCACGGCAGCAGCGGGAGGCGCAGCAGCAGCGCCCGACCCGGGTTCCGCTCGGGGTGTGTGAGCAGTGCGGCGCGGTCGTCGCGCAGGCGTCGCTGCAGGACGCGAACGTTGGTCCGGCGCAGCGCCGGATGCGGGTGTGTGCCGGGTGCCGGGCGCAGGAAGCCGGTCGCGACCAGCGGCCTGAGCCGGAGCCGGCCGCCGCGTCGGAGCCGGAGGACCTGGTGGACGCCGACGTCGTCCACGACCCGGAGCGCCCCGAACTCGACGCCCCGAGCCCCGGTCCCTCTGCGGAGCCGGCGCCCGGTCCTGCCCCGTCGTCTCCGGAGCCGCCGTCCTCGTTCCCTCCGCCGCCGCCCGCTCCGCCGCTGCCGCCGCACTGGATCGACGACGTCACCGACGTCCCTGCACCCGCCAGCCCGCCGGTCCCGGCGGCACGCATCGAAGAAGGAGAAGACGCCATGGCGCCTCGAGCACCCGGCCAGATCGTTCCCCGCCACGGCTCCGCGCCCGCCGCTGCTGCGGCTCGCGGGAACGGCGGCGAGTCCTACACCCACGGGCAGTGGAACCGCGCCGTCACCGACATCGAGAAGCGGCTCGGGGAGCTCCCCGCGGCGCTGGAGATGATGCTGCACCGCCTGAACACCGCCGACGCGGGCCGCTCCCAGGTGACGGGCGTGATGGCCCTGTCCGACGAGATCAGCCAGTTCATCCAGCAGGTCCGGGAGATGCTCGCCGAGGTCAACCGGATGGAGCGGCCGATGCTCAAGGCGGTCACCGCCGCGGGCGGCCCCGACGAGATCGCGTCCATCCCGTACCTGCGTGAAGTGTGAGGAACCGAGACATGACCATGCCGATCCCCGTCAACGGAACGCAGTCCCCGACACAGCCCACTAGCCCGGCGCCCGCCGTCGCGGTGCCGTCGTCCAGCGGCGGCTACACCCACAGGACGTGGCTGGACGAGATGGCCGTCGCGCTCGGCCACGTCGCCGGGGTCTACAAGGACTTCAACGTGATGACCGCGACCCTCACCCAGGTCGGTGCGGGCCGCACCCAGATGAACCTCGTGCTCGCTGCGCAGGTCCGCGCCCTGGAGCTCATGCAGCGCGGTGTCGGGTTCGTCGACGCGACCGACCGCCGCTACATGCCGGTGTTCGAAGCGATCCAGCAGGCCGGCGGCCAAGGCGAGGTCGCGCAGGACAAGCGGTACCACACCGCCCGCGACTGACCACCCCACTACAGGAAGGGAGGGACCCGATGCTCGGGCTGATGCAGGCAACGGACCGGATGCTGTCGACGCTCCTCGACGTCGACGCGCCCATCCGCCAGCTGACGGGTGTCGCGGAGTGGCGCGACGGCATCGCCACCGCAGTCGACATCGGGTCCCGCTACCCCCACCCGAGGGGGCTGACGATCAACGACGAGGCGCGGTGGACGCATCGGGGATGGCGCCGACCGCGGGAGGTCTCGTTCATCCACGGGCGAGCGACCCACGCGGCGTGGCGGGCCCTGACCAACGCCATCGTCGCCAAGCTCCACGTCCAGGCGGCGCACGCCGAAGAAATCGCCGAGACGTGGGCGAAGGTGCGCGACACAGCGGTGTACTACGCCGCTGCGCGCCGCGCCAACAAGCAGATGCACCTCGCGCTCGAGTGGTGGCAGGCCGCCAACGACGCCGCACTCACCGGGCGGGCGCTGATCAACACCGAGGACGCCATCCAGGTCCCGGTCGGCCGCGCGCTCGCGAAGGTCGGGCGCCACGAAGTCGCGCAGGACAAGCACTACCACCAGCGAAGGATGCCGCGATGAACACCGCCGAGACGGTCACGCCGCCGACCGAGACCACCGCGCAGCCGACCATGGTGGACGCCCCCGCCGACACCACCGCGGCGGCTGCGCCGCGGCGCAGCATCGTCCGTCCCGTCATGCGCGGCATCTGGTGGACTGTGACCTCCGACACCCCGGCGCTGGTCCCGTGGCGTTGGATGGCGTGCGCCGACACGGCCGCCGCCGTCACCCACGCCACCGCCCCGAACCTCGCATATGCGGCTGTCACCGCCGCCGGGATCTCCGCCGCCTCCGCCGCGTGGGCTGCCTGGCAGACCCGCGAGAAGCGCCTCACCGGCCGTGTGAAGACCAGCCGGACCCGCCACAAGATCCGCACCAACACCAAAGCCGCAGTCGCCGCCGGCGGCGCGTGGATGTTGACCGCGTCGATGTGGACGCCTGCCGGGCCGCACGGCATCATGCAGCTCAGCCTCCTCGGCGGTGGTCTCGCTGTCGCCGCCCCCTACCTGTGGCGGAACCGCAGCCGCGACACCGGCGTTCCCGTCGCTGAGATCGAAGCGCCGAAGGACGACCAGAAGCTCGCCAAGTTCCGCGACCACTTCTGCGACCACGGGCCCCTCACCGACGCCCGCCTCCACGACCTCACCTACGTTCCCGGCGGGTTCCAGTTCCACATCGAGCTGCTCCTCGCGCACCGCGGCACCTTCCGTGACGTGAAGCGGCTCGAGGACGAGATCGCCGCGCTGTACGACGTGCCCCTCGACCACGTGTCGGTGGAGCCACCCGAGTCCCGGTCCGCGCGCCGCGCCGTCATCACCGTCCTCACCGCCACCAAAGCGCACCAGCGCGACGAGAAGTGGGACGGCGCCTCCACCTACGACCCCACCACCGGCTGCTTCACGCCCGGCCGGTACGCCGACGGCACCCCGTCCCACTGGCAGCTGCACGTCCCCTACTCCGGTGCCTGCTCCGGCGCTGTCGTCGGTGTGCAGGGCTCGGGGAAGACCGGCACCCTCCACGTCGTCGCCGCCGAATCAGGCAAGGCGAAGCTCTGCATCCGCTGCCTCGGTGAGCAGTCCTGCAACGTGTGCGACATGCGCCGGATCTGCGCGCTGTGGATGGGTGACCCGCAGTCCCAGCCGTTCTCGGTGTGGCGGGGCCGCGCCGACGTCACCGCGATGGGACCAGTCGCGGTGGTGCGGATGCTGTCGTGGATGCACGCCGGCATGCGGTATCGCGCCGACCACTTCGGCAACCTGGAATGGGTCGACCACCAGGGCCGCCACTCGGTCGGCAAGGGCTGGTTCGACCCGACCCCCGACTCGCAGATCCACCTGGGGGTCATCGACGAGTGGCCGATCGTCGCATCGGACCCGGAGCTCGGACCGATCGCCGTGTCCCTCGCCCTGGACATCCTCCGCGAAGGCCGCAAGGTCGGGTACGGGCTGGTCCTCGGCTCCCAGGAAGCCGACGTCGACGTCCTCGGCGACCGCGGCGTCCGGAACCTCCTCGCCGCTTTCAACGCGTGCGTGCACCGCACCGACAGCCTCGCCAAGCGGATGCTCGGCATCGACGGGAACCCCGAAGACCTCCCCGACGGGATCCACGGCGTCAGCTACCTCAAGAGCCTCGACCGCAGGTCCGACATCGTCCACCGCACCAAGCACCTCCCGGAGAACCTGCGTCCCGGGCAGACCGGCGTCGACGTCCGGGACATCGCTGACCAGATCGCCGCGGAGCCGATCCAGTTCGACGAGGCGGTGCTGCGCGCGATCCGCCCGCTCGGCTACACCGGCCCCGGGCAGGTCCTCACCGACGATGACGACTGGGACGTCAGCGCCCTCTACGGCGGCACGGACGCGCAGGAGACGCCCGCTGCGGAGCCCACCAGCTCGCCCGCAACCGTGACGGCACCAGCGGTCGCTCCGCCGTCCCAGCAGGCGATCAGCGCCGTCCAGGAAGCCCTCGGCCACACCACCGACGCAGACGTGTTCGACCTCATGCACTCCACCGGCCTGTCCGCCCTCGACGTCTCCCGCGCCCTCGACGCGCTCATCACCGACGGGCACGCCACGCAGGCCCCGACCGGCCGATACGCCCACGCCTAACCCGCCACCAGCAGACCAAGGAGCCAACCGTGTGGACACACATGTTCGGGAAAGCGCCGCTCGCCACCCGCACACCCACCAAGACCACCGACCGGCTCGTCGCCCTGGAATGCGCGCTGAGGATCACCCGAACCACCACCGGCGAAGCACCAAACCCGACGTCGGTGACCACCCGCGCCAACGAGTTCGAGGGCTGGTTGAAGGACGCCAAGGGCGACGAGCAGGACGCACAGATCCGCCGCCTGGTGCTGCTGATGCTGTGCGACCACGTCCCGTCAACGACACATCCCGACAGGCTCCGCGGGCTCGCCAAGGAACTTCACCGCTTCATCACTCGACGCTGAACAGCCCTCCTCCGAAAGGACAGCACGATGCTCGCCTTCACCACCGCCACCGATGACCAGCCCCGCGGCTGGGACCAGTTCGACTCGATGGTCCTGTGGGCTGTCGGTCAGCGGCCCGCCTCCACCCTCGACCACGTCGCCGCGATCCTTCCCGCCGGGATCACCTACCACCTGATCGGCCGCGCGCTCGAGGGCCTGTGCGCCGCGGGCCGGATCGTCGGCGTCATCGAGTACGGCGCCGTCCGCTACAAGCCCACCCTCGCCGGCCGGAAGCAGCTGTCCGAGTCCACTGGCACCAACACACGTCCCGGCCACCAGGCCGCGGCCTAACCGGAAGGAACAAACACATGAAGGTCCCCACCGCCGTCTACGAGACCCGCAAGAACGCCAGGTACGTGATGGCGTACATCTGCGGCACCTGCCACCAGCCATCCGTCGCGTTCGGCAACGACCCCTACGGCAGCTTCGCCGGCGAGTGCGCGAACGGGCACAGCTGCACGGTCACCGCGCCCCGGCGATAACTGCTGACCCGACGCTGCAGTTCTGGTGCTGCGTCCTGGCGGCCCCGTGACCCCGTGGCGGGGCCGCCTCACGGATCACCAGACCCGACAACCCGAAGGAACGCCGATGCGTGATGTTGACCGCTACCCGCATGTCCTCAGCGACGACGTATGGCACCGCCGGCCCGCCGAGGACCCCAGCGACGGCCCCGTCTACCCGACGCGCTGCGGACTCAAGGTCCGCACGTTCTGCGTGGACGACCCTAACGGCGCCGTCCCGGAGGACTGGCAGACCCGCTGCCCGACCTGCTACCCGGCGAAGTGAGGTGACGGCCATGACCAACCGGAACCGCATCGTCACCCCGTACACCGACCCCGACCGGTTCAGCCCCGGCGAGAAGTCCGTCTACGACTCCGGCCGCTGCTGCTGGGACCTCGGCGACTCCGACTGGGGACAGGCCGACACCATGTGCAAGCAGCCGTCAAAGCCCGGCGCCACCTTCGGATACTGCGTCGTCCACGAGCACCGGCTGCTGGAGGACCACTGGCCGGACGGGAGCCCACGCCGATGAGCATGAGTTACACCTTCGTCGCGACCGGGCGGATCAGCATCAACAACCAGGTCATCACCTGCCCTGAATGCGGAGCCGACCGCAACATCCGCCTCACAACCGGAAGCGACTGCGACTCGGTGACCGGGGCATGCTCCAGAAACCACCGCTGGGACGAGCACCGCATACCTGGAGCCGATGTCAAACGAATCGCCATCCAGGCCGCGCAGGCGGGCTCATGAGCCTCGGACGCTTGGGCGGTGTGTACGCCGCCCTCCACGCCGGCCACACCGTCGCCGACTACTGGGGGCAGAGCGACTTTCAGGCGCAGGTGAAGGGCAAGCCCGGCAGCGACGGGAAGGCCGCGTGCGCCGCGCACGTCGCCGTCCTCACCGCCACCCAAGCCGTGTTCATCGGTCTCGCCTGCGCCGCGGCAGGGGAGCGGGTCAACGTCCGCCGTCTCATCCTCGGCCTCGCCGTGAACGCCGTGAGCCACTACGCCATCGACCGCCGCGACCACGGCGTCATGCCCCACCTCTGCCGCGCACTGAAGCGGTACGGCAAGGAAGACTTCGCCGCCGCCGGAACCGGACTCGCCACCGGCGCGGCCCTCCTCGACCAGGCATGGCACATCGGCTGGTGCTTCGCCACCGCAGCCATCATCACCGGGAAGGACTGAACCACCATGACCGCAATAGACACGACCTCCGAGGGCGACCCCCGTGTCGGACGCGTTGACGCCGACGCCTGGTACGCCAAGCCCGCCCCCACCAACCCCACCGGTTCACGCACGGGCGGCTGGGTCATCGTCGCTGGCGACTACGCCGAGGAGGGGGAGCCCGACGTGTGGATTGAGATCTTGGATGTTGAGCACCCGAAGGACGTCGCGGAGTTCATCGTCCAGGCAGTCCGCAACGAGCACGCCCGCATCACAGGGGAGGGCTGAGTAGCCATAAACGAGTCCGCTGTCAACCGGCACCTGACCTGCATAAATGAGAGAATGTAACCACAGAAAAAGCGACGGGAGACAAGCAGTGGAGAACGCAACGAAGCGCGGCCCCGGCGACCCGATCTGGGATCCCGAGCCCGGCGAGACCAACTGGGTGCACCGCATCCCTGGCGACCGGACAGTCCATGCCTACCGTGGCGGCAGGCCGTACACGGTGTGCGGACTGTCCGTCTCGCGGGACTCCGCCATTGCGAACGCGTGGCCGGAGCGGTGCGAGTACTGCCTCGGTGAGCAGCCGTACCCGCCCATGAACTGACCGCCAGCAGTCGGCTCACAGAATGCGGATTCCAGGAACAGGACCAACATCTCCAAGTGCCGCGACGCTACTGCGACAACCGCCCGATGAACTGGAAGAAGCTCAACAGGAAGGAAGATCGAAAATGAACAGCGCCACCGAAGCCCAAGCGGCCATCGACGAGAACATCGCCAAGGGCTTCATGGAGGTCGCCGGTGTAGGTCCCGACGGCGAGGTCCAGTACCGCCTGACCAAGGCGGGCGAGGAGCACGTCAAGCGGATGATCCAGGCCGAGCAGAGCTGAGCCATGACGGGGCGCATCAGTCGGTTGGCGCGCCCCGTCATGGCGTGTAGGGATTGGGAAATCGCGGCAGCGCAAATCCGGCATCTGACCTGCGAATATGGGAGAATAGAGCATGTCTCGCGACAGGTGGATTCCCCTCAGAACCAGCGGCAAAGACCGCCCCGAGACCGGCGAGCTGATCGCTCACAAGCATGCCGTGTGGCGTGTCGTCCGAGTCGAAGATGTTCCCCTCAGCGACGCCGACCGGGACGTCTGGCTCAACG
>Ga0070714_100000216_pt1 | contig 46037 bp, 36 predicted proteins | sample LARL83metaG_FD_65450 | JGI IMG/M metagenome (GOLD analysis project Ga0070714, IMG submission 65450) | Corn, switchgrass and miscanthus rhizosphere microbial communities from Kellogg Biological Station, Michigan, USA - LAR L8-3 metaG | ecosystem: Host-associated > Plants > Roots > Rhizosphere ... | reverse complement strand
GTCGGGCTTTGCAGCTATTTGCTTATCGGATTTTGGTACGATGAAAATAAAAATAATGACGCCGCGAAAAAAGCATTTGTCGTTAACCGCATAGGCGATTTCGGATTTTTGGTCGCAATGGGAGCGATGCTATGGCAATTCCATTCACTCAATTATCTCGACGTTTTAGGCTCTGGCGGAAATATGGTCGATGGTATCCATCACATTGGTATGGCAACGAATCTTTCTCCCGGTGAACCAATTCTGACGATTATCACGCTCATGCTCTTCCTGGGCTGCTGCGGCAAGAGCGCCCAAATCCCGCTCTATGTCTGGCTTCCCGACGCCATGGCTGGCCCGACGCCCGTTTCCGCGCTAATCCACGCCGCCACGATGGTGACGAGCGGAATTTTTCTCGTTGCGCGTTCGAATATTCTTTTTGCACTCTCCCCCACCACGCTCGGCGTGGTCGCCGCTGTTGGAGCGGTCACCGCTATCTTCGCCGCAATGATCGGCATATTCCAAAACGATATTAAAAAGGTACTGGCCTATTCGACGGTCTCTCAGCTCGGGTATATGTTCCTCGCGTTGGGCGTCGGCGCATTCACGGCGGGAGTCTTTCATGTCGTGACGCACGCGTTTTTCAAAGCTTGTCTCTTCTTGGGTTCCGGCGCGGTCATCCATGCAATGCATCATGAGCAGGATATGCAAAAAATGGGTGGACTCAAAAAATATCTCCCAATTACGTTCGCGACGTTCTTCATCGCCACACTTGCGATTTCCGGCATTCCCCCATTCGCTGGATTTTTCTCGAAAGACGAAATTCTGTGGCAAGCCTTTAGCCGCGGCTCAACCGTCCTCTGGCTTATCGGTGCGATTGCTGCTGTGATGACGGCCTTCTACATGTTCCGCGCTGTCTTTCTCACATTTTATGGCAAACCGCGCTTCGACGAACATCACCACACACCGCACGAAGTCGATTGGAAAATGTGGGTGCCGCTGGTGGTGCTGGCCGCCCTCTCGACGGTCGGCGGATTCCTCGCAATGCCTTCCGTTTTCGGGGCCGGGAATGCATTCGAAAGCTGGCTGAGTCCCATCGTCGAACGTGGCGAGCAGATTTCGCTCATGTCCGGCGCCGCGCAGGGCGTGGGGCTCGAATGGGCGATGATGGCCGTTTCGGTCGCCATCGCTATCTTCGGAATTCTGGTTGCGATGCGCTATTACAGCCGCAAAACAACGCTTGCAGCGCAGGAAGCCCGCCTTGGCACGGCTTATCAGATCGTGCATAATAAATTTTACGTCGATGAGATTTACGACGCCGCAGTCGTGCAACCGATTTTCAAAATCAGCAATAGCTTTTTATGGAAGATCATCGATGTGCGGATTATCGACGGCTTCATCAACGGCCTCGCGCACATTTCGGAGATCGGCTCCGGCTGGATTCGTCGCATCCAGACCGGTATCGCGCAGAATTACGCGGTGCTAATTGTCGTCGGGCTGATCGCGGTGATCGGATATTTGGTGATGTTTTAAAAACTTCCAGGATTTCGTATAAATGGATCGGCGTTCATTCCTCCAAACCGTAATCGCGGGAGCGGCAATCGCTCCAACATTTTCTCGTAAGTTACTTTCGGAAGAAGGTAAGCGGTGCGTAGCCATTACGCTGGACGATCCGAACACCTACGAACAGCCCCTCTTCTCTTGGGAGCAGCGCGCCGACCACATACTCGCCACTCTGAAAGCGAACAATCTTCGCACAACACTCTTCGTCTGCGGTAAGAGAATTGACAGCGAGGATGGCAAACTGCTTATTAAGAAATGGGACGATGCCGGACATTCAATTTGCAATCACTCCTATTCTCATCTTTATTATAATGCGCCGAAGATGCCGTTCGAGTTTTTCGCCGATGATGTGAAGAAAGGCGACAGCATGATCACATTATACAAGCATTACACGAAGTTCTTTCGGTATCCATATCTGAAAGAAGGCGACACAGCCGAGAAGCGCGACAAGATGCGAGCGCTGCTTACCTCGAGCGGTTACAAGAGCGGCGAAGTCACGATCGACGCCAGCGATTGGGCAATCGATGACCGACTTCGGGCACGCCTAAAGCAAGACTCGAACGCGAATACCAAGCCATATCGCGATTACTACTTGAAGCACATCATGGATCGCGCCGAGTACTATGATAGTCTCTCGCAAGAGATACTGGGACGCAGTGTTAAGCATACGGTATTACTTCATCACACACTTTTGAACGCTCTCTACCTCGGCGATTTAATATCTGAATTCAAGCGAAAGGGATGGAAAGTGATTTCAGCGGATGAGGCATTCGCTGATCCCGTCTTCGACCGCAAGCCGAATACACTGCCTGCTGGCGAATCGCTTTTGTGGGCGCTTGCAAAAGAGACTGGTCGTTATGACAATAAACTCCGCTACCCCGGCGAAGACGACACTTATGAAAAAGACGCAATGGATAAAGCAGGATTGTAATTAAAGCGATAAATACTTTTACAATGTTATCTCTCTTAATCTTCTTTCCCCTCCTCGGCGCACTCGCAGCGCTGGCGGTGCGCAAGGCCGAGGCCGCGAAATGGGTCGCGCTTATCACGAGCATCGTCACGTTCGCGCTCTCTCTCTGGGTCTACGCTGGATTTAATGCGGCAGCGGGCGGCTATCAGCTTGTCGATCAATCCCCGTGGATCGTGCTGCCCGGTATCACATTCACCTATTTCGTAGGCGTCGATGGAATGTCGATGCTGCTCATCCTGCTCACGACATTCCTCACCATCGTCACGATCTTCGGGACATGGAATTCGATCACGAAGAGCGTCCCCGGCTTCATGGCGCTGCTGATGGTGCTCGAAACGGGAATGCTCGGCGTGTTTTGCTCGCTCGATCTTTTCCTCTTCTACATTTTCTGGGAAGTGATTCTCATTCCGATGTATTTCATCATCGGAATGTGGGGTGGCAAGCGTAGGATTTATGCGGCCATCAAATTTTTTATTTATACGATGGCTGGCTCACTCATCATGCTCGTCGCTATTATCTGGCTGGGCATCGAGGCGGGTCACATCACCGGCCATTTCACTACCGACATTACGAAGCTCCTCGTCGTTTCGCGGCAGTTGCCGATCGAGGTTCAGCATTATCTCTTTCTCGCCTTCGCGCTCAGCTTTGCGATTAAAGTCCCAATTTTTCCGCTTCACACCTGGCTGCCCGATGCGCATACCGAAGCGCCGACGGCGGGATCTGTCATACTTGCCGGAGTTTTACTCAAGATGGGCACGTATGGCCTCATCCGCTTCTGCCTCGGAATGTTCCCGCAAGCGGCATTCGATTATTCAACGCTTTTTTCCGTCCTGGGCGTCATCGGTATTATCTATGGCGCGCTTGTTTCGATGGTGCAGACCGACGTGAAACGCCTCATCGCGTATTCCTCCGTCGCGCACATGGGATTTATCGTGCTCGGCATTTTTTCAATGACGCGCGAGGGCTTGCAGGGCGCGGTCATTCAAATGATCAATCACGGCCTCTCGACGGGAATGCTCTTTATGATGTTCGGCATGATGTATGACCGCCGTCACACGCGCGAGATTTCAGAATATGGCGGGCTGGCAAAGATGGTCCCGATTTTCTCTGTATTTTTTGGCATCGCGGTTTTTTCCAGCGTCGGATTGCCGGGACTCAATGGTTTCATCGGCGAATATCTCACGATGATGGGAGCCTATTATTCCCCGGTATTGAATACATGGTCCTACGCAGTTTGGAGTGCTACGGGCGTGATCCTCGCGGCCGTATATCTGCTTTGGATGTATCAGCGCTTCGTTTTCGGACTTCCCAAAGGCGAGAAACCCCATGCCTCCCATGGCCATGAACATGCCCTTGAAACACACGATACCGGACATAAACTTTCCGATCTCAACTGGCGGGAACTTGTCGCAGTAGTTCCTATGGTCGTGTTTATGATTTGGATCGGCTTGCAACCGATGAACTTTATGAAGACGAGCGAGCGGACGATGTACTCGATGTCGGATGATTTGCTGAAGCTGAAACAGAACTCCGCCGCTACCATGATCAGGATTGGCGTAAGTCACCATTCATTGACCATGACCAACGACTCTCTTCGCAAACCATTATTGCGCTCCGAACTGCTAGGCTCAGAATGACTATGCCATTTCAAGTAACCGCTCGCGATATATACGGCATTATGCCGCTCCTCATTTTAGTTGGGACGGGCCTTGTCGTCCTGATGTGGGACGCATTCGAGAATATTCCCTCGCGAATTCCGCTATTCCTGACCGTCCTCGGCGCGCTGGCTGCAGGCGCGGCAGGGTATGTTAACCTTGGCAACACGGGCAGGATATTCAATGGAATGATCCTGAATAACAGCTTCGCGAATTACTATGCAATGTTGTTTTCGCTCAGTGTCATTATTGCCGTGCTGCTCGCCGAGCGATATTTAAGAGAGGAAGGAGTCCTTGTCGGAGAGTTTGCAGGACTCACGGTCTTTTCCGCCTGTGGGATGATCATGCTCGCTTCGGGTAACGATCTTATCGTGACCTTCCTCGGCCTCGAGACGATGTCTATCGCGTTTTATGTGCTGGCCGGACTTTTCCGTAAACGTCGCGAATCGAACGAAGCTGCGCTCAAGTATTTTCTTCTCGGCGCGTTCTCAACGGGATTCTTCCTTTACGGGATCGCGCTGCTATATGGAACCTTTGCATCTACGAATCTCGACATCATTTCGAAGGCGTTGGAAAATCCAATTTCATCTCATGTCATTCTTGCCAGCCCCATGTTCTGGATGGGTGTGGCGATGTTGCTTGTCGGATTTTCCTTCAAGGTCGCGGCCTTCCCGTTCCATCAATGGGCACCGGATGTGTATGAAGGCGCACCAACGGTTGTCGCCGGGTTTTTCTCGACTGCCGGAAAGGCCGGTGCATTTGCCGCTCTTATTTTGATCTTCAATATCGCGATGGGGCCTCTCACCTTGGACGCAAGCGCGTTGCATAAAATGCAGACGATCCTCGCCGTGCTCGCGCTCGCCTCGATGTTTTATGGCAACATCACCGCACTTTCGCAAATGAACTTGAAGCGAATGCTCGCCTATTCGAGCATTGCGCACGCGGGCTATATGCTACTCGGCGCTGCGGCGATGACGAGCGAAGGCGCGACTTCCGTGACCATATATCTCACTGTCTATCTACTTATGCAAATGGGCGCCTTCGGCGTTGTCGGATTGCTCGAAAAAGAGACCGGGCGCGGACTTGAACTTAGCGATTATGCCGGTTTAGGCCGGAGCCGTCCGTGGTTGGCGTTTGTGATGGCAATTATGATGCTGTCTCTTACCGGCATCCCCCCGTTCGGAGGGTTCTTCGCTAAATATTACGTCTTCACTGCGGCAATTCGTGCGGGGCTCACGCCGTATGCTATTCTCGGCATGATTGCCACGCTTATCTCGGTTTATTTCTATATTCGCGTGATCGTCGTGATGTATTTCCGCGAGCCGGAAGAAGGTGCGGAGCTTACCATCACGCCCGGTGGCGCGGTTGCTGTCGTGCGTGGCGATACGATCAGCGCATGGGCCGCGCTTGTCATTACAACAATTGGGCTTTTCGTGCTGGGTATATTACCTATGATCCTGACGGATATTGCAAAGACCTTTTACATTCCGTAAACGGCCATGCAACCGGTTCTGACCTCTGCCGAGTCCCGCGCATTCGATAAATACCTGATCGAAGAGATTGGCATTCCCTCCCTTGTCCTGATGGAGAACGCTGCGCGTGGCGCTATCGAAGCAATAGAAGATTGGCTGATTCGCGATCAAGAGATTGCCATTCTTTGCGGCCCAGGAAATAATGGCGGCGATGGTATGGCACTCGCGCGCTTGCTGGTCGAAAGAAAGCATACTGTGACTATTTTTCTCGCTGGAGATCCTCAAAAGTTATCGACCGATGCAGTAGTTCAATATGAATCGCTTATAAAAATTATCGATCCCGACGAAATCTACTCATTCACTACCGCGGAAGAAGTATTAGAGATTGTCGATCGTCCCGATATTGTGGTCGATGCATTGCTCGGAACTGGCTCCACGGGAGTGCCGAAAGACGCTATCGCAGAAGGTGTAAAAGCCATACAATCCTTTAAGGATGCAGGATCGAAAATTCTCGCGCTCGATCTTCCCACCGGCCTCGAGGCAGACGCCGGAGTATTCGAAGCGGACGCCTCTTCGCTACGTATCGTCCGTGCGGATCGAACAGTTACCATGGGTGCGCCGAAGATTGGATTTTATCAGGGCATTTCGCGCGAATATACGGGAGAAGTTTCTATTGCTCGGCTCGGTGCTCCTTATCCAACAGAATTATTTGGAAATGGACCGGCAACTTATTTGATTTCGCAAGCGGATGTGGCCCCACTTATTACGCCGTTCCCTTTTAACGCATCGAAATACATGCGCGGAAGGATTCTCGTAATTTGTGGATCGCGTGGCATGACGGGCGCGGCGATTATGTCGGCCCGTTCCGCCTTAAAATCTGGTGCCGGATGGGTTACCGTTGCTGTTCCGCATTCGGAACGAGCAATCGTCGCGCAGGCAATGCCGGAATTCGTGACGATTGGTATCGCGGAGCAAGAAGATGGAAGTCCTACGCTCGAAGCGTGGAATGATATTCAGCGTGAGCTCGAACGATGCGATTTGGTACTTATTGGATGTGGTTATTTGCCGCTCGACGAGACGGCGGACTTTGTCCGAAAAGTGGTGGCAACGGTGCAGAAGCCGATGGTAGTCGATGGCGGCGCGCTCCGTTCGATTGCCGGGCACCTGGAGATATTGGATGCTCGAAAAGCTTCAACCATTTTAACTCCGAATACGGGGGAGCTTGCCGCGCTTGCTGAAATGTCACGCGAAGAAGTTGAGCAAAACTTGCCTGAGACGGCCCGTGGCGTTGCTACCAAGCACCACGTGACGGTTATTGCGAAGTCGGCGCCCGAATTTGTCCTTGCGCTCGATGGCACCACTTACATCAATACGACCGGCGGCCCAGGCATGGGAACCGCCGGGACCGGAGACGTTCTTGCTGGAATTACCGCGACCCTGCTCGCGCATAATCCCGACTCGCCCGCAAACGCGGCCATCGCCGCCACCTATCTTTGTGGCCTTGCCGGGGATTCCGCAGCGCGGGAAATGACCACACATGGCATGAGCGCAACCGATCTTATTAAAAAACTTCCCGAAGCATTCCGCGCATTGGGCGTGGAATAAATAAGTTCCAATTACCTCATTGCCGGGAAGGGTCGGGGACAGAATGGAGCCGAACCCGATCAAGCAATCCGCATGTTAAAGACGGATTGCTTCTCAGATTTTCCCCCCTCGGTCGAAAAATCTTCCTCGCAATGACATCCATACTGTAATTCCAAGCTTCTCCAGTGGCTTCCTGGCAATCTGTTCTCCGCAAGGATTTGCGCGTCGAGTTCCGGACGCGTTACGGCGTGAGCGCGGTCATTATGTTCCTGCTCATCACCGTCGCGGTGATTCTTTATTCGACCCCCGGCGAGCAATTGCAGCCAAGCATCCTGAGTGCCTTCCTTTGGATTGCCTTATTCTTTGGAGCAATGACAGGGCTGGCGCGCTCTTTTGTATCCGAAGAAGAGCGCGGAACGGCGCTGATGCTTCGGCTTTATGCCGATGGCGAAAGCGTCTTCATCGGAAAGCTTGTCTATAATTTGGCGCTCATGCTTGCGTTGGCAATTTCTGCCATCTTATTTTTTCAATTCTTTTTTACTCGCGATTTTCACATTCGCGATTGGCCTGCATTCCTGCTACAACTCGCGCTTGGAGCTATTGGGATTGCTGCCGTCTCGACCATTCTTTCGGCACTTATTAGTCGTGCCTCTCAAAAAGGGGCGCTCCTGCCAATCCTTGCATTACCGGTCCTCATGCCACTGGTCATCGCCACCACGGATGCCACGCGCATTGCGCTCGAATCGACGAACGCCATCGCGAGTGCCAGGGGGGACTTTTTAATACTCATTTCGTTTGATATTGCAATGGTGCTCATCAGCTATGTGCTGTTCGATGTCATCTGGCGAGACTGACCTGGATTTATGAGATTTATAGGATTTTTTCAATGAGGATTTTTCGCTCGAATGTCTTCCTCTGGTGTCTGGGAATTGCTTTGGCAATCCAGGTTTATCTTGCCTTTGAAACTCCGATTGGCGGAGGCTTCGGCGATGCGGTAATGCTGAAAATGAACGGTGTGCAGGATGTAACGCCGGTGAAGGCCACGCTGCTCTCGATGGATTCGACCGGTGCGCTCTTTGCTGACTTTTATGGCGATTCTGGCAGAGTCACGGTCCCCAATGGGTCCCGTGGGACTTATCGGTCGTTGAAAAGCGGTGATGTTCTGGTGATGAGCGTGGCCTATGAGCCTTCAGCAAAAACCTTTAATCTCGTAGAGATCGTCCGTATAAATCCGGTGATGACCTTCCCCATGATCCAGGGATTAGGCGAGTTAGGCCGCAATATGCTTTTTCACGTGCCGATGTCGATGGTAGCGTTTATCGCCTTCTTGCTCGGCACCATTTATTCCATTCTTTACCTCGTCAAAAAAGATTTCGATTTCGATCGGCGTGCTCGTGCTGCTTCTGCCGGTGGGTTTCTCTTCACGATACTCGCAACCATTACCGGAAGTATCTGGGCTCGATTTAGTTGGGGCACCTTTTGGAATTGGGACCCGCGCGAAACCTCTATCTTCATTTTGCTCTTGATTTATGCGGCCTACTTCATGCTCCGCTCGCTACTCGAAGAAAGTGAGGATAAAAAGGCGCGAATCGCGGCGGTCTATAATATCATTGCCGGCGTGAGTATGCCGTTTCTCATATTTGTAGTGCCACGCATCACGCAAAGCCTGCATCCCGGCGGCAGTGGAACCGAAGCGCCGGTCCTTAATCTTTCCGGAAAAACGCATACGGCACCATCGCTGCTCGATATGTATTGGATTTCCGTGCTGCTATTCCTTCTGGTATTTCTTTGGATGAAAGATCTTTACACCCGTATTCTCCGCTTGCAGGAGCAACGCGCCGAAGAATTATAATTATTGTACACGATGGATTTTCTCGAACATAACGCCCTCTATGTGGTAGGCATCATTTCGGCAGTGATCTGGCTCGGACTTTTCCTTTTCATGTTCGGCATTGAACGCCGGGTGCGGAATCTCGAAAAGGAAGTCTAAGAGCATGCTTTCCGGAATTCGCGCCATCCTATTCGATATCGATGGAACCCTGCTCGATACCTTCGATTTTATCTATGGCGCGTTCGACTATGCCCTGCATGTTCATGGCATTGAGCCGCTCCCTCGCGACCGCATTTCAGAGCTAATGGGCGGACCATTGGAAGAAGTGTATGCCACGATGGCCCCCGGTTTCGATACAGCGTCGCTGGCGGAAGCGCATCGGGTGTTCCAGTCAGAGCATCTTGCTCTTGCTTCCCTTTTTCCGCATACACTCGAAGTTTTGGAGGAGTTAAAAAGGCGGGGACTTAAACTCGCTGCGATCACCACGCGCTCGCTTCGCACTTCCGTCCGCTCTTTAGAAATGACAGGGATCGCTAAATACTTTGACATCATCATTTCGGCAGAAGATGTTTCGCTTCACAAGCCACATCCAGAGCCGCTTTTAAAGGCGCTCGATGGAATCGGTGTGAAACCCGAGGATGCCCTCATGGTGGGCGATACCCACGCCGATATTATGGCGGGAAAAAATGCGGGCACGAGGACCGTTGCCGCGCTCTATGGCTTCGGCGGGAAGCGATTACTGGACCTAAAGCCAGATTATGCTATTGACGAGTTAGGGGAACTGCTAACTATTGTCTGAACGCTATCCCAAATAATTTTGCAGAGGCTTCGTTCGTGGCGTGTGTCGCAGGCGGCGAATGGCCTTTTCCTTAATCTGGCGAACGCGCTCGCGGGTCAGCGCAAATTTATCGCCGATCTCTTCGAGTGTCAGCGGATGAATGTCATTCAGCCCGTAATAGAGTTCAATCACTTCCCGTTCGCGGGTCGTAAGTGCGGTGAGCGCGCGCGAAACTTCGAGCTTGAGCGAATCGCTCATGAGAACGGAATCGGGCGGCGATTGCTGCAAGTCCTGCAGGATGTCGAGCAGTCGATTGTCTTCTCCGACGGCAAAGGGCGCGTCGACCGAAAGATGCCGTCCCGAGATCCGGAGCGTCTCGAATACTTCGATGGGGGTCATGTCGAGCTTTTCAGCCAGTTCGCTGGCGGTAGGCTCGCGCTCGAATTCCTGTTCGAGCTGAGAAAACTTCTTTGAGATTTTATTCAACGCCCCGACGCGGTTAAGAGGGAGCCGCACGATACGCGATTGTTCGGCAAGGGCCTGGAGAATCGACTGGCGAATCCACCACACGGCATAGGATATAAATTTGAAACCGCGGGTTTCATCGAACCGCCGGGCCGCTTTTATGAGACCCAGATTTCCCTCGTTGATCAGATCCCCCAAGGAGAGGCCCTGATTCTGATATTGCTTCGCTACGGAAACGACGAAGCGAAGATTGGCCTTCACAAGGATTTCGAGCGCCCGCTGCGAATCGTGCGCTTCCTCCTTGATTTTCTTAGCGAGCGCAATCTCCATTTCGGAATTCAAAAGATCGACGCGGCCAATCTCCTGAAGATAAATGTCCAGCGATTCGCTTTCGCGATTCGTGTATTGTTTCGAAATACGCATGGTGGCTCGGGGTTCAGTTAGTGACGAACAGCACCAAAGTCTCGCAGGACTTTGGCGATAAGGAAACCAGAGTATTCGATGCCGCGTGGTGCCACGCCGCTACTCTCGGGGCGACGCATGAATTTGGAACGAAAATAGAATCTGAATGGCGTATCACGTATAATCAATTAATTGGTGCCCCTCTTGATACGTTGGTGCAGGAAACATGGGCGCCCACCGGCGTTCCCACGGCTGAGAGTCGAAACTCTCATGAACCGGAATCTCTTCAATTTGGAAGTCCATTCGGTCATATTTTTACGAGGATGCCACCGTGAACGAGCCTTCATTTTCGAACGTTCCGAAATTTATTTGGATTTAGACAAAAATAATCGTATATTCCCATGTTTTGAGCCCCGGCTGGGGATGCGCCATACGGCAGATAAGACGTTCTAATAAACGATAACATTGTTTCCGCCGAGTTCGCGCGCGCGTTCGAGGGCGAGTTCGGCCCCTTCTATTAGTTCCTCAACCGTTCCATCGCGACGCGCGCCGGAAACTCCGATCGAGACCGTCACGGAATAACTTCGCTTGCCAATTGCGATGACTTCGCTCACGATCATCTTCCGCATTTTTTCACTCCAAAGATAACCATCTTCGTCGGTCATCTTAACGAGCATCGCCGCAAAGGTATGCTCTTCGGTCCGAGCGATGACATCGAAGGGCCGAGCGCCAAACTGGAGCAGGCGTGTAATTGCCAGCACAATGGTATCCGAATCTTCCTGCGAAAAACGCGATGTAAATTCCGAAGCACCGTCGATTTCGAAGAGCACGAAGGTAAGCGGTTCGTCGAATTGCATGGCACGGGATAATTCCTGATTCGCCCGGTCCAGCAGACCATGCTTGTTGAGCACTCCCGTTAGCAAATCGGTCAGCGCGCGCGCGCCCACCATTTCGCCGAGTGCGATGATTTCCAGTGCCGTGGCCGCGCCGCGCGCCAGGTGCTCCAACGTTTCAACATCCGCGCTCGTAAAACGGGCGCGTTCCGTGTGCTCGATGGCAAGCACGCCGTAATTCTTCGTGGCCGTTCGAATTGGAATCGTCAGGAAGGAGTGGCCCGCGGCATTCTGACGATCTTCTTCCAGGTTATACCGGATGTTCTGCGAGCTAAGCGAATCCAGCCGCATGCTTTTGCCCGACGCAAGGCACTTGCCGACAATACTTTCCTCCAGCGAGATCGGCGTCATGGGTGGAACGTAGGCCCCACTGCGTTTCGATTGCAGGCTGCTGAGATTCCAGAGCCGCCGAGAATCATCGAATGACGCGGCGGCAAGCCAATCCCAATCGATGATCTCACCGGCAGCCTCGGTGAGCGCGCGAAGAATATAATCGGGATTTCGGCGCTGGTCGCGCAAGGTACGGAGCGAGGAATCCGGGCTGATAATATCATGAAGCTTTCGCGACGCATCCAATGCGCGCGCTGCTGCGAGTAAATCGTACTTCTCGATATAGGAACGAATGAGCCCCGAAAGCAACTTCGAATAATCGGTCAAGATACGAAGGGTCTCGGCGCTGAAGTGATCCGCCATGGAAGAATCGACGGTAAGAACGCCGACGAGCGCTTCGCCAAACAAAACGGGCATTCCGGCAAACGAGGCGATGCCTATCGCATCGCGATAATACGGAATGAGATCGAGTTCCGCCTGAGGAGCAATCGTCGAATGGAGTTCCGGGCGCCGCTTCGAAACAATGCGGCTCACGGCGTCGAGTTCGATAGGAAAGCGTTTATCGGACGCAAGGAATTGGTACGCCCGGTCATCGAGCGCAGCAGATTCAAGCACGAGTTGTTGCTTTTTGGCATTGACCCAAAAGAACATGGCACTCGTCGCATTCAACTCGTCTCGGAGAATATCGAGTACATCTCCTAAGAGTACTACAAAATCGGCGCGGGGATCCCGGGGTTCGCTGGCACGGCGTGGATGAGAATCGAAGGAACGAAGCGCATCGAGATACGCCAGTAATGCAGGCTCGATCTTCGGCTCCAGCGGCAATTCCATCTCCGGTTCCGGAATCAGCGCCATCCGAAGGGGGGTTACGTGTCGCTCTTCCAATTCATCGGGTCTGGAATCGGAAGAAGCGTCGTCTGTAATGTTCTCTACCAAAATTTCTTCATCGAACATCTCTTTATGGAGAGCTTCTCCATCTTTATCGAGCGTTTCTCCATCGAAGATTTCTTCCAGAATTTCCGTTTCAAAATGTTCTTCCTCGAAGTCTTCATTTACCCGGGCACGGCCAGTTGGGACGGAAAAATCATCCGCTATCTCATCTTTTATTGTATTACCATCGTCCTCTTCGGTTGCGATCGAATTGCCCGCCTCGCTGACAAAATCCAACGGATCGCGGGAAGCATCCCCTTTATGATTTTCCACAAAGTATGGCTCTGAATCCATGAGCGGCCGTGGAATATCCTCGTGGTGCGCACGGCTTACGCGAATTCCGGCACGCTCATGGTCAGCAAAATACGGGACGGTGGATTCGGTCGGGGACGGGTCTGGGGGAGGGCCTTGCGCAAACTCATCGGCTCGATGAGGCTTTCGGAAGAATGGCAATTTATTCTGGACTCCGATCATTTCATCGCGCAGCGATTTTATCCTCGGAACGGCAAAGCGAATGATCGAAGGTTTTTCCTTTTCCAATCGCTCCTGGCGTTCCTGCCAGGCCCGGCGCTCTTCATCGACCTGGGCCTGCTGCCCCTCGCGTGTAATTTGGAAATCGTCGAAGGTAACTTTTTTCATACGCTTTCGCTCGCCTCCTGCCGGCTCACCTTCCGCAGGTTCGCTTTCGGAGGGTTCGCCTTCCCGTCGCGAAAGGCCATTGCTGCCATACAGAGGCCCCGAATCCGGGCCGTTCGTTTCAAGATCGTCGCGTTCCTCGTGAGTCATGCTACGTTAACGCTGGTGTAGTGTGGGCATCCATGAACACCGATACACGAACCTATAAGAGTCGAGAGGAATTCCTTCGCGGAAGCTCGCTCCCGATTTTTTTTTATTATTGCAAAATTTCCGTCACCAGATCTTCCGTGCCGTTTTGTGTCACACTTCGCTTCTGCCCCGCCCGTTCTTTACTTTCGATGAGTAACGTGAAGTTACGTTTCTCCTGCATTGCACGATAAAATAGAATACCGGTGGAATCTTCGATATGCACGACGCTATGGGACGTGGCCATGAAATTTTGAATGGTCGCCGTCGTCGGTCCTTCCTGGAACACGCGTTTGCGCGGCGTAGTCGTCGTGTTGTCTTCGAGGACCGCAAGGACACGATCGCCGCGCTTTTCCAGGCCCCGAACTCGTTCGGACGCACTGATGTGGACCGGAAACGAAAGGCCGGCCGCCACATCCAAATTTACATCGGATGAATCGCGCCACGTCGTATCGGCGATGAGCGCCCGCGTCGGGTTATGGACAAGCACGCGCATGATATAAGCATCCGCAACCTCGGCAGCCTGCCGCGTCGCAAGCTGACGAATACGAGGCTGATTACGAATCGAATCGGGTACGGTAGAAAGGAAGCCCGCGGCGATCTGGCTTACATCGAGCACCGAATCCAGATCGCCATACTTGGTAGCGCGAACCGTAAAATCTTTTCCAACCAGGATATTGAACTCCCGGTACTCATCACTCATCCGGTCGCGCAAGTCGTTACTCGAATAATGTATTTTCGAAGTATCGCGCTGGGAATTAAAGCGAATGGAATCCACACGAAAGACAACCGTGACCGAACTATCGCGCCCCATTTTCCCTACCGTCTGATGAAGATAGAACTCCGTGCTGCTCGTGGCGGAGTGCTTTACTTCCGCTCCGGAAGGAGGCGTATCGTTCGAACTCATCGTCATCCGGTCGATGATGTGGTACCGCTCGACCGAGCCGGACTTTGGCCGGAAAAATAAATGGTGATTCGTGTCCGAGATCGGGACCGGTTTCGCCGGTTGAGTCGTATCGATTGCGGCAGCGTTGGTGGTTGAAACTGCTGATTCCTTTTTACTGCACGAGGCTGCCGTAAGACAAAGTAGAACCAGTAAGAGATAACGGGGTGAAGGCATGAAGAAGATATGGTGAGCTGAATGCTTTTGTAGTGGTCTTTTTAGCACTCTTTTAGTGCTGATTTGGCGGTGTGAATTTTTTAGGCTCCGTAGCATCCGTGCTGTCGGCATCGATAGCGCCGGGATTGGGGTCCTTATAAACTCCATGATGGACCTGTATTTCCCTAATGGTAATCTTGTTCGCGTGCAACACCGGTATGGGATAAACATCCGTCGTTACAACGCGAGTGATCTCTTCCGGAACGGTGTCAATATCGACGGCCAACCGAATGTTTGCCGTGTCTTCGAAGAAGGAATGTTTTAAATATCCGTCGTTTACTGTGAGTTCTCCGGTTCCCCCGCCATAAAAGTGAAGTATACCCATGGGCGTTGCAATCCCTTCGAGATATTCGATGCGGCTCGGAGGATGGTCATAACGGACTCGAACTTTCAGCTTTCCTTTTCCTTCATGGTTCGATGTAACCCTCCGTTCGACCGGAATTTCCGTGGCTGTCGAAGCGGACGTGTAGGGCGATTCGGCCGCGGCGATTCCACCCATTCCATATTCGAGTAACTGCCCCATGCGCAAGGTATCGGTCAGTGAGAGCATTGCATGGACCATATCGTAATCGTAGCCATGGCCAACAGCATCGTCGTGAAAATCCTGCAGATTCAGAAATCGAGAAATCGTCCCATCCGGCTGCATTACGAAGCGAATCGTATGACCGAGGAATTGCGCGCGAGGGAGCACTTTGATGTCGTGCAATTCGTGGGTAATGCTCCAATCGTCCGAGGAATTAAAGCGAAAGAAATTTTCCGCATTTTTCCCTTCGCCGAAATCAATCCCGGTTTTAAAGGAATCGAGCGAAGCCGCGATGATCGCGGAACCGTCCGGTAACTCTTTTTCCACGGTTTCCGTAAAGGAATAGACCGATGTTCGAATACTCGGGCGCGCGCCGCTCGCGTCCACCTGCGGGAAATGCATCGCGAGCCGAAGCACCTCCGTGATTACGACGCGGTGCAGATCGCCTTCGTGAAAGTGTAGGCGCACATCCGGGGGTGGCTGCTCGGTCATCCGCTGGCTGCGCGCATTCCCCGTGCTTGCAAAGAGCATCGCAGATCCCACTATCACCAAAAAATAAAATTTACGAATATGTATCATAGTATCTCAACGAGAGTAGTTTTTATACAGCGCATAGGCCGCGAGCGTCATGCCATCCCAGATTTCACCGTTCGCAATGAGCCGATCGAGTTCGAGCGGCGTGACCATCACCGGCTCGAACGCTTCGCTCACATCGGGATGGCGAGCATCGCTCCCTTCCGCCACGACGAGTCCACGCGCATGAAACACGTAACACTCCTCATCACTGGCTCCGTTCATTGGATTGAACCATCCGATAGGAATTAATTCCGTGGCAAGAAAACCAGCCTCCTCCGCAAGTTCCTCCCGCGCCGCCTGTTCGTGCGTCAATCCTTCCTTCGTTCCGCCGCCCACGAATTCCAAGCTTTCGCGCTGATTGAGATAGCGGAATTGCCGCAGCATCAAAAGCCGGCCATCCTCCATTTCCGGAATAACGAAGACCGCACCTTTGGTATGAGCATAGAAAAACTCTCCCTGCGAATCATCCGGATGCAAATATTCATCGCGCCGGTATTCCCACCAGGGATTTTTATGAAGGATTTCGGTCGAAAGGCGACGGAGGCGTTGGAGCATTTTAGAATTTATAACAAAGGCCAAGCGAGCCTACCGGGTGGGGGCCATTCGACACCGGGCCAAGAAGCGGATCGTTCGTACCAGAAAGTGGCATGAACAGAGAAGCAATAAGTTGAAGCCGTCCCAATCCGTATCGCAGTTCGAATGCCGGAATGAAAGTCCAAACCGTTCCAGTACCTGAAACGGTCGTATCGTAAGGAGCTGATTTATAATTACCAAGACCTGCGCCCCTGACCACTTCCTGCTTCATATCCTGATAAATATCGACCCCCGAAATTCGAAGCAGAATAACGGCGGAAAAATTGTTTCTGGCATATCCCATCGCGCCCTGCATCCACGCTATTGCGAAACGGGTTTGTTCGTTCCCGGTTATTTGCCATGCTGTTTCTAGATCAGGTTCCGGTTCAAATATTTGAAACGTTGAACTCCCACTTCCCCACCCAATACCGCCATACAATTCGCTATACAAATGGCTGTCAGTTAATGTATCGAAGAACCCGGCGCCAATTTCGCCGGAATATTGATTCCCGTTCGGATCATCGCTTTTGTGGAGCGCGACCGAACCACTGGCCCGCACCCCGAAATGCGATGTGAGTGCATAGGCTGCGGTGACTGTCTCGCCGCCAGTGGAGGCGCTCGCCGTCGCACGAAGATCCCCTTTGTGCGAGAGCAATACCGCGCTGGGGTTCGAAGGATAATACGGTGGATTGGAAACAGGGCTAACGGTTGCACAGCCCGTAATACAAATCACGGAAAATGCAAGAAGCGTTTTACGTCTCATGCAGTAAGAACACACCGAAAGCGCAAAAGAAGCGAATCTTTGGCAAACCGATTATCGTGTTATGGACCGATGAGCTTGTAATGCGGGAATAGAGTTTTGTGTCTACTCTGTCAGGCTGCATTACGCTAACTCACCATGCGGCTGAGTCATTTATTTTTTATACAAGACGAAGCTATGAAATCTCAATTTCCATTTAACTCGCAAACCGGAAGGGTTGCTTTTTCAATCACTTATCCATTAGGGTTCATCCTTTTAATGGCAGCGGTCCTAAATTCCTGCAAGAGCACTTCGGATCCCGGGTCCGATCCGCCCGCAACGTCGTATCAGGCGACCTATCTGGCCGCCGATGCATCGAGCTTTAATGCCTCGCGTGTCGATGCGAATTTACTGAATGCCTGGGGCGTCGCGGTTACGCCTTCCGGCACCTTCTGGATAGCGGAGAATCACGATAGCTCAGCCGTGAACTATGACCGCCAGGGCGCGGCAGCTGCCGGCGGTATGTTTGCTATTCCCAAGCCCGACGGAAGCACCGGCGGAGCGCCAAGCGGTCTCGTCTACAATACGACAAGCGATTTTGGCGGGGCAACGGTCATCGTTTCGACCGAAGATGGCTCTATCGCGGCATGGAGTTCGGGGCCATCCGCAACGATTAAAGCGGTTAGTGCTTCTGGAAATGGCGTTTATAAAGGACTTGCAATGGCAAGCGATGGCGGCGCAAATTTCCTCTATGCCACTAATTTCCATGACACCACGATTGATGTTTTTGACAAGAACTTCAACTTGGTCAGCGGCAAGCCATTCGTCGATCCAAACCGGCCAGCGGGGTATGGACCGTTCGGAATTCAAAATATCGGCGGCTTGCTTTACGTTACCTTCGCCCTCCGCAAACTGCCCGATATGATGGACGATTCCGCCGGTGCGGGACGAGGAATTGTCGATGTATTCAGCCCCAACGGCACGCTTCTCAACCGCTTCTCTACGGGTGGCACGCTTAATTCCCCGTGGGGATTGGCCATGTCCGGCGCGGGGTTCGGAACCTACAAGAACTCGATCATCGTCGGAAATTTTGGGGATGGGGCGATCAATGCGTTCGATCAGACTGGCAAATACCTCGGCCAACTGACGGATAAGGGTAACGCGATCGTCAGAGTCGATGGCCTGTGGGGCCTTACCTTCAACACCAATGCGGGCGATCCGAATTTTCTCTATTTCACCGCCGGACCGAACGGCGAAGATGATGGCGCGTTCGGATATGTTCAGTTGAAATAAGTACGGCCTCTATGCCAAATCCGCGAGCTCGCCTTCGGTAAAAAAGAAGGCGATCTCGCGGAGGCCGTTCTCGACCGAGTCCGAGCCATGCACGGCATTCTCGCCTTTGTTTTTCGCATAGAGCTTACGGATCGTGCCAGCCGCGGCTTCCGCGGGATCGGTCGCGCCGATGACTCGACGCCACTCAGCAATCGCATTCTCCTTTTCAAGCGCAATCGGAACGCAGGGCGCGCTCGACATGAAATCCACCAGCCCATCATAAAATGGCCGGCCCTTGTGTACCTCGTAAAATTTCGAGGCCGCTTTGTGCGAAAGCGCTTCCATCTTCAATCCGAGGATGCGAAAGCCTTCCTTCTGGATATGCGCAATAATGTTTCCAATATTGCCCGCTTGAACGGCGTCGGGCTTGAGAATGCAAAGTGTTCTTTCTACAGCCATAATAAAAGTTGAAATGGATAACGAGCGGCATTGAACAACGTTCGAGTGTCACTCGTTACCAGTAACGCTCCTGCTTATTGCATTAGGCAGAGGCTTATCAATGGATTCGCGGGGATTTACCTTCGGTGGAGTGGGAGGCCAACTGGTAACCCAATCGGGCAATTGCTTCTTCGGGTAGCGGATAGAATGCGGCAGAATATCGGGGGTTTCGATTCGAAATTTTTCCACAAGATTCTCATCACGTTCCGAGACCGTATGGCGAATATCGGTTAGTTCCAATAATTTTAAACCGATGTACCCGAAGATGCTTACGCCGATCATTCCGAGATTCAAGCCGAAATTCGGCTTGCCTTCAATGATGCGTACCGCGCCGACTACACCAACTGCCGCAGCGGCTATTCGGGCTGCGAAATAAGCAATACCTGTCCCCATCTTACCAACGTACGCCTCTCCTGCCACAGGTAGCATTCCGAAGGTCATGCCCCAGTCGTAACTATAAAACTCCTGGTGATACGCCTCAACGCGGCCCTGGTAATTTGCAACCGAATCGCGCCAGGATTTATTCAGGTAATTCGCGGAATCCTGAGCGAATATATTGTGGCAAGGGACGAGAAGGACAGCAAGGACAAAAGAGCATGACCAAATGCCACAAAATCTTTTCCGTCCTTTCTGTTCTTTGAGTCGTTTATACATTTATTGGTCTTTTCCCCAATTTTCCGGCCAATCGTTAGCGGCGAGCGCGCTTCTTTGCCTTAAGCGCGGGCTTCCGGCGCGGTGCTAACGCTTTCTTTATAGGCTTTGCCTTTGATTTAACCGATTTTTTTGCGGCTGACTGTTTAGCCGATTTCTTCACCGGCTTTGACGCCGCCTTTTTTGCCCGTGCAAATGGAGCAACCGGCGACCAATCGGAAATTGTGCGCTTTCCGACCTTTATCGCTGGAACCCCCATTAGGATCGAGGATTTCGAAGTTCGCTTGAGGCCGGGCGCGACCGTCTTCTTTTTTTGCTCTCGAAGCACTCGCGCAATAGTTTCTCCAATCACCGCAGGACTATCGACCACCGCAATTCCATTTTCGCGCATGGATTTAATCTTTTCATCCGCAGTTCCTTTACCACCGGAAATGATGGCACCGGCATGCCCCATGCGTCGGCCCGCCGGCGCGGTGCGGCCGGCAATAAATCCGACAACCGGTTTACCGAAATGCGCGCCGATCCACTCGGCGGCCTCTTCCTCCGCCGTCCCGCCGATCTCACCGATCATGACGACCGCATCGGTCTCGTCATCATTCGCAAAGAGTTTGATCGCATCTAAAAATCGGGTTCCTACAATCGGATCGCCGCCGATGCCGATGGCGGTCGATTGTCCCAACCCGATATCCGTTAGTTGCTTCACGGCTTCGTACGTCAGCGTGCCGGAACGCGAGATAATACCGACCCGCCCTTCTTTATGGATAAACCCCGGCATAATCCCAATCTTCGCCTTGCCCGGCGATATGACACCCGGACAGTTCGGACCAATTAGCCGGGTCTTCGAATTGCGTACTTTATTATAGACCGCGATCATATCGCGCACCGGAATGCCTTCCGTGATGCAAACAACGAGCGGGAGTTCGCTCGCGGCCGATTCGAGGATCGCATCCGCGGCAAAGGGCGGCGGCACAAAAATACACGCGGCATTCGCGCCTGTTTCCCGCACTGCATCCGCAACGGTGTTAAAGACCGGCACCCCATTATGGCTCGTGCCGCCCTTGCCGGGCGTAACGCCGGCCACGACGTTCGTCCCATATTCCAGCATCTGCTGTGTATGAAAAGAACCCTCGCTGCCGGTTATTCCCTGCACGACGAGCCGCGTTTTTTTATCGACTAAAACACTCATGAGATAATTTTTTTCCTGAATTTACAAATGCAAGAGATACAAAAATACGAATGAAACGATGCAGACCCGCTCCAAAACGCTTTAAATAAGTAGAAAAGACAATCAATAAAAACTGAAATAGCCGGGAGACGAATGTCACCCGGCTATTCAAAAGGCAAATGGCCACGGCGCGAGGAACTCGCTGGCCGTGGCGAAAAAACTGACGCTTCGCCCCGCAGATACTAATAAGCAACCATTTTAAAGCAACCAAGCCTAACCCTCGGAGTTTACCGGAGGAATAACACACGGGGCGGTGCGCGCCAATTACTTTCCTACAAATATACGGCATTATCGACCTGAAAGTCAAGCTGTGCGGTGATAATTTTCTAAATATAGTAAAATCCAGAAAAGCAATGCCCTGGGAAAACATTTCTCCGTAAAATGTCACCTCAGCGATCCCCCCGATAGAAGCAAACCTTTTTCTCACTCCTGGCGATTCAACTGCATGAAGCATTCTCTCGTATTTATCTTTATCCTCCTGGTTTCCCGCTGCGTTCTTGCCGGACCGGTTTTTCCAACGCGCGGCTTCCTCCTTGAGCCGAAGTGGTATGCAAAAACCGATACCACCTCCATTTTCGATCACGCCAGCTACTGGGCGCAGCTCCAGCATGGATTTGGCAGCGATAGCGACCGATGGGGATGGTCCATCACCATGGGAGCCATCTGGGAATTCGCCCGATGGGGCGGCAATAAATCCCTCCTTGGATTCACCGGCATGGAACTTCTTGCCAATACCCATAATGACATTGATTTCAAACCTCGCGGCGCAATGTGGGAAGAAGGTCTTGTGTACGCAGTCCATGAGAGTTCCAAATTCGATTGGCAGATCGGAACCATTTACCGCTGCCGGCACGACCTCGATAATATCGATCCCAACGGATATAGCGACATTAATCAGCAGCGAACGCTGATTTACTGCTCGCTCTCCGGCAAAGCCATCTGGACGAGCGAGCAGCTCTTCGACCTCGATATTTCCACAACCGCCTGGCTCCATGGCGACGCGTATCTCGTCCGTGAAGATTACCGTATTCCGACCGCGGACGATCGTATCGGCACCGACTTCCGAAGAATCGCCTGGTCGCTCGGCCCGGCATTCCAATCGAAGCTCATTCAATGGCAGGCCAGTTCGCTCTATCTCCAGTTCAATGCCGATGTCACTGCCTTCGGAAACGATACCGGCTTCATCAGCCGCTTCGGATCCATTTCCAAACTCACCTTCGATGGCCACGCCGAATTGGGATACGAATACCACGGACGCCAGGGACGAATGCAGTTCTATGCTGGCTGGGAACATTGGGAAGACGATGGCCAAACCCCACTCCCCCGAAATGCCCAATATGTCATGCTTGGCGTCCGAACGACCGGCACCGATTTAGTTTCTTTTTGAAGTGGGTGCCTTTTGTGTTTGTTCAATTCATATTCATCAGAAAACTAAAGAATGTGCGCTTTTTCGAGCTTCATTCATTAATTATTAATGAACAGCATAATTTGAATTTTCAATGAGCTAAGGGTGCCTATCAAAGTCCCGTTTAATATAAGCACTACGGAGAGAACAGTCAAGAGGTTTCGAAAGAATTTTTGAAATTTTTTTCGCGTAGGTCCGGGCGTCCCGCCCGACATTTTCTCCCCTCCCGCACCAGCGGGAGGGGCCGGGGGAGGGTGTCTCGGTTCTGAACATCAGTTGGTTTATCACACACCCTCCCCTAACCCCTCCCGCTGGTGCGGGAGGGGAATAATGCAAATTTTTCCCAGTGCCGGAGGCACGACATATTTGTAGCCCCGGGTGGAGCGAAGCGGAACCAGGGGAAAAGTCAAGAGGCTGCGAAAGATTTTTTGAGTTTTTGCGAAATGCAGTCAAGGTCGTGAGAACGCCGACTAAAAATCCATCAGCGTAATGCACTTCATCAGCGTAATCCAGGTTCGCGTTCCATATTCTGCACCATCAGCTTCACCTCCTCGTATTCCGGCGTGCCCTTGAGTGTGCCGATGCCCTCATCCTCATTGTTAAGAAACTCATCTATGCACTGCATATTTCGAAATCCAGCTTTAATCGCTTTATGGAATGTTTTGAGTGCAGTCCCATAATCTTTTAAATTGCACTGGAGGCAGGCGGTATTATAAAGGGCAAATCCATCCTTAAGATTTTCCAGCTTGCGCAATGTGTCTTTCGCCTCGTCGTCTCTACCCGCGAAATGAAGAAGTCCTGCATGAAAGACTCGATAAGAGTCGTCATCCGGAAACAGCTTCAGATGCCTCTCAAAAAAAGGAATTGCAACTTCCGACCACAGCTCTTGTTTGTTCTCTTCCCCTGCCTGACTTGAGCTATATACGATATTGAATAATGTACTCAATTGCGCTCGATTGAGTTTAAGCGATTGCTCGTACGGTGAAATGGCTTTCGCGTTTTGCCCCGTGCAATAATAGAAAAAGCCAAGTGCGGAGTGGCTGCGAAAATCATCAGGAGCATTTCGCACATATTCTATTGCGGTTTGCTCTGCGTCTTCGAGGTTGCCCTGCAATAGTAAAATGTGTGAAAGCGCGCCATAAGCGCGCCAGAGATCGGAGTTCAGTCGGAGTGCCCCTGCTATAAGATTCTGGCCTTCGTCAAGCAGTGCAGGATCACGAACGTAATTGCGGTAAAGATTTGCTAGCACATCAGCTTTGCCTAAATATGCATTCGCATAATCAGAATCTAACTTGACTGCTTCATCAAAAAGCTGAATTGCGAGTTCATAACCTTCTTTGGTCGCGCGAGCAAAATATTCGTTCCCCTTAAGATATAGTTTATACGCTTCGGCATTTTCCGTTCCGTGCTCTTGCAGGAATGTTTTCTCTTCTTTCGTTAAATGCAGTTTCAGACCGATTACCACTTTTTCCGCGACGGCTTCCTGAATATCGAATATATCCTTGAACTCCCCCCGATGCGATTCCTGCCAGAGATAATCGCCCGTTTCAATATCGAGCAGCGCGACCGATATTTTAATCTGCTCTCCAAACTTACGAACGGAGCCTTCGATAAAATACCGTGTGTTGAATTCTCTTCCAATTTCGACGGTGCGCAACTTGGTCCCACGTAAGCCAAGCGATGTTTTTCGGTCTAAAATATGCAATGATTTGATATGCCCAAATGCATCGATCATCTCACCGGCCAGCCCATCGGCAAACCAGGCATTGTCTTCGTCGGCGGGAGAGAGGTCTTCGAATGGCAGAACGATCAGGAAGGTGCGCGAGTCCTTCACAGCCACGCGCGAAACGCCGTGTTTATGCGCCCGAAGAATTCCTTCGAAGTCCGAGATCGCAACTCGCTGCAACCCAGCAAGAGAATATTCGAACGAGGAGGGTAATGCAACCTCAACAAGCTCGACCGGCAGAATGCGCTTTCGCTTTTCCGAGGCAAGAGAAAGCTCCTTGAGTACATTCTCAGAAATCACAGAGTCCGGCGACAGGAGTATGATGAAGGTTGAGCAGGCGCGTATCCCCTGGACGATCTCCGTCGCCCACTGCTCCGCGCCGACAATTCCCTTTTGGTCGATCCACACGCCCATTCCTCCGGCACGTAGCCGCTCCGCAAGCTCTAAGGCGTGCACGGAATCTTTGCGAGAATAGGAGATGAAGATGTCAGGCATGTTGCTTTCCCTTCGCCTCTATTTTCTCCACCATTCGCTTCGCCTCCTCATATTCCGGCGTGCCTTGAAGCGCGAGAACGCCCTCTTTCTCATCGGTCAAAAATTCCTTCAGAAGCTGAGTATATCTGAACCCTGTCTCGATCGATTTGCGGAAGGTTCGGAGCGCTTCCGGTAGGTCGCCGAGCCGGCGAAAGAGGCAGGCCGTGTTGTAGAGTGACATGCCATCCTTCAGATTCGTAAGCTTCATCGCCGCTGCGTATGCATCCTCGGTTCTGCCGCTCCATTGGAGGAGATTCGCATGATGCACGCGCTTGCCTTCATCCTCGGGATGAAGCTTAAGATGGCGCTCGAAATACGGAAGCGCAACCGCAGCCCAGTGAGCGCATTTCTCCTGCTCCCCGGTACTGTCACAGTCATTGACAAGATTGAACAAGCCTGGAAGATCATCCGGCTTCAGACGGACGGCCTCCTCATAAGGAGCGATCGCGCTGGCATGTTGGCCGGTTCCGTCATAGAAAAATGCGAGCATGAAATGACTAACGTGATTCTGCGGGTCTTTACGGATAAATTCTCTTGCAGCTCCCTCTGCTTCGGCAAGGCAACCCCGATGCATGTAGATCATCGAGAGAGGATTATAGACATCGAAAAGATCGGGCTTTAGCCGGAGCGCTTCCTTGCAGAGCGTTTCCGCTTCATCTAAGAGCAAGAATGTCCGGTCGTACCCACGGTAGAGCATTGCGAGCGCGCTCGCCTTGTATTGATACGCCTGCGCATAGCCGGGATCGAGCTTGATCGCCTCGGTAAAGAGTTGAATGGCAAACTGGAAACCCTCCTTCGTCTGGCGAAGGAAATACTCGCCCGCCTTCATATAAAGTTCATATGCCTCAGCATTCTCCGTCCCGCGTTCCGCAAGCTTTTTCTTTTCATCCGAGGCGAGATGCACTTTCAGCCCTTCGACTACTTTGGAGGCAACGATTTCCTGAATATCGAAGATGTCGTTCATCGTGCCTTTCATCGAGTCCTGCCAGAGATGGTCTCCGGTTTCGATGTCGAGCAAACGGGAATTTATTTTTATTTGGTCGCCGAATTTTCTTACGTCCCCTTCGACAAAATACCGAATGCCCATTTCTTTAGCGTAGGTGGGCAACGTCCCCTGGTATCGCTTGAAGTCCTTCGTGGATTGCGCGTCCGTGACATGAAGCGCCTTGACGTTAGAAAGCGCCTGAATCATTTCACTCACAATACCATCGGCAAACCAGCCATTATCGCCGGTTGGCGAGAGGTCCTGAAATGGCAGGATCATCAGGGACTTCCGACCATCCGCCGCCTTAGCTATCTTCGGCGCTTGTGGCGCGCCGGTCGCTTCGAGGCCCAGCTTCGCGAGGGCGCGGATGACGGCATCGATGTTCGTCATCGGTGCGCGCTGGATACCGGCGAGGGCATACTGCATGTTCTTCGGCAGTTCGACGGGTTCCAGATCGAGTGGAAGTATTTTCTTTCGCTTTTCCGAAGCGAGCGAGACTTCCTTTACTACATTATTCGAAAGTATGGATGCAGGACTCAGCATTACAATAAATGCCTTGCACGAATCGATCGCATCGACGATGGATTCCGACCAGCTCTCGGCTGCCTCGATTCCTGACTGATCTATCCATACGGAGAGGCCCGCCGAGGCGAGCAACTCCGTAAGCTGCTCGGCCTGTTCGCGGTCTTTGGATGAGTATGATATGAAAATATCGTGGGACATTGTATGCGAAGATACGCGCATTCGACGCAAGCTAAAAAGCGGAAAGAATAAAGCAATGAGAAGAAGGACGGACCTACAGTCCGTCCTTCTGGAATCCGTTACACGCCCGTTTTCTAATTCGCCGCGTAGTAAATATTAGGCCATGCATACCAATTGGGCCCGGCAGTTTCAATACCCTCCCATGAGCCGGTCGTTCCAGCAGAAGGGCCGTCACCATTGGTGTCGCCTTTGCGGCTGTCATCTTCATAAGAAGTAAATGCCACTCCGGCTCCATTATAGTTTATCAGTTGAGAAACACCGGCGGGGATATAGAGCGAAAAACCATTGGATGCCCCATCATGAAATTTCAGTACCACATTGTCGCCAAGGGTACGCGTTACGGTGGTGGGCATGTACCAACTATTTCCGCTCCAGCCACCGAGTACATAGGCGACCTCGGTATTACTCCAGGTCGCGTTGGCGGCGGTCACATCCACACAGTCCACAAAAATTCCGTTGCAGAGATTTGTTTGCGATACCTGATCGGGATTATGGAAGACATTGGTGTTATCAAAGTCCGACGCAATCCCGATAATAACCGGATGCCCGTTATCGAAAAAAGTATTGCTCGTTGCGGAACAGCTATGCGGGCAGTGCGACATATCCAATGCAGCAGCACTTTGATTAGCGCCTCCGGCGGTATGTGCAATGACAGAATTCGCAATGGAATTATTTGCGCCATCACCCATGGTGAGCGCGCGCTCCAGATCGGCGCTTCCGCTGCCGGCATATAGTATTTTGCAATAATTAAGACTGTTGCCGGAGGAAGTACCAAAAGAAATCCAGTGCCAATCCGCTTTTTGTGGAGCGGTCGCGCTGCCATCCCCATTATTATCGCCACCGTAGCTATCGTCCTTCCAGGAAGTGAAAATGACGGGCTTTGCAGCAGTGCCATTTGCCGTAATCGTCCCGGTCGCCGCAAGTAGGCCTGCACCATTATCGAACTTTACAACGGTGCCCGCCTCAATAGTAAGAGGAGCATTGACGTTCACCTGTAAATTTGAAATGTGATACACGTGGCAGGCATCCCAGGTGGTAGGTGCCGAAATGGTAGCGCCAACTTCTACAACGCCTAAAAAGCAATTCGTGGTAGCGGGTGCCGTACTACCGGACTTGCAGGAACTATTCAGAAGCACGAAGGAAGACATCATCAGGAACAATGCAATGGAGGGGACGAATGTTGTTCTCATTGTTAATTTGGATTTTATTAGTAAAAATAATTTCTTTCAAAATAATAACATCCGAAAGAAATTCTGGCTCATGCAACATAACCCCCCTGACAATGTTCCTCTCCTAATGGGGTATTCCGCCACTCCGAAGTTGATCCGGCATCCTGGGGTCGTTGGAAGGGCAATTGAAGTAATGGAATAATCTGATGTAGTATCCTTGTTCCTCTCTCTCGAATGAAATTTCTCACGCTCTCTCTCCTTCTTCTCGCCGCCTCTTGCGCGCCGGCACGATTTGTCGAGCCGGTACCGGAAGGACATTGGAATGCAACGGCTTCACTCGGCGGCCCGATCTTCGATCTTGGGAACACGACGATCCCCATGCCACTAACATCGCTCGCCGCCGGGTATGGCATCAGCGATAAGACCACGGCCTTCGCGGGACTTCATACCACCGCGCTCCTCTTCGATGATTTGCAACTCGATCTCGGCGCACTACAGGAGATTAGTTCACAGGTGCATCTCGTTCCGGCAATTTCTATCAGTCCGGTGCTTAATCTTCTTCTCGCCATGCGCGATGGCAGCTTCCGAGTATGGCCCGAAATGGATGTGAACCTTTACTGGCATTATGGCAGCGCTGGGAATCTTATTTATATCAACAGCAGCAATTGGTTCGAGCTTTCTTCCATGCACGCCGATAACGAACCGCAGACCACGCACTGGATCGCAAACTTTGGCCTCGGCCATCGCTTCGAAGGAGAGCACTGGGAATACATCACGGAACTTAAATATCTTGCGGCAGGAATGCCAAACCTGCCGAATGCCGTAGGCTATCATGGCATCGGCGGTAATGGCGCGTTCGGTGTCTATTTAGGACTAACAAGAAAATTCTAATGGCACGCACGAAAATTTTAATGGCACGAATACTTCTTCTATCGATCGTCGTCGCGCTTTCGGGTTGTTTCAATCTCGATTCCAATCTGCTTGCCACCGGCGATAAAATTACGTCTTATCAAATGGCAGATTACACAGGCGCAGTCGATTTTCGCCTCGATTCTTCGTATGCGTTACCGCCCGATTTCGTTCACGTCTTCACGTTGGAGAGCCAGGGCATTGGCGAAACGTCCCCGACTACGATATACGCCGCGTATCTCGGCGATACTTCGCGCATCGCGCAAGATACGATCATCGTCTATGCGCATGGATATAACCACCACATGGATTTTTATTATCCACGGGCACAGCTTCTTGCAAATGTCGGCAGAAAGGACCTCTATGGTGTGATGATGGTGGACTATCGCGGCTTCGGTCTTTCTTCCGGCTCGCCAAGCGAAGAGGGATTGTATTCGGATGTTGACGCCGCAATTTCGTGGCTTAAGTCTCGCGGCCTGACGGGCGACCGGCTTATTCTTTATGGCTTTAGCTTGGGCTGCGCGCCGGCAACATATCTCGCGGCGCATCCTCGCGCGCTCGTTGCGCAAAAATTGATTCTCGAATCTCCTTTCGCTTCCACTGGCTCCCTGGCGGACGATGCAATCGGTCTCGATTTTCCCGCCTCCGCTGTCACAACACTCAAGCTCGATAATGCGGAGCAGATAAAATCCGTGAAGCAGCCCTTTTGCTGGATGCACGGAATGAGCGATATGTTCCTGAACATCCATACGAATGGCGAGGTCGTCTTCCGAAATTATCAGGGCAATTACAAGGAAGCCCACCGCATTCCGGGCGCGGACCACACGACCGTTCCCCAAACCTGGGGATTCCAAAACTACACGGACTCCCTGGCGAGGTTTATTACAAGGCAGCCGTGAACGTTTCCACTCTCGAAATGCAAAAATTTTGTTTGGCTTAGTTGAAGGAGTTTTTGAACGAAGGGCAATCGCATTCCGTTTTTTGAGTTCGTCAATACTGTTCTATGTTTAATTTTCGGATCTCTCAAGCTGTTTCTTCGCATCGCGTTGCAATCGGGTTCGTTTTGAGTGCCACGCTAATTTTGCCGGTGATTCTTCTGTATCCCTTTTCAAGCGACACTTCGCTCTATGAATGCATGGGGATGGTTCTCGTAAGATATGGTGGCCTTCCATATCTTGCCAGTTGGGCCCATAATTTCCCTGGAACTCCTTTCCTTCATGCTTTAGGCATCATATTATTCGGTCCTACGATGGTCAGTCTTCGATTAGAAGAATATCTAATTGAGCTTCTGACTTGGGTGGTACTTTTCCGAGTAAGCTGTTTATGGGTTGCACGCGATACCGCCCTCCTGGCGTCCATTCTCTTTGCGCTGCTCTATGTCAGCGGCCCCGTCGGTAATATGGGGCAGACGGACGGTTTCGTGTTACTGCCCTTGATCTCCGCGATTTGGATTACCGTTCTGGCGTTTCGGTCTAATAGGCCAGCCACTGCGGTACTTGCGGGAGCCTTGTTTGGTATTTCGGTGTGGATGCGGCCAACCTACGGACTACTTTTTCTTGTCTCCCTTTTTATGCTTTTCCCCATTTGGAATTCAGAAAAGAGAGTACAATTTGGAGCAATGGTCGGAGGGTTTATTGTGGTCTTCCTGCTTAGTTTAGTTCCCTTCGCACTCCAACCGCATGGATTAAGCGAGGAATATCTTGCTGTTATTAGATACAATTTTGAAGTGTACAACCCTTCTTCCTATTCCGGCGATCTTCTTGCCCGACGCCCTTTATTTATTTTAGGAGTTGCTGTTTGCTGGACCTGTGCTGCAATGTGGCGATCCCATCGTGCCCGCTTGCTCCAGGATGCGCCGCGCAACCCGAAAGAGCGATATCTTTTAATTGCACTGTTTGTGGCGCTACTCGTTAGTATTTACATGATGCGGAGAGCTCCCACCTATCACTTCATTCCCCTGTATGTTTTTTCATTACCAGTATTTGCTTCTCTTGTGATGCAATTCACGAAATTCTCGCGAATATTTCGGCGCATAGCAATCTCAGTTATTCTGATAGGAGCTGTTTGGTATTTGTATCCCTGGCAATTAGTTACTGCCTTTATTGGGAACGACATGTCTCTCTCAGCGGCCTATAATACGGTAACGACAGACTCCGACCGTAATTATACTGCGTATCGTGAAATGGCCCAATATCTTCAAACCCATACAAATCGCGCGGATCGAGTTGAGACATTGGACCCCTCCATACAATGGATGACTAATCGACAGGCTGCGTCGCGATTTACCACCATGGATCCGCTGATATTAGGATATCCTCCCAATCGATTCACCGATTATCAGCAGCGATGGCGTTCGGAATTCATCTCCGCTATAGAAAATTACCAAGCCAAATACATCGTAATTTCAGACAAGTATGACTCGATACACCACTTTCCGAATACAACCCTTCTTCGGGAAATTCCTGGCTTCGTTCCACTGCTCGAACGGGAGTATCATCTTGATACGGTAATCCACAATAGTTCATTCTATAGGAGAAATTAGCATGGCGGCTTTTCTTGTGTCTACTGCGTAATACCGTAGATTAAAAAAATAATTCAACGAAATTGCACCCTCGATACGCTTCTTCTTATCACTTTTTACGTAGCTATAATAAAGAAGGAGATAAACGGATTGTCTTCCAAATCCCGCTCGAACTTATGCCGCGTATCTCTCGTTTTTCGCGCCACCTCCAATCAAAAGTTTGCTGTTATGGGCCTCTTTTCTAAAACGACTACCCCTGCGATTACCGAGCGTGAAGTGCTCGATGCGCTCCGCTCCGTGAACGATCCCGATCTTCACAAGGACATCGTGACGCTCAACATGATCCGCGATGTCACGGTAACCGGCGAAAAAGTCAGCTTCACATTTGAATTAACGACTCCCTCCTGCCCTGTTCGCGATGAACTTCAGGATGCTGCAAAGGCCGCGGTGGAAAAAATCGCGGGTGTTGGAAATGTGCAAGTGAAAATGACGTCGCACGTTCCGGAAGCCCCGCATAAAGCGCAAGGCGAAGTATTGCGCGGAGTGAAAAATACGATTGCGGTCGCCTCCGGCAAGGGCGGCGTGGGAAAATCGACGGTCGCAGCGAATCTTGCGGTGCAACTTGCGCGCGATGGCGCGAAAGTCGGCTTGCTCGACGCCGATATTTATGGGCCGAGCATTCCGATCATGTTCGGTTTGGAAAATGCCAAGCCCGCCGCACGGCAAGTGAGCGAGAAAAAAGTGATGATGATCCCGCTCGAAGCCGAAGGCATAAAGATCATGTCGATCGGATTTTTGGTCGATCCCGATCAGGCGGTCGTGTGGCGCGGTCCAATGGCTTCCGGTGCGCTCAAGCAATTCATGACCGATGTCGATTGGGGCGAACTCGATTACCTCATTTTCGATCTTCCTCCAGGCACGGGCGATATTCAGCTTACCCTGGTACAATCTATTGCGCTGACGGGCGCGGTGATCGTCACCACACCGCAGGATGTTGCGCTTGCGGACGCGCGCAAAGGCATTCGGATGTTCGAGAAAGTTCATGTGCCGGTCATCGGCATTGTGGAGAACATGAGTTATTTCATCTGCTCGCATTGCGGCGAGCGGGAGGAAATCTTTTCGCACGGCGGCGGCGAGCGCGCGGCGAAAAATTTCGAAGTGCCGTTTCTTGGTGAGCTTCCGCTCGTAACAGCAGTCCGAGAAGGCGGCGATTCCGGACATCCGATCGTGGCCTCCGCGCCCAATTCGATCGCCGCCAAAGCGTTTGCGAATATTGCGTGTGAAATGGCGCGTCAGGTTTCGATCCTCGCCTTCGCGCCAGAACATCAGCCGGTGCAAATTGAGATATGATCCGTTGCTCAAATTTTTCATCCTGTCATTGCAAGGAGATTCGAACGACCGAAGGGAGTTCAAATCGACGAAGCAATCCCATAGTCGAAGCAACGGATTGCTTCGTCGAAGAAAGCTCCCTCCGGTCACTTTTTCTCCTCGCAATGACGTTGGAAAGAAGAGGGAAAGAAGTTGGAAATAGATAAGATCACCAGCAATGGCCATGAGAATGTTCAGAGCGACATCGAACGCCGCGTTCGGCTGGCGCTCGAACATGTCAAACCGTATTTGCACGTCGATGGCGGCAGTGTGGAACTGGTACGAATCGATATGGATGCGCGCGTGGCGGAAGTTTGCCTGCTCGGCGCATGCCGGACCTGCTCCCTTGCCTCGATGACGCTCCGCGCCGGAATCGAGCGCGCGGTACTCCATGAAGCGCCCGAATTGAAGCGGATCGAGGCTGTTTCGAGGCCCGAAATCGAGCAGCTTTTCAATTTGAAGATGAATTGAGTCCCGATTCCAAGTCATTCGCCCTTTTCATGTGTTATATTTGCAGTCAAATATACGCTATTGAACCATGTTAGTTGATTTAGCCGCCGAATTATGGCCGCCACTACAATTAAACGACGCATCCTCCGGCCATCGCGCCTTGAATACGCGATGGAGGGATGAACGGTCGACCCTCGTGGAAACAACGCCAGAACTCCGCTATTCTCGCGATGCCGCCGTGCTCGAAGAGCTTGGCACTCGCGTGCTGCTTTTCAACGATATGGTCCATACCTTCGATGAAGTGATCGGGCAGGTATGCAAAGCCATTGGTTGCGGCCGCCATAAGGCGACCTCTGTCGCATGGGAAGTGCATACGCGCGGGCAGGCCCTTGTCTTCGAAGGCGAGATTTTCGAATGCCTGCAAGTTTCTTCCGTCCTCGAAGAGATTGCGCTGCATACGCAAGTGCTCACCTGACCAATCTACCAGGTAAACGGTATCAGATGATACCGGACCTTGCGGCAGTATTCGGCATAACCTGGAAGACTCCGGGTAAGAAATTTCTCTTCATCGAGCAGCCTTAGAATGATGACGAGTGTCATCATGGCAAACATAATCAGTCCCCACCACGACCCAAGAGCGAGCGGCGTACCGAGGAGCATGATGAGTGCGCCCGCATACATCGGGTGACGTACGATTGCGTAAGGCCCGGTTGAAATTACCATTTGGTTCGAGGCAACTTCGATTGTCGCGGAGGTAAACGAGTTTTCCTTGAAGACCAGAAAAATAATGAAAAAACCGAATGCTACTAAGGCTTCACCAGTCACTACAGTTAATAGCGGGACATTCGACCAGGAAAAGCGATGATCGAGCGAGGGAAGAATCATCATGCCAATAAACGCCAGCGATGCGAATGCCTGTATCAGCTTCTGGCTTCTTTCTTTTTCGGCAGCGGGGCCGGCATTCACCCTCCGTTCAAGAAGCTTCGGGTCCTTTTTCCATAAGTAGGCCGTAATGAGTGCCGAAGAAGTTGAGAAGATGGCCAAATAGACCCGCGCCTGCCAATAATCGAGCGTCCACGCCGGAGCCATCAGCAAAATTCCCAGTATAAGAATTAGCCAGACGAATCCGAAGATGGTTTTGCTTGCAAGATTGGTTTTTTGAGAATAACTCATTCACAAAAATAGCTATTACTGGCCTTCAGTCGCTTTGTAATGCCATGACTCAGTCGTTAATATAAATTTTAGCGACCGATCCATCTAGCTGAATAAAATAAAATCCCGCAGGAAGATGTGGAAATGAAGCTTCCGTTTGTCCTGGCGAGATAGCAAAGCGCCCTTCTCTAATTCCCAGTAGAGAATAAACGTCGAGATCTCTCGCATGATCTGAGACATCGAACGAACAGGCGATGGAGCCATTAGAGCTAACAATAGCGAGATTATTTGCAGGCGTGAGTTCGGTAACTATTGATGGCGGGTCTGAAAATGTCGTTGTGCGAAAAATTCCGGATAGGGTGACAGAAGAGGCGGTAAATATTAAATCGTTATAAAGGTAATAATCATACCAAACGGGGTACATAGTATCACTTCCTGTCTCAACCAAAAAGGCTTTGTGAGTCGAATAAGAGGAGTCCGTAGTATAAATGGAAGTTTCATCGTATATCAAAGAGTGAAATTGGAAATTATAGGTAACAGAGGACAAAGTTGGAGAGCCGGGACTGCCGTTCTCGCTACCGGATTCTATTTTAAATATGCTCACAGAAGAAATCGAATTTTTAGCCGAATCAAAATTAATTAATATCGATTCGAATGAGAGTGCAGGTTTTTGAAGAGAACCGAGGCGTGTCGCAAACCTGGAAGTATCTATGAAAAGTCGAGAGAACCTAAGTGTATCATTGGTTAAAGCATATTGAACCGAGTCATTCAAATAAGCGAAAGTGGTATCTAAAGCAATCACGAATGTGTCAACAAATGGTGAAATTGTGGTATCCCAAAATGATTCTTGAGAATGGATTCCCAATTGGACATGACCGTATTGATGAGCAACACCATTCCCCATAATCTTCATGGTAAACGGTATTTTCCATGGGCAGATACCGCTATCGGGCTTGGAGGCGAAGGCGTTCACCGCAAAGGTGCAGAAAAGAATCGAGAGCAGGTGCCTCATGCCGCTTCAAACGGGAGCGAATCGGCTGTGGTTCACAGGGGATTGAAAAGTGACTATTAGCCGATTTATAGATTTCTTTGAACATTCCCTTCCCTTTCGTGTTTTCTCCCATCGCATGACTTCCAAAGAAATCCGCCAGAGCTTTCTCGAATTTTTTAGTGAGCGGGGACACGAGATCGTCCCCAGCGCACCGGTGATCCCCCACGGGGATAAAACGCTCCTTTTTACCAATGCCGGGATGAACCAGTTCAAGGATGTCTTCCTCGGCGTTGGCTCCCGCTCCTACACGCGCGCGGCCGATACCCAAAAAGTCATTCGCGTCTCGGGCAAGCACAATGACCTCGAAGAAGTCGGACATGATACCTATCATCACACCTTCTTCGAGATGCTCGGCAACTGGTCCTTCGGCGATTATTATAAAAAGGAGGCAATCGGATGGGCCTGGGAACTGCTCACCAAGGAATGGAAGCTCGATAAATCTCGCCTCTATGCTACCGTCTATGAAACGGACGACGAATCGTTCGAACTCTGGAAAGATGCGACGGACATTGATCCCACGCATATTCTCCGCTTTGGCGCCAAAGATAATTTCTGGGAAATGGGCGAAACGGGCCCCTGCGGACCCTGCTCGGAAATCCATTACGATCACACGCCGGATAAGTCGGGCGGCAATCTTGTAAATGCTGGCGACCCCGCGGTGATCGAGATTTGGAATCTCGTTTTCATCCAATACAACCGCAATCCCGATGGCTCGCTCGAAGAGCTGCCGATGAAGCATGTCGATACCGGAATGGGCTTCGAACGTGTATGCGCGGTGCTGCAAAATAAAGGTTCTAATTACGATACGGATGTTTTTCAACCGTACATAGCATGGCTTGCCCATCGGACCCATACATCCTATGGGACAGATGATAAAGCAGACATTGCCATGCGCGTTATTGCAGACCATGTTCGCACTTTGACTTCCGCTATTGCCGACGGCGCATTGCCGGGAAAAGAAGGGCGCGGATATGTGCTTCGCCGGATTTTGCGGAGAGCCGTACGCTATGGCCGCACTCTCGGATTTAGTGAGCCGTTCCTCTTCGACCTTGCTGTTGTTGCTTCGGAGCAGTTGGGCCATGTCTTCCCCGAAATACGCGACCGGCTCGATCTTGTGCGAAAAGTAATTCGCTCCGAAGAAGAGAGCTTTTTAGTTACGCTCGATCGAGGTCTGGCCCTATTCGAAGAGATTGCCAGGGGAAGCGGAGAATCCGAATCCCCTTCTATCTCCGGGGAGGATTCATTCAAACTCTACGATACCTTTGGGTTCCCCATCGACTTGACACAAGTGCTTGCTCGCGAGCGCGGCATGTCGGTCGACATGCCGCGCTTCGAAGCCTTATTGCAGGAGCAAAAAGACCGTTCGCTGCGAGTCCATGCGTCGAAAAAGCAAATTATCAGTGCCTCGAAAGAATTGGCCGAGGTCGAATCGCTCTTCACCGGTTACGATGCATTCGAAGATCAAGGAAAAGCGCTTCTCATCGAAGGCAATACCGTTATCCTTGACCGCACGCCGTTTTATGCGGAATCGGGCGGACAAATTTCGGACACCGGAATTCTCACCATCGATGGCAATCCTCATCGCGTGAAAGATGTCCGCAAATCGGGCGGGGCGATCGCCCATATTTTGGAAGAAGAAGCAATCGAAGCGAATGAAGGCGCGCCGGCCAGCGCTGCCATCGACCGTCCTCGCCGCATCGACATCATGCGCAATCATTCCGCGACACACCTGATGCACGCAGCACTGAGAAAAGTTTTGGGCGAGCATGTCCATCAGTCCGGCTCGCTTGTAACACCCGATCATTTGCGATTCGATTTTTCCCATTATCAAAAAGTAAGCGCGGAGGAATTGCGGGAGATCGAAGCGATCGTGAATGAGAAAATAAGAGAGTCGATAAAACTTGTTCATCACCGGAACATTCCGTTCGAGGAAGCGAAGAAGATGGGCGCCCTTATGTTCTTTGGAGACAAGTACGGCGCACGCGTCAACGTTGTCGATTTTGGACCGTTTTCTCGCGAGTTTTGTGGCGGCACGCACGTCGCCAATACGGCTGAGATCGGACTCTTTAAATTCACGAGCGAATCCTCCATCGCGAGCGGCGTGCGGCGCATCGAAGCCGTAACGGGCCGTGGGATCGAGCAGTGGCTGCTGGAACAAGAGCGGAAACATTCCGAACTCAGCCGTGAATATGAAGCGCTCGAATCCGAACGTCAAAAGCTCGAAAAAGAGCTTTCCAAATTCCGCTTAGAAGCGCGGCGCGATGAGATGAAACGGCTCGCTTCGGCCGCGCAGCCATTAGACGGCACTGGCATGCGTGTCATCGCTGCGGAAATTGTTGCCAGAGATGCCGGCGAAATCCAGTCGCTTGGAGAAATGCTGCGCGATGAATTGAAACTTGGCGCGGTAGCCGTCCTTGGCGCAAAGCTTGCGGAAGACAAAGTATCTTTAGTCGCGATGGTTTCGGACGATCTCGTGAAAGAGAAAAAACTGAAGGCCGGCGAACTCATCGGCAAAATCGCCGAAGTCGTTGGCGGACGTGGCGGCGGCAGGCCGCAACTTGCGCAAGCCGGCGGGAAATTTCCCGAGCGGCTTGGCGAGGCGCTCCAGAATGTCGAGCGGATCGTGCGGGAAAGCATCAAATAGCGATTGCGAGGAATTCCGAAGGGACGACAAAGTTATTCGTTGATTTTGAACTGAAACGGACGGATTGCTTTGTCGAATGAAACTCTCTTCGGTCGTTTCGTTTCCTCGCAATGACAAATTAACCCCCTCTCCCAGCGGGAGAGGGACATTCAGCCGCAGGCTGAATCGGGTGAGGGGTTCATAATTGAAATTTTTAAATCACATATCCTTTCGCGCGTGGTGCGCCGCAATGGCGCCGGTGGTGATCTCACTCGTTCTCATGCTCGCGCTTTCCAGCACGCAGCCACCGAACGGGCCGAACGCAACGAAGGCGACCACCAACCAGGCCCGGTGGGATTACACCGACACCTCTGCCTATCCGATGCATCCGAACTTCCAGGGCTGGAGCGGAGATACCGGGCGCGCCCTGAACAATCTTCGCGCGCAAATCGAAGGCATTTTAAATGCTCGCGGCCGGACTGCCGTGAGCGCCAAAGTGATCTTCTTCGAGCCAAACGATTCGGTGCATAATATATATGCAATCGATCCAAACGTTAGCGTGCTGCCCGCTTCGACGGAAAAACTGTTTACCTCCTCCAGCACGCTTTGGGCGCTCGGCTCGAAATATGAGTTCACCACGAAGCTCGATCTCGCGCCGGGTTCGAAAATCGAAGGGTCGCGCGTGCTCGGGAATGTTTATCTGCGTCCGAGCGGCGATCCGACGCTCCGCTCGAACGACCTCGACGATCTTGCCGCGCAATTACGCTCCAAAGGCATCACGAGCATTCAGGGCGATATTATTAGCGATCTGGATGGTGAGAATCCACTAAGCGATCAGGCAAAAGAATACATGGCCGCACGTCAGGCGAACGCCGTTTCGGTGCATGATTCGATTGTGGGCGATAATGGGATGATTGCAAGCGTCGATACGGCCACGACCGATACTTCCGATGATGCTTCCGATGAAGATGAGGGCGGTGGCGAGGCCGGCGCGCTTTCAACCTTCCCAAATTTTTCCCTCGATAGAAATATCGTGACTGTCACCGTGATGGGCGGTTCCTCGAAGGGTGCTCCGGCGAGTGTTCGCATCTATCCGCCGATTGCTTCGGTGGTTGTTTCCAATAATGCGACTTCGAGTGCGCCCGCGACCTTTCACGTCCGAAAAGTGGGCCGCGGACGCCGCCACCGGACGGTTCGAACCATGTCGCGCGGAGTAATGACGTTGCGCGTGAATTCCTCCGGCGGGCCGATGGATCCGCGCCAAACGATTTCTATTTCCGGGCAAATTCCTGCGCGCTCCCAACGGACCTATAGCATCGCCATTCGTAACGTGCCAATGGCTATGGCAGCCGTGATGAAATTGCATTTGCTGCGCGACGGAATCTCGGTCGCCGGCCAGCCCCGCGTCGATCGTGCACCTGCGAATCGGGTGCTCGAAACGCTCGCCGAGAAGAAAACAAATCTGCTCGACCTGCTTGAATATATGAATAAACGGAGCGATAATTATTTGGCCGAGAGTATGTTTCGAAAGCTCTCCACCATCGCGCAAGTTGCAGCGAGCGCTCCGGATGAGCGCGCGCGATCGCTTATGCACTCCTGGCTCGAAGTCTGCAATGTTAACGGCAATGCCTGCACGTTTATCGATGGATCGGGACTCTCGAAAGAAGATCGGGTGACCGCCAATACGGTTATTAATCTTCTCGCCGCCATCAAGCAACGCGGCATGTTCCCGCTTTTTACTCACACGCTTTCCGTTGCCGGATACGATGGCACGCTGCGCCACCGAATGATCGGCACGGCGGCGCAATACAATGCACATGCAAAAACCGGCACGCTCAATGGCGTAACCGCGCTCGCGGGCTATGTAATGACCGGCGATGGACAACTCGCCGCGTACTTCATCACTATGCAGAATTTCCGCGGCGGACCGTGGGCCTATAAACGCGAGCAAGACAAAGTCGTCGAGACGCTCGCGAATTTCAAATATGCGGATTATCAGACGGCGGAAGCAGCGAAGCAGTAAGTTCCAAGATTGTCATTCCCACGAAAGCGGGAATCCAGATCCGGAAATTGTAGGAAAATATCGAAACCTGGATTCCCGCTTTCGGGGGAATGACAAAGGAATAGAATGAAATAAAATCCCGGAGCGACGCAACCTACTCCGAAAACCAGCAATACTTCATATCGAGTTGGAACATTGCGTTCGCGGGAAAATCCTGCACATTGGGTTGGAGGAGGTGATAGTCCTCATCATAGTAGAGCACAATATAGGGCGCGTCCTGAATAGCGAGGTTCTCCGCATCGGCAAAGAGCTGGTAGGATTTCACGCGGTCGGTCTCGTTGATTGCGGCTTCGAAGAGCCGGTCGAATTCAGGATTTTGGTAGCGCGTCGAGTTGATCGTGCTCGGTCCCGAAGGCGGGACCGATTTGCCATATAACAAATTAAGAAAGTTCTCGGGGTTCGGATAATCGGCAATCCAGCCTAATCGGAAAAATGGCGCTTTGCCATCGTCGATACGCGGAGTGAGCTGCGAAAATTCGAGCATTTGAAGCTGCACGTTAAGACCCAGATTTTCTTTTAATTGCGATTGGACGGCTTCCGCCACATCGGTATTGCGGCCGCCCCCGGCATTCAAATAGAGCGTAATATCCGGAATGTCACCACCCAATTCTTTTTTTGCCAGCGCAAGCTCGGCGAGCGCGCTATCGGGATTAAACGAAAATCCATGGACGCGATCGATCGGGTAGCCTGGCATCGAGGGTGGTACAATACCGTGAACGCCAGGTCCCGCTGCCTGACCCTTTAGAATGTATCGAATAATTTTATCGCGATCGACCGCGAAGGCCATAGCACGGCGCAAATGCCGGTTGCTCACGACAGGATTCGTTGTATTGAACCCATAAAATTGCACCGCCATCGCCGGAACATGGAGCATCTTATACTTTTTCCAGTTCCCTTTCAACTCTTTATGCTCATCGACCATGTCCTGAAAAAATTCGCTGGGGATTCGGTAGACATGATCAAGCTTCTTCGCTTGGAACTGTTCGAGTTCGACTTTATTATCGAGAATAAATGTGAACTGCACGGTGTCGAGATACGGAAGTTTATTGCCAGCCGAGTCGTGCTTCCAATACCGATCGTTGCGAACGAGCGTGCAATATTGCGCCTGTTTATATTGAACGAATCGAAACGCGCCGGTGCCAACGGGATGAAAAACGAAATCGCGGCCATAATGCTCGACGGCTTCATGCGGATAAATAAATCCAAAGCCAACAGCAGGATAAAAGAGGAATGGAGAGAACGGTTTTTCGAGCGTAATCACGACCGTGGAATCGTTCGGAGCCTGCAGGCCGGGCAGACCGCCAGAGGGAATTTTATTGCTCGCATAATACGCCGCACCGCCTTTGATATATTTGAAGTAAGGCTCCGCGCCAGTGTTGGTCGTCCGGTCGAGCGCGCGCGTGTAACAATAAACCACGTCCGATGCGACAAACTTCCGTCCCTTGCCGCCGGGGAAGCAGGCATCGTCGTGAAACCAGGCATCGGTGCGCAGATGATAAGTATAGGTAAGCCCGTCCTTCGAAATTTCCGGCAGCGCGGAAAGACCCGGAATGAGGTTCAAGCCCTCATCGAATTCGAGCAAGCGATCGTAGACATTCTCGCCGACCTGCACGGAAGTCTGGTCGTTCATCTGGACCGGATCGAGCGAGCGAATGTCGGCGGTCTCATTGACGTGAAACGTCCCGCCCAGCTTCTTGCCCCCCTGCCCTTCGCGCAAAGAATGTTGAACACCAGCCTTGCGGCCACAACCAAAAAGGACCGAGCAACACAAAATTGTAACCGCGAGAAACTTTGGCGTTGAAATCATGGCGCACCGAACGCCTCCAGCCAGCAGATAATTGCCAGCCCGCGGAATAAGGCCGCCTCCGTGGAACATTCTTTCGTTCAAAAGTGTAGACTTTTCTGACTGTTCTGTTCCAGCGTGCTTTCTCAGGTTCTGAAAAAAGGAACCGGCGTTTTTTCGAGAAATTTATTTCTGTTCTTAGGTATTTCTCTGTTTATCATTTCTTTCTCCATTCCGAACCACCGTTCTTTTTTAGACTTTTCTTCACTATGAAAAAAACATTAGCCTGTTTCTTTCTATCGGTGCTAATTACCGCCTCATCGATAAAGGTTCATGCGAACGAGCCTGTAAACCCGATTGCCGCTCGCTCCGCAATCCCTCTTTCTGGCAACGGCGCCACGCGGCGCGTCTCCAGCAGGCTGGGCCAATTTCCCGCCAAGCGCCGCCGCCGAAAACGCCATATTGCCTGGGAACAGGCGGAGCTTAGCTCGAACGGACTTTATGCGCGCAATCTCCAGAAGATCGCAGTACAGTTCCCCACGCTTAGTCCGATGGAACAACGTGTATGCGCGCTCGTGAAGGCAGGATTGCCTAACTGGAAGGCCGGAGAGTTACTCGGCATTTGTGAAAAAACGGTTGAGAATCATCTTCGCGGTTCGCGCTTGAGGCTTGGGTTACCGCCCGGCACGCGGCTCGCAACGTTCCTCGCCTCGGAACAATCGTATCCCGCCGCGAAAATCGAACTATCGAGCAATTGGGGAGTCCCAGAAGGCGCGTTTTAGAAATAAAAATAGAGTAGAGATCCTTTCTCTTTTTTCTGAGATCCACACGGTAATCAGGGGATTATTAGGGGTGGGCTTCTCCACAGCGCGCTGTAATTTTGTTGTGTTACAGCTTTTTAAATTCGTTCGATGGGTAAAGGAGTAGAATAAATTCGTCCCGCGGCTCCAATGAGGTCGGGGAATAATTTAACGCGAGGTTGCATAAACTCCATATATAAGGCTATTCTTTAGAATAGGTCTTAAAAATGGTTACAGGCAAGGCTGTATGACCGCAATCGGTCGCTGAATAGCCTTGTGATGAGCTGGGGTCTGTAGTTTTTCTCTGCCAAAAAAATGCTGCGAAACATCGTCCGCGATGTTCTTCGCAGGATGGTTCATTCTTCTTTATTTCTGACTTAGGCCAGTAAGGCTCCCGCAATTGGGTAAATTTTTTAACAAACGGGAAAAAGGCGTGAGCCTCGATCCTACTCTACATCACGGAAAATGGGGACTTACCATTTTCCATTTGTTTCTTTCTCTAAAAATAAAACAATGAAAAAAATCACGTATCTGATCGCGGCGGCATTTTTGTTCGCCATGGGCTGCGCTCAATCGCCGAGTACTTCCCCGAGTGACGGAATAAAAGTCAATCCGGCGCAGCCGTTTTCCTTATCCTATACTCCGGACGGTAATAATTCCCACGCCATTACGGATATTGCGACTCCCTCCTTCACGGGGAACAGCATAACCACTGGCACGACAAGCGGACATAAGATTTGCCTCTCGTGGCAGTCTAATTCGCCGGCCCCGAGTCCATGGATTTATAGCAGAAACCCAACGACCTATTCACCAGACCCGAATTTCGCGCACGGATGGGAATATTGGGGACTTACGCAAAAGACCGGCGTAGGACCGGGCACGGGCGGTCATGCAAACCAGCCCTACTCAGGACATTACGAACTCTCGCGCCTGAATCCCGACAATACAACGACCAGCTTAGGCGATATTACCGGCGATTCCTATTGTGACGATAATCTTGCCGATGGTACGTACACTTATTACCTGAAGGCAAAATCGCTCGAAGGTGTTTCGCCAAATCAGAAGACACACCATAGCGATCAATCGAGCGGCTACTCCGTAACCATCACCTCCTGCACCGAAGTACCGATCGCCAATACATATGGTGTTGGTGGCATCTCGGGCGGTAACGGCGGCTGGAACTCCGATGGGAGCGTCTGGACCGATGGCAGCGCCAATGACAATGATAACCTGAACTTCATGTTCACAATCAATGAATGGACAAACACGGAGAATAGCTGCACGCAGGTCGTTACGCCCACGGTGGTAAGTGGCGGCTACACGGGCGATGTGTATCTCAGCATCGATGGCGGGACCACATGGGTACAGCCTATTTGGGGTGGCACCTATTACCAGTCGAACGGAAATAATCCAGGTGGAAATGGCTCAGGATTAGGGAAACCGGGTACCGGATCGTATACCGCTATATACTCGAGCACCGCCGATCTGAGCGGAGAACTGGGCACATTCACGATCGTGATTAATTGATCGACCGAAGAATCTAATTTGGTATCGTAAGCGAAAAGGAGAATTCCTGGTGGCGCCATCGCAATAGCGATGGCGCCACTTTCGCTTTTACTCTCTCAAACAGATAAGCAGCAAACCAAATTAAGTTATCCCCTGTCAACAAATAAGGGTTTGTTGGGGGGTTCAGACGTGTCAAATTTTCTTAAATTTGCGAACGTCTGTTCGTAGATATGTCCCTGAAAAGGTTCTTTCTTAAAGTAGGCGATTGTTCCAAACATACGAAATCGGTCGGCATCGGACGATACACCATTGTCCGAAATTGGTTGCATTGCCGGCCCGCTGCTGATGATAGCCTCGTGGTGAGGCGTGGAAGTCTTGTAGTTTTGTCTGCCAAAAGCGCTGCTTCTTGCGCGAACTGTTCATTCTTTCGAAACGCCGAAAAGGGCGTTGCAATAGGGTAAATTTTCTAACAAAAGGAAAAGGCATGGATGTCGTCCTGCTTTTTCTTATCGTTCTTTCTTTTCTTAATTTAACGTAAGCTATGAAACGCAAATCAAACATGAGGCGATTGTTCTCGTCGCTTCTTTTATTCGCCACCGTCGGTTCCGCTGCTCCGAGCGCATGGGCGCAGCAGCCGGTGACGGCAATGAGCCAGACCGCAACGATCAGTTATCAAGGCATGATCGAACATGCCGGGATTCTGGCGAAGGATGGAGATTACACGCTCCATCTCAGCCTCTATTCCGATCCGGAGGGTGCGACTACTGCTTGGCTAGGGACCTACATCGTCCATGTTGCAGGCGGTATCTTCAACGTCCTGCTCGGTTCCGGCGAATATCCACTGCCGGCTGCCGCGAAGCTCGATGGGCCACTGTATCTTGGAGTTCGCATCGGCGAGGAAGCCGAAATGCGGCCACTGGCGCCCGTAGCGGCTTCGTTCTTCGCTGTTAATGTCGCCGATGGCGCCATTACTGCAAAAAAGATAGGGACCGATTACGTCCAGTCCCTCTCACTGAATGGACAAAAGATTTCCGGCCACGGCTCAGACATTAATATCCAGACCGGCAATGGCATCGACGCAAAACTCGATCCGACAACGAACACCCTCTATCTCAAAGGAACCGGGAACGTTGCGTCCGCCGGACAAAAAGGAAATGGAGATACCGCGCTGAACGTCAACGTAACGATGGCATCGGCCAACGGCACGACGAGCGCAATCCCGAAATTCTCCGGCTCCAGCACCGTAGTAAATTCTCTCTTAAGCGATGATGGCACTTCCTTCAAAGCAGGAAGTCACTTCACAGTCACCGAGTCCAACGGCAATACAACCATCGGCGGAACGCTGAGCGCCAGTGGCAATACCTCCATTGGAGGTACACTTAATGTCGCGGCGATTACTGCGCCATCCAATGGGCTCACAATCACCGGCAATAACGTCAATTTCCCAGGAGGCAGCGGAAATAACAATTACGTCGAGTTCGATGGCCAAATCCGCTACCCGAACATTGGCCCAAGTGGTGACGGCTATCTCGTTGTCGATAAAAACGGAAATGGTAACCACATCCTCGTTCAGGGGCCCCAATGGAATGCTTCGAGTTCCACTATCACCGCCAATCTCACCGGCGTTGTAAACATCACCGGCAACGCTTCCGGTTTTTCTGGCAATCTCGCCGGCGATGTCACCGGCGGCCAGAATAGCACTTACTTATCCTATATCCAGGGTCATCCGGTTTCAACATCCGGACTGACGACGGGCGAATTCCTTATCTGGAATGGCTCGACCTTCACGCCGGGAACGGTTCCAGGCGTTGCCGGTCCGGCAGGCCCCGCAGGACCAACTGGCGCGACAGGCCCCGCGGGCCCGACCGGCTCGACCGGCCCCGCCGGAGCAACTGGTGCAACCGGTTTGACTGGCCCCGCCGGAGCAACCGGTTTGACTGGCCCTGCTGGAGCAACCGGTTTGACAGGCCCTGCTGGTACCAATGGAACGAATGGTGCTGTTGGCCCGCAAGGTCCCGCAGGTCCGCAGGGTGCCGTTGGCCCGCAGGGTCCCGCAGGAAATGATGGCGCGACTGGCGTTCAAGGCCCGCCAGGCGCGCAAGGTCCTGCTGGTTCCAACGGAACAAATGGTGCAGTTGGCGCCCAAGGTCCCGCAGGTCCGCAAGGTACCGTTGGTCCGCAAGGTCCGGCAGGAAATGACGGCGCGGCTGGCGTTCAAGGCCCGGCAGGTGCGCAAGGTCCTGCTGGTACCAACGGAACAAATGGTGCCGTTGGCGCGCAAGGTCCCGCAGGTCCGCAGGGTACCGTTGGTCCGCAAGGTATCCCAGGAAATGACGGAGCG
>Ga0070714_100000215_pt1 | contig 46189 bp, 42 predicted proteins | sample LARL83metaG_FD_65450 | JGI IMG/M metagenome (GOLD analysis project Ga0070714, IMG submission 65450) | Corn, switchgrass and miscanthus rhizosphere microbial communities from Kellogg Biological Station, Michigan, USA - LAR L8-3 metaG | ecosystem: Host-associated > Plants > Roots > Rhizosphere ... | reverse complement strand
GGCTCGATCGGCCCGCGATAACGTGGCAGTTTCCCGCTTCGTGGTAGCCGGCCCCTTGTGTACGAGGGTCAATCCACCACGAGAGGGTAATCTTCCACGTCGTTGACGGGCGTGCCGGTCCGCTCCTGTCCCGGCAGCCGCTCACTGCACTCCAGGCACAGACGGCGCGCCGACGGCCAGGCCGCGGCGGACGGCGGGCGAACGGCGGGCGGACGGGACAGAAGCGGCACTGCGGGCATGCGCCACCTGTCTCGGTAACCGCTTGGGCAACTCTAGTCACACAGGCATGCCGCTTAGGCGCAGCGAGCGGATGACGTCGTCGGGCGCCTGGGCCGCGCCCTGCTGATAGGCGGCATCGAAAGCCGCCTCGCCCAGCGCCGCACGGGCAGCAGACGCCACGCGTTCGATGTCGTTCCGTTCGGACGGAGCCGCTGGCACCGAGGCGGCCCGCCGCGCCGAATCCGCGGCACCCAGCAGCCGGGCCGACGTCTCGTGGTCGCCACCGTAGCCGATCGCGCTGGCGAGTCCTTCCAGCGCCATCGCGATGCCGCGTGGTCCGCCCAGCGCGCTTGCGGCCCGCAGCGCTCGCAGTTGCAGTTCTATCGCTTGACCAGCACCCCCGCGCAGTTCGGCGACAAAGCCGAGCTCGGTGAGGACCATCGGCAGATACAGGGGCGGCGCGTGACCTTCGTCCTGCGGCCCGGCGGCGCGCACCAGCCTGCGCAGGTGCCGTTCGGCCCGGTCGAGGTCACCCTGCCGGCGGGCGGCGAACGCCACTCCGATCTCGGCGAACGTCTCCCCCATCCGCAACCCTTGCTCGGCGGCCAGCCGGAGCGCCTGCCCGCTCAGGTCCCCGGCCCGCGCGTAGTCCGCCTGCTGCACGGCGATCCAGCCAAGCCAAGCCAGCCGTACCGAGACCTCGGTCCACAGGCCGAGTTCTTCGGCCATGCGCAGCCCTTCACGATGCAGCCGGGTCGCAGTACCGTGGTCGCCAACCATCTCGGCCAGCCCGCCCAGCCACGCCGTGGCTTGCAGCAGTCCCCATCGGTCGCCGAGTTCGCGGAACAGCTCGGCGCTCTGCTCGCCGTCCGTTTCGAGTGCCTTCAGGTCGGCGCGCAGGTACCACAGCTTGGCACGGGTGCTCAGGACCGCGGCGGTGCCCCACCGGTCACCCGTGTCGCGGAAGACGGCCAGCGCCCGGTCAAGACGTTCGTCGACGGCGGGCACGTCGCCGAGGTCGGTCTCCGCGTACGCCAGGAACCATTCCGCCCGTGCCCGGGCGACCGGGTCGGCCACCTCGGCGCACACCCGGTCGGCCGCCGGGCTTTGCTCGCCCAGTAGCACCTCGATCGCGGCCAGCCAGGCCGCTGCCCTGGCCCGCGGCGCTCCGGTCGCGTCGCCGTCGGCCGCCGGTTCGCCGGCCGGGCCGCCGACCGCGGGTACGCCGACCCGCCCGCCGGCCGCGGGTACCCCGGCCGGCCCGTCGGCCGCCAGAGCCGCACGGAGCGCGCGCCGGGCCTCGGTCAGCCTGCCCCGCAGGAACCAGTACCAGGTCAGCGCACAGACGAGCCGCAGGGCAAGTCCGGCGTCCGGCCGGCGCATCACATGGTCCACCGCACTGCGCAGGTTGGCGGTTTCTGTGTCTAGCCGCCGCAGCCACTGGCGCTGAGCGTGCCCGTACAGCCGCTCCTCGGCCCGCGCGGCCAGCTCCGCGTAGTACTGGCCGTGCGTGTCCCGCACCTGTTCCGTCTCGTCCGCAGCCGCCAAGCGGCCGGCACAGTACGCGGCCACCGACTCAAGGAGCCGGTAGCGCGGGCCATCGGGGCCATGCGTGACCACGACGAGGGAACGGTCAACCAGGCGGGCCAGCAAGCCGGCCACGTCGGCCCGGTCGACCGCGCCGGAGCCGGCGCATACCGCCTCGGCCGCCGCCAGCGCGCAACCGTCGGCGTGCACCGCCAGGCGCCGCAGCACGACGCGTTCCGGCTCGGTGAGCAGGTCCCAGCTCCAGTCGATCATCGCCAGCAGGGACTGCTGGCGCTCGGGTGCGTCCCGCCTGCCCGCGGCGAGCAACCGGAACCGGTCGTCCAGCCGGGCGGCCAGCTCGGCGACGCCCAGCGCCCTGACCCGGGTCGCGGCCAGCTCAAGCGCCAGCGGTATCCCGTCGAGCCGCCGGCAAATCACCGCGACAGCCTGCGCGGTCGCGGCGGTGAGCCCGAAGCCTGGCGCGGCGGCGGCCGCCCGCGCCACGAACAGCCGCACGGCAGGCGAGCGGACCAGCTCCGCTGGATCCGGCTCGGCAGCGAGGTCCGGTACGTCGAGCGGCGGGACGGTCCAGACCACCTCGCCAGGCAGTCCGAGCGGCTCCCGGCTGGTCGCCAGGACGCGCAGGTCAGGACAGCCGCGCAGCAGCCGCCCGGCCAGCTCGGCGGCCTGGTCGATGACGTGCTCACAGTTGTCGAGGACGAGCAGCAGCCGCCGCGTCCGGAGTGCGTCTACCAGCCGGTCGGCCGCGTCGGCCGGGGCCACGTCACGGACGGCGAGGACGGCCATCACCACGTCAGCGGGTCCGCTGGCGGACCCAGGTTCCAGCGCGCCGAGCTCGGCCAGCCACGCGCCGTCAGAGAAACCGTTTGCGGCCTTCAGCGCCAGCCGCGTCTTGCCCACCCCGCCCGGGCCGGTGAGCGTGACGAGCCGGTCGGCCGCGATCCGGGCCCGGATCGCGGCCACGGCCTCGTCCCTGCCGATCAGCTCGGAGAGGGCGGCGGGCAGGTTGGTCCGCGGCCGCGCCGCGGACGGCCGCGCCGCGGACGGCGGTACCGAGGACAGCCGCGCCGGGAACTGGTCGAGCGCGGGATCCCTGGCGAGGACGGCCCGGTGCAGGGCTACCAGGTCGGGGCCTGGGTCCAGGCCGAGCTCTTCGGTCAACCGCAACCGCAGCTCCTCGAAGGAGTCAAGCGCCTCGCTCGGCCGTCCGGCCCGGTACAAGGCCCGCAAGTGGGCGGCCCGCAGCCGTTCCCGAAGCGGATGCGCGGCCAGCAGTTCGGCGAGCTCGGCGGCGAGTTCCGCGGCCTGCTCGGTGCCCGCACCAACGGCGAGCCGTGCCTCGGCGCGGTCCTCGCACGCCGCGAGCCGCTCCTCCGTCAGCCGGGCTACGGCGGTCCTGGCGAAGGCATCGTCGGCGAAGTCCGCGAAGGCCGGGCCCCGCCACAGCGCCAGCGCGTCGGACAGCAGCCCGGCCCGGACGCTCGGATCGCCGGTCTCCCTGGCCCGCGCGGTCAGCGCCCGGAACCGGTCGGCGTCCACCGCATCCGGGCGGATCCGCAGGCGATACCCGGGAGGCGGCGAGACGACCAGCCGCCGCCCGCCTGGCGCCGCGCCTTCCAATGCCCGCCGCAGCTGCGTGACCTTGCCCGACAGCGTGCCGGCCGGGTCGCCCGGCAGGTGCTCGCCCCACAGGACGTCGATGAGGCGCGAAGCCGGCACCGGCCGCCCCTCGTGCACGAGCAGCACCGCGAGCAGCGTGCGCACCTTAAGGCCGGGCACGGCGACCGGCTCGCCCCCGGCGGTCCACACCGCGAGCGGACCCAGCACCCCGAAGTACATGCAGGCACGATAACGCGTGGTCAGCACGCGACGAAGGCCGGTCCGAGGCGGCGTCCGATAGGACAGCAGACCGTCGACAAACCGTCGACGCCGTTCGCCAGGATGGGAGCTCCGCGAACGATCAGTACCTATACCAACGGGAGGCAAGCAGTGGGAAAGGTCATCAACTCGACGTTCGTCAGCATCGACGGGGTCATCAACCACATGGAGGTATGGCACTTCGCCTACGTCGACGACGAGCCCGACCAGATCGCCCTGGACCAACTGCGGGCGAGCGAGGCCTTGCTCATGGGCCGCCATACCTACGACGTCTACGCGTCCGCCTGGCCGGAGCGCGACGGCGTTTACGCCGACCTGATCAACGCCATGCCGAAGTACGTCGCCTCCACCACCTTGGACAAGGCCGACTGGAACAACACCACGGTGCTCAAGGGCGACCTGGTGGCCGAGGTCGCCGCGCTGAAGCAGCGGGACGGTGACATCCTCATGCACGGATTCGGACCCGTGGCGAACACGCTGATGACCAACGGGCTGCTCGACGTCCTGCACCTGTGGGTACACCCGCACTTCGCGGGTGTCGGCGGACCCGGCGACCTGCTGCTCAAGGACGGCAACAGCACCAGGCTCGAGCTAACCGGCACCCAGGTACTCAAATCCGGCATCGTCCTGCTCTCGTATCAGGTACCCGATGCGCCTACCGCGTGAGCGGCTCCAGGGGCTTTGACGGATTAGCGCTCCGCGGCCTCTTCGACGGTGAGTTCGGCGGCAGGATCCGCTTCGAGGCGTTCATCCGGGATGGGCACCCCACTCCGGATGGACCTGCCGTAGATCCCGCTATCCAGCCGCGCCAGGGCGCGGTCCAGCGCGCCGAGCCGGTCCCGCAGGCTCTCCTCGATGGCGTCGTCCATGCCCTCGGCCTCGAGCGGCTGGGCCGCGTCGGCGCTGTCGCCTATCTCCAGGCCCGACTCACGGTCCTGCTGGCCGGCCTCCTCGGTCCCCTTCAGCAGGTCGAGGACCTCGGTACGCTCGGTCTCCAGCAGTGCCCGCGCTCGCTGCTCGTCCATTCGGCGCCCCTCCCGTTCCTTCCTGTTTGTTCCGATGGTCACGCTAATGCCCGTGAACGGCATGTCCGCCCGCGGTCCCCTGATCATGCGCCCCGTGATCATGCCCGGAATGATCATGCTCATCCGGGGACCCGCCCATCGTCCGCAGCATGCCCAGTCCCCCGGTCCGGACGAACCTCACCACCAGGGCCGCGGCGAGCACGAGGAAGACGATGTTCAGCCAGGTGGTGTAGTTCCAGGTCACGCCCTCATCGAGGACCTTCTTGCTGGTAACGCCAGGCACCAGCCCGAGGCCGCCGAAGACCAGCTCGATGACATATCCGGCGACGGCCATCGCGCCGTAGAAGGTACCGAGCAGGAACAACGCCATCCGGGCGCCGTAATACTTCCGGTAGATGTTCAGGATCGGCGCGATGATCAGGTCGGCGAAGATGAACGCGATCACGCCGCCGAAGCTGATGCCACCCTGCCACAACACTAGGGCGAGCGGCACGTTACCGATCGAGCAGACGAACGAGATGATCGCGACCGCCGGTCCCACAAGCGGGCCCCAGAACTTGGCGACCAGCGGGTGGCTGGCAAAAAAGAAACCGTGCCAGAAGCTGTCCGGCACCCAAGCCGCGATCGCGCCGGCCACGAGCAGCCCGACGATGAGATCCCGGATGATCGCCGCCCACTCCATCACGAATACGCCGGCCACCGCGGTGTAGCCGTCGCGGGACAGCAGCCGGCTGGCGAACGAGCCGTCACGCCGCACGGACATGTCCATCGCGGCATGACCCTCCATGGCGCCTGCCACGCCAAGGTCGGCCTGGTGGCGCGCGTCGCGGAGCAGGCGATCGCTCAGCAAGCGCCGGAACACCACGGCGAGCAGCACGATCATGACCGGCCCGCCGGCGAATTCCGCCAGAGTGAACTGCCATCCCATGAGCAGGGCGAGGATTACGCCGAGTTCGATCACCAGATTCGTCGAGGCGATCTCGAAGGCCATGGCGGCGGTGAAGCTGGCACCCTTGCGGAACAGCGACCTGGCCAGCGCGACCGCCGCGTAGGAGCACGACGACGAGGCCGCACCCAGCCCGGCCGCGATCGCGAGCGTCCGCGGCCGGTCATCGCCCAGCAGCCGGACGATCGTAGCTTTGCGTACCACCGCCTGGACGATCGCCGACAGGCCGAACCCGAGTATCAGGGCCCAGGTGATCTCCCAGGTCATCGAGCCCGTGATGGACAACGCGTGCAGGATGGCGTGCGTCTGCGGTCACCTCCCCGATGGCCTCTACCCCGCGTACCGCCCCGCCCTGACCACCGCCCCGCCATCGAAATTCCGGCTACGCCAGCCGGACCTCGGTCCGGTGGTCGTGCGTCGACGGTGGCAAGGGTCAGGTAGTCGATACGATCGACGATCGCCCGGCCAGCGACAACAAGGTCAGCGTCTATCACGGTCGAGTATCTTATTGCGCAGCGGAAGGCAGCCACAGCACATGCGACCAGTCACGATCATCACCGGCGGCACCAAGGGCATTGGCGCGGCGACCGCCGCCCGCCTGGCCCACGCCGGTCACGATCTCGCGCTGGCCTTCCACCAGGACGACGCGGCGGCGGAGCAGACGGCCGCCAGCGTGCGCAACGCCGGAGCCCGCTGCGTGCTGGTCAAGGCCGACGTCACCAGCGAGGAAGACGTCGAGCGCCTGTTCGCGACCGCGGCCGGTCAGCTTGGCACCGTCACCGGTCTGGTGAACAACGCCGGCACCACGATGCACGTCGGCCACCTGGCCGACACCCCGGTCGACGTCATCCGCCGCGTCATAGACGTCAACCTGCTCGGTGTGATCCTGTGCGCCCGGCACGCCAGCACCGTCATGCCACCGCGCCGCGGCGGGCACGGCGGCGCGATCGTCAACGTCTCCTCCGCGGCGTCGACGATCGGGTCCCCGCACGAGTACGTCCACTATGCCGCGGCAAAGGCGGCGGTTGAGGCATTCACCGTCGGCTTGGCCAAGGAACTGGCCGGCGATCAGATCCGGGTCAACGCTGTCGCACCAGGGACCGTCCGCACCACCATCCACGCGGCAGCGGGAGACCCCGGCCGCCCGGACCGGGTCGCGGAACGCATCCCGCTCGGCCGGGCAGGCGAGCCCGACGACGTGGCCCCGGCCATCGCCTGGCTGCTCGGCCCCGAGGCCGGTTACATCACCGGCGCCGTGCTCCGCGTCGCCGGCGGCCTGTAACCAGCTAAGCCTGTAACCAGCTAAGCCTGTAACCAGCTAAGCGTGCTTGAGGAACCGGAACCGGGAGGCCGCGTGGCCGACCCCGCGGATACGGAACGCCGCGGCGATCTCCATCGTCCCGAAGACCAGCAGCCAGATCCCCAAGATGACGGCCAGGCCCAGCAGCGTCAGCCCGGGGAAGGCCAGCACGATGATCCCGGAGACGATGCTGAGCAGGCCCATCGCGACGACCCAGCCGCGGTCGGGCATCCCTTGATGGGCCAGCGCGGTGAACACCTCGATCGTGCCGTTGACGACCCAGAAGATGCCCAGCAGCACCACGAGGGCGAGCAGCGCCAGCAGCACCCGGGTTCCGACGCGGTTCCTCGAACGCTGCCACGCTCGAGGAACCGCCGTCCGAGCGGGCGACGCTCAGCCCCGGGCACCTCGCAGCCCCGGCAGCACCGCGGTGTGCTCGATCCGCACGGCCCGCAGCTCCGACGGGTTGAGCCCGAGCAACTGCAGGATGGTCGGCGCGATCTGCGTCGTCTCAACCGGGGCGCTCACCCCGTGGCCGTGCGCGAGGCCGGGCACCACCATCAGGATCGGCACGTCGCGATCTTGCGGATCGTCGCCGCCGTGCTCGGCGATCTTGCTCTTGCCGCCGGTGTAGACGACGCCATGCTGGGCGATCCCGAGGATGTCGGGCACCCGGGGATCGGTAACCGGGACGCCGAAGAACGCAGCGGCCCCGGCCCCCGCGTAGACCTTCCGCAGACCGGACGCCGAGACCGTGATGGCGTTCCCGGCGACGTTGTTGCCCGCCGCCGAGTGGGTGAGGAGGTACTGCTTGACGAAGTCGGCCGCGGCTTGCGAGCGGTCGCTCAGCCACAGCAGCATCCCGTCGTCATCGGTCGAGAAGACGACCAGGTCCTTCGCGCCCGGGTGGGCAGCGGTCCACGCCGCGTTGACGCCGGAAATGACCGGGCCGTCGTCCACCCGGGCCAGGGTGCCGGGATCGGTCGGCGACTGCCCGTGCTTGGCGGACAAGATAATCGCGGTCCGGCCGGCCAGGCCCTGCGCGTCGATCTCCGAGACCATCTTGCCGACCTCGGTGTTGATGTAGTTGAGCGCGCGGACAAGCAGCGGGCCTGGCACCGCTCCGCCCGGAAGGTAGCCGCCGGCCAGGCCGTCGGAGGTGGGCAGCTTCTGCGCCGTCGACACGGTCTGGAAGTTCAGGCCGAAGATCGCGGGCACGCCCGCATGGTGGATCCGGCTGTGGTCGTAACCGTCGATCTCGTTCAGCACCGCCTGCACCTTGTACGAGTCGTACTGCATGGTGGCGGCGTTGTCCTTGGTCCAGTCTTCGCCTGCCGGGTAGCCGAGCGCCTGGCTGTTGATCTCCGGGGTGAAGAAGTCGTCCACGCCGTTCCCGGCGGGCCCGTCGAACATCTGGTAGGCGGGGTGCTTGTCCGACCACGCGGTGCGCAGCCCGTGGTCATGAGCCACGTTGAAGATCGTGTTGACCTCGAGGTACTGGTTCGGGTAGATCGGCTTGCATGTCCTTGGGTCGACGGGGAGGTTCTTCGGGTCGATCACCTGCAACGGGTTCCCTGTCATCTGCAGGATGCTGCCCGGCAGGCCGCTGAGCCCCTGACCGGCGTCTAGCGAGTTCGAGTTGAGGTCGACGGCCTCTTCGTAGGCTGCCTCGGCACCGGGTACCGGCCCTGAGCAGTTCGTCGTTCCCGCCGGGAAGATGTCGTGATTGAACGTGTCGTCGTAGTAGATGCCGGTGACCCGCGGATCCCCGCCGGTGACCTGCGCGACCATTCCGGGCGAGGAGTCGGACGGGAACGGGGTCCGCGCGTTGCGGTACTCCAGGCCGTGGCTCTCGAGGGTGGCGAGCAGCGAATCCGGGTAGGTTTTGACGTACCAGGCAAGGTCCTGCTGGTGCAGTCCGTCCACGGAGATAAGCAGGACGTGCTCGACGCTGCCGCTGTCAGCCAGCGCGACCGTGCCCGGCGAAGCCGAGGCTAGCGCGGTCCCGGCCGCCAGAGTCGAAGCGGTCACTGCCGCGGCAGCGACTGCCATTACTCTCAACCGCATATGTCCTCCCACATCGATGTTTGCCGTTGTAGTGTTCCGGGCGAAAACGAGGGCGATCTGACCTGGCGGTGAACGGGAAGTTACGGCTGATTGAGTGACTCACCCACCACGGCGCCAACGCGCGGTCTTCGTGCGCAAAGGCACGCTCTAGTGGGCTCAACTGCGCAATTGACACGCTGAAGGCAGCCGGAGCGAGCCGCTGGACGCAGGAATGCCCGCAAAGGCTGCGCCGGGCTCGCGGCCGGCGGCTGCCGAACCACCGTAGACTCGCGTGCGTGAGCATCCCCTCCGCCGTGGAGATCAGCGGGCTTGTCAAGCGGTACGGCACGGCCACCGCGGTGGACGGGCTGACGCTGACCGCGGCGCGCGGCGCGGTGACCGCGATCCTCGGGCCGAACGGCGCGGGCAAAACCACCACGATCGAGATCTGCGAGGGTTACCGGCGCCCTGACCAGGGCACGGTGCGGGTGCTCGGCATGGCACCGGGCTCGGCGGCGCTGCGTCCGCGGGTGGGCGTCATGCTCCAGTCCGGCGGCATCCCGCCCGCGGTCCCGGCCGCGGACTACCTCACGCTGCTCAGCCGATTTCACACCAGCCCCATCGACCCCGTGGCGCTGCTTGAGCTGACCGGGCTCACCAGCGTCGCGCGCCTCCCGTACAAGCGGCTGTCTGGCGGGCAGCAGCAGCGCCTGTCGCTGGCGGCGGCGGTGATCGGCCGCCCCGAGGTGGTCTTCCTCGACGAGCCGACGGCCGGCCTGGATCCGCAGGCCAGGCGCGCCACGTGGGAGCTTATTTCAGACCTGCGCACCGCCGGGGTGAGTCTGATCCTGACCACTCATTTCATGGATGAGGCGGAACGACTTTCCGATCACGTAGTGATCATCGATCACGGCCGCATGGTGGCCGAGGGCACGCCCGCCAACCTCACCGGGACCGCCGGTCAGCTCCGGTTCCGGGCCGAACCGGGACTCGACGTCGAAGGCCTGCTGACCGCGCTCCCGCCCGGCACTGCCGCAAAGGAATCCCCCGCGGGGCACTACGTCGTTGAGGTGCTCGGCGGTGCGGTGGACCCGACACTGCTGGCCACCGTGACCGCCTGGTGCGCGGAGCGGGGCGTGCTCGCGAACAGCCTGCGGATCGAGAGCCGTACCCTGGAGGACGTGTTCCTCGAGCTCACCGGAACCGAGCTCCGAGCATGACTAGCGTGAGCTTCGCTCCGGCCCCGGGCGCCGCGCCGCTGCCGCGGATGATCGCGGCGCAGACCGTGGCGGAGACCCGGCAGCTGCTGCGCAACGGGGAACAGCTGCTGCTCACGCTCGTCATCCCGCTGCTGCTGCTCAGCATGCTCAGCCTGGAGCCGATCGTGAACTTCGGCGCCGGGGTCAGCCGGATCGACTTCATGACGCCGGGGATCATGGCGCTGGCCGTCATGTCCACGGCATTCACCAGCCAGGCGATCGCCACCGGGTTCGAGCGGCGGTACGGGGTGCTCAAGCGGCTCGGCGCCACTCCCCTGTCCCGGGGCGGCCTGATCACCGCCAAGACTCTTACCGTCATCGCGGTCGAGCTGCTCCAGGCCGTGCTGATCCTCATCGTCGGGCTCATCATCGGCTGGCGCCCGCACGCCAGCGCGGCCGCCATCGTCACCGTTCCGCTGCTGCTCCTGCTCGGCACCGCCGCGTTCAGCGGACTCGCCCTGGCCATGGCGGGCTCGATCCGGGCCGAGGCCACGCTGGCCGCCGCCAACCTCGCCTGGTTCGTGCTGCTCGGCACCGGCGGGGTGGTGTTCCCGCTGACGAAGTTCCCGTCCGGCGCCCGCCACTTCTTCGAGCTGCTGCCCACCGGTGCGCTGTCCACCGGGCTGCGCAGCACGCTGGCGCACGGCGTCGTCTTCCCGGTCGGCAACACGGTCACGCTGCTGGTCTGGGCGGCCGGCGCGATCGCCGTCGCGGCCCGGGTCTTCCGCTGGGAATGAACCGCACAGCAACGACACTGCCCGCGCTGCTCGTCCTCACCGGGGTTGTCTCGGTTCAGCTGGGCGCCGGGATCGCAGACAAGCTCTTCGGCACCGTGTCACCGGCCTCGGTCACCACGCTGCGGTTGTGGTCCGCCGCGGTGGTCATGCTGCTCGTCGGAGGGCGAAGCGCGTGGCGCGCGGTGGCCGGCCTGGCTAAGCGGCGAGCATGGCCGGACGGGATGACGGCGTTGTCGTTCGGACTGACGCTCGGAATTATGAATTTCTCCATCTATCAGGCCTTTGCCAGAATTCCGCTCGGGGTCACCGTCACCATCGAGTTCCTCGGCCCGCTGGTGGTGAGCGTGGCCAGTTCCAGGCACCGCCGTGACCTGCTGTGGGCCGCGCTCGGCGCGCTCGGGGTGCTGCTGCTGACCGGGGGCGCCGGCGGCCACCTCGACCTGGCCGGGGTGGCGTTCGCCGCACTCGCCGGAGTGTGCTGGGCCGGGTACATCCTGCTGTCGCGCGCGAACGGCCAGCGGTTCCCCGGGCCGGCCGGGCTGGTCCTGGCCATGGCGGTCGCCGCGCTGGTGGTGACGCCACCCGGCCTGGCAGCGACGGGCAGCCGCGCGATGTTCCGGCCGCGGGTGCTGGCACAGGGTGCCGCGATCGGCGTGCTGTCCTCGGTGGTGCCGTACTGGCTGGAGCTCGAGGTGCTGCGACGGATCCCGGCCCGGGTGTTCGGCGTCTGGATGAGCGCGGAGCCGGCCGTCGCCGCCCTGATCGGGCTGGTCATGCTCGGCCAGCACCTGAGCGCGGTGGAGTGGTTCGCGATCTGCTGCGTGATCGTCGCCTGCGCGGGCGCGGCCCGGGGCGCGATGCCGGCTGCGCGGGACCCTCTACCATAGGTGCGTGCTCGATCTGCTGCGACCCGTGCTGTCGCCGACGCTGCCTCAGCTGCGCCGGCTAGCGCTGGCCGGGATCGTCGCGGACGTGGCGATCATGTCCACCGGGGCGGCGGTGCGGTTGAGCGCGTCCGGGCTCGGCTGCCCGGACTGGCCGAGGTGCAGCAAGGCCGACGTGGTCGGCGGCTACGTCGGCGGGGGCCAGACGTTGCTGAACACCTGGATCGAGTTCGGCAACCGTTTGCTGAACTTTCCTCTGGTGGCCATCGCGGCGCTGATCTTCATCGCGGCCGTAAGGTATCGCCCCGCCGGGGCGCCAGGGGGGTCTGGGGGGATGGCGTCCCCCCAGACGGGGGGTCACCGGGGGGTCGGCCCCCGGGGGCTAGTACTGCTGGGCGCGATCCAGCCGCTCGGGGTGATCGCGCAGGCCGTGGTAGGCGGCATCGTGGTGCTGACCAAGCTCAATCCCGCCCTGGTGTCGGTGCACTTCCTGCTGTCGATCAGCATCGTGGCCGCCGCCGTGCTGCTGTACGCCAGGTGCACCGTGTTCGAAGAGCCGCCTGCCCGTGGAGACCTGCGGATACTGTCCGCGGTGCTGGTCGCGGTGACGTGCGCGATGGTCGCGGCAGGCACGGTGGTGACCGGCACCGGGCCGCTGGCCGGGCATGCCGACACGCCCAGGTACCACCTGCCGCTGGCGGGGGTCACCCAGCTGCACGCCGATATCGGCTGGCTGATGAGCGGCCTGTCGGTCGCGCTGCTGCTCGGCATCCGGCTTTCGCACGCCGGGCCGCGTGCGCTGCGGGCCGCGTGGTGGGTGGTCGGCGGGCTGCTCGTGCAGGGCACGCTCGGCTATGTGCAGTACTTCAACCACCTGCCGGCCGGGCTCGTCTGGGTGCACGTCACGACCGCCGTCATGCTCTGGGTCGCAGTTCTGTGGTTGTTCTTCACACTAAGTAACGGATTCCGCCTGGATTTGGGGCAGGTCGCCGTACCCCAGCGGGAACCGGAGCCGGCCGACCGCTAGGCTCGGTACTGTGAGCAATCAGTCCCAGCTTGACTGGTCGGCAGCCGACAAGCGGGCCGTCGACCTCATCCGGGTCCTCGCGATGGACGCAGTGCAGAAGACAGGAAACGGGCACCCTGGCACGGCGATGAGCCTCGCGCCGGCCGCCTACCTGTTGTTCCAGCGCGTCCTCCGCCACGACCCCGCCGATCCCGCCTGGCCAGGCCGCGACCGCTTCGTGCTGTCCTGCGGCCACTCGAGCCTGACGCTCTACTGCCAGCTCTACCTGTCCGGGTACGGGCTGAGCCTGGATGACCTGAAGGCGCTGCGCACCTGGGGCAGCTTGACTCCGGGTCACCCGGAGCACGGGCTGACGCCCGGGGTGGAGACCACCACCGGGCCACTCGGCCAGGGAATCGCGAACGCGGTCGGCTTCGCGATGGCCGCGCGGCGCGAGCGCGGGCTGTTCGATCCAGCGGCTCCGGCGGGCCAGAGCCCGTTCGATCACCACATCTACTGCTTCGCGTCCGACGGGGACATCGAGGAAGGCATCAGCCACGAGGCGTCCGCGATCGCCGGGGTCCAGCAGCTGGGCAACCTTGTCTTGCTGTATGACGACAACAACATCTCGATCGAGGACAACACGAACATCGCCAAGTCCGAGGACGTCTGTGCCCGGTACGAAGCATACGGCTGGCACGTGCAGCAGGTGAACTGGCGAACGGATTCGGGCTACGACGAGGACGTCCAGGCCTTGTACGACGCGTTCAACGCGGCGCGCGCGGAGACCGGACGGCCGTCGTTCATCGCGCTGCGCACGATCATCGGCTGGCCGGCGCCGAACAAGCGGAACACGGGCTCGGCCCACGGCGCGGCGCTCGGCGCCGACGAGGTGGCCGCCACCAAGGAGATCCTGGGCTTCGACCCGGCGGTCAGCTTCCCGGTCGAGGACGAGGCGCTGAACCACGCCCGGCAGGTCGCCGAGCGCGGCAAGGCGGTGCACGCCGAGTGGGAGCCTGAGTTCGCGGCCTGGGCTTCGGCCAACCCGGAGCGCAAGGCGCTGTTCGACCGGCTGGCCACCCGGTCCCTGCCGTCCGGGTGGGCCGGCGCCCTGCCGGTGTTCGACGCCGATCCGAAGGGGATCGCGACCCGCAAGGCGTCGCAAGAGATCCTGACCTCACTGGCCGCGCCGCTGCCCGAGCTGTGGGGCGGGTCCGCCGACCTGGCGGAGAGCAACCTGACCACGATGAAGGGCGAGCCGTCGTTCCTGCCGCCCGACCGCCAGACGGAAATGTGGCCGGGCAACCCCTACGGCCGCACACTGCACTTCGGCATCCGTGAGCACGCGATGGGCGCGATCTGCAACGGCATCGCGCTGCACGGCGGCACCCGGCCGTACGGCGGCACGTTCCTGGTGTTCAGCGACTACATGCGGCCCGCGGTGCGGCTCGCGGCGCTGATGGAGCTGCCGGTCACGTTCGTCTGGACGCACGACTCGATCGGCCTGGGCGAGGACGGCCCCACGCACCAGCCGGTCGAGCACCTGTGGTCGCTGCGCAACATCCCGAACTTCAACGTGGTCCGCCCCGGCGACGCCAACGAGACGACCGTCGCCTGGCGCACGATCCTTGAGCGGGCCGAGCCGGCCGGCCTGGCCCTGACCAGGCAGGCACTGCCTGTTCTTGATCGTTCTGACGGAAGCGGCCTGGCGTCCGCGGAGGGGGTGGCGCGCGGCGCGTACGTGCTCGCCGACGGCTCCGACGTCATCCTGATCGCCACCGGCAGCGAGGTTTCACTGGCCGTCGAGGCCCGGTCATTGCTGGCGTCATCGGGCATCTCGGCCCGCGTGGTTTCCATGCCCTGCGTGGAGTGGTTCGAGGCGCAGGACTCGGTGTACCGGAATGAGGTTCTACCACCAGATATGCGGGCACGTGTGTCCGTAGAAGCGGGCATTACGCCGCCTTGGCGGATGTTCACCGGAGATGGCGGCGCGTCGGTGGGTGTCGACCATTTCGGGGCGTCCGCGGCTTACGGGCGCCTATACGCAGAGTTCGGGTTGACCGTAGAGCGGGTGGCCGCTGTCGCACGTGATGTACTCGGAAGGGAGTAACGATGTCGAGCGACGTACTCGCGGAACTGTCCGCTGCTGGGGTGTCGATATGGCTGGACGACATCAGCCGTGACCGGCTCCGCACCGGCAACCTGAAAGCACTGATCGATGAGTACCACGTCAGCGGCGTGACTTCGAACCCGACGATCTTCTCCAAGGCGGTGTCCAAGGGGGACGCCTACGACGAGCAGGTCGCGGAGCTGGCCATGCGCGGGGTCTCGGTGGAGGAGGCCATGCGGGCCATCACCACCTACGACATCCGCTGGGCCGCCGACGTGCTGCGCCCGGTGTACGACGCCACCGACGGCGTGGACGGCCGGGTCTCCATCGAGGTCGACCCCCGGCTGGCCCAGGACACCGGCAAGACCGTCGCCGAGGCGAAGGCGCTGTGGTGGATGGTGGACCGGCCGAACATGTTCATCAAGATCCCGGCCACCGCCGCGGGTATCCCCGCGATCACCGCGACGCTGGCCGAGGGCATCAGCGTGAACGTGACGTTGATCTTCTCCCTGGCGCGCTACGGCGAGGTCATCGACGCCTATATGGCGGGCCTGGAGCAAGCGGTGGCCAACGGCCACGACGTGTCCAAGATGGCCTCGGTGGCGTCGTTCTTCGTCAGCCGGGTGGACTCCGAGGTGGACAACCGGCTGGACAAGATCGGCACCCCGGAGGCGGCGGCGCTGCGCGGCAAGGCCGCCATCGCCAATGCCCGGCTCGCTTACGAGCTGGCCGAGCAGCGGTTCGGACCGGACAATCCGCGCTGGGTGGCGCTGCACGACAACCACCACGCGAGGATCCAGCGGCCGCTGTGGGCCTCCACGTCCACCAAGGACCCGGCGTTCCCGGACACCATGTACGTGGTTGACCTGGTGGTCTCGGACACGGTGAACACGATGCCGGAGGGGACCATCAAGGCGATGGCGGACCACGGCTCACTGCACGGCGACGCCGTCCACGGCACCTACGACGAGGCCCGCCAGGTGTTCGCCGACCTGGAACGGCTGGGCATCTCCTACGACGACGTGGTGCAGGTGCTTGAGGAAGAGGGCGTCTCGAAGTTCGCCGTCTCGTGGAACGAGATGGTCGAGACGATCAGGAACGAGATGGGAAGCTGAGCCTTGACCGCCGAAGCAGGGGAAACCGTCGGCCTCGCGCCCGCTAACCCCGGGGTCATCGACTCGGCCGAGCCGTCGGCCAACCCGCTGCGCGACCCGCGGGATCGTCGTATCCCGCGGGTGGCGGGGCCGTGCGTGCTGGTGATGTTCGGGGTGACCGGCGACCTGGCCCGCAAGAAGCTGATGCCTGCCGTATACGACCTGGCCAACCGGGGCCTGCTGCCGCCCGGGTTCTCGCTGGTCGGCTACGCCCGCCGGGACTGGGCGGACGAGGACTTCGCCCAGCTCACGTACGAATCGGTGAAGGAGCACGCGCGCACCCCGTTCCGCGAGAACGTGTGGGAGCAGCTGTCCGAGGGCGTCCGGTTCGTCCAGGGCGACTTCGACGACGACGCCGCGTTCGACCGGCTGGCGCAGACCGTGCGGCTGCTGGACGCCGAGCGCGGCACCGGCGGCAACTACGCCTTCTACCTGTCGATCCCGCCGAAGTTCTTCCCGGTGGTGGTGCAGCAGCTGAAGCGGTCCGGTTTGTCGTCGCCGACGTGGGAGCGGGCGAGGGCTCCGTGGCGGCGGGTGGTGATCGAGAAGCCGTTCGGCCATGACCTGGCGAGCGCGCGGGAGCTGAACGCCACACTCGACGGGGTCTTCCCGCCGGAGTCGGTGTTCCGCATCGACCATTATCTCGGCAAGGAGACGGTGCAGAACATCCTGGCGCTGCGCTTCGCAAACGAGATGTACGAGCCGATCTGGAACCGCTCCTACATCGACCACGTGCAGATCACGATGGCCGAGGACATCGGCATCGGCGGCCGGGCCGGCTATTACGACGGCATCGGCGCGGCGCGGGACGTGATCCAGAACCACCTGCTCCAGCTGCTCGCGCTGACCGCGATGGAAGAACCGGTCGCGTTCGACGCCGACTCGCTGCGCACCGAGAAGCAGAAGGTCCTGTCGGCGGTGCGGCTGCCGGCCGACCTGTCGCTGGGTACGGCGAGGGGCCAGTACGCGGCCGGCTGGCAGGGCGGCATCCCGGTACCCGGCTACCTGCAGGAGGACGGCATCCCCGCCGACTCCCGCACCGAGACCTACGCCGCGCTCCGGCTGGGCGTCGACACCCGGCGCTGGGCCGGGGTCCCGTTCTACCTGCGGGCAGGCAAGCGGCTGCCGCGCCGGATGACCGAGATCGCGATGATGTTCCAGCGCGCACCGCACCTTCCGTTCGCGGCCACCGACACGAAAGAACTTGGCCAGAACGCCCTGGTGATCAGGATCCAGCCCGATGAGGGGATCACGGTGCGATTCGGCTCAAAGGTGCCCGGCACGGCCATGGAAGTGCGGGACGTGAACATGGACTTCGCGTACGGCGAGTCGTTCACCGAGTCGTCGCCGGAGGCGTACGAGCGGCTGCTGCTCGACGTGCTGATCGGCGACCCGCCGCTGTTCCCGCGACAGCAGGAGGTCGAGCTGGGCTGGCGCATCCTCGACCCGGTCGAGAACTTCTGGGCCGAGCACACCAAGCCGGAGCAGTACGCGGCCGGCTCAGCGGGCCCGCCGTCCGCGGACGCGATGATGGCCCGCGACGGGAGGGCCTGGCGGCGGCTATGACCATAGATCTGACTAACACGAGCACGGGCGCGATCCACGACGCGCTGACGCAGGTCCGCCGGCGGATGGGCGGGCCGGCCTCGGGCATGGTGCTGACGCTGATCATCGTCACCAACGAGGAAGCGCAGTATGACGCCGTCCGGGCCGCCGCCCACGCCGGCCGCGAGCACCCGAGCCGGGTGCTCGCCGTGATCCCGCGCAAGCCGCGCGCCGAGTCCCGGCTCGACGCGGAGATCCGGGTCGGCGAGACCGGCCCGGGCGAGACCATCCTGCTGCGGCTCTACGGGCCGCTCGCCCAGCACGCCGACTCGGTGGTGGCGCCACTGCTCGCGCCGGACGTCCCCGTGGTCACGTGGTGGCCGGACGAGGTGTCCGCCTCGCCGGTGACGGCGGCGCTCGGCGCCGTCGCCCAGCGCCGGGTCACCGATGCGGCCTCGAACGACCTGCCGCGCGACATGCTGGTGCGCCTGGCCGAGGCATACCGGCCGGGCGACACGGACCTGAGCTGGACCAGGGCCACGCCGTGGCGGTCGCTGCTCGCCGCCACGCTGGACCAGCCGCACCCCGCGCTGCTGACCGGCCAGGTAGCGGCCGAGGCAGCCAACCCGACCGCGGACCTGATCGCCGCCTGGCTCCGGCTGCGGCTCGGCGTCCCGGTCACCCGCACCGACTCCGCCGGGCCCGGCATCACCTCGGTCAGCTTCGAGACACAGGACGGCGAAATCATGCTCTGCCGGCCGGACGGCCGCACGGCGACGCTGTCCTGGCCCGGCAGGCCCGACCGGCGGGTGGCGCTGCATCGCCGGGACATCGCCGACCTGATCGCCGAGGAGCTGCGCCGGCTGGAGCCTGACGAGCTCTACGGCGAGACCCTGCGAGAGCTGGCCCGCGATGTCGAGCCCGTCGGCGCAGCCGACCCCGCTGGCACCGTCGCATGAGCGTTCCCGAGGTCCTGGTTCACCACGACGAGCCGTTGCTGGCCAAGGCGGTGGCAGCGCGGCTGCTCACCGCGCTGGTGGACTCCGTGGCGGCACGCGGCTCGGCCTCGGTCGTGCTCACCGGAGGCGGGATCGGCACCTCGGTGCTCGCCGAACTGGCCGTCGCGCCCGCCAGGGACGCGGTCGACTGGCGGCGCCTGGACATCTGGTGGGGCGACGAGCGCTTCCGGCCGGCCGGCGACCCGGAACGGAACGAGACCGGCGCGCGGTCGGCTCTGCTCGACCACGTGGACGTGGACTGCTCCCGGGTGCACCCGATGCCGGGACCGGACGGTCCGGACGGGAACGACCCGGAAGCGGCGGCCGCCAGGTACGCCGGGTGGCTCGCGGCCGCGACCCGGCCGGAGGACCATGGCCCGGTGCCGGCCTTTGACGTGCTGCTGCTCGGCATCGGCCCGGAGGCGCACGTCGCGTCGCTGTTTCCCGGGATGCCCGCACTGTACGACGAGCGGCCGGTGGTCGCCGTCCGCGGCTCCCCCAAGCCTCCGCCGACCCGGCTGTCGCTGACCTTGCCGTCCATCAGAGCCGCCCGCGAGGTATGGATCCTCGCCTCCGGCGCGGAGAAGGCCGACGCGGTCGCGATGGCGCTGTCGTCCGACGCGGGCCCGGTTCAGGTGCCCGCCGCGGGTGCTCGCGGCAGGCAGCGGACGCTATTCCTGCTTGACCGGGACGCCGCGGCCAAAGTACCGCCCCAGATCGGCCGTCAGGGCCCGCACTGAGCGCTCGCCGGGCCGCCGGGTGAACGCCAGCCCGGCAGCCAGGCACGCGGCCGGCACCGCGGCGACCACGTAGCGGTAGCTGAACCCGGCGGTCATCGGCGGGAACACGACAAGCACGGCGCCAATCAGCCAGGGCAGGAGCACGATCCCGCCGAACGGCTGGCCAGGGCGCGGCCGCCAGCGGCCGATCACGCCGCCCGCGCCGATCAGCACAATCAGGCCAAGCAGCGTGCCCGGCAGGTAGACGGCGCTCTGATAACCCTGCACGAACCCGGCCCACGGGTGGTACACGCTGGGTTGGGCGAGCCTCCCGCCCAGATCGCCGGTCAGCTGCTTGTGGAGCGCGTTCGCGGTCTGGTCTGTCGCGGTGGGCTCCACCCACCACGGCGGCGTGACCGGCGAGTTCGAGAACCTGAACGGCGGGCCGTTCCCGTTCCCGATCTTGTTCCCTGGGTCAGGCTGCCGGTTCCACGCGAAGGTGTGCACCACGTCCGCGTAGACCGCGTGCAGGTAGCCCCCCGGCTGGGCGAGGATTGCCTGCCTAGCGAACTGGGTCATCTGGCCGCTTGCGCGGGCGGTGAAGCGGAACGCGTTGTCCTGCCCGTACGCGGCCATCAGCGGGGTTTCGACGGTGTTGTCCGGCCAGAGCTCATTGTTGGCCCACAGGTACTCCTGCGACGGCGGCCGCCGGTACGGGGGCGTCGGGTCGCACAGGAACCGCAGGTCGGCCGGCGGTTTGATCTTCGAGCACTCGGCGAACGTGCTGACCCTGCTGTACAGGAACGCGCCCTGGGACTCGGTGAGCGCGAACTTCCCGTAGGAGCCGTGGAACCAGATCATGTACCCGGCGAGCGGGGCCACCCCGGCCAAGGTCAGCGCCAGGAGCTGGCGCCAGCCGGCCCGGCGGATGAGCATGGCCACGATGAACACGATGAGCAGCGGCTCACCGACCGACCGGACAAGGGTCGCGTAACCGACAAGCAGGCCGGCCACCGCCATCACGGTGACCGACGGCTTGTCTCGCCAGCAGCAGAGCACCAGCGCGACCGTGACCAGGAAGGTGAACAGCGTGTCCGCGGTGATCATGTGCTCAAGCTGGAGCTCGAACACGTCGAACAGCACTGGCACGGCGGGCAGGGCGGCCCCCCACCAGGGCAGGCCGCGGCGACGGAGCAGCGCGTAGATCGCGATGCCCATCGCCATCCCCATGGCCGCCTGGAGCAGCGCCACCGGGTAGACGTTGTGCCACGGCACCAGCGCGAGCGACAGGAAGAACGGATAGCCGTTCGCCCGGACTTCGTCGGGGATATAGCTGATCGCGTCGCTGACGTAATTGAACGAGTCGTTGAACCACATGATCGGCGGGTACGCGAGCAGCACGACGGCCCGGATCAGGAACGCCGCCGCCACAACCAGGCTGAACTGCCAGTGCACCCGCATGGTGCGCCGGAGCCTGCCAGGCCAGTCGGCTACTCCGCGTAGCCGCCCGCGGCCGGGCTCCGCGTCGCCCGTTGCCGCGTCGGATGCGGCACCGGCTCCTAGCTGGCCTCGGGTCGTGGTGTCAGCCAACGTCTGCCTCTCAGAGTCTCCGGGCCTTAGCTGAATGGTTTCCGACCCCTTCCGCTTTGCCCGCAGGCCACAGGGCTCAGCTGACTCATAGTAGCTGCCTGTTACCGCCGCCAGGCGCGCTTATGCATTAATTATCGCCGGGCGTGTTGCCGCCGATCGTCCGGTTAGCGCCGAGGGGACAGCCGGGTTGCCAGCAGGCCGATGAAAAATACCGTGAGGATCCCGGCGATCCACGGACTCCCGGCGGCCGCCGCGATCACCGCCCAGATGAACAGGGCGGGCAGCAGCCGCCCGTCCGGCCCGCGGTGCGGCGACCGGTGTCGCGGCGCCGGGGGCGTCGCCTCGGGGCGCACCGGCGGCAGGCTGGGCAGGCTCACGTCCCCTTGCTGACGCCGCTCCCGCAGGCTCAGCACAGGCTGCACCGGGAGGTCCGTGGTCAGATCCTCCAGGTCGCCCCAGGTCTTGGCGGCGTATGCGGCGGTGGTGCGCTCATCGAACTCGTCGAGGGTCAGGCGGCCCTCGGCGTGCGCGTCCCGCAGGATCGTCACCACGCCCTCCCGGTCCATGTCCGACGCGCGGATGTTCCGGTCGGTCATCTGTGGTGACTCATTTTCTCGCCCTCCTGCTAATAGATCTTACCCAGCGACCCTTGTACCCGGACGACTACAAATCGCATCAGTTTGGGTCTCGCCAGCATGGGCGAACAGAGTTACGCTCAGGGCGAATCTTTACGCTTGGCCGCTCGTGGGCAAGATGTGAACGGAAGGCCTGACGAGTCAATCCTTCATATAGGAGGGATCACTTTGAGCGTCAGCGAAGAACGAGAAGTACGGCCCGCCGCGGCCGCCACAACGGGAATCGCCGATCCCGCCCCGCTCGGGCTGGCGGCGTTCGCCCTCACAACTTTCCTGCTGTCTGCCAAGAACGCCAACTGGATGTCGCATTCGAGCACGCTGTCGTTCCTTGGCTACGCCTTCGGCTATGGCGGGCTCGTCCAGCTGCTGGCCGGCATGTGGGAATTCCGGAACAGGAACGTCTTCGGCTGCACCGCGTTCTCGAGTTACGGCGGTTTCTGGATCGGCCTAGGCTTGTGGGTCCAGCTGGTCGGCGGCGGCCTCCTGGCGAAGGGCCAGGTGGCGCAGTTCAACCACGATGTCGGCTGGATACTGCTCGCGTTCCTCATCTTCAACACGTACATGATGATCCTGAGCATGCAGATCAACGTGGCCGTGTTCGGGGTGTTCCTTACCCTGGGCCTCACCGAACTGCTCGGCGCGATCGCCAACTTCACGGCCGGCGCGCACGCGAACCCAACCGGGTTTGTCCAGGTCTCCGGCTACGTAGGCATCCTGACCGCTATCGTCGCGTGGTACACCTCCATGGCCGGGGTGGCCAATGGCATGGGCGGCAGGATCAGGCTTCCCGTCGGTAAACCCCTAGTCGCCTGACCCCTGGCCAGGCGGGCTCAGCCCCCAGTCCTTCCGTTCAGTCCCCTCGGTCCGCCAGACCGGGGGGACTGCGGGCTTTCCGGGCCGATACGGTTGTTCGCGTCAGGTCCGCCGTCTCGGAGGGAAGTAGCTGCGCGTGCAGTCCTGGGAGCAGATCGATCTGCCGGCCAAGGTCCAGACGGTCCGCCGGAAGACCCGCCCGTGGAAGGCGATCATCGCGCTGCTGCTCGCCATCGGCGCGGCGATCACCGCCTACGACGCCAGGGAGCACAAGGGATTCTTCAACCACACCGTGCTGAGTGACCTGGTCAGGCAGTTGGTCTGGCCAGGATCGGCGATAGCGTTCTGCGCCCTCGGCTCCATGGCGACGTTCGGGCTGGCCGGCAAGGCGCGCCAGATCCTCGAACCGCGTGCGGGCACCTCGCACGCGGCGATCGTCAGGTACACGCTGCTCCTCATCGGGGCGTTCACCACGCTCGCGGTGACGCTCGAACTGTTCGGCGTGCCGATCGGGCAGCTCATCCTCGGCGGCGCTCTGACCAGCGTGTTCGTCGGCATAGCGGCACAGCAGTCGCTGTCCAACGTGTTCGCCGGCCTGGTGCTGCTGTTCGCCCGCCCGTTCCTGGTCGGCGACACGATCCGGCTGCGGGCCGGCGCGCTCGGCGGGCAGATCGAGGGCACGGTGGTCGACATCGGCATCACCTACGTGCGGCTGGACAGCGGCGGCGGCATCATCGCCATCCCCAACTCGCAGGTGCTGAACGCCGTCGTCGGCCCGGTGCCGGCCGGCGAAGACGCCGTCCCGCCGGGCTCCCCCACTCAGGCACTGCCACCAGTCCAGCCCACGCCGGACACCCCCGCCGCAACCGCGAGTCCCGCCGCATCCGGCAACCCCGCGGCGGGCACCGCGCCCGCCGCGGCCAGCGACGGCGCCACCACTGTGGCCGCCGCGGCCACAACAGCCACAGTGCCCCCTACAGCGTCGGCAGCCCCAGGAGCCTCGACAGCGCCAGCAGCCGAGCACGGCGCGCCTGGCCCGGACGGCGCGCCGAGCGCCAGTCGCGCGGACAGGCAGCAGCCGCCCCCGCCCACCCCGCCGGCCTGACCCGCCGCCGTTGTTTGGCTGCCAGGCGAGTGTCGGCGGCTCACCGTCTGCTCGCGGCTTGTTGAGCCGCAGATCAACGTGGATCGTTGCGTCCGGAAAGCCGCACACAACGATCCACGTTGTTGCGCCTCCCCCGGAGCACGCCCGTTTTGTAGTATTTTGCGGCGCTAGTGGAGCGGGGGCTCCAACGCTACAAACCGGGCGGGTAGCGCGGCCGGCTCCTAGCGCGACACGCCCAAAGTTAAAGACCGACCCGGGTACCCGGCTCTTTGCGCACACGATCGTGCTGGCGGGCGGGTCGCATGACAAGGGCCGACGCAGACGAGCACATGCTCGCCGTTGCCGACCCTTTGCCATGCTTAACCGGTGCGGAGGTCGCCTCTCGGCGAAAGGCGCAACGCGGCTCCAGCCGAACGGTATTCCGCGAAGGCAGTAGGTGCGGCCCGGGGACACAGCCGCACCGGCTGTTGCATGTTAACGCCTGCGCCGCCGTCTCTGTTCCCAGTCGTCGCCCTGATTTTCCTGAGCGGCGTAGGGAAACGAGGTCGCTGGCTGCAGCGCCGTGGCGTCAGAATCCCAGCGCGCCGACGTGCTGTTGCCGTCGTAGCCCTGACCCGGGTACTGCGCTTGGCGCGGCTGACCGCGATCGGGGTACGCGCCGTTCTGGTAGCCGTTGGCGGTGCCGTAGCCCGCACCCTGGTTTTCGGCGGACTCGTAGTACCCGCCGCGCTCGTCGGGGCGGCCCGGATCGGGGTGTCCCGACTCCTGATACGCCCGGCCGGCATGCCGCTCTTCGGGATACGCCTGCTGCTCGTGGCCGGCATAGCCCTGGTGCGCCTGCTGGTCGTACTGGCGCTGGTCGCGGTAATCGCCCTGCTCCGGGTAATCCTGCTGTCCCGAGTACTCCGCCGGACGCGAGTAGCCGCCCTGGCCTGGATATTCGCGGCCCTGGTGCGCGGCCTCGCCCTGATCCGGGTAGCCGGACCGGTCCGGATACCCAGCCTGGCTCGCGTACTGGCCGGGCGCGGAATGGTCGGGCTGTCCGGGGTATTGCCCCGGCCCCTGGTATTGCTGCCCCTGGTGCTGCTGAGCCTGCTGGGGCACTGGCGCGTACTGGGTCTGGGGTGCCTGCTGCGGCGCTGCGGCGTACTGACCCTGGCCGACGCTGTAATGTGCCTGGCTGGCGTACTGGCCTTGGCCGTTGTATTTGGCTTGGCCGTTGTATTGGGCTTCGCTGGCGTACTGGCCGGTGTACTGACCCTCGGCCGCGTACTGGCCCTGGCCGTTGTACTCGCCGTACTGGCCCTGGCTGGTGTACTGCCCGTCGCTGGCGTACTGGCTCTGGCCGTTGCTGTACGCGGCCTCAGTGGCGTACTGGCTCTGGCCGTTGCTGTACGCGGCCTCAGTGGCGTACTGGGCCTGGCCGTTGCTGTACCCGGCCTCAGTGGCGTACTGGCTCTGGCCGTTGCTGTACGCGACCTCAGTGGCGTACTGGCCGCTATACTGGCCCTCGGCCGCGTACTGGCCTTGGCCGTTGTAGTCGCCGTACTGGCCCTGGCCGGCGTACTGGGCCTCGCCCGAGTACTGGCCAGCGATGCCGTTCTGTCCGTACTGTGACGGGGCGGCGTACTGGTCTTGGACCGGATACTGGCCCTGGGCGGCGTGCTGCCCCTGACTCACGTACTGCCCCTGACCGGCGTACTGCTCCTGACCGGCGTAGCCGCCCTGGCCTGAGTCGTAGCCCCCCTGACCGGAGTACTGTCCCTGACCGGGGTACTGTCCCTGACCGGGGTACTGTCCCTGGGCCGAGTACTGTCCCTGGGCCGAGTAGCCGCCCTGACCGGAGTACTGCCCCTGGCCGTAATCCGGCTGGCCGCGGTACTGGTCCGAGGCCGCGTAGCGATCCTGTTCGGGGTACTCGAGCTGCCCGGCGTACTCAACCCGGCCGGGATACTCCCCCTGACCGGAATACTCACCGCCGTACTGGTCCTGCGCCGGGTAACCGCCCGAGCCCGAGCCCGCATACTGCCCCTGCGCGGCGTAGCTCCCCGCGGCGTACTGGCCCTGGCCTGGGTACTCCAGGCGACCGGACCCGTAATCGCCGGGAACGGCCTGGACGGGCGCCGGGAGCGCCAGCTGGGCGGCCCGCGCGGGGCGCACCGGAGCGGGAGCCTGGTCCGGCAGTGCACGGAATTCCCCGGTCGCCGGGTTGGCGTACTCGGCCTCGTACGAGCCGGGTGCGCCTGGCGGCCCATAGCCGGGCACCACCCGCAGCCGCGGGTCGGTGGGCGCGCCGGGATACTGCTGCGGCTGCATGTAACGAACGTCACCGGTGACCGGGGCACGCATATCTACCATGGCGTCGGCGGGTCCTCGCTGGAGGGCGCCGATCAGCCGCTGCAGTTCTTCCATCGGCAGCCGGAACGTGCCGGTGCACGTGCCCCCCTGCCAGATACTGAAAACAGCGATGCCGGTGTCGGAATACCAGCTCAGGCGCATGCTTCTCGAGCTGCCGCGGACGTCGAAGAAGACTTCGCCGAGCCGGGGCAGGGGAGCTGCGTCCGAAGCTGACATGCTGCCCATGGTGGCGTGCCCACAGGGCTTTGTCCAGTTCGTCACCAGCTTTGCCGCACCGGAATTCGTCTGGTCCGAGGGACGTAAGAAAATAGCGTGGGGAATTTCGCCACCCCGCGTGCGAGGGGCCTACCGGTGGTGGCATCATAGTCCGCGGGCATGCAGCGCCCGGTGCTACGGCGAATCAGGACGGGTGAGCCGAGGCGCTGGCGCTAGCCATTCGGTGCAGTGACCGCCGCTTCTGTGGTCGCTTGGCCACGTGCGGGAACACTGCGGGAACACAGCGCGGCTAAAACGCGTTGCCTCTTAAGCAGGGCACCTTGCAACGGAGCTTTCGCACACGGGTGGGTCGCGCCGCTGTTGCATGGAGCGCTGTACCTAGAGCCCTGTTCCTGGAGCCTGGTTCCGGGAGCAAATCTAGGACCTCGGCCACAGAACCGAACCTAGAACTACTGTAACGCACGATTTGACCAGCTTGGTTGAGGTGATTGATCCATGTCTCAGGTACGTCGTCAGTCGGCCGTTCTTCCGCGCCCGAACTGGGGGTGGCAGGACGCCGCAGAGTGCCGTGGCGAGGATTTGCTGCTCTTCTTCGGCCCGGATGGTGAACGCCAGCCGGAGCGCGAGATCAGGGAGCGCAAGGCCAAGTCGGTCTGCCAGTCCTGCCCGGTTCGCCTGGAATGCCTTAACTACGCCGTCTCCCGGCCGGAGAAGTACGGCGTGTGGGGCGGCCTCAACGAGGACGAGCGCTCGGCCGAGCGCCGGCGCCGCATGCGCCGCGCCAACGCGGCCTGAGGGCGCCCTCAAAGCCGCTAACCAGGCGCGGCGAGTACCTTCAGCACGTCATCGTCGCTGAGCTGGCCGAACGACTCATACCACTCCCCCACGGACGCGAAGCGCCGAGGCGTGGCGAGGATCACTACCTCGTCAGCCTCGGCGCGCATTGCTTCCGCGGTCGACGGGGGCGCCACCGGCACCGCCAGCACCAGCGACGACGCCCCGGCGGCCCGCAGCGACCGCAGCGCGGCCCGCGCGGTTCCGCCCGTGGCCAGGCCATCGTCCACCACGATCACCCGGCGCCCCGCCACGGCGGGAGGCGGACGCCCGCCCCGGTACACGCGCACCCGCCGCGCCATTTCCTCGCGCTCGGCGGCGACCACCCCGGCGAGGGACTGCGGGGTCAGCTCGAGCCGATCCAGCAACTCCCAGTCGAACACCGGTTCCGGCAGGCACTCGGCGATCGCACCGACGCCCAGCTCGGGCGTCGGCGGATAGCCGATCTTCCGGGTGACGATCACGTCCAAGGGCACATCGAGCGACACCGCTATCTCGTGACCTACCGGAACGCCGCCCCGTGGCAGGGCAAGCACCGCAAGTCGTTCCGAGCAAATGCCCTTGAACTTGGCGGCAAGGAGACGGCCAGCGGCGCGGCGGTCAGCAAACGGCGGCATGCCATCCGATGTACCCACGGTGAAGCAGCACAATAGGACCATGATCTGCGACTCGTGCCGTAAGCGGCATCACGAGGACTGCCCTGGCGGCACGTGGTGCGACTGCCAGCACTTGCCGGCGGCCGGAGCCGGCGACCAGGCGAAGGAGCCTACGCTCAGCTGGATTCGTCAGGGATAATTCCCATCTGAAAAGGGGGAAATGGACCTCGGGAATACAACCCGGGAAGCACATGTTCGCGATTACATGGCACCGCACGCAGCTCGCGCCGTCCATATGGCGGACGTTGCCTGGACAGCCGGGCGGAATGCGTGTGATCCTGTTGTTATGGCTGTTGCGGACCCCCTGCTCGTCGTGCGCAGGCACGTCGACTTGCTGCGTGTCCATAGCGCCATGTGTCGCGCCGCTCGCTAACCGCTTGCCCATATTTGGGCGCGCGTGCGAGGACCGGCGTCGTCGGCAATGAAGCCCCGAGCTGCCGCTTGCCGGATACGTGCGTCCGCTGACACTGGAGGACCCCGCGGATGCCAACCGCCGCCACCACCGCCACCACCGCGACGAGAAGAAAACGCGGCGAAGGACAGTGGGCGCTCGGTTATCACGAGCCGCTCAACAAGAACGAAGAGAACAAGAAGAACGATGACGGGCTCAACGTCCGGCAGCGGATTATCGACATCTACTCGCGGTACGGTTTCGATTCCATCGACCCCGCGGACCTGCGCGGCCGGTTCCGCTGGTACGGCCTCTACACGCAGCGCCGGCCGGGCATCGACGGGGGCAAGACCGCGGTGCTCGAGCCCGAGGAGCTGGACGACAAGTACTTCATGCTGCGCGTACGGATCGACGGCGGGCAGCTCTCCCACGCCCAGCTGCAAACGATTGCCGACATCTCCCGGCGCTACGCGCGTGGCACCGCCGACGTCACCGACCGGCAGAACATCCAGCTGCACTGGGTGGAGATCGAGAACGTGCCGGCGATCTGGGAGGCGCTGGAAGGCGTCGGGCTGACCACCACCGAGGCCTGCGGCGACACGCCGCGGGTCATCCTCGGCTGCCCGCTGGCCGGCCTGGACGCCACCGAGATCATCGACGGCTCCCCCGAGATCCGGGCGATCGGCGAGCAGTACATCGGCAGCGAGGCGTTCTCCAACCTGCCGCGGAAGTTCAAGACGAGCATCAGCGGCTGTTCGGCGCAGTGCGCCATCCACGAGATCAACGACGTGGCGTTCGTCGGCGTCACCAGCCCGACCGGCGAGGCGGGCTACGACCTGTGGGTCGGCGGCGGCCTGTCCACCAACCCGATGATCGGCAAGCGGCTCGGCGCCTTCGTCACGCCGGGCCAGGTGCCGGAGGTCTGGGCGGGTGTGGCCAGCGTGTTCCGCGACTACGGTTATCGGCGGCTGCGGCACCGGGCACGGATCAAGTTCCTGGTCGCGGACTGGGGACCGGAGAAGTTCCGCGAGGTGCTGGAGAAGGAGTACCTGGGCTACGCGCTGCCAGACGGCCCGGCGCCCGGCGCGCCCGCGGACGGCGTGCGTGACCACGTGGGCGTGCACCGGCAGCGGGACGGGCGGTACTACGTCGGCTTCGCGCCTACCGTGGGGCGCCTTGACGCCGACCTGCTCGACACGATCGGCACGCTGGCCGCCCGGTACGGCAGCGGACGGGTCAGCACCACGACCGAGCAGAAGATGGTCATCCTCGACGTCCCGGAGGCATCGGTGGACGCCCTGGTAGCCGAGCTGGACGCCGCGGGCCTCCCGGCGAAGCCGAGCGTGTTCCGGCGGCACACGATGGCGTGCACGGGGATCGAGTTCTGCAAGCTGGCGATCGTGGAGACCAAGCAGCGGGCCGCTGGCGCGATCGCCGAGCTGGAGCGGCGGCTGCCCGGGTTCGACGTCCCGGTCACGATCAACGTCAACGGCTGCCCGAACTCCTGTGCCCGGATCCAGACCGCGGACATCGGCCTGAAGGGCCAGCTGGTCACCGACCCCGCCACCGGCGAGCAGGTCGAGGGCTTCCAGATCCACCTTGGTGGCACGCTGAGCGGCGGCGACGGGGCAGGTTCCGGTTTCGGCCGCAAGGTGCGTGGCCTGAAGACCACGGCCGAAGACCTGCCTGACTACCTGGAGCGGGTGCTGCGGCGGTTCGCTGACGGACGGCTCGACGGCGAGTCGTTCGCGCTATGGGCCGCCCGCGCGCCGGAGGAGGAGCTCGTATGAGCACGCGAGCCGTGCCGTTTTACTGCCCGTACTGCGGCGAGGAGAACCTGGAGCCGGCCGGTGCACGCGACGGCGAATGGCACTGCCGCAGCTGCACCAGGAGTTTCCAGCTACGCTTTGCCGGAATAGGAGTAACCCTGTGAGCGCCGGCCTGGACGTTGCACCCGTACGTGTGGAGGATGCGGAGGACATGCGAACCCTCGCCGAGCAGGCCGCCGCCGACCTTGCGGACGCCTCCGCCGAGGAGGTGATCCGGTGGGCGACAGACACGTTCGGTGACCGGATCTGCATCACCTCGTCGATGACCGACGCGGTGATCATCCACCTGGCGTCCGCCGTAAAGCCCGGCATCGACGTGGTCTTCCTGGACACTGGGTACCACTTCCCGGAGACCGTCGGCACCAGGGACGCCGTCGACGTGGTCTATCCGGTGCGGCTGCTCAACATCACTCCGTCACGCACCGTAGCCGAGCAAGACGCCGAGCTGGGCCCGCGGCTGTTCGGGCGCAACCCCGACCTGTGCTGCTACCTGCGCAAGGTAGAGCCGCTGGAGCGGGCGCTGAAGAACTACGACGCGTGGATCACCGGGGTCCGCCGCGACGAGACCAACTCGCGCCGGTCGACCAAGGTGGTGGAGTGGGACGACCGCCGCGAGATGGTCAAGGTGAACCCGATCGTCGGCTGGTCCGGCAAGCAGGTCGACGAGTTCATCGCCGAGCAGGGCGTGCTGGTGAACCCGCTGGTCTACGACGGGTACCCGTCGATCGGTTGCGCCACCTGCACGGCCAGGGTCGAGCCGGGCGCGGACCCGCGCAGCGGGCGCTGGGCCGGGACCGGCAAGACCGAGTGCGGGATCCATGTCTGAGGTACTGGTCGCCGTCGCGCACGGGAGCAAGGACCCGCGCGCCGCGGCGGCCGTGACTGACATTGCCGCGCTTGTCCGGGAAGCGCGGCCCGGCATCGACGTACGGACCGCGTTCCTCGATCACGCCGCGCCTTCGCTCTCGCAGGTGCTCTCGTCGGTGCCGGCGGACCGCGGGGTGACCGTGCTGCCGCTGCTGCTGACCGCCGCCTATCACAGCAAGATCGACATCCCGCGCCTGCTCGGCCGCCGCGACGTCGGTTACGGCGCGCCGCTCGGTCCGCACCCCCTGCTGCTGCGCGCGCTCGAGCACCGGCTGGCTGAGGATTCTTATCGCGGAACGACAGTGGTGCTTGCCTCGGCGGGCTCCTCCGATCCGGAGGCAAACGCCGTCATCACCCGGATGGCCGCGGCCTGGCAGCGCTCCCGGGGATGGCGGGCCGTGGTGCCGGCGTTCGCTTCGGCCGCCTCCCCCACGCCCGCCGAAGCGGTGCGCGCGCTCCGCGCGGCCGGTGCCCGCCGGGTCGTGGTGGCGACGTACCTGCTCGCGCCCGGGTTCTTCGCCGACCGGGTGCGCGACACGTCGCTGGCGGCGGGGGCCGCCGCCGTCTCCCCCGCGCTCGGCGCGCTACCCGAGGTCGCCGAGGTGCTGCTGGAGCGGTACGCTGAGGCAGCGGCGCGGGAGACGCGCGCGGCCTGAGGTGCCGCAATCGCTTACTCTCGTAACCTGACGAGGGAGGCGGATGCGTACCTGGCCCGGAGCGCCGTATCCGCTCGGCGCCACATGGGACGGATGGGGTACCAACTTCGCCCTGTTCTCCGAGGTCGCCGAGCGTGTCGAGTTGTGCCTGTTCGACGTCGACGGCACCGAAGAGCGGATCGACCTCACCGAGATCGACGGCTTCGTCTGGCATGCCTACCTGCCCGGCTTCGAACCCGGGCAGCGCTACGGCTACCGGGTGCACGGCCGGTACGACCCGCTGCGCGGCCTTCGCTGCGAGCCGTCCAAGCTGCTGCTCGACCCGTACGGCAAGGCGGTCGAGGGCGACCTGCAGTGGGACGAGTCGCTGTTCGACTACCACTTCGCCGATCCGCGCCGGCGCAACACTGTCGACAGCGCGCCGAAGATGCCCCGCAACGTCGTCATCAACCCGTTCTTCGACTGGGGCAACGACCGGCCGCCGCGCACCTCCTACCACGAGACCGTCATCTACGAGGCGCACGTCCGCGGCCTGACGCTGCGCCATCCGGACATCCCGCCGGACCAGCGGGGCAGTTACGCCGGCCTGGCTCACCCGGCGATCATCGACCACCTGCACCGCCTTGGCGTAACCGCGATCGAGCTGATGCCGGTGCACCAGTTCGTCACCGAGCAGGGCATCGACGCCCGCGGACTGACGAACTACTGGGGCTACAACACGATCGGCTTCCTCGCCCCGCACAACCGGTACGCCAGCACCGGCCAGCGCGGCGAGCAGGTCGGCGAGTTCAAGTCGATGGTGAAGGCGCTGCACGAGGCCGGCATCGAGGTCATCCTCGACGTGGTGTACAACCACACGGCCGAGGGCGACCACATGGGCCCGACGCTGAGCTTCCGCGGCATCGACAACGCCGCGTACTACCGGCTCTCGGACTCCGAGCCGTGGCGGTACCTGGACTACACCGGCTGCGGCAACAGCCTCAACGTACGGCATCCGCACTCCCTCCAGCTGGTGATGGACTCGCTGCGGTACTGGGTGCTGGACATGCATGTGGACGGGTTCCGCTTCGACCTCGCTGCCGCGCTGGCCCGGGAACTGCACGACGTGGACCGGCTGTCCACGTTTTTCGACCTGGTGCAGCAGGACCCGGTGGTGTCCCAGGTGAAGCTCATCGCCGAGCCGTGGGACATCGGCGAGGGCGGCTACCAGGTCGGCAACTTTCCGCCGCTGTGGACCGAATGGAACGGGAAATACCGGGACACGGTCCGGGACTTCATGATCGGGCGTTCGGGCATGATGGGTGAGTTCGCGTCACGGATCAGCGGCTCCAGTGACCTGTACGCCAACAGCGGGCGCCGACCGGTCGCCAGCATCAACTTCGTGACCTGCCACGACGGGTTCACGCTCACCGACCTCGTCTCCTACAACGGCAAGCACAACGAGGCCAACGGTGAAAACAACCACGATGGCAACGACGACAACCGGTCCTGGAACTGCGGCGCCGAAGGGCAGACGGACGACGCTGACATCCTCGAGCTGCGGGACCGGCAGAAGCGCAACTTCCTGGTCACCCTGTTCCTGTCCCAAGGCGTCCCGATGCTGCTGTCCGGCGACGAGATAGGCCGTACCCAGGGCGGCAACAACAACGCGTACTGCCAGGACAACGAGATCTCCTGGGTCGACTGGGGCCTCGCCGGATCCGAGCAGGACCTGCTGCGGTTCACCCAGGAGCTGGCCACGCTGCGCCGCGAGCACCCGGTGTTCCGGCGCCGCCGGTTCTTCCGCGGTCACCCGCAGGCACCCGAGGACGCGGGTGACATCGTCTGGCTGACCCCGGCCGGCGAGGAAATGACGATGTCCGACTGGGGCGCCAGCTACGCCAAGTCGCTCGGTGTCTACCTGAACGGACAGGCGATCACCGAGCCGGACCCGCGCGGCGAGCCGGTCACCGACGACCGCTTCCTGCTGCTGTTCAACGCGCACAGCGAGCCGGTCACGTTCACGCTGCCGTCGGCGTCGCTGGCGTCTTCGTGGGAGGTCGTCATCGACACCGCGAGCCCGGACGGCGCCGGCGGCTCGTGGCAGCCGCGCGGCGAGCTCAAGGTCGCCGGCCGGGCGATCACCGTCCTGGTAGCTTCGGAGGGTTAGCCGATGGACTACGGGGCACTGAGCGACGACCAGCTGGCCGCGCTGTATGCGTATCCGGACCGGGATGTGCTCCGCGCGAACATGGTGTCCAGCGCGGACGGCGCGGCGTCGCTGGACGGGGCGTCCGCCGGGCTGTCCTCGGCCGCGGACCGGCACGTGTTCGCGCTGCTGCGCACGCTCGCCGACGTGATCCTGGTCGGCGCGAACACCGCGCGGGTGGAGCGCTACGCGCCGGTCCGCGTCCGCGAGCTGTGGAAGCACCTGCGCGACGGGCGCACCCCTACTCCCCCGATCGCCGTCATCACGGCGTCGGGCAACCTGGACCCGGACAGCCCGCTGTTCGCCGACGCGCCGCCGCACGCCCGGACCATCGTGCTCACCACGTCGTCGGCGCCCGAAGGCACGCGATCGCGGCTCGCGCGGCACGCCGATGTCATCGTCGCCGGGTCCGTGGCGGTGAACATCGAGTCCGCGGTGCGCGCGCTGCACGACCGCGGTCACTCGCACATCCTCGCCGAGGGCGGCCCTGGCATCCTCGGCCAGCTGGTCGCGGCAGGCCTGGTCGACGAGCTGTGCCTGACGATCGGACCGCTGCTGGCCGGCCCCGGCGCCTCGCGCATCCTCACCGGCGCCCCCCTGTCGTCCCCGGTCCCCATGGCGCTCGCCCACGTGCTGGAGGACGCGGGTTTCCTCCTCTGCCGCTACACCACCAGATAAGCCCGGGGACCCGGTCCAGCGTGCCGATGGTGCCATCGGCACGACGCACCCCCGACCCGCTGGCACCATTGACACGTCCCGGCTCGACCCGTTGGCGCCATCGGCATGCTACGGGACCGGGCGGGGCAGCAGGCCGCGTTCGAAGCCGGCCGCGACGGCGGCGGCACGGTCGTTGACGCCGAGCTTGGCGAAAATGTGCAGCACGTGGGTCTTGACGGTGGCCTCGCTGATGAACAGGCGGCTGGCCGCGTCCCGGTTGGAGGCACCCTGCGCGATCAGGCCGAGCACTTCGAGCTCACGCTGACTGAGCGGATCGGCGGCTGGGGCGCGTACCTGGCCGAGCAGCCTGGTGGCAACCGACGGGGACAGCACGGCCTCGCCGCGCGCGGCGGCGCGGGCGCCGCGGAGCAGATCCTCCGGCGGGGAGTCCTTCAGCAGGTATCCGGTGGCACCGGCCTCGATGGCCGGCAGCACGTCGGTGTCGGTGTCGAATGTGGTCAGCACCAGCACCCTGGCCTTGACGCCTCGTTCGGCCAGCCGCCGGATCGCCGCCACGCCGTCCATCTCCGGCATGCGCAGGTCCATCAGCACCACGTCGGGCTCCAGCGCCGCGGTGCGGTCGACGGCCTCCCGGCCGCTGCTGGCCTCGCCGACCACCTCGAACTCGCCGCTCGCCTCGAAGATGCCGCGCAGGCCGTCGCGAACCACCGGATGGTCGTCGGCGATCAGCAGCCGGATCATGGCTTGCCTCCCAGCGGGATGGCGGGGACGCTAGCCGACACGGCGGTACCGCCCCCGGGCTCGGATTCGATCTCCAGCTGGCCGGCCAGCCGGTTCACCCGCTGGCGCATCGCGGTCAGCCCGAAGCCGCCGTTGCGCTCATCGGTGGCCTCGGTCTTCTGTCTGCTGGCCGGGCATCCGCCGCCGTTCAGCGTGAAGCCGGATCCGTCGTCGCGGACGTCGAGGGTCACCACGTCTCCCATGTAGGACAGCGTGACCCTCGCGTGAGCCGCGTCCGCGTGCTTGGCGACGTTGGTGAGTGCCTCCTGGGCGACTCGCAGCAGCGTCACCTCGACCTCGGGATGCAGCGGCCGGGGTTCGCCGGTGGTGGTCAGGTCCGCGCCCACCCCGCTGGTGGCGGACCAGCGGGCCACCTCGCCGGCCAGCGCCTCGGGCAGCCGTGCGCCCTCCAGCGCCTGCGGGCGCAGCGCTTGGACCGAGCGCCGCGCCTCGGCCAGGCTTTCCCTGGCGAGCTGCTTGACGTGGCCGAGCCGCCGCTCCCGCTCGGCAGCCTGGCCGGTCCGCTCCGCGGCCTCCAGCTGGGTGATGATCCCGGTCAGGCCCTGGGCCAGCGTGTCGTGGATCTCCCTGGCCATCCGCTGCCGCTCCGCCAGCACGCCCGCCTCCCTGGCCTGGGTGAGCAGCTGCGCCTGGAGGCCGGTGTTCTCCGCGATCATGTCCTCGAGCCGCTGGTTGGCCTCGGCCAGGTCGGCGATCATGACCTTCCTTGCCTGGTTCTGCTCTTCGCTGCGCTGGCCGAGCGTGCCGAACACGCCGACCAGCCCCAGGTCGACAGCGGCCAGCACGAGCCAGATGACGATCCAGCTCGGCGTCAGCTTGTGGAATCCGCCGGTCTGGCTGATGGCGAAAGCGAGCGAGGTCAGCGAGGCGAACGTCCAGCCCCACGGGCCACGCTGATACCGGAAGGCGTGCAGGAAGCCGATCCAGGTGAAGAACGCGAACCACGGACTGCGCACGGCAAGCGCGAACGAGCAGGCAACCAGCCCGGTCAGGTACATGCGCATCACCCAGGGTCCCTGGAGCCGGGCCGGCAGCAGCATCGTCAGTGCGCCGATCCAGATCGCGACCCCGCCCGTAATCCCCAGGGTGATCAGCAGCGCCCCGGTACTCGGCTGCTGACTGAGCGCGTAGGGCAGCAGCGGAACCGCGAGCAGCAGGAACGGCACCCCCCTGAGCACCGCCTCCCAGCGCTGCTCCAGCGCCACGAAGCCGCTGTCCGGTGTCCGGACGGTCATCGTGCTGCCCCTCCCGTCAGGCCTTTTCCCACCTGAAATACCGCACCGCGAGCATCGTCGCCAGCGCGGCCCACGCTGCCATTATTCCCAGCCACTCCAGCCGCGGATCTACTCCCCGCCAGCTATCGCGGATGGCGTGAAACGCCGCGCCGAGCGGGCTGAACTGGCCGATCCGCTGAAGCGAGGGCGACATGCCGTCGGTCGGAAAGTAGATCCCGGCCAGGAACATGTTCGGGAAGAACAACCCCATGGCGATGGCCATCGCCGACCTGGACGTGGGCGCCACCGCGGACACCAGCATGCCGAGCGAGAACAGCGCGGCCATGCCCAGCACGAACGACACCAGGAACCAGCCGACGTCGACGGGGGTGGGCACGCCGAACGCCAGCCTGGTGACGGCGACGACGAAGGCCGCGGAGACCACCGCCGCGCCGGCCCACACCGCGAGCTTGGCGATCAGCACGGTGAGCGGCCGCACCGGCGTGACCCCGAGGCGTCGCAGTATGCCGCGCTCCCGGTACTGGGCGATCACCATAGGGATGCCCTGCAGGCCGATAGATATCAGCACGACCGCGATGCCGAGCGCCGCGATGTACTCCGTGCCCGACTGCCCGTTCAGGCTCTTCTGCGCATGCGCGAAGTCGGGGATCTGCCCGAACCCCACGACCAGGCCAACCGGCAGCGCGAACACGCCGAGCAGCGCGATCTTCTCGCGCAGGAACAGCCTGGTCTCGACGAGCGTGAGCTTTCCGAATCCGTTCATTGTCATCTCCTCAGATCTCCATGCCCCTACCGGTCAGCGTGACGTACGCGTTGTCCAGGCTGCGTCCCTCGATACGCAGGTCAGCCACGATGACCTGACGGCGGGCCAGCTCGGCGGTGACCGCGCTGGCGAAGTCCCCGCTGCCGGTGACCGTCACCTGGGTTCCGCTGCGGGCGACGTCGGTGACTCCCGGCAGCAGCAACAGCGACAGCTCGTCCAGCGGCGCGGTCGGCCGGAACCGCATCCGGTACTTACCGCCGGCCTGATCCACCAGCCCGGCCGGGGTGTTCAGCGCCACGATCCGCCCCTGTTCCAGGATCGCGACGCGGTCGCACAGTTCCTCCACCTCGTCCATGAAGTGGCTGACCAGGACGACGGTGACCCCGCTGGACCGTACCTGCTTGATCAGGTCCCAGGTGGCCCGGCGGGCGCCTGGGTCCAGGCCGGCGGTGAGCTCGTCGAGGAATACGACTTCCGGGTTCCCCACCAGGGCCAGCGCGATGAAAAGCCGTTGCTTCTGCCCGCCGGACAGCTTCGCGAACGGCGCCTTCACCTTGCTGGTCAGCCCCCAGCGGTCGAGCACCTCGCGCCAGTCGGCCGGGTGCGGGTAGAAGGAGGCATACATGTCCAGCGCCTCGCCCACCCGGAGCTTGTCCGGCAGCTGAGTGTCCTGCAGCTGCACGCCGATCCGCTGATGCAGCTGATGGCGCGCGGTCCGCGGATCGAGCCCGAGCACCTGGACCTTCCCGTGGTCGCGCTGACGCAGACCCTCCAGGCACTCGACCGCGGTGGTCTTCCCCGCGCCGTTCGGCCCGAGGATGCCGAAGATCTCCCCGTGTTCGACGCCAAACGAGATCCCGTCCACGACCGCGTGGCCGGCATACCGCTTGGTGAGCCCGCTCACCTCGATGACCGCCGTCATCCTTCTCGCCCTCCGTATCCGCCAGCCTTCCGCTGGGCACCTCTCGAGCATCCCCGGCGGCCTCCCTTCGCGGGATCGCCCGCGCGGTCACACCTGGCGTTCCCGCCAGGTGAGCCGGCGGCCGGCCGTCTGGAGCGACGGCATCCACCGATCGGTCGATGCGTCCCTCCGGGGGTCCCCGCGAGCCTGAGGTCAGGGCGCGACGAACCCGTTCATCGCCGGCCGGGCCATGGCGTGAGGCGGGGGTGGGCCACAATCTAGGGCATGGTTTCTGAGATCTTCGATCCCGAGCTGTGGCGGCCCGTAGAGGGGTTCTCGTTCACCGACATCACGTACCACCGGGCCATCGGCTCGGGAACGGTCCGGGTGGCGTTCAGCCGGCCCGAGGTGCGGAACGCGTTCCGGCCGCACACGGTCGACGAGCTGTACCGGGCGCTCGATCACGCGCGGATGTCCAGCGACGTGGGCTGCATTCTGCTCACCGGCAACGGTCCGTCACCGCGGGACGGCGGCTGGGCGTTCTGCTCCGGTGGCGACCAGCGCATCCGGGGGCGGGACGGATACCGGTACGCCGAGGGCGAGACCGCGGAGACCATTGACCCGGCTCGAGCCGGGCGGCTGCACATCATGGAGGTGCACCGGCTGATCCGGTTCATGCCCAAGGTCGTCATCTGCGTGGTGCCGGGCTGGGCGGTCGGCGGCGGGCACAGCCTGCACGTGGTGTGTGACCTGACGCTGGCAAGCCGCGAGCATGCCCGGTTCAAGCAGACCGACTCCGACGTGGGCAGCTTCGACGGCGGATTCGGCTCCGCCTACCTGGCCCGCCAGGTAGGCCAGAAGTTTGCGCGGGAGATCTTCTTCCTCGGCGACACCTACGACGCGGAGGCGGCGCACCAGATGGGCATGGTCAACGCCGTGGTGCCGCACGCCGACCTGGAGCGAACGGCCCTGGACTGGGCGGAGAAGATCAACGGCAAGAGCCCGACCTCGCAGCGGATGCTTAAGTTCGCGTTCAACCTGGTGGACGACGGGCTCGTCGGACAGCAGGTGTTCTCGACCGAGGCCACCAGGCTCGCGTACATGGCCGACGAAGCCGTCGAGGGCCGTGACGCGTTCCTGGAGAAACGAGCGCCGGACTGGAGCCGCTTCCCGTACTACTACTAGGTACTAGGGCATATCTGCTCTCCGTCTGGGGAGGATCGGCCCCATGACACGTCAGCAGCGGTTGCGCCTGATGGTGACGGTGGTCGTCGCGTGCCCGGCGCTGGCGCTGGCGCTGGCGTTTTCGACGTCGCATCATGCTGCCGCACACCGGCAGGGACGGCCAGCCGCCGTGCGGGTCAGCGGCGTCAGCGAGCCGAGTACCGCCACGGTGCTCCAGGTGACGCCCGCGCCGTACCAGATGCCGGCCGGGTTGTCCCGCGAGGTGGTGACGTCTTGGGCCGGCGGCCTGCTGATCGCCGGCGGGCTCACGCCGTCCGGGGCCTCGGCAAACACGGTGACCAGCCTCGATCCGGTCACCGGCGCGACACGCCAGGTTGGCCGCCTGGCGCAGGCGACGCATGATGCCGGAGGTTTCATCGTGCGCGGGCGCATGTTCGTGGTGGGCGGCGGCATCGATACCAGCGTGCCGACCATCCAAGCGTTCACGCCAGGGATGGACGCGGCGGTGACCGGAGCGTTGAGCCAGCGTCGTTCTGATGTAACCGGCGTAACGGCGGGACCGGCCAGCTACCTGGTCGGGGGGTACGACGGTACCACCGTCGACCCGCGGGTGCTGGGCACGACGGACGGGGCGCACTTCCGGGTGGCGGCCCGGCTGCCGGTACCGGTCCGCTACGCGGGCACCGCTGCCGTGGGCGGCCTGATCTGGGTGTTCGGCGGGCAGACCACGGCCTCGGCGACGGGCGCGACGGATGTCATCCAGCGAATCGACCCGGCGACCGGGGTGGCCGCCGTAGTCGGGCATCTGCCGCGGCCGGTACAGGGCGCGACGGCGATCAGCCTTGGCGGCCGGATCTACGTCGCGGGCGGGGCGACCGCGGCGGGGACCAGCCGGGCGGTATTCCAGTTCGACCCGGCCACGTCCCAGCTGAGCAGCGCGGGCGAGCTGCCCGTGCCGGTCGGCTACGCCTCCGCCGCCGTGGCCGGCGGGGTGGGCTACCTGATCGGCGGCGAGGACGGCAGCCATCTGATGCCCACGGTGACGACGTTCCGGCTGGTGCCTCCCGGCCAGGAGGTACCAGCGACGGCACCCTGGCTGGCGCCGGCGACGGCCCCTGGTGAGCTGGCGCCCGGCTCGGACCCCTCGGTGCTGCCTGCCGATGTGCTGATCGCCGATCACCACAACAACCGGCTGCTTATCGTGGACCCGCAGGGCCGGATCCGGTGGGCGTTCCCGGGGCCGGGCGATCTCACGCCGGGCCAGGGGTTCCTGCAGCCCGACGACGCGTTCTTCTCCCCCGACGGCAGGTACATCATCGTCACCCAGGAAGACGACCAGGTCGTCAGCCTGGTCTCGGTCGCCACCAGCAAGATCGTCTACCAGTACGGGGTACCCGGCCGGCCGGGTGCCGGGGCTGATCACCTGTTCAACCCCGATGACGCCATGCTCATCCCGGGCGGCGCCATCCTGCTCGCCGACATCAAGAACTGCCGGATCTTGATCATCACGCCGCCCGGGCACACCACGACCAGGGTCATCGGCCAGACGACCAACGCCTGCCAGCACGATCCGCCCCGGCGGTTCGGCAGCCCGAACGGCGCGTTCCCGCTCACCGACGGAAACTACCTGGTCACCGAAATCAACGGTGACTGGGCGGACGAGATGTCGCTGCGCGGCCAGGTGTCCTGGTCCGCTCACCCGCCAGGGGTGCTGTACCCGTCGGACACCAACGAGGTGTACCCGGGGCGGTACCTGACCGTCGACTACTCAAATCCCGGTCAGGTCGTCGAGTTCGCCTCGTCCGGCCGCAAGCTGTGGCGAATGGGCGGGTTCAACCAGCCCTCGCTGGCGTTGCCGCTGCCAAACGGCGACATCCTGCTCAACGACGACTTCAACCACCGCGTGTGCGTGGTGGACCCGGCGGCCAATCGCATCGTCTGGCAGTACGGTCACACCGGCGTCGCCGGGCGGTCACCGGGTTACCTGTCCGACCCGGACGGCGTGGACCTCGTCCCGCCGGACTCCCTGCTGGTCACGCACACCGCGACGATGGGCGCCGTCCCCTAGCCGTTGACCTGGAATCGCATGCTTGTGATCGACCGTTGTTCATCCATGGATGAGAATGTGGGTACTGGGCCTGGTGTTATCACCAATGACGGATGCGCGGTCGAGTTTTACGCGCTGCTGCCGACGTTCGGCGAGCCGGAAGTCGTGCACGCGGCGATCCCGGCCGGGGCGTCGATCCTCGAACTTGGCGTCGGCACCGGGCGGCTGCTCCGCCCGCTGGCCGCGCTCGGCCACCCGGTCACCGGCGTCGACGACTCAGCCGACATGCTGGCGCGCAGCCCCGACCTGGAGACCGTGCTGTCCCCCATCGAGACGCTCCGGCTGGACCGGAAGTTCGACGTGGTGCTGCTGGCCAGCACGATGATCAACGCCGACCCCACGACCCGGCGGGGCTTCCTCGACACGGTCCGCCATCACGTCGCGGACGACGGCATGGCGGTGTTCCAGCAGAGCCCGCCGACCTGGTTCGAGACCGTCGAACACGCCCCGAAGGTGCGGGAGGACTCCGGCGGCATCACCCGCGTCATCCGCACCGCGCGCTGGGAACCGCCGCGACTGCGCGCGGAGGTCGAGTACCAGGTCGACGGCAACGTCTGGACCCACGCGTGGACCAGCTTCCAGATCCGCGACGAGGACATGCCCGGCGTGCTCGCCGGCTCCCGCCTGCGGTTCGGCGAGTGGCTCACCGACAACCACGCCTGGTTCACCGCGCACCCGGCCTGATTCCGCCGCCCAGCTGGCGTCGTGCCGGTGTTCGCCGTGCAGGGCGCAGGCTACATTGTGGCCGGGTCGGGCATGACCGCATGGCCGCGGGAGGAGGTGCCGCGCAGGCGACGGTCAGCCCTGGTCCCCCTCGTCGCCGACCATGTCGGCCGGGACGGTGCGCGCCAGGACCTCGCGATGGGTCGGCGCGGCTTCGTCGTAGCGCACCCGGCCGGCGGCGGTCAGCTGCACGAAGATGCCACGGCGATCCATGTCGCAGGTGAACCGCTCCACCAAGCCTCCCCTAGCCAGCCGGTCGACCAGCCGGGACAGCGCGCTCTGGCTCAGGTGCACCGCGCTCGCCAGGTCCTGGGCACGGTACTTGTGCTCGTCCGCCTCGGCTAGCCGGGCGAGCACCTCGAAGTCGCTTACGCCGAGTCCATGGCGCTCCCCCAGCTCATGCTCGAGGGCTGCGCACGTGGCGGCGTGACAGGCGGAGATCTCCCGCCAGGCGCTTACTACGCGATCCGAAGTCACGCTCACGACCGCAGCATAGTACTTCGTTCGGATAATTGCAAACGCATTAATTTCTCTTGCAAGCAGTGCTTGCGCATGCATATAGTTTGAGTCATGACTTCAACAGATCGCAAGGTCACTACCTGGACCCCCCAGCTCTGGGGGATCCTGTTCGTGCTCGGGGGCGCGCTCTGCCTAGATGCTCTGGACGTGTCGATGGTCGGCGTGGCGCTGCCGTCGATCCGCGCGGCGCTCGGACTGAGCACCGCGTCGCTGCAGTGGATCATCAGCGGATATGTGCTTGGTTACGGCGGCCTGCTGCTGCTCGGGGGCCGGGCCGCGGACCTGCTCGGACGCCGGCGGGTGTTCCTGATCGCGCTGGCGGTGTTCGCCGCTGTCTCGCTGCTCGGCGGGCTGGTCAGCAGCGCGCCGCTCCTTATCGGGGCCCGCTTCGTCAAGGGCATCGCGGCGGCGTTCATCGCGCCCGCCAGCATGTCGCTGGTCACCACCACCTTCCCCGAGGGCCCGATGCGGAACCGCGCGTTCAGCGTGTACACCGTGTTCGGGGCCAGCGGTTTCTCGCTGGGACTGGTGCTGTCCGGATTGCTCACCGAGGTCGGCTGGCGCTGGACGCTGCTGGTGCCCGCTCCGGCGGCCTTGATCGTGCTGATCGCCGGCATCGTGCTGATCCCGCGCGGTGAGGTTGCCTCGCGGACGGGCCGGAAGTTCGACCTGCCCGGCGCGGCCGCGGTCACCGCGGCCATGCTGCTGCTGGTCTACACGGTGGTGGAGGCACAGCAGGCCGGCTGGGCATCGGCCAGGACCATCGGCTCGTTCGCGGGCGTGGCGGTGCTGCTCGGTGTGTTCTACGTGATCGAGTCGCGCAGCAAGGACCCGCTGGTCCCGTTCGCGATCCTCCGCTCAGGTGCGCTGCGGCGGGCCAACGTGGGCGCGGTGACGCTGTTCGGCACCTACGTGTCGTTCCAGTTCCTCATCACCCAGTACCTGCAGACGCTGGCGCACTGGTCGGCGCTGTCGACCGCGCTGGCCTTCCTGCCGGCCGGCATCGTCGTCGCGGTGCTGTCACTGCGGATGGGCGGCCTGATCGGCCGGTTCGGTCCGGTGCGGCTCGCCGCGGTCGCGTTCGTCTGCCTGGCCGTCGCCTACCTGGTGTTCCTGCGGGTGGGGGTCCGGCCGGACTACCCCGCGGTCATGCTGCCGGCGGTGATCCTGATCGGTCTGGCGTTCGGGCTCGGCTTCTCCTCGCTGAGCATCGCGGCCACCGCCGGGGTGCCGAACTCCGAACAAGGCCTCGCGGCCAGTCTGTTCCAGACCTCGTTCCAGGTCGGCGGCGCGGTCGTGCTCGCCGTGGTGACCGCGGTCGTGGACGCGGGCGGCGCCAGCAAGGTGCTCTCGCCTGCCGCGACGGTGTCGGCCTACCGGCCGGCGCTGATCCTGATCACCGTCATCGCGGCGATCGGGATGCTGGTCGCGCTCAGCGGCCTGCGCCGGCGCGCGGCGGGTGCGGTGCCTGACGTGGTGCTGGACGTGGAGCCCGCCTCGGACCAGGCCAGGGCACTGGATCAGGTTTCGTAAACAGGGACGGGGTGTGCCCGGGGCCGCTGTGCGACGGCCCCGGGCACGGTCATGCGAGGGCCTGCCGGAGGTGCTCCTGGCCGGCCTTGCGCGCGATGTCAAGTGGCGTCTCATCGGACCAGGGCGCGCGCCAGTTCAGGTCGGCGCCGCGGTTGATGAGCATGCGCGCGATCACCACGTCTCCTCGCCGGCACGCGCTCCACAGCGCAAGGCTGAGTTCCTCGTCGGGGAAGCCTGGGTCGCTGATCAGATCGGCGACCCGGTCGGTCATGCCGAGCGCGACGAAGAACGGCAGCGCGGTCACGGTGGCACCCCGCTCGTAGAGCCGCCGCAGGGCGCGCCACTGCCCGTAGCCGAGAGCCGACTGGATGGGCGGCCCGTCATCGATGGATGAGCCAGGGCGGTCGATGTCGGCGCCGGCGTCCAGCAGCGCGTCGATGAGTTCCACGTCGTCGTTGCTCGCCGCCCAGTGCAAGGGCGTTTCAGCGTGCCACGTGCCGACGGCCGGCGCGTTCAGGTCCGCGCCCGCCGCGGCGAGCGCGCGCACCGTCTCAGCGGCGCGGGGCCGGCCGCCGGGGGCGTCGGCCAGCAGGTGCAGCGGCGTCCGTCCAGCGCCCTCCTCGGTGACCAGGCACGTGGCGAGGCCGGGATCGGCGGCGAGCATCGCGGCCAGGCGATCGGCATCACCGCCCTTGATCGCCGCGGTGAGGTCGCGGGCTCGGGGGTCGTCGCTGGGCAGCTCAGTCACCGGGTTGCCTCGCTGGACGTTACGTCGCTGGACGTTACGTCGCTGGACGTTACATCGCTGGACTGGGATTTTGCGCCCAGGAGTGCCTGGCGGGCGACTGCCAGGCACTCCCGAGCGCCGTCTCGCGCGGCCAGAACCCGAACCGGGGTCAGGCCGGACGGTGTGCGGAGATGATGATAACCAGTGATGACCCTCGGCGCTCGGCCGATGACAAGCTCGTCCTTGACCAGCTCAGATTCCAGCGCGGAAAGCGGGCCGGCCCCCGTTTGCTCTCGGCGGCCCGCCGCCGCATGTCGTGGTGATGCTGCTCCGCAAGGATCATGGCGTTCTCGGGATTCATGGCTGCGCGGCTCCTTTGGGTTCAGGACGCTCATTATTGCGGTGGGGTCTGACATTTTCGGGGGTCCTGGAGCTACCCTCCTCAGAGCCTTCTGCGGCCGTCAGCTCGGCGAGGCGGGCAAGCGGATAAGCCAGGTACACCATCTCCACCGGCAGCGCGCCGGGGGGCCTCTTGGCGGGATCGTCGTGACGCTCCTTGTGGCAGACCAGGGCGTCGAGGACACGCTTGGAGACCTCGCGCAACTCATCGGGGGTGAGGAACGCGATCCCTTGCGATGACTCCTCGGTACCGCGCCACTCCGCTGGCAGTTCGTCCGCGTTCGTCAGGATCTGCCGCGCCCGCTGAAAGACCCGGTCAAGCCAGAACTCATTCAGCGCCCGTGCGGACATCGCGGTTGCCGCGTCCTCGTGGTGCGTCGTCAGACGGATCTGCCTGGTCGCCAGCCGCCAGGGCCGTTCCCGGCCCTTGCCGCCGCCCGCCTCCGTGACGTAGCCGTACTTGGCGAGGGTGCGCAGGTGGAAAGCGCAGTTCGCGGGCGATTCCCCCAGTGCCTCGCTGGCCTGCGTGGCGGTCAGCGTCGACGCCACTCCCAGCAACTCAAGCAACGCCATCCGGACCGGATGCGCGACGGCGCGCATCGCCTTGGGGTCGGTCAGGTTAAGAACCCCGTCGGCCGCGGTTTCGTCGGAACTCATGTTTCGAAACACTACCCTCGAAAGAGTTCTTTCTACAAGACGTTTGGGAAGGTTTCTTCCGAGACGTTTTCTTCCGGCCCGTGAGCGCCATGAACACGCTCCGCCAACCACCGCCCGCTCCGCCCGGCCGCCCGCTCCGCGCGACCTACCCGCGCTATCCGCCGGTCACCTGGTCGGCCAACGCCCAACCTGTCCGACCTACCGTGTCAATTGCGCAGTTGAGCCGCCTAGGAGCCTGATGAATAAGGCCCGAATCTGTGCAGTTATACTCGCAAAGCTGCAGGTCAGCGAGCTGCTGGTGATCGTAAAACGGAGTTATTCAGCAGTCTCCTAGAGCGTGTCAACGAGGAATCCCGCACGCGACGGCGAACCCGGCAGGGATCGGATCGGCGGTCGCCTGCGACTCGCCCGCGCGCAGACACGCTCTAGTGGGCTCAACTGCGCATTTG
>Ga0070714_100000207_pt1 | contig 47558 bp, 37 predicted proteins | sample LARL83metaG_FD_65450 | JGI IMG/M metagenome (GOLD analysis project Ga0070714, IMG submission 65450) | Corn, switchgrass and miscanthus rhizosphere microbial communities from Kellogg Biological Station, Michigan, USA - LAR L8-3 metaG | ecosystem: Host-associated > Plants > Roots > Rhizosphere ... | reverse complement strand
CTGGGTCGACCCCACGCGCACCGGCGAGCCGCGTTTCATCGCGCTGGATTTCGGCATCATGGGTTCGCTGCCCGAGGCCGACCAGTACTGGCTGGCGCAGAACTTCATCGCGCTGTTCGAGCGTGATTACGCGCGCATTGCCCAGTTGCACGTGGCCGCCGGCTGGATGCCCGCCGACGTGCGGCTGGACGAGCTTGAGGCCGCGGTGCGCACGGTGTGCGAGCCGTACTTCACCCGGCCGCTGTCGCAGATTTCGCTGGCCGAGCTGGTGGTGAAGCTGTTCCAGACCGCGCGCCGCTTCGAGCTGACTTTGCAGCCGCAGTTGATCCTGCTGCAGAAGACCCTGCTCAACATCGAGGGCGTCGGCCGCATGCTCGACCCGGAGATCGACATCTGGGCAGTCGCGCACCCGGTGCTCAAGCGCATCCTGCGCGAACGCTACAGCCCGCTGCGCACCTTGCGCGACATGCGCAAGCGCCTGCCCGAATGGTTGCACAACGCGCCGGAATTCCCGGAACTGGTGCGCGACGCGTTGCGCCAGGTCGCCAAGGGCGAGCGCCGCCTTGTCGCCGACCCACTGGCGCTGCAATGGAGCGTGGCCAACGCCAGCCGCCAACACAAATTGATCGCCTGCAGCATGCTCGGCAGTTCGTTGCTCATCGGCGCGGTGTTGCTCGGCACGCTGTCGCCGCAACTTGGCCTGTGGCCACCGCTATGCGCCGGCGCCGCCGGTCTGCTCGCCTTTGCGATCGGCTGGCCGCGTTCGCGCTGAGCGCTTCCTTGCGCCGCTGGGGACCGGCTCAGCCGGAAAGGCACGAATGATCGAGATTCTTTACCAGGACGACGCGCTGATCGCGGTGAACAAGCCCGCCGGGCTCGCCGTGCACCGATCGAAGATGGTCGGCAACGCCGAGGAGTTCCTGATCGACCTGCTGCGCGAGCAGATCGGCGACAGCGTGTACCTGGCGCACCGGCTCGATCGCGCCACCAGCGGCGTGCTGCTGGTCGCGCGCAGCAAGGAAATCGCCGCCGCGCTGGGCGAGCAGTTCATGGGACGCTCGGTGCACAAGCAGTATCTCGTCGTGGTTCGCGGCTGGCCGGAGCCGGCGCAAGGCGTGATCGATTATGCGCTGCCCGGTTCGCGCGAAACCGGCCCGCGACGCGAGGCGCGCACGCACTACCGGCAGCTCGCCACGATCGAGGTGCCGATCGAACTGGGCCGCTACCCACAGCAGCGCTATGCCCTGCTGCAGGCCGAACCGGAGAGCGGCCGTTTCCGCCAGATCCGCAAGCACCTGGCGCACATCCATCACCCCGTCATCGGCGACTGCCAGCATGGCCGCGGCGACCACAACCGGTTGTACAAGCAGCACTTCGGTTGCCACCGCATGCTGCTGCACGCATGGCGATTGCAGTTCACCCACCCCGTAAGCGGTGCGCCGATGCAGATCGAGGCGCCGCTCGATCAGGCCTACATCGCACTGCTCGATCGTTTCGGCTGGCCGCGGCCGCCATTCGGCGAGGGCGCGCCGGTTAAACTGCCGGCATGTTGATCGTCAGCCCCAGCGTCAGCCTGCCCGAGTCCGAACTGGTCGAGCGCTTCCTGCGCGCGGACGGCCCGGGCGGACAGCACGTGAACCGCACCGAGAGTGCGGTGGAGCTGCGTTTCGATGTGCTCAACTCACCATCGCTGCCGGAGGAAATCCGCGCACGGCTGCTGGCGCGGCGGGATCGCCGCCTGACCGGCGAAGGCGTGCTGGTGATCCAGGCGCGGCGGTTCCGCGATCAGGCGCGCAATCGCGACGACGTGCGCGAGCGGCTGGCCGAAATCATCCGCGCCGTGCTGGTGCCGCCCAAGAAGCGCGTGGCCACCCGGCCCACGCGCGCCTCGAAGGAACGCCGGCTGGCCGGCAAGCAGCAACGCGGCAAGATCAAGCAGGCGCGTTCGCGCAAACCGGATCTCGAATGAAGGGACATCTGCCGACGCCCGTGCAACTGCCGCCGCAGATGCCTGCCTTGCCCGATGCCTGGCAACGCCGCCTTTGCCGCGGCGTGCTTCGGCTGGCTGGGTGGAGCCTTGCCGGCGAGTTTCCCGATGTGCCGCGGCTGGTGCTGATCGCTGCGCCGCATTCGTCGTGGTGGGACGGCGTGTGGGGCCTGCTGATCAAGGTGGCGATCGGGGCCGACGTGCACTTCATGGCCAAGCAGGAACTGTTCCGCGGGCCGCTCGGCGGCCTGCTGCGGCGGCTCGGCGGCATGGCGATCGACCGCAGTGCCGCCAAGGGCGTGGTCGAGCAGATGATCGACCAGTTCCATCAGCGTGAAAGGCTCTGGCTGGGCATCGCCCCGGAGGGCACGCGCAAGCCGGTGAAGCGCTGGAAGAGCGGTTTCTGGCACATCGCCCGTGATGCCGGCGTACCAATTTTCCCGGTGGCCTTCCACTACCCCGACAAGACCATCCAGCTGGGTCCGCTGTTCGACACCGGTACCGACATGGACGCCGACATCGCGCGGCTTCGCGCGTTCTATCGCCCATTCAAGGGCAAGCACCGCGACGTCTGAACAGGCGCGGAGCCGATCGGCTTCGGTATGCGACGAACGCCTACTCCTGCAGCAGCAGGTACTGGCCGTCCTTGCCGTAGCGCTGGGGTTTCCTGCCCACCTTCGCGCAGAGCACGTCGCCGCAGCGGGTGAGAACGCCGCGCTGCGTCGCCTGCAGGATGTCCTGGCCGAATCGAGCTTGCGCCATTTGCTGCATGCTGGCGCGAACCATCCATGCCGCGGTGCCGGCGGCCAGCAAGGATCCGACCAGCAACGCGATCAGGCCGTTCCAGACCAGGCCGCGCCGCGCCGCGGCCAGCCCACGGTGTTGCTCGTCCATCACGCGCGCCGCCGATCGGACGCTGTCCGTGCTTTGCTGCAATTGCTGGCGGAACTCGCCCAGCGCCTGTCCGGCACCCTGGGCCACGGACTGCTGCGTATTGCTGGCAATTACCTGCAAGGCGCCTTGAGCGAACCTCTCGCCGCTGCCATCCAGTCGGCCCACGCCCTGATCGAGGGCGACGGTGGCCGCTTCGATGCGCTGTACGGTTTGCGCGTTGCGTGTTTCGAGACGATCGGCGATGGCCATGAGTTTGGTCAATGCTTGCCGAACCGCGTCAACGTCTTCCATATGAGAAGTTTCCATCACCACATCCTGTTGGCCTATCGACCGAAACCCTGTTGCGTCGGCTGCATCATTTGCTGCGAAGCCTGATCGCGCTGTTGCGCTTGCCACTGCAGGTTCCACAGTCCGTTCAGATGGTCGGCCTGCTGCTGAAACTGCAGGCCATCGGGCGTGCGCAGATAGGTCTGCGCCGCTTCGTGCTGCGCCTTGTCCCAGCCGGCGTTGTCCGGATTCTGCGAAGCCGCGTACATGCGATCGATCCACTGGTCGAGCTCGCTTCGTGGCGCTTCATGTCGCAATTCCGGTGCGCCCGGCACCGGCCCGTTCGGCATGGCTTGGCGCTCGAATTGCGCGTTCAAGGCTTCGTTTCGCGGCTCGGCGTTGTAGGCGTCGGTGACGTGTGCTTTCGCATGCCTGGACACTTCCAGCTCGTTGTAGCCATCGGGCGCAAGCCGGTCGATTTTCGGCGCGACGCGATACAGGAACATGCCTTCCTGCGAATGGTGGATCACATTGAGGCGTGGGTCGTCGGGCTCCGCGGTCTTGGCGAGAATCGGCACGTCACTCAAGCCGTTGATGTAGTCGATGGCGAAGTTGCCGGAGCGGATCGCCAAGCCATTGCGGTTGTAGCCGCCGCCGACGTCCGAATGCGCGCCCGGCACGTAGACACCGGCGAAACGTCCATCAGCGGTGATCCCCGGGTCGATGATGCGATCGGATTTGAATAGACCTCGATGCTCGTCCATCGCCGTGAACTGAATACCGGAAACCACCGACGGCGGCAGTCGCCGATCGTCGTGCATGGCGCTGCCGGTTCCCACCGGATCGAACATCGCCACCGCCTGCGCCACCTGGTGCGGCGGCACCAGTGGAGGCTTGGTGTATTCGACGTGCTTTATCTGGTGATGCGAGTCGTAGGTGTATTTGGCGCCGGAAGGATCTTGGATGCCGCGTTCTTCCAAGAGGCGCGCGAACAGCGCAACCTCTTCGCCGCCACGGCTGAATCCCATGCTGGCGACACGTATCACCACATCGGGGTCATCATGTCGCCATTGTTTGGCTTGTTCAATGAACAGCTTGTACATCTGTTCGGCGCGCTCATCCACGGTGTAGCCGAACATCCCATCCAGCAAACGAGTGAACGGCGCATGTTGCTGGGTACCAGGACCTTCCACATAGTCGCCGCCAACTCGCGGATCTCCCGCCAACTTCAACGCTCCTATCTGATCCGAAACGAGACCAACATTGGTTTCGTGCTCGGGATCATGGAACTTGTCATTGCCGGTCCCGTCGAAAGCAGCGATATACAGTCTTTCGTGTGGATTGTTCGCGTGTAGCAGCACCGGCTCCTGAAACGGCGCCAGTTTCTCGCGGTCGTCCGCGTATACAGACAAATGTGAAGCAGCTGGGTCATACGACACTCCGTCATGGAGTATGCCGTCCTTGTCCATCCTGTCCTGCTGGCTCATGGCTGCGTTCCTTGCTCAGTAGGTATGGGTCCAAGCTCGGATGACGTCGGCCCGATAGTCGCTGTCCTTGTTCCCCGGAGTCTGTTCGCTCTTGGTCGCGATGAATGCCTTCATGTAGACATTCAGCGTGCGGTCGCTGATTTCCAGAAAAATGCTTGGATCATCGCCCCAGGACTGATCCGGAATTTCCTTATCAGGCACCCGATACAGCACGCGCTGATCTTTGAAGATCGCACCAATATCGACTTTCGCCTCATGCTCCGTGCCATCCAACGAAGTCCAGCGAACTTCCGCTGGCGGCGGGAAATTCGGGATCCATGAGCGCATTGCCATGGACCATTTTTCCCGGTAATCGGGGGACGGGGGCGGTCCGGATGGTTTGTCACCTAACAGCCGTGTGAAATCGTGGTCGTAATAGATCACCTGGCAACGAATGGTGTTGTAGCAATGCACTGCAAACCCGTGGTTATAGAACCGCAGCGGAAACATGGATGGCTCCGCATGGTCTGCACTGCTGGAATCGGACTGGGTCGACATGGCGGGGTGGCATCCTGTCATCAACAGAAGCGTGGTAGCGGCCGAGAAAGCGGCGCGGATAAGAAGGCTTCGATTGTGCATCAGGCCTTCCTAGCCGGATCAGTGGCGGAATCGACCGTCCGGTCCGCGGCGAAAACGAAGACGCCGATCGCGTGCGTCGAACCTCGGCAGTATCCGGGCATGGCAGGTTCCTTCCTGTGGCGTTGATGCGTTATAGCGGATCTGGATAGGACCCGATGTCGGCGTACGTCGCATTCCGTGCAGGCGAAAATCCTGCCGAAGCGGAAGGACGCGTCGGCCGTGGCAGCCTCAGCGCAACGAATGTCCGGAATCGTCGTAGTCCCGTTCGGTCAGCAGACCCGGCCGGATCAGATCGATGAACGCGCGCGCCTCGGCGCTCAGGAACTTGCCCTTGCGCATCACCACGCCGTAGCTGCGCTGCGGAAAATATTGCTTCATGTTGCGAACGGCCAGCCGCGCGTGGTCGGCTTCGCCGATGCAGATGCCGGTGACGATGGAGATACCCATGCCCATCGCCACGTATTCCTTGATGACGTCCCAGCCGCCCACTTCGATGGCTACGTGGTACGGGACCTGGCGCTGCTGGAATACCAGGTCGACCAGGCGGTAGGTCGACAGCCTCTGCGGCGGCAGGATCAGGCCGTACGGCGAAATGTCCTCCAGCGTGACGTTTTCCTTCGTCGCCAGCGGGTGGTCGAGCGGCACGATCAGCATCGGGTCGTAGTGCTGCATCGGCGCCCAGGCGATGTCGCTCGGCACGTCGAGCATCGAGCCGACCGCGAAGTCCGCCTCGTCCGCACGCAGCAAAGCCATCCCGTCCTTGCCGGTGACGTTCGCCAGCTGCAGCCGCACGGCGGGAAACCGTTCGCGATAACGTCGAACCAGATCCGGCAGCAGGTACTGGATGGTGGAGGTGCCAGCGGCGATCGTCAGCCGTCCAGACTGCAGGCCTTTCACCCGCGCCTGGAAATCGCGATCCAGCGCATCCCATCCTTCCACCAGCGGCCGCGCCAGCTCATACAGCGTCTCGCCGGCATCGGTGAGGTTGATGCGGCGGCGGCGGCGCTCCAGCAGGACCACGCCAAGTTCCCGCTCCAGCGCCTGCAGCTGCAGGCTGATGGTGGGTTGCGACAGGAACAACGCCTCGGCGGCGCGGGTCAGCGTGCCCAGCTTCACCACGCTGACGAACGCACGCAGCTGCTTGTGCCGGTTGCCCTTGTAGTAGAAGCGGCCACCGGCTTCGACGTCTGGCGCATGTTTGCCACGGGCCGGGCGGCGCGGGTTTCCGGCTTTGCTGCGCGATGTACCGGAAATTTTCGCCATAACTCAATATATTACGATAAGTATTCGATTTGCTCATATTAATGATTGAAACATTCGCTTTGTCAAATATCCATGCCATGACGTAGCTTCGGCCTCCCACGACACGGAGCGAGCCCATGGCTGTACCGCAGGAACGACTCGACGCCCCGTCCGCCGAGATCCACGCCGACCAGGCCGGTTACGAGGACATCCTCACCCCTGCTGCGCTGGGTTTCCTGGCGCGGCTGCATCGCCGCTTCGATGCCGGCCGGCTGCAATCGCTGCAGGCCCGGCGCGAACGCCAGTCGGGCTACGACGCCGGCGGGCTGCCCGACTTTCGCACCGACACGCGGGCGATCCGCGAATCCGGATGGACGGTGGCGCCGATTCCGGCCGCGCTGCAGGACCGCCGGGTGGAGATCACCGGCCCGGTTGAGCGCAAGATGATCATCAATGCGCTGAACTCCGGCGCGAAGGTGTTCATGGCGGACTTCGAGGATTCCTCGGCGCCCACCTTCGCGAACCAGCTCGACGGCCAGGTCAACCTGCGCGACGCGGTGCGCGGAACCATCGAATTCACCTCGCCCGAGGGCCGCAGCTACCGGGTCAACGACAAGCCGGCCGTGCTGGTCGTGCGCCCGCGCGGCTGGCACTTGCACGACAAGTTCTTCAGCGTGGACGGCGAGCCGATGGCCGGCGCGCTGGTCGACTTCGGCCTGTTCGCGTTCCACAACGCCCGTCCGCTGCACAGCCGCGATCGCGGCCCCTACTTCTACCTGCCCAAGCTCGAGGCGATGGAAGAGGCCGCGCTGTGGGATGCGGCGATGGCCGCCGCCGAGGACGAGCTGCAACTGCCGATCGGCACGATGAAGGCCACCGTGCTGATCGAGACGCTGCCGGCGGCGTTCCAGATGCACGAGATCCTGCACGCACTGCGGCGGCGCGCCGTCGGCCTCAACTGCGGCCGCTGGGACTACATCTTCTCGTACCTGAAAACATTGCGCGGCCATCGCGACCGCCTGCTGCCCGAACGCGGCCAGGTGCAGATGACCGCACCGTTCCTGAAGGCGTATTCCAAGCTGCTGGTCCAGACCTGCCATCGCCGCGGCGCGTTCGCGATGGGCGGCATGGCCGCGCAGATCCCGATCAAGGGCGATGAGGCCGCGAACGAGGCGGCGTTGACCAAGGTCCGCGCGGACAAGCTGCGCGAGGTGCAGGCGGGCCACGATGGCACCTGGGTCGCGCATCCGGCGCTGGTGCCGGTGGCACAGGAAATCTTCGACAAGTACATGCCGGCGCCGAACCAGCTCAGTGTGCTGCGCAGAGACGTCAGCGTGACCCGCGACCAGTTGCTCGCCGCGCCCAACGGCACCATCACCCGCGCCGGTTTCGACAACAACGTCGAGGTCTGCCTGCGCTACACCGCCGCGTGGCTGGGCGGCCTCGGTTGCGTGCCGATCCACCACCTGATGGAAGACGCCGCCACCGCCGAGATCGCCCGGGCGCAGTTGTGGCAGTGGCTGCATCACGCCGATGCGGCGGATGCCGAAGCGCTCGAGTTCCCCGACAACGCGCCGATCGACTTCGCCCTGTTCGACCACGCGGTTGCCACGCATACCCATCGCCTGCGCGACAGCCGGCATCCCGGCGCCGCCCATGCCGACGACGCTGCCGCCCTGCTCACGGCGATGACCCACGCCAATCAACTGGGCGAGTTCCTGACCCTGCCCGCGTACGACCAGCTTTGACGATCGTTCCTTCTCCTCTCGGAAGAGAGCCTGCCTCTCTCCCCGACCCTCTCCCGAAGGAGAGGCCCAAACCACCGGAGCCAAACCATGAAGACCACCCTGCCCACCGCCGAACAGATCACCCTGGACTGGAACAACAACCCGCGCTGGGCCGGCGTCCAGCGCAACTACTCGGCCGATGACGTGGTACGCCTGCGCGGCACCGTTGCGGTGGAGCATTCGCTGGCGCGACGTGGCGCCGAACGGCTGTGGAAATCGCTGCACAAGGAAGACTTCGTCAACGCGCTGGGCGCACTCACCGGCAACCAGGCGATGCAGCAGGTCAAGGCCGGCTTGCAGGCGATCTACCTCAGCGGCTGGCAGGTCGCCGCCGACGCCAATGTGGCCGGCGAGATGTATCCGGACCAGTCGCTGTATCCGGCGAACTCGGTGCCGCTGGTGGTCAAGCGGATCAACAACACGCTGCTGCGCGCCGACCAGTTGAACCACGCCGAGGGCAAGGACGACTGCGACTGGCTGGTGCCGATCGTGGCCGACGCCGAGGCCGGTTTCGGCGGCGTGCTCAACGCCTTCGAACTGATGAAGGCGATGATCGAGGCCGGCGCCGCCGGCGTGCATTTCGAGGACCAGCTGGCGTCGGTGAAGAAGTGCGGCCACATGGGCGGCAAGGTGCTGGTGCCGACCCGTGAAGCGGTCGACAAGCTGAACGCGGCGCGCCTGGCCGCCGACGTCGCCGGCGTACCCACCTTGCTGGTCGCGCGCACCGATGCGGACGCCGCCGACCTGCTGACCTCGGACATCGACGACAACGACAAGCCCTTTGTCACCGGCGAACGCACCGTCGAAGGCTTTTATCGCGTGCGTCCGGGCCTGGACCAGGCGATCAGCCGCGGCCTCGCCTACGCGCCGTACGCCGACCTGATCTGGTGCGAAACCAGCAAGCCGAACCTGGACGACGCGCGCAAATTTGCCGAGGCGATCCATGCGAAGTTCCCGTGCAAGCTGCTGGCGTACAACTGCTCGCCCAGCTTCAACTGGAAGAAGAACCTGGACGACTGCACCATCGCCAACTTCCAGAAGGAATTGGGCGCGATGGGCTACAAGTTCCAGTTCATCACGCTGGCCGGTTTCCACAGCCTGAACTACGGCATGTTCGATCTCGCCCACAACTACGCGCGCCGCCAGATGAGCGCGTTCGTGGAACTGCAGGAAAAGGAATTCGCCGCCGCCGAGCGAGGCTTCACCGCGGTGAAGCATCAGCGCGAAGTCGGCACCGGCTATTTCGACGCGGTGACGCAGGCGATCCAGCAAGGCCTGTCCTCGACCACCGCGCTGACCGGCTCGACCGAAGAGGCGCAGTTCAAGCAGGCCTCGGCGGCGTAAGTCTTCGGCTGCGGGCAGAGCATCGCCCGCCAGCGGGCGCCTACCGAAGCCGGCGGGTTTCGCCTGGCGCCAGCCCGTCCAGCGCGTATTCGCCGATGCGTACGCGGATCAGGCGCAAGGTCGGAAAGCCGACCGCGGCGGTCATCCGGCGCACCTGCCGGTTGCGGCCTTCGCGCAGGGTCAGGCTGAGCCAGCTGGTGGGGATGCTCTTGCGAAAGCGCACCGGCGGATCGCGTGGCCACAGCCAGTCCGGCTCGCCGGCGAACGCCGCCTCGGCGGGCAGGGTCGGGCCATCGTTCAACGCGACGCCGCGGCGCAATGCCAGCAAGGCCGCCTCGTCGATCTGCCCATCGAGCTGCGCCAGATAGGTCTTGGCCTGCTTGTGGCGCGGGTCGGTCAGCCGATGCGCCAGCTGGCCGTCGTCGGTCAGCAGCAGCAGGCCTTCGCTGTCGTGGTCAAGCCGTCCAGCCGCATAGACGTCCGTTTGATGCACGTAGGCGGCCAGCGTGGGCCGCCCGTCCGGATCGGTGAACTGGCACAGCACGCCGTAGGGCTTGTTCAGCGCGATCAGCATGGCGGCGCTGCAGAAGGCGCGGGTGCAGGGCGGCGGTTCAATGCGAGGCGTCGCCCGCCGTATCGGGTTTGACGAAACGCAGCGTCATCCGGTCGGACTCGCCGATCGCCTGGTATTTCGCGCGATCCTGCTCGCCCAGGGTCAGCGTGGGCGGCAAGGTCCAGACGCCTTTCGGATAATCCTTGGTGTCCTTCGGATTCGCATTGATCTCGCTGCTTTCGTCCAGGGTGAAGCCCGCATCGGTGGCGAGCTTCACCACATAACTCGTCGGCAGGTAGCCGCTCTGCTTCACGCTCTCCAGCGAGGCGCCCTCGTCGGCCCGATGATCGACCACGCCGAGCACGCCACCGGGCCGCAGCACGGCGAAGAACGCCTTGAACATCGCCGGCGCGGTATCGGCCATCACCCAGTTGTGCACGTTGCGGAACGTCAGCACGCGGTCAGCCGATCCGGCCGGGCCGAATACCGGCGCCTTCGGGTCGAACGTCATGATGCGCGCCTTGCCGTAATGCGCCGGATCGGCCGCGAATTTGCGGTGCAGCGCGCTGTCGTCGCGGCGGTCTTCGCCGTCGCGCGTGGAGCCGGCGACCGCGGCGATGTAGTGGCCGTTGTCCTGCAGCAGCGGCGCCAGTATCTCGCTGTACCAGCCGCCGCCCGGGGTGATTTCGATCAGCGTCTGATCGGGCCGCACGCCGAAGAACTGCAAGGTGGCCTTGGGGTGGCGGTAGATGTCGCGGGCGCGGTTCTGCTGCGAACGCCAGCTGCCGGCCAGCACATTGTCCAGCTGGGTGGCGGTGAAGTCGCGGGCGCTGGTGGGCGGCACCAGCACGTTGGCGGGCTGGTCCGGCTCGGCCTGCGTGGCGGCGAACGCCGGCAAGGCGAATGTTGCCGCCAGCGTCGCCGCAGCAAGCCACGCCGTGCCGAATCCCGCCCTGTTCATTCCGCGATTCATCGCACTCCCCTTGACGCGCCGGCATCCAGACAGCGCACTGTGGCGAAAACAATGTGCAGGCCCGGTGGATGCCCGGGCCGATGCATTCTAGCTGGCGCGCGGCGCACGCGCCCCGGTATCAGAGCCGGTAGTCGATGACCGAGCGGATCACCTTGCCTTCGTGCATCAGGTCGAAGGCGTCGTTGATGCGCTCCAGCGGCAGCACCTCGGTGATCATCTCGTCGATCCTGATCTCGCCGGCCATGTAGCGCTCGACGTAGCCGGGCAATTGCGAGCGGCCCTTCACGCCGCCGAACGCCGAGCCGCGCCACACGCGCCCGGTGACCAGCTGGAACGGCCGCGTGCTGATCTCCTGCCCCGCGCCGGCCACGCCGATGATGATCGACTCGCCCCAGCCCTTGTGGCAGCACTCCAGCGCCGCGCGCATCACCTGCACGTTGCCGATGCACTCGAACGAGTAATCGACGCCACCGCTGGTGAGATCCACGATCACCTGCTGGATCGGCGTGTCCGGATAATCCTTCGGATTGATGCAGTCGGTGGCGCCGAGCAGCTTCGCCATCTCGAACTTCGCAGGGTTGGTGTCGATCACCACGATGCGCCCGGCCTGCGCCATCACGGCGCCCTGCACCACCGACAGGCCGATGCCGCCCATGCCGAATACCGCCACGCTGGCGCCGGGCTCGACCTTGGCCGTATTCAGCACCGCGCCGATGCCGGTGGTGATGCCGCAGCCGAGCAGGCAGACCTTTTCCAGCGGCGCGGCCTTGTTGATCCTGGCCAGCGAGATCTCCGGCAGCACGGTGTATTCGCTGAACGTGCTCGTGCCCATGTAGTGCAGCAACGGCTTGCCATCGAGCGAGAAGCGGGACGTGCCGTCGGGCATCAGGCCGCGGCCCTGGGTGACGCGGATCTTCTGGCACAGGTTGGTCTTGCCTGAACGGCAATACTCGCACTCGCCGCATTCGGGCGTGTACAGCGGAATCACGTGATCGCCCACCTTCAGCGAGCTGACGCCTTCGCCGATCTCCTCGACGATGCCGCCACCTTCGTGGCCGAGGATCACCGGAAACAGTCCTTCGGGATCGGCACCGGAGAGCGTGAACGCATCGGTATGGCAGACCCCGGTGGCGACGATGCGCACCAGCACCTCGCCGGCTTTCGGCCCGGCCACGTCGACCTGTTCGATCGTGAGCGGCTTGCCCGCTTCCCAGGCAACGGCGGCGCGTGACTTCATGGTTCAACTCCTGACGATGGTTCGGCAACGACCCACGATGATGACGCTTCCGGCACGTTTGCGGTACCGCGTCAGTCGACCAGCTTGTCGCCCGGCCGGAACGCCGACATCTGCCGGCCGTAATCGTCCGCCTCGGCCAGCAGCCATGCGCGGAACAACTGCAGGCCGCGATGCTCCAGCGAGCGTGGCGGATACACCAGCCAGTAGGCTTCCTTCACCGCCATGTAGTTTTCGCCCAGCACCTGCAGCCGGCCGGCATCGATCAGCGACTTCGACGTCACCATCCGCCCCAGCGCCACGCCAAGGCCTTCCAGCGCGGCGTGCCGCAGCGCATCGAGGCTGTCGAACTGTGCGACGTAGCGCTGCGGCGGCGTGCCGCCGGTGCGGCTGAACCAGTCGTTCCAGCGCGTGGAAGGGCTCGGTTCGCCCAGCAGCGGCCAGCGCGACAGGTCGCGCGGATCCACGCCGGCCATTCGTTCGATCAGTTCGGGCGCGGCCACCGGCGCAATCCATTCGCCGAACAACCGCTCGCAGTGCAGGCCGGCCCAGTCGCCGCGACCGTACCGCAAGGCCACGTCGACCGGCTCGCGCGCGAAGTTCACCAGGCTCGAGCCGGACTGCAGGCTGAGCTCCAGTTCCGGGTGTGCCTCGACCAGCCGCGGCAGCCGCGGCACCAGCCAGCTCGACATGATGCCGGGGCTGGCGCTGAGGGTGAGCGCGTCGTGGTGGCGGGTGCGGTAGTTCGCCAGCGCGTGCTCGATGCCATCGAAGTGTTCGCCCACCGCCTCCAGCAGGCGGCAGCCGTCGACGGTCAAGGTCACGCCTCGCGGTCCGCGCTCGAACAGGCGCCGCTCCAGCCGGTCTTCCAACTGCTTCATCTGGTGGCTGAGCGCGCTGACGGTGAGGTTCGCCTGCGCGGCCGCGCGCGACAGATTGCCCAGCCGGGCGATCAGTACGAACTGTTGCAGCAGGCCCAGCGGCAGCCTTCCCATCTTGAATATCCCTCAAATCTGGCTTGCGAATATATCGCTTTTTGGCGGCCTGGCGCCCGCGTACCTTGAGCGCATCCGAAGCCATTCTGTCCTGGAGATGTCCATGAATTCGATCTGGAAAGACCTCCTTTTCCTGCACGGCCACCTGGTCCGCAAGGAGGACTTGACCTGGCGTGACGAGGTTTGCAGCGAGCCCAAGCAGACCGAAGCCCCCGCCCGCAAGATCAAGTCGGCCACGGTCCAGTGCTGCATGGCGGTCTGGCCGCGGCTGGCCGCGCCACGCTGACCCGCGCGATCGGACGAGGACGTCACGCAGCTTTTCCCGAACCCGTGCATGCTTGTGCCTTTCGTCCTTCGAGGTACTCCTTTGTGCACAAGCGTCCCCTTGGCAAATCGCCGCTGTCCATCGCCCCGCTCGCCTTCGGCGGCAACGTGTTCGGCTGGAGCGTCGATGAAAAGCGCTCGTTCGAACTGCTCGACGCCTTCGTCGACGCCGGCGGCAATCTGATCGATACCGCGGACGCCTACTCCGCCTGGGTGCCGGGCAACCGCGGCGGCGAATCGGAAACCATCATCGGCCGCTGGCTGAAGCAAAACGGCAAGCGCGCGCAGGTGGTGATCGCGACCAAGGTGGGCAAATGGGCGGAACAGCCGGGCCTATCGCCCACGAACATCCAGCAGGCGGTCGATGGCTCGCTGCGGCGCCTGCAGGTCGACTGCATCGACCTGTATCAGGCGCATGAGGATGACGCCAGCGTGCCGCTGGAAGAAACCCTGGGCGCGTTTGGAAGACTGATCGAACAGGGCAAGGTGCGCGCGATCGGTGCATCCAACTACGACGCCGCCCGCTTCGCCGATGCGCTGGCGGTGTCGGAACGCCACGGCCTGCCGCGCTACGAAAGCCTGCAACCGGAATACAACCTGGTCAGCCGCAGCAGCTACGAGAGCGAGCTGGAACCGCTGATCCGGCGCGAACACGTCGGCGTGATCAGCTATTACTCGCTGGCCAGCGGCTTCCTCAGCGGCAAGTACCGCAGCAGCGAGGATCTGGCCAAGAGCAGCGCCCGCGGCGGCGCCGTGAAGAAATTCCTGGACGCACGCGGCCTGCGGGTACTTGCCGCGCTCGATGACGTGGCGGCCGCGAAACATGCCTCGCCGGCCCAGGTTGCGCTGGCCTGGCTGATCGCCCGCCCCGGCCTCACCGCGCCGATCGTCAGCGCCACCAGCATCGAACAGCTGCACGAGCTGCTGGGCGCTACCACCCTGCAGCTGGATCACGCAGAAATTGCGCAGCTGGATCGGGCCAGCGCCTGATCCGTGGCGCGCTACTCCGGCGCTTCGACCTCGTAGCCCTCGGCCTGCAGTTTCGCCAGGTAGCCATCCGGCTTCAGCAGCTGGTCCATCGGCAGAATCGCGAAGGTCTGCGCATTGCCGGCGAGCGCCTTGCGCGCGGCTTCCAGCCACCGCGCCGCCTGCCGCTCCGGCACGTCGCCCAGCCCCAGGCCTTGCGCAAAGCCCGCCTCGGTCAGCGAGTTCACGCAGGCTTCGTGGCGGGCGCTGTCCGGCAACTCGCGCAGCGCCTGCAGGTCGCCGGTGGCCCAGGCGTTGGCGCGCGCCTTCATGGCCGGCATGTCGTGCTCGATGCTGTCCAGCGTGCGGATGAAGCAGGTGGTGTCGTGCGGCGCGGAAGCCTTGAAGGCCTTGATGGCCGCACGCGGATGCTCGATCAGCAGCTCGTAGCTGGTGGCCACCTCGCTGACGCCGTGACGCGCGGCGAGCGCATCGACGGTGGCCTGTACCCCGCCGCTGCGGCTCAGGTCGTTGGCCTTGATCGCCTTGTTGTACAGCTCCTGCGCCGCGAAGATCGGCCGCCAGCGTTCGACGCCGCGATCATCCGGAAGGTATTTCCGCGAGAGCACCTGCCAGCGCGCGTACACCGGCGGCGGCAGCACCTGCTGCAGCGTTTGCCCATCGTCGTTCTTGCGCGCGCTGTAGGCCGAGGGCAACAGGAACAGCTTGCCGAGGAACCCCACGTCGGCCTTGATCTTCACCGACGGCGGCAGCAGCACCTGCCGCGATTCACCGATCACCTGCTCGAGCTCGCGCGATTGCCACTGCATGCCGCGCGGCAGCGGCGACAAGGTACCGAGCACCCACATCACGTGCTCGCCGCCGGTGGCATCGCGTCTGGATACCCGCCACAGCCCGGGCCCGGGCTGCACACCGGTGACCACCACGGCGGCCAGATCGGCTACCGGCGGAGCGACGCTGGCGGCCACCGATTGCGCCGCGGCGACCTGCACCAGGCCGCACGACATCCACCAAAGCAGCGCGAACCACAGGCGCATCCGATCATTCCTTCTGGACAAAGACCGTATTGTGGCAGGGCCAGCCTGAGCGGGAGGCTGCTGTCGCCACGATGAGGCCTGAACTTTTCCGGATACGGAAAAGGAAACGGGGCGGCGCCGCCCCGTTTCGATATGGCCGTCTGGACGGCCGATGCAGAACCTCAGCGCCCGGCCAGCGCCGCCAATGCCGCGTTGAAAGTGGCGCTGGGGCGCATGGCCCGGCCGACCTTGGCCATGTCGGGGTGGTAGTAGCCACCGATGTCCACCGGCTTGCCCTGCACGCCGTTCAGTTCGCCCACGATGGTCGCCTCGTTGTCCGCCAACGCCTTGGCCAGCGGCACGAACTTCGCCTTCAATCCCGCATGGGTGTCCTGCGAGGCCAGCGCCTGCGCCCAGTACAGCGCGAGGTAGAAATGGCTGCCGCGGTTGTCGAGCCCGCCGATCTTGCGCGACGGCGACTTGTCGGTATCGAGGAACTTGCCGTTGGCCTGGTCCAGCGTCTTGGCCAGCACGTCGACCTCGACGTTGCCGTAGCGGCTGCCCAGGTGCTCCAGCGACGCGGCCAGCGCCAGGAATTCGCCCAGCGAATCCCAGCGCAGGTAATCCTCCTGCACGAACTGCTGCACGTGCTTGGGCGCGGAGCCGCCGGCACCGGTCTCGAACAGGCCGCCGCCGGCCATCAACGGCACGATCGACAGCATCTTCGCGCTGGTGCCCAGCTCCATGATCGGGAACAGGTCGGTGAGGTAATCGCGCAGCACGTTGCCGGTGACCGAGATGGTGTCCAGGCCCCGGCGGATGCGCTCCAGCGAGAACTTCGTGGCGGCGACCGGATCCATGATGCGGATGTCCAGGCCGGACGTGTCGTGATCCTTCAGGTAGCGCTCGACCTTGGCGATCACCTGCGCGTCGTGCGCGCGTGCCGGGTCGAGCCAGAACACCGCCGGCGTGTGCCGCGCGCGGCTCACCGCGAGCTTCACCCAGTCCTGGATCGGCGCATCTTTCGTCTGGCACATGCGCCAGATGTCGCCAGCCTCGACCTCGTGCTGCAGCAGCACCGTGCCGGCCTCGTCGATCACCTTGACCACGCCGTCGCCGGCAATCTGGAAGGTCTTGTCGTGCGAACCGTATTCCTCGGCGGCCTGCGCCATCAGGCCCACGTTCGGCACGCTGCCCATGGTGGCCGGGTCGAACGCGCCGTGCGCCCTGCAGTCCTCGATGGTCGCCTGGTAGACGCCGGCGTAGCTGCGGTCGGGGATCACCGCGACGATGTCCTGCAACTCGCCCTTGGCATTCCACATCTTGCCGGAGTCGCGGATCATCGCCGGCATCGAGGCGTCGATGATGACGTCGCTGGGCACGTGGAGGTTGGTGATGCCCTTGTCCGAGTTGACCATCGCCACGCCCGGGCGCTGCGCGTACTCGGCGTCGAGGTCGGCCCTGATCGCCGCCTGCTGCGCTTCCGGCAGCGAGCCGAGCCGCGCGTACAGGTCGCCGATGCCGTTGTTCGGGTTGAAGCCGATCTGCTTCAGCGCATCGGCGTGTTTCGCCAGCACGTCCTTGTAGAACTCGCCCACCACGACACCGAACATGATCGGGTCGGAGACCTTCATCATGGTGGCTTTCAGGTGCAGCGAGAACAGCACGCCGCGCCGTTTGGCCTCGGCGATCTGCACGTCGATGAAGCTGGCCAGCGCGCGCCGGCTCATCACCGCCGCGTCGATGATTTCGCCGGCCTGCAGCGTGGTCTTCGCCTTGAGCACGCTGTGGCTGCCGTCCTTGCCGAACCATTCGATGCCGACGTTGCCGGCCTTGCCGACCAGCGCGGATTTCTCGCTGCCGTAGAAGTCGCCGCCGTCCATGTGCGCCACATGGGTCTGCGAATCCCTGCTCCACGCGCCCATCTTGTGCGGATGCTTGCGTGCGTAGTTCTTCACCGAGATCGGCGCGCGGCGATCGGAATTGCCTTCGCGCAACACCGGATTCACCGCACTGCCCTTGACCCGGTCATAGCGCGCCTTGATGTCCTTCTGCTGCGCGTCCGCCGGCTCGTCCGGGTAATCCGGCAGCGCATAGCCCTGCTCCTGCAGTTCCTTGATCGCGCTTTTCAGCTGCGGCATCGAGGCGCTGATGTTGGGCAGCTTGATGATGTTCGCCTCCGGCGTGGTGGCGAGCTGGCCGAGTTCGGCCAGGTCATCGGCCAGCTTCTGGTCGTCGCGCAGCCTGTCCGGGAACAGCGCGATGATGCGCGCCGCCAGCGAGATGTCGCGCGTCTCGACTGCGACGCCGGCGGTGCCGGTGAACGCGGCGATGATCGGCAGCAGCGACTGCGTGGCCAGGAACGGTGCTTCGTCCGTCAGCGTGTAGATGATCTTGGGCGTGGTGGACATGGTCGGTGCTGGCCTCTCTGCGGCGGCGTGGACGGGAATGCGGGTGACGTACGGGCGGGCATCGCGATGCCATCGCCCGCTGCGCTGTGGCTGCGCAGCGATGGCGGGCTTGCGTTCGGGATCCCCTTGCGGGCGACCTGCGATCGAAGCGCCTGCCTGTCGCAGCCATGCGCGCTGATCCGTCCGCCAAGTATATTTCCTCGGACCATGCTTGTCCGAAACGCGCGCGGCGGCGTGCGAGAATGCGAGGTTGCCCGCTCGCCCGCCAACGCATTCCGATGATCGCCGACCGCCTGCACCAGCTGCTGCAACACGTCGAATGGGCGTCGAACTTCGATGAGCGCACCCTGCAGCGTGCGACCGACTACGCCGTCCGGCGACGGGTGGTGGCGCTGCGGTTCACCGCTACCGACCATGCCGACCGCTGCTCACTGGAGGGCGACATCCGCGGCAGCCAGCAGCGGCCTTATCACTGCGAGATCGGCGTGCAGGCGCACGAGCACCGGCTGACGCTCAGCACGGCCTGCGATTGTCCAGTGGGCGTGAACTGCAAGCATGCGGCCGCGATGCTGCTGTTGACGGCGAACCTGCCGCCCGCGGCATGGCCGGGAGCCGCGCTGGCCGCACCGCCGATACCGAAGCGTGCGCGGCTGGCCCGCACAGCGCGCCGTGGCGGCGAACCTCCCGGTGCCGAAGGTTCTGGCGCCGGGCAGCCGGCGTCGGAATGGTCGCGTTGGCTGCAGGCAGCGCACAGCGCACCGATCCGCCGTGAAGACGCCGTCGTACACGGACGCACGATGGGCGTGCTGATGCGGCGCGACGATCATCGCAACCAGCTGCTGGTCGGCGCGGTTTGGCTGCGGCCCGGGAAATCCGGCCGGGCCGCGCTGGCCGATCCCCAACCGTTGCGGCTCGATCGCAACAGCGGCCCGTTGCCCGCGCCGCCGGCAGGCTGGCCCGACGGCGTGGCCGGCGCCTTGTCGATCCTGCTGCACGAGCAATACGTCCAGATCGCCGGCAAGCGCTGGGCGGCGATCCGTGCCGACTATCACGAACAGGCCCTGGAAACGCTGCTGCAACATTACCCTGCGTATTACGAAAAGGCCTCGGCACCGCTGTCGCGCGGGCCGCAACTGCCGCTGCAGATGCGCTGGCTCGGCCTTGCCGATGGCAGCCAGCAGCTGGTGGCGCACGTCGATGCCGAGGAGCCTGCGCTGCTGCTGCACGGCGCTGGCGAGTGGTACCTGCTGCCGGCGCAGCGGATCTACGGCCGGGTGGATGGCGACCCGCAGTTGCTCGATCGCATCACGCACGCGCCGCCGGTGCTGCCGGAACACGTCGACGCCCTGCGCGAGCAGTTGCAGGAGCAGTCACGCCAGCAAGCCGGCTTGCCGATACCGCTGCCCGAGCCGCGCGAACCGGTGCGCAGCGTGCAGGCCACGCCTGCACCGGTATTGCAGCTGCGGGTGGTCGAGCTGCCGATCCTGCATCCGCTCGGCAACCGCAGGATCACCGCGGTGGGCTGCGCGCGGCTGTTCCACGACTACGCCGGTCAGCTGCTGGCGCCTGATTCCGACGACACGGACAGCGCCGTCACGCGCGTCGCGCAGGGAACGCGCGTGCTGGAGATCGTGCGCGACCGCGCCACCGAGCGCGGCTTCGAGGCGCAGCTGGAAAAACTCGGCATGCTCGAAGCGAACCTGTATGCCTGGGAGCAGGGCCTGCGCCGTGTCGCCTTCGCCGACAACGATTTCCTGCTGCAACCCGACGAGCGCCAGCCGCCGCTGTCCGCCGACGATTGGCAGGACACCCTGACGTCGCTGGCCGAAGCCGGTTTTCGCCTGGAATTCGACGCCAGCTTCGAGCACGACGAACTGGTCGACGTCGACCGCTGGCACGCCGGCCTCGAAGCCAGCGGCAACGCCTGGTTCGACGTGGCGCTGGGCATCGACGTCGGCGGCGAGCGGATCGACCTGCTGCCGATCCTGCGCCGGCTGCTGGCCGATCCCGCCTTTCCGCGGCGGCCGGCCGCGAGCGAGAAGAAGCACGCCAGCTGGCGCGTGAAGCTGGATGAAAAGCGCAGCGTCGCGCTGCCGCTGGAGCGACTGCGCACGCTGATCGAACCGCTGCTGGAATGGATTGAAGGCGATGGCGGATTGCGCCTGCATCGCAGCCAGGCTCCGCTGCTGGCGGCGCTGGACGAACATCTCCACTGGCGCGGCGGCGAGCTGTTGCGCGGCCATCTCGGCGCGCTGCAAAACCTTCGGCGCAGCGTCGATGCGCCCGAAGGATTCATGGCGACCTTGCGGCCGTACCAGCGCGAGGGCCTGGCCTGGCTGGATTTTCTCGGCACCGCCGGACTGGGTGGCATCCTCGCCGACGACATGGGGCTGGGCAAGACGGTGCAGGTGCTGGCGCATCTCCTGGGCGAAAAGCAGCGCGGCCGGCTGGAGCAACCGGCGCTGGTGGTGGCGCCGACCAGCCTGGTCGGCAACTGGCAAAGCGAAGCCGCACGCTTTGCGCCAGCGCTGAGGGTGCTGGTGATCCACGGCGCCGCGCGTGCCGACCGCTACGACGAGATCGCCAGCCACGACCTGGTCATCACCACCTACCCGCTGCTGCCGCGCGATCGCGACCGGCTGCGCCAACAGCGCTTCGCCGTGCTGGTGCTGGACGAAGCCCAGGCGATCAAGAACGCCAACAGCCGCGCCGCGCGCGTGGTGCGCGAAATTGCCGCCACACGCCGGCTGGCGATGACCGGCACGCCGCTGGAAAACCACCTGGGCGAACTGTGGGCGCAGTTCGACGCGGTGGAACCGGGCCTGCTCGGCAGCCAGCGCCAGTTCACCCGGCTCTATCGCACGCCGATCGAAAAGCACGGCGACGCCGATCGCCGGCAACGGCTGAACCGGCGCATCGGCCCGCTGCTGCTGCGCCGGCGCAAGGACGACGTGCTCACCGAGCTGCCGGCCAAGACCGAGATCGTGCGCATGCTGGAACTGGAGGGCGACCAGCGCGCGCTGTACGAAACGCTGCGCCTGGCGCAGCACGAACGCGTGCGCCAGGCGGTGAAGGAACGCGGCCTGGCGCAGTCCGGCATCATCGTGCTCGATGCGCTGCTGAAGCTGCGCCAGGCCTGCTGCGATCCGCGGCTGGTGAAGCTGGCCAGCGCGAGAAAGGTCGCCGCCAGCGCCAAGCTCGACGCGCTGCTCGAACTGCTCGACGGGCTGCTCGATGACGGCCGGCGCGTGCTGCTGTTTTCGCAGTTCACCGAGATGCTGGCGCTGATCGAGGCAGCGTTGATCGAACGCGGCATCGACCACCTGCTGCTCACCGGACAGACCCCGGCCGATCAGCGCAGCGCACTGGTGCGCCGCTTCCAGGGCGGCGATGTGCCGGTGTTCCTGATCAGCCTCAAGGCCGGCGGCGTCGGCCTCAACCTCACCGCGGCGGACGTGGTGATCCATTACGACCCGTGGTGGAACCCCGCGGTGGAGGCACAGGCCACCGACCGCGCCCATCGCATCGGCCAGGACAAGCCGGTGTTCGTCTACCGGCTGATCTGCGCCGGCACCGTCGAGGAGAAGATCCAGGCCATGCAGGAACGCAAGGCCGAACTCGCGCGCGCCGTGCTCGAGGGCGGCGGCGCCACCACGCAACTCCGCTTCAACGAAACCGACCTGGCCGAACTGTTCGCGCCGCTGTGATCGGCGCCGATGCGTGCACGCCCATCGCCGCATGCTGCATCATCCACGCTTCGCCATCCACCGACAGGGAACGTCATGAGCCAGCTGAGCCAGTCCATCGTCGATTTCATCGCGCAGCTTCTGCCGCTGTACACCTGCCAGCACGCCGACGGCCACGAGTGCGCGTTGTCGCTGCTCGACGGCACGCTGATCCTGCCGGTCGACGAATCGCACGCCGCCGAAGAGGAAGGCTGGGTGGCCGTGTTCTGGCAAGGCGACAGCCGGCGCCGCTCCGAGGTGATCGGCACCCAGCTCGCCAGCCTGGCGGTGTGTCGGCATGTCGAACTTCAGGGCGTGGGGCTCACGGCGGCGGAACGAGCCGCGCAGCAGGGACAGCTGGCGGCGCAGTTCCGTCGGCTCACCGGGCTGTCGCTGCCATCGCACGCGACGGCGCTCACCGCGCGCGGCGACTCGTGATGAACGGGGGCGCGACCGGCACGCCCCTGGCCCCGCTCAATGGGCCGTCTACTTGACGGTGAAATCCTTGCTGGCGACCTGGTTGCCGTTGAGGGAAATGTCGACCTTGTAATTGCCCGCCGGCAGGCCGCCCGGCTTGCTGATCATGAAGGCGGTGGTTTCCGGGCCATTGGCATTGATGGTCTTGCTGTCCTCGTGCACGGTCTGGCCGTCCTGATAGGTCCACTTGGCCGCCACCGTGGCCGGTCCGCTGCCGCTGGTATCGACCGACGCGTAAATGGTGTCCTTCGGCGCAAAGCTGGTGCCGCTGGCGAGAATCTTGTTGTTGGCGTCGACCGTCGAGCCCAGCTCGACCGTGTTGAGCGTGACCGCGGCCGTGCTGGAGCCACCGGCCGGCGCCATGCCGGCGGTGGAAGCCGGTGCCGGCGTCATCACAGGCGCGCTGGACGAGGGCGGCGGTGTGCCGGGTATCGGCGAGGCCGATTCGTCCTTCTTGCCGCAGGCGCTCAGCGCCAGAACGGAAGCCAGCGCGGCGGCAAGCATCAGGGGCTGTCGGGTCGTTTTCGTGCGGGCTGTTTTCATGGGCGTCTCCTGCTTCGGAACAGTGGGGATTCTTTCAGGGTTTGGCGGGAATCTTCAGCATCTGGCCGGGCTTGATCCGGTCCGGATCCGACAGCTGGTCGCGATTGGCGTCGAAGATCCGCTTCCACGCATTCGCGTCGCCGTAGAACTTCCTGGCGATGCCGGACAGGTTGTCGCCGGCCATCACGGTGTAGATGCGCGTCTCGTCGGCGGTCGAGCTGACATGCGATTGCACGTCGCTGAAATCGGCCTTGGCGGCGGGCGGCATGTTCTCCGCCGTGGACGTCGCGCCACCGCGCACATCGGAGAAATCCGGCTTGCTGGTTTCATTGCCCATCGAACGCATCTCCGTCTCGGAAGAAGGCCAGTGATAGCCATGCTCCGGTTAACGGGTTGTGAGCGAATTGACGATGTATTCAGCTGGAACGGCGCGCGTTCATGCCCGGCTCGTCGAGCGGGTTGTCCGATGACAAGCGGGTTGAAGAGCCTGAGCAGCAGTGTTGCCCGACTAATGCCGCGCCCGGTGGCGGAATCAGATGACGAGGTGATCGTCGATCATGCCGGTCGCCTGCATCAGCGAATGGCAGATGGTGGTGCTGACGAAACGGAAGCCTTGCTTCCTCTCGACACCCCGCAAGCGCGCTCCTCCATCGGTTGCGTGTAGTCATGCTGCTGGCACCGCAGCCACAGCCCATCCTGCGGGCGGCCATTGGCGGCGTTCATCGCGACGCGATCGCTGGGATGAAAAAGGTTCCGTGCAGATGCACGGAGCCCAATCGGATCGCAAGCTTCATGCACGCCTCAGAATCGATGCGAGGCCCGCATTTGCGGCAGTTCGTCGCCCGCAGATACGGGCCGAACTTCTTGCGCCGTTTGCCTGTCTAGCGCCGCCCGCCGTGCCGGAAGCAGGTGACGAGGTGATCGTCGATCATGCCGGTGGCCTGCATCAGCGCGTAGCAGATGGTGGTGCCGACGAAGCGGAAGCCGCGCTTCTTCAGCGCCTTGCTCATGCGGTCGGACAGATCGGTGCTGGCCGGCACTTCGCCCTTGTCGCGCCAGCGGTTGACCAGCGGCCTGCCATCGACGAACGACCACAGATAGACGTCCAGACTGCCGAACTCGCGGATCACCTCGAGCGCGGCGATGGCGTTGTCGCGTGTGGAGCTGATCTTCAGCCGGTTGCGGATGATGCCGGGGTCGAGCAGCAGTTTCTCCAGCTCGCGATCCGTCATCGCGGCGACCCGGGCGATGTCGAAATGGTGGAACGCCTTGCGGTAGTTGTCGCGCTTGGCCAGCACGGTGCGCCACGACAGGCCGGCCTGGGCGCCTTCCAGGCAGAGGAACTCGAACAGCGCGTTGTCCTCGTGCAGCGGCACGCCCCATTCGGTGTCGTGGTATTCGCGCAGCAGCTCGTCGCTGGCGGCCCAGGAGCAGCGTGGCAGGTCGGCAATCTTGGTCATCGTGGCGGTCGGTCATGCGGTGCCGCACACCGTAGCGGACACCGCTAGACTTGTCGCCCCATCCTGGTCCGGCCCGCCATGTCGCCTCCGTCATCGCCTTCGCGCGGCGCACTGCTCGCGCTGCTCGGCACCATCCTGATCTGGGCGTACAGCTGGATCGTGATGAAGCAGGTGCTGGCGCATGCCGGGCCGTTCGATTTCGCGGCGCTGCGCTACCTGATCGGCGCGGCCGTATTGTTCGCGGCATTGCTGCTGACGCGGCAGTCGCTGCGGCCGCCGCCATGGCTGCCGACGATTCTGATCGGCCTGTGCCAGACCGCCGCGTTCCAGGGACTGGAACAGTGGGCGCTGCTCGATGGCGGCGCCGGCCACGTCGCCCTGCTCGCGTACACCATGCCGTTCTGGGCGGTGCTGCTGGCGTGGCTGCTGCTGGGCGACCGGCCGAGCGGGCGGCATTGGCTCGGGCTGGCGCTGGCGGCGCTCGGGCTGCTGTGCATCATCGAGCCCTGGCATGATCTGGGCAGCGTACTGAGCACCACGCTGGCGCTGGCCGGCGGTGTCGCGTGGGCCGCCGGCACCGTGTTGAGCAAGCGCATGTTTCGCCGGCACGCGCCTTCGGTGCTCAACCTCACTGCGTGGCAGATGCTGATCGGCGGCCTCGCGCTCGGCATCACCGCGCTCGCCGTGCCGCAACGCGCGATCGACTGGGACTGGCCGTTCATCGGCGCGCTGGCTTACAGCGCCGTGCTGGCGTCCAGCGTGGCGTGGTGGCTGTGGTCGATCGTGCTGCAGCGGTTGTCGACCACCGTCGCCAGCGTATCCAGCCTCGGCGTGCCGATCGTCAGCGTGCTGCTGGCGTGGCTGATCCTGCACGAGCAGCCGTCGATGATGGAACTGCTCGGCATCGCGTTCGTGCTGCTGGGGCTGGTCGCGGTCAGCGGCGTCGGCGCGCGGCGCGCCAGCCGTTGATGTTCCGTGGAAGCGGCTTCAGCCGCGATGCTCTTGTTTGCGGTAGACCAAAGCATCGCGGCTGAAGCCGCTCCCACAGAGAACGCCGGCACTCACCACGGCAGCGCGGCGAGATCCACGTTGCCGCCGGTCAGCACCACGCCGACGCGGCGGCCGGCGAAGCGCCCGGGCTGCTTGAGGATCGCCGCCAGCACGGTGGCGCTGGACACCTCGACCACCTGTTTCAGCTCCGACCAAAGCAGCTGCATGGCCGCGACGGTTTCGGCGTCGCTGACCGTGATCACGTCGACCCGATGCGCGCGCAGCGCGTCGAGGTTGCGTTCGCCGACCAGCGCACGCAAGCCATCGCACACGGTGTCGGGTACGACCGTGGTTACCCGCGCGGGTTGTGCCAGGGATTGGGCCGCGTCATCGGCGCCCTGCGGTTCGGCGCCGAACAGCGGCAGCGCCGGATCGATCGCGTGCGCGGCAATCGCCACGCCGCTGGCCAGGCCGCCACCGCCGACGGGGGTGATCAGCGCGTTCAACCCTTCCACTTGCTGCAGCAGCTCGAGCGCCAGCGTGCCCTGCCCGGCCATCACCCGCGTGTCGGCATACGGATGCACCATGATCGCCCCGGTGGTGCGCTGCACCTCGGCGGCCATGGCTTCGCGCGCGGCCAGGTTCGGTGCGCAGCGGTGCAGGATCGCGCCGGCGCGCTCGATCGCCTCGACCTTGGCGCGCACCGCGCCCTCGGGCACCACCACGTGCGCGGCAATGCCGCGCGTCGCGGCGGCCAGCGCCAGCGCATTGCCGTGATTGCCGGACGAATGCGTGACCACGCCATGCTCGGCCTGCTCGTCGGTCAAGGTCCACACCGCGTTGCACGCGCCGCGAAACTTGAAGGCGCCGCCGCGCTGCAGGTGTTCGCATTTGAAGTACAGCTCGGCGCCGCTCAGCGCATCCAGCGTCGCGTTGCGCAACACCGGCGTCACCCGTGCGTACGGCGCGATGCGCGCGGCGGCATCGCGGATCTGTTCGATAGTCGGCAAGGCATCCATCACGCTCTCCATCACGATTCGACCTCCACGCCACAGCGGAAACGACGTTCGGCGCCTGGCTCCAGCCGGATGGCCTGGGCGCAGTCGGGCCGGTTGAAGGCGTTGGCCATGCATTCCATCGGCTCCAGCGCAACCGCCCGGCGCGCGCCGCGGCTCACGGTGTCCGCAGTGAACGCATGCATCACGCCATGCTCCTGCCATACCGCGATGCCCAACCCGCTGGACGGATCGCGCAGGCGGGTGCGGATGCGCCCATCGACATCAGCTTCCAGGTCGGTGTAGCCCTGGTCGAGGATGCTGTCGCCGAGCAGGCGCGGCTCGCGAAAGTCGAGCGCCGGCGCATCGTCCAGCGCCACGTAGGCCTCCGCGCCGGGCAGCGCGATCAGATCGGCGCCGGTACGGATCAGGGTCTGCGCGGGTATCTGCAGTTGCCAGCCGTCAACCACGCCTGCCGCCAGCCGGAAATACGGATGCCAGCCGAAGAAGCACGGCGCCGCGTGTTCGCCGACATTGCGCATGCACGCTTCCAGGGTGAGGCCGGCGGCGTCGAGGGTGAAGGTCACCTCGAGATCGATGGCATGCGGATAGCCCGGTTGCGGACGGATCGCGGTGCGCAAACCGAGCTCGGCACGATGATCGTCCGCCGTCAGCGCCGCCACCTCGAAATCCGCATCGCGCACAAAGCCGTGCCGGCTGGCGCGGGCAGCGCCGGCGATGCCCGGCTGCAGATCCTGCGCCTGGCCGTCGAATTCGTAGCGCGCGTCGCCGATGCGCCCGGCAAACGGCACCATGATCGCGAAACGCGAGCCGGAGCGAGCGACTATTTCGGCGCCGTCGCGATAACCATCGGCAAGGTCCTGCATGGCCTCGCCCAGCGGCACTTCGAAGCCGAGCAGGGCGGCGCCGTGTTGCGCAATGCGCACGCGCCGGCGGCTGGCGTGATCGGTGAGCACCGCGATGGGCTGATCGTCCAGCCGGTCCTGTTTGGCGGCGTAACGCGGCCCGCTCGATGTCGCCATGGCTTGCTGCTCCGGTCGTTGAACCGGGCCATGTTAACCTCAATGGTCCCCACGCCAATGCCGTCCCCATGCACGCATTCCCCGAGCAAACCCCTGCGCTGATCCGCCTGCGTGACTACCGCGCGCCCGCGTGGCGAGTCGAGACGGTCGAGCTCGATTTCGACCTCGGCATCGAAACCACCGAACTGTCCGCGCGCCTGCTGCTGCGGCGGGACCCGACCCAGCAGCTGCCGTTGCGGCTGGATGGCGAGAACCTGCAGCTGCTGTCGATCGCGCTGGACGGCGTGCAGTTGCCGGCCACCGCGTATCGCCATGCCGGCAACGTGCTCGAGGTCGATGGCGCGCGCGACGGCAGCATTCTGGAAACGCGGGTGCGCTTGCGTCCTGCGGCGAACACGGCGCTGGAAGGCTTGTACCTGTCCGGATCGCACGAGGCGGGTTTCCTGCTGACGCAGTGCGAGGCCGAAGGGTTTCGGCACATCACGTTTTTCCCGGACCGCCCGGACGTGCAGTCGCGCTACCAGGTCACCTTGCGCGCCGACCGCGCGCGCTTTCCGGTGCTGCTGGCCGGCGGCAACCCCGACGGCCGCGGCGAGCTGGAGGGCGGCCGGCACTGGGCGCGTTTCGTCGACCCGCACCCGAAGCCAAGCTATCTGTTCGCGCTGGTGGCCGGACGCCTGGAGAAGATCGAGCGCGACTATGTCACCGCCGACGGCCGCGCGGTGCAGCTGAAGATCTGGGCCGAGGCGGATGCCATCGACCGCTGCCACTACGCGATGGATGCGCTGGAGCGCTCGATGCGCTGGGACGAGCAGGCGTTCGGCCGCAACTACGACCTGGACGTGTTCCACGTCGTTGCCACCCACGATTTCAACATGGGCGCGATGGAGAACAAGGGCCTCAACATCTTCAATGCCAAATGCCTGCTGGCCGATCCGGATTCGACCACCGACGACGAATATCGCCATGTCGAGGCGGTGGTCGCGCACGAGTATTTCCACAACTGGAGCGGCAACCGGGTGACCTGCCGCGACTGGTTCCAGCTCAGCCTGAAGGAAGGGCTCACGGTATTTCGCGAGCAGAGCTTTTCGGCCGACATGAACTCCGCGCCGTTGAAGCGCATCGAGGATGTCTCGCTGCTGCGCCGCGCGCAGTTTCCGGAGGACGCCGGCCCGCTGGCGCATCCGGTGCGTCCCGCGCAATACAGCGAGATCAACAACTTCTATACCGCCACGGTGTACGAGAAGGGTTCCGAGCTGGTGCGCATGCTGGCTGGTGCGCTGGGCCAGGCAGGCTTCCGCCGCGGCATGGATCTCTACTTCCGGCGCAACGATGGCCAGGCCGCCACGCTGGAGGATTTTCTCGGCGCACTGGGCGATGCGAACGGCACTGATCTGACACCGTACCTGGCCTGGTACGGCCAGGCCGGCACGCCTCGGCTGAAGGCCCATGGCCATTACGATGCAGCGCGGCAGGAATACATCCTGACCCTGGCGCAGACCGCGCCCGGCGTGGCCGCGGCCGAGTCGCGGGCGCCGCTGCCGATCCCGGTCAAGCTGGCATTGTTCGACCGCGACGGCAACATGCTGGCGCTGCATCTGGACGGCCAGACGTCCGAACCGCCGCGCCAGATCGTGGTGGTGCTGACGCAGGCGGAACAGCGGTTCGTCTTCAGCCAGGTTCCGTCGGCGCCGGTCCCGTCGCTGCTGCGCGGGTTCTCCGCGCCGGTGATCCTGGAATGCGATTACACGCCGGACGACCTGGCCCTGCTGCTCGCTCACGATGCCGACGGTTTCAATCGCTGGGAGGCCGGCCAGCAGTTGGCGACCCGCGCTTACGAGGATCTGCGCGACGGCACGGCCGCCCACGCACTGGACGCCTGGTGCGCCGCGCTGGCATCGTTGTTCGACAACACTGCCATCGACGATGCGTTGCTGGCCGACCTGCTGACTCCGCCGGGCGAAATCGAATTGGCCGAGCGCGAGACGTCGATCGACCCGCAGCACATCCACCGTTTGCGCCAGCGCCTGCAGCAGCTGCTGGCGGAGCGGTTGGGTGCCGAGGCGCTGCACCGCCGCTATCTGGCGCTGGCCGCACACACCACGATCGACATGGACGCGGCCAGCCAGGCGCGCCGCCGGCTGAAGCGCCGCGTGCTGGAGTTGCTGAATCTGGTGGACGACGCGCGCGCCGGCGAACTGGCCGCGGCGCAGTATCGTGCCGCGCCCGGCATGACCGACCGGCTCGCCGCGCTGACGGTCCTGCTGCGCGGCAATGCCCCGCACGCCGCCGGCGCGCTGCGCGATTTCCGCACGCGTTATGCGGACAACGCGCTGGCGCTGGATAAATGGTTTTCGGTGCAGGCGCAGGTACCCGGCGAGCGAGCGCTCGAACGCGTGCTGATGCTGGAGAGCGATTCCGGATTCACGCTGAAGAATCCGAACCGGGTGCAGTCATTGCTGGGCGCGTTCGTGCGCGGCAATCCGAGCGGCTTCCACCGCGCCGACGGCGCCGGTTACCGGATGCTGGCCGGGCGGCTGGTCGCGCTGGATGCGTTGAATCCGCAGGTGGCGGCGCGGTTGGCCACGGCGTTCAATGGCTGGCAGCGACTGGAACCGCAACGCCGCGAGGCGGCGCGCGCGGCCATCGTGGCGCTGTCGGGACACGCCGACCTCTCGCGCAACCTGGCCGAAATCATCCACGGCGTACTCAACCGCTGAGCGATCGCGGGTCGGCTTTGCGGCGCCTTCAGCACAGCGGCGCCGCGTGGTCCTGCGCGGGTGAAGGCAGCGATTCAGACGGCCAGATGATCCAGCGCTTCGAGCAGGCTCTGCAGGCGCGACTCCAGCCCCGGCTGCAGTTCGCCACGCTCGCTGTCTTCGCGCTCGCTCAGGCCGTCGATCGCCATTTCGACCTGGCCGAGTTCGATCATCAGATCGTGGCGGGGATAAACCGGCTGGAAATCGAAGCTCATGTCCATGACTTGCTCCATCGAGTTGGGTGATGGGAACAATGCAACCGCCATGCCAGAGTGTGATCACGATCACATGGGTTTCGCGCTCGCAATCACGCGACTGACGCACCACGTCAGCAGCTGCCGCAGTTCGACACAAAAACACTTTTCAGTCACCCGGTGTTCACGCGCTCACGGTAAATATCGACCCGCACTCGAGGACGGCGGCGACGCTTTCCAAGTCGGAAATCACCGGTTTCTGGCGCCCGGCAACACGGTCATCCTGGATTCCCCCTGTTCCTGAGACCGCCGGGCGCCAGATCTAAAAGCACAAGGCCCCGCGGCCGGAAAGCCGCGGGGCCTTGTCTTTGCGGGTTTCCAAAGGAATGCGTGGAGCCCAAAAGGCGACGGCACCCCGAAGGGTGCCGTCTTGCTTCCTCCCCTGGTACACGATCGAACCCCTGTCAGTCCGATCTCGGCGCGCGATGTCTGCGCAGCGTCTGCCCGTGAAAGTGCAGGAGTTGTGAAGCAGGAAACGTGCCAGCATGCCCGCCCGGCTCGCAAGCTGTTGATGGCGTTACCATGGCGCCCCGTTTCGTCACTTTTTGCACGCTCAGGGCAGTTCCATGCGCCATCCGACCCACTACGACGTCATCGTGATCGGCGGCGGCCACGCCGGCACCGAGGCCGCGCTGGCCGCCGCGCGCACGGGTGCGCACACGCTGCTGCTCAGCCACAACATCGAGACGATCGGCCAGATGAGCTGCAACCCGGCCATCGGCGGCATCGGCAAGGGCCATCTGGTTCGCGAGATCGACGCGCTGGGCGGGGCGATGGCGCACGCCGCCGACCAAGCCGGCATCCAGTGGCGCACGCTGAACGCCTCCAAGGGCCCGGCCGTGCGCGCCACGCGCTGCCAGGCGGACCGTGCGCTGTACAAGGCGGCCATCCGTCGCATGGTGGAAACCGAGCCGAACCTCGACCTGTTCCAGCAGGCGGTGGACGACCTGATCATCGAGGGTGGACGCGTTTGCGGCGTGACGACCCAGATGGGCCTGTCGTTCGGCGCCACCGCAGTGGTGCTTACCGCCGGCACCTTTCTCGCAGGCAAGATCCATATCGGCCCGGCGCAGTACGCCGGTGGCCGCGCGGGCGATCCGCCGGCCAGTGCGCTGGCCCTGAAGCTGCGCGAACTGCCGGTGGCGGCCGACCGCCTGAAGACCGGCACGCCGCCCCGCATCGACCTGCGCAGCATCGACTTCAGCGGGCTGCAGGAGCAGCCCGGAGATACGCCCGCGCCGGTGTTCTCCTATCTCGGCTCGCGCGACGAGCACCCGCGCCAGGTCAGCTGCTGGATCACGCATACCTCGGAACAGACGCACGAGCTGATCCGCGGCGCGCTGGACCGTTCGCCGCTGTACACCGGCCAGATTGAGGGCATCGGCCCGCGCTATTGCCCGTCGATCGAGGACAAGGTGGTGCGCTTCGCCGAGAAGTCGTCGCACCAGATCTTCATCGAACCCGAAGGGCTGGACACGTTCGAGATCTATCCCAACGGCATCTCCACTTCGCTGCCCTTCGACGTGCAGCTGGCGCTGGTGCGCTCGATCAAGGGCTTCGAGCGCGCGCACATCACCCGGCCCGGCTACGCGATCGAGTACGACTATTTCGACCCGCGCGGCCTCAACCCCTGGCTGGAAACCAAGGCCATCCCCGGCCTGTATTTCGCCGGCCAGATCAATGGCACCACCGGCTACGAAGAGGCGGCCGCGCAAGGTCTGATCGCCGGCCTCAACGCCGCGCTCGCAGTGCAGGGCAAGGCACCGTGGTACCCGCGCCGCGACGAGGCGTACATCGGCGTGCTGATCGACGACCTCACCAGCAACGGCACCATCGAGCCCTACCGCATGTTCACCTCGCGCGCGGAATATCGCCTGCACCTGCGCGAAGACAACGCCGACCTGCGGCTCAGCGAAACCGGCCATGCACTCGGCGTGGTGCCGCAGGCGCGCTACGACGCCCTGAGGGCCAAGCGCGAGGCGGTCGAGCGCGAGCTGCAGCGGCTGGCCGGCTTATGGGCAACCCCGGGCAACGCCATCGGCGCCGCGGTCGAGCGGCAGCTCGGCATCGCGGTGAGCCGCGAGACCAGCGCGACAGATCTGCTGCGCCGTCCGGAAGTCGATTACGCCCGGCTCACCTCGGTGGCCGAGCTCGGCCCGGCAGTGGTCCGCGACGACGTCGCCGCGCAGGTGGAAGTGCAGGTGAAGTACGCCGGCTACCTCGAGCGCCAGCGCGAGGAGATCGAGCGCCAGCGCCGCCACGAACATACCGCCATACCGGCCAGCTTCGACTACGACAAGGTGCGCGGACTCTCTGCCGAGGTACTGCTGAAACTGAAACGCACGCAGCCGGCCACGCTCGGTCAGGCGGCGCGGGTCAGCGGCGTCACGCCGGCCGCGATCTCGCTGCTGCTGGTGCATCTGAAGCGTCGCGACGCCGCCTGATTTCCCCGGCGGCCAGTGTCTGTCGGCGTCAGGACGCACATGGCATCATGCGCACTTTGACAGCACGGGGAGTGCGCAATGGAAATCTGGATCGGCCGCGACGGCGAACGACATGGTCCGTACAAGGAAGAAGACGTCCGCCAGTGGATGCGCAGCGGCCAAGTGAGCGTGAAGGACCTGGCGTGGTACGAAGGCCTCGCCGACTGGCAGCCGCTGTCGGTGCTGTTTCCCGACGAGGCCGTGCAGGCCGCGGCGCCCGACAACCCTTACGCGGCGCCCTCCGCACCGCTGCTGCCGCAGACCACCACGGCGGCGCTGGAAGACCAGGCCGGTTTCTGGAAACGCGTGGCCGCCTACGTTCTGGACGCCATCGTCCTGTACATCCCCCAGTTGATCATCCAGAAGGCGTTCGGTGTCGATGCGGCCCAGGCCGCGCTGCGCGAGGCGGCGGTCAACGCCGCCGGCAACATGCAGCTGGTGCTGGCCGCGCAGGAACGTTTCTATGCCGCGATGTGGCCAGCCATCCTGCTCAGCTTCGTGGTCGGCTGGCTGTATTTCGCCGTGTGCGAAAGCTCGGCCTGGCAGGGCACGCTCGGCAAGCTGGCATTGGGCATCCGGGTCACCGACATGCACGGCAAGCGGATCAGCTTTCCCCGCGCGCTGGGCCGTTATGCGGCCAAGCTGCTCAGCTTCATCATCCTTGGCATCGGTTTCCTGATGGTGGCTTGGACGCGGCGCAAGCAGGGCCTGCACGACATGATCGCCGACACGCTGGTGCTGAACGGCCGTGCCAGCGAGTTCAAGTCCGGCGCCGCCGCCTCCGACAAAAGCAATTCCTTCAGCGCCTGATCAGGCATTGTCACTCGACGGCGCCGCGGCTCTGCCACGGCGCCGTTCGCTTTTTGCAGGCCGGCGTCGCGCGACCGCTTGTTATGATTGAACGCTACTCGCGCGTCATCCGGCGCATCACGCCACTGCAAGGAATCGATCACCGCCCATGCTCAGCATCGAACAACGCATTGCCCACGATATCGCCGCCACAACCGAACAGGTGCGGGCTGCCGTCGAGCTGCTGGATGGCGGCGCCACCGTGCCGTTCATCTCGCGCTACCGCAAGGAAGTCACCGGTGGCCTCGACGATACCCAGCTGCGCCTGCTGGAAGAGCGCCTGCGTTACCTGCGCGAAATGGAGGAGCGCCGCGCGATCATCCTCGCCAGCGTGGAGGAACAGGGCAAGCTCGACGACGCCTTGAAGGCCGACCTGCTCGCCGCCGATACCAAGGCGCGGCTGGAGGATCTCTACCTGCCGTTCAAGCCCAAGCGGCGCACCAAGGCGCAGATTGCGCGCGAAGCCGGACTGGAGCCGCTGGCGACCGGTTTGCGGGAAGACCCCACGCTGGTGCCGGAAGCCTTCGCCGAATCATTCGTCGATGCAGACAAGGGCATTGCCGACGTGCGCGCCGCGCTCGACGGCGCGCGCGCGATCCTGATGGAAGCGATCGCCGAGGACGCCCAGCTGGTCGGCGAACTGCGCGACTGGCTGTGGGCGCAGGGGCAGATCCGCGCCAAGGTGGTCGAAGGCAAGGAGAACGAGGGCGCGAAATTCCGCGACTACTTCGATCACGTCGAGCCGATCGGCAAGATTCCCTCGCACCGCCTGCTCGCGTTGATGCGTGCGCGCAACGAAGGCGTCATCGAGCTGGAGCTCAGCCCCGCGGCTGACGGCGAACAGGGCCACGCCGAAGGCGAAGGCCGTGTTGCCGCCCGCGCCGGCATTCACCAGCGCGGCCGCGCCGCCGACGCATGGCTGCGCGAAACCGTGCGCCTGACCTGGCGCGTGAAGCTGCACCTGCATCTCACGCTGGACCTGTTCGGGCGCGTGCGCGAAGGCGCCGAAGACGAAGCCATCCGCGTGTTCGGCGACAACCTCAAGGATTTGATGCTGGCCGCGCCGGCCGGCGCCAAGACGGTCATGGGCCTGGACCCGGGCATCCGCACGGGAGTCAAGGTCGCCGTGGTCGATGGCACCGGCAAGCTGCTGGCCACCGACGTCATCTACCCGCATGAACCGCGCCGGCAGTGGAACGAGTCGATCGCGCAGCTCGCGCGGTTGAGCAAGCAGCACGGCGTCAACCTGATCGCGATCGGCAACGGCACCGCCTCGCGCGAAACCGACAAGCTGGCCGGCGAACTGATGAAGAAGCATGCCGAGCTGCAACTGTCCAAGGTCGTGGTGAGCGAGGCCGGTGCGTCGATCTATTCGGCTTCCGAAGTGGCGGCGAAGGAATTCCCCGAACTCGACGTGACCTTGCGCGGCGCGGTGTCGATCGCGCGCCGCCTGCAGGATCCGCTGGCGGAGCTGGTGAAGATCGAGCCCAAGGCGATCGGCGTGGGGCAGTACCAGCACGACGTGAACCAGATCAAGCTCGCGCGCGCGCTGGATGCGCGCGTGGAGGATTGCGTCAATGCGGTCGGCGTCGACGTGAACACCGCCTCCGCCGCATTGCTGTCGCGCGTCGCCGGGCTGTCCTCGACGGTGGCCGAGAACGTGGTGAAGCATCGCGATGCGAATGGCCCGTTTCCCAACCGCAAGGCCTTGCTGAAAGTGCCGCGGCTCGGCGACAAGGCGTTCGAGCAATGCGCCGGCTTCCTGCGCGTGTCCGGCGGCGACAACCCGCTGGACGCCAGCGCGGTGCACCCGGAAGCGTACCCGGTGGTGGAGCGCATCATCGCCCAGTGCGGCCGCGAGGTGCGCAACATCATCGGCGATGCAAACTTTCTGCGCGCGCTGAAACCCGAGCAGTTCACCGATGAAAAATTCGGCGTGCCGACCGTGCGCGACATCCTGAAGGAACTGGAGAAGCCCGGCCGCGATCCGCGCCCGGAATTCGTCGCGCCGAGCTTCGCCGAAGGCGTCGAAGACGTGAAGGACCTCAGGCCCGGCATGATTCTCGAAGGCCGCGTCACCAACGTGGCCGCGTTCGGCGCGTTCGTCGACATCGGCGTGCATCAGGATGGACTGGTGCACGTCTCGGCCCTGTCGCACACCTTCGTCAAGGACCCGCGCGATGCGGTGAAGGCCGGCGACATCGTCAAGGTCAAGGTGATGGAGGTCGACCTGCCGCGCCAGCGCATCGGACTCAGCATGCGGCTCGACGACGAACCGGGACAGGCACGTGGCCGCCCGGCCGCCGGTGCTGGGGGAGGCGGCCAACGCGACGGCCGTCCACCGCGTGCGGCGGCGGCGCCGTCCAAGGCAGCGGCCGCCGCGCCGGCCAACAACGCTTTTGCCGACGCCCTGGCGCGTGCGCGCCAGCGCTGACGCGAGTTTGCGGAGGCGCTCATGCACTGCAGCATGCGCTTCCGTATGGTTTGGATTAACGTAACGAAGTCATAACAAGACCGCCCTTCCAGGAGTGCTACCCATGCCGCGTAACCGCTATCTCGCCGGCGCGATCACCGCCGCCCTGCTGTTTGGCGCCAGCGCCAGCGCCACCGACTTCAGCAATGTCATCGTGTTCGGCGACAGCCTCAGCGACAGCGGGAATATCGCCCTCGCCAGCGGCTCGCCCGTGCCGATGCGCTTCACCACCAACCCCGGCACGACCACGGCCGAGAACGTCGCGACCGGGCTCGGCTTCACGCTGGCCCCGTCGCTTGCCGGCGGCACCGATTACGCCTTTGGCGGTGCCGGCCTGGTCAACAACGTCGCGGCCGTGCCGACCCTGCCGCAACAGTTGCAGATGTACCTGGGCGCCAACGGCGGCAAGGCCGATTCGAACGCGCTGTACCAGGTCTGGGGCGGCGCCAACGACATCTTCTACCTGAGCGGCACACTGACCGATCCGAACGCGATCGCGGCGGGCGCAGCGAACGCGGCGAAGACCGAACTCGGCCTACTCGGCGGACTGCAGGCCGCTGGCGCCAGGTACGTGGTGGTCTACAACCTGCCCGACCTCGGCAAGACGCCTTCGGCAGCCGCCGGCGGTGCCGCGGCGCAGGCCGGCGCGACCCAGCTGGCCGTGCTTTACAACGGCGTGCTCAACAGCGGCATCGCCCAGCTCAGCAACAACGGGCTCAACGTGATCCCGGTGAATACCTACGCCTTGCTCAACGAAGTGATCGCCAACCCCGCCGGCTACGGATTTACGAACGTCACGGCACCGGCCTGCACCGGTGGCAGCGGCAGCTCGATCGAATGCGGTCCGCAGGGCTCGGGCGCATCGGTCACCTATGCGCCTGGCACGGAGAAGACCTACCTGTTCGCCGACGGCGTGCACCCGACCACCGCGGCGCATGCGATGCTCGGCCAGTACGTGCTGTCGGTCATCCGCGCGCCGGAGCAGATCTCCCTGCTTGGCGAGGCGCCGCTGGCGGCGAACGCCGCGCAGACGCGCGCCATCCGCAACCAGATGCTGATCGATGCGGCCGGCGGCGAAACGCGCACCTTCGTCAACATCGATTACGCCCGCCAGCGCTTCGACGCCAGCAACGGCTCGCCGAAGACCAACAGCAACAACTACAACTTCACCCTGGGCGCGGCGGTGAAGGCCAGCGATCACGTCTCGGCCGGCGTCGCGCTGGGCGTGGGCCAGTCCAACGCCAGCTTCGCCGGCGGCGGTGGCTACAAGTTGCAGGACATCAGCGGCCTGGGCTACGTCACCTATCACGCCGGTGGCGGCTATGTCGGCGGCTACGCCAACTTCGGCCAGTCCAACTTCAAGGACATCGAGCGCCGCATCGACGTCGGTGCGATGCGCCGCACGGAAAGCGGCAAGGCGGACGGCTCACACCTCGGCGCCGGCTTCACCGGCGGCTGGTGGTTCGATTTCGACAGCCTGCGCACCGGTCCGTTTGCGAACCTGGAGTGGCAGACCGTCAAGGTCAACGGCTACAGCGAGAGCGGCAACGACAGCAGCGCGATGTGGTTCGGCAGCCAGCAGCGCGACGCGCTGGTGGCCACGCTGGGCTGGCGCATGCAGGGGCACTGGAACGTCGGCAACACCGTGCTTTCGCCGTACGCCGAGCTGGCGTGGAACCGCGACGACAAGGCCGATCCGCGCCTGGTGCGCGCCGGCCTCAACAGCATGAACGGCAGCTTCGCGCTGACCGGCTTCACCCCGGACAAGAACTGGGCCACGGCCGAGCTTGGCCTGTCGGCCATGCTCACCCCGAGCATGACCAGCTGGATCGGCTACAGCGGCCGCTTCAGCGACACCAGCCAGAAGTACAACAGCTTCAACATGGGCTTCAAAGTGATGTTCTGAGCGCACTCGCGCGCAAACAAAAAGCCGCCGGTCGCCCGGCGGCTTTTTTGTATGGCCGTCTGGACGGCTTATTTGTTCTTTCCGCCCGTCGCGATGCCGAGGATCTCGGTGGCCTGCTTCTTCAGCTTGGCCGCGGCGGCGGGATCGAGCTCCTGAACATTGCCGCCGACTTCATGCTGCTTCAGCACCAGCGAGCCGTCGTCGGTCCAGCCCGCACGATCGATCGCGCTGGGCTTCGCGTCGCGGCTGGACTTGGTTTCCTGCACGATGGCCCAGGGCTTGCCGTCCTTGTACGCGTAATCGGTGCTGGTGTAGCCCTTGTCGCCGTAATCGACTTCCTCACGGATGAACTTCACCTGGCCCGCCTCGCGGAACAGCTGCCAGCCACGCGAGTCGTCCTTTTCGAGCTTGGTGCCGTGGCTGATCTTCATGCCGCCGATCAGCTTCTGCTCGGCGAGGAAATCGGCCAGCACCTTTTCGCCCGGGGTCTGTTCGGCCACCAGCTCGATCGCCACGCTGTCGTTCTTGCTGCCCTTGGCCAGCACCGGCGCCTGCATCGCCATCGAATAGTGGCGCTCGCCGTCGGTGAGGATCGCTTGCACCACGTACAGGTCGTCCGGCTTCACCTCGGCCGGGTTGAACGTCAGCTTGAAGGACTGCGGGAACGTGCCCGCCGGCGCCGTCTTGCTGGCCAGTGGCGCGGAACCCACCGCACTGGCCGACACGTCGACCAGGTTCAGCACCAGGGTCGCGTTGGCCGATGGCTGAACCGAGCCGCGCACCGAAATCGTGCCGCTCACTTCGCTGGCCGTCTGGTTGGCTGCGGCGGCGGTACCTGCAGAGGGTGGCGTGCCGGCCTGCTGCGACGGATGGGGAGCATTGCAACCAGCCAGGCCCAGGGCCGCGACCGACATCAGCGACAAAACCGTCTTGCGCATGGAGAAACCTCGTCAACGTGGAAACAAGCACGAAAGCGGTCGGGCGCTGCGCGCCTCAACTTTACGCGGGGGAAGTTCCAAGCATAGCCCAAAAGTACCGACCCGCAAAAGTCAAGCCAATCCGCGGCCGAACATGCGCTCGCGTACGCAATTTCGCGATCGCGCTGCCCGCCCGGCAGTCCGAGCAGCTTCTTTCAAACCCGCCGCAGCGCGCGATGGGCGATATCGCGCCGGCAGAACGCGCCGTCGTAGCGGATGTGGCTGGCCGCGGCATAGGCCTGTTCGCGCGCCGCCGCGATGTCGCCGCCCAGCGCGCACACCGTCAGCACGCGCCCGCCCGCGGTGACGGCGCGGCCCTCGGCGTCCAGCCCCGTGCCGGCGTGAAACACTTTCACGTCGGCCGCCACCGGCACATCGAGGCCTTCGATCACGTCGCCGCTGCGCACCCGGCCCGGGTAGCCGCCCGCCGCCATCACCACGCCGATCGCCGGGCGCGCATCCCAGCGCGCGCGGGTCTGTTCCAGCCGGCCGTCCAGCGCGGCGTCGATCAGTTCGACCAGGTCGGATTTCAGGCGCAGCAAGATCGGCTGCGTTTCGGGGTCGCCGAAACGCACGTTGAACTCGATCACCTTCGGCGCGCCCGACTTGTCGATCATCAGGCCGGCGTAAAGGAAGCCGATGAACGGCGCGCCCTCGGCCGCCATCCCATGAAGGGTTGGCTCGATCACTTCCTTCAGGATGCGCCGCTCGACTTCGGGAGTGACCACCGGCGCCGGCGAATATGCGCCCATGCCGCCGGTGTTGGGACCGAGGTCGCCCTCGTCGCGGCGCTTGTGGTCCTGGCTGGAGGCCATCGGCAAGGCATGGCTGCCGTCGCTCATCACGATGTAGCTGGCTTCCTCGCCGTCGAGGAATTCCTCGATCACCACGCGCGAGGAGGCATCGCCGAAGCTGTGCGCGCCGAGCATGTCGTGCAGCGCCAGTTCGGCGTCGGCGAGGGTCAGCGCGACGACCACGCCCTTGCCGGCAGCAAGGCCGTCGGCCTTGATCACGATCGGCGCGCCGTGCTGGCGCACGTAGGCCAAGGCGGGATTCAGATCGGTGAACACCGCGTAGCGCGCGGTGGGAATGTTGTGCCGCTGCAGGAAATCCTTGGCGAAGGCCTTGGAGCCTTCCAGCTGCGCGGCGATCGCGCGTGGCCCGAAGATGCGCAGGCCGGCGGCGCGGAATTTGTCGACCACACCGGCCACCAGCGGCACTTCGGGGCCGACCACGGTGAGACCGATCTTCTCGCGTTTCGCCAGCTGCAGCAGGCCATCGATATCGTTCATCGCGACGGCCGCGTTGCGTACGCCAGGTTCGCGCGCCGTGCCGGCATTGCCGGGCGCGACGATCACCTCTTCGACCTGCGACGACTGCCTGAGCTTCCACGCCAGCGCGTGTTCGCGCCCGCCGCTGCCGATGACCAGAACCTTCATGCCTGCACTACTCCCGCACGCCACACGGCGCAGGCGCGCATTGTAGCGGCTGCGATGGGCCTGCTCGGGAATTCGAGACTGTCAGTCGTGACGGTGCAGCAGTTCCAGCAGTGCCGCGCGCGGCAGCTTGCCGGTCTCGTTGCGTGGCAGCGACTGGACCAGCTTCAGGGGCCGCGGCAGGAACAGCGGATCGATCGCGCGGCGCAGCCCGTCGAGAATGGCGTGCGCGTCCAGGCCCGGCGCCACCGCCAGCGCAGCGATGCGATGCACGCCGAGCGCGTCGCCATCGTCGAGCTGGAACACCACGCCATCCTGCACACCGGGTATCGCCAGCAGGCGCCGGCTGAGCTCCGCCAGCGAGGCCCGTTTGCCCGCGATTTCCAGCAGGTCGGCGTGCCGTCCGCGCAGACGGAAACGCCGCCCGCCATCGGACAGGCTGACGATGTCGGCCAGGGTGATCGGCGAAGTCAGTTGCGGCGCCTCCACCGCGGTGCCGTCCGGTTGCGGGTGCAGGGTCACCCGGTCGTACAGCGACCAATCGGCATCCACGGCCGGCCGGCGGCTGGCGAATACGCAGGTTTCGGTGGAGCCGAATACTTCCAGCACCGGTGCGCCGAACCGCTGCTCGGCAGCCTGCGCCAGTTCGAGCGGCAACGGTGCGGTCGCCGACAGCATGGCCGCGATCGGCGGCAGCGCGATGCCCGATTCCACCAGCGCGCGCAGATGTACCGGCGTGGTCACCAGCAGCCGCGGCGCCCGCACCTCGTCCAGGGCGGTTGCGACGTCGGCCGGGAAAAACGGCCGTCCGGCATGCACCCCGACCTCGCCCAGCAGCGGCAGCAGCACCGACATCTCCATGCCGTACATGTGTTGCGGCGGTACCGTGGCGACGACTTCGAATTGCGGGCCGATGGCCGCCCTCAGCATGGCCAGATTGCCCGCATTGCTCGCGTGGAAGCTGCCCCAGGTCTTGGCGTTGGCACTGGGCGTGCCGGTGGAACCGGAGGTATAGCCGATGGCCACCACCTGGTCGCTGGGGATCAGCGGCCAGGGTGATCCGTCGCCCGCCGGAGCGGCATCGAGCGGCGGCAACTGCCGATAGCCTTGCGGCGCCGGATCGAGCGCCTGCTCGCCCAGCGCGTAGCAGCCCGGATGGGCCAGCATCACTTCGTCCACCGCCTGAGGCGCCCGCGATGACGGCAACAGGTTGATCTGTCCGCGCAGCACGATCGCGCAGAACGCCACCAGAAAGGCATAGCGATCCTCGCAAAGGTTGATCGCCGCGGCAGCCGCAGGGAGGCTGGCAGCCACCGCCTTCACCTGCGCCATGAAGGCGGCTGCGGTGACCGCACCGCCGCGGCGCCGCGCGAAAACCCCCGACGGATCGGCCCAGCCGAGCAGCGGCAGGCGCTGCGGTGCTTCGCGCTGGTAGATGTCGTAGACGATGGCCAAACTGCGGTCTCCTGGATGTCTCGATGCGCCGTACAGCATCGGCCGGGCCGATTCATGTCGACGTGAATGGTCGTTTTCTCGAAGCGAACCGGACGCAGGAACCTTCGCGCCCGCTCTGCCGCCCGAGATCAGGCGCGGATGATAGCGCCCGACAGTGCGTCGCGAATCACGGTGGGATGGCTCTGGCCGCCCAGTGGCGCGTCAAGCACGCCGTCCAGCGCATCGCCGAAATACTCGGTAACGGTCTGCGCCGAGCGCGCCGGCGGCTGGCCGTGGGGGTTCGCACTGGTCGACACCAAGGCGCCACCGAATTCACGGCAGAGCGCGGCCGCCGGTTCGTGGGCGCTCACCCGCAGCGCGATGCCGGCGTGCGCACCGGCGATCCATGGCGGCACCTGTGCCGAGCGCGGAAAGATCCACGTATGCGGGCCAGGCCAGCTCGCGCGCACCCGCCGCAGGATCTCGTGGGGCACGTCGGCCAGTTCGATATACCGCTCGACCTGGGCGAACTCCGCCGCGATCAGCAGCACACCCTGGGTGGCGGGACGCTGCTTCAGCGCGAACAGCCGCTCGAACGCCACCTGATCGTGCGGATCGCAGCCGAGGCCGAATACCGCCTCGGTCGGATAAGCCAGCACGCCATCCGCCTTCAGCAACCCGGCGGCGGCGCCAACCTCGTTGAGCGTGAAGCGCTGAAGCATTCAGGCCTCGATGTTCGTGCTCGCCGGCTTCTTTGCTGCCGACTTCTTCGCTGCGGATTTCTTGCTCGCCGTTTTCTTCGCTGTTTTCTTCACCGCGGTCTTCTTGGCGGCGGCTTTCGTGGCGGTCTTCTTTGTCGCCGCCTTTTTTTGCGGCGCAGCTTTCTTGGCGGCCGCCTTCTTGGCAGCGCCCTTCTTGCCGAAACGACCCTTGCGCACCGGCGCCGCCGCGAGCAGTTCGAGGCATTGCTTCTCGGTCAGTTCCTTCGGCTCCTGCTCCTTCGGAATGCGCGCGTTCTTTTCGCCATCGGTGATGTAGGCGCCGTAGCGGCCATTGAGCACCTGCACACCGTTGCCGAAATCGAGGATCAGCCGGTTCGCCAGCATCTCCAGTTTTTCCTGCACGATCTGCAGCGCACGCGGCAGCTCGATCGTGTACGGGTCATCCTCGGGCTTCAGCGAGGCGTAGGTACTGCCCTGCTTCACGAAGGGCCCAAAACGGCCGACGCCGACCATCACCTCGTCGCCGTTTTCCGCGTGGCCGAGCTGGCGCGGCAGCTTGAACAGCTCCAGCGCCTCGGCAAGTGTGAGCGTGTGCATGCTCTGGCCGGGACGCAGCGAGGCGAAGGTGGGCTTGTCTTCGTCGTCCTTGGTGCCGATCGCGGCATACGGCCCGAACCGGCCCAGCCGCACCGACACCGGCTTGCCGGTCTTCGGATCGGTGCCGAGCTCGCGCGCGCCGGTGGCCTCGCTGCGGTCGACCGATTCGGTCTTCTCGTCCACCTGCTGCTTGAACGGCAGCCAGAAGCGCTCCATCAGCGGCACCCAGGCTTCCTCGCCACGGCTGACGGCGTCGAGCTCGTCCTCCATCTTGGCGGTGAAGTCGTAGTCGACGTAGCGGGTGAAATGCGCCGTGAGGAATTTGCTGACCGCGCGGCCGACATCGCTGGGCTTGAAGCGGCGGCTGTCGAGGAACACGTACTCGCGGTTCTGCAGCACCTGGATGATGCTGGCATAAGTCGACGGACGACCGATGCCGTGCTCTTCGAGCGCCTTCACCAGGCTCGCTTCCGAATAGCGCGGCGGCGGCTCGGTGAAATGCTGGTCGGCGGCGATCTCGTGCAATGGCACCTGTTCGCCCACTGCCAACCGCGGCAACCGGCGACCCTCGTCGTCGTCATCGGCGGCCTTCTGGTCGCGGCCTTCCTCGTACACGGCGAGGAAACCCGGATCGATCACGGTGGTGCCGCTGGCGCGGAACGAGGCGTCGCCGCCCGCCACATCGCGCAGCGCAAATTCCACAGAAACGGTATTCAGCGTGGCGTGGATCATCTGGCAGGCGACGGTGCGCTTCCAGATCAACTCGTACAGCTTGCGCTGGTCGTCATTGAGAAAGGCAGCGACCGCTTTGGGCGTATACATCGCCGAGGTCGGACGGATCGCCTCATGCGCTTCCTGCGCGTTCTTCGACTTGGTCTTGTAGACCTGCGGTGCATCGGGCAACGCATGGCCACCGAAATCGCGGGCGATCAGCTGGCGCAACTCGGCCACGGCATCGTCGCCGAGCATGGTGGAGTCGGTACGCATGTAGGTGATCAGGCCGACGTTGCCCTCGTCGCCGAGCGCCACGCCTTCGTACAGCCCTTGCGCGACCTTCATCGTGCGGCTGGTGGTGAAGCCGAGCTTGCGCGCGGCCTCCTGCTGCAGGGTGGACGTGGTGAACGGAGCGGCCGGGCGACGCTTGCGCTCTTTCGAACCAACGTCGCTGACCGTCAGACGACCGCGTGCGGCCTGCTTCAGCGCTTCCCGCGCGGCTTGCGCATCGGCCTCGTTGGTGAGGTCGAATTGCTCGAACTTCTTGCCATTGAGCCTGGAGAGCCGAGCGGTGAAATCGCCCTCGGCGTGTTTCAACTGGGCCTCGATGGTCCAGTATTCGCGCGCATTGAAGGCCTCGATCTCTTCCTCGCGCTCGACGATCATGCGCAGCGCCGGCGACTGCACGCGGCCGGCGGAGAGTCCGCGCTGCACCTTGCGCCACAGCACCGGAGAAAGGTTGAAGCCGACCAGATAATCCAGCGCGCGGCGAGCCTGCTGCGCATCGACCAGATCGTGCGAAAGCTGCCGTGGCGCAGCGACGGCGGCCTTGATCGCCTTCGGCGTGATCTCGGAGAACACCACCCGATGCAGCTGCTTGCCCTTGGTCAGGCCGCGCTCCTTCAGGATCTCGCTGATGTGCCAGCTGATCGCCTCGCCTTCGCGATCCAAGTCGGTCGCGAGGTAGATGTCGTCGGCCAGCTTGGCGGCCTTGGCAATCGCGTCGACATGCTTCTCGTTGCGCTCGATCACCTCGTAGGCCATCGTGAAACCGTGTTCGGTGTCGACGGCTCCCTCCTTCGGCTTCAGGTCACGCACGTGGCCGTAGGAGGCGAGAACCTGGAAGTCCTTGCCGAGGTATTTGTTGATCGTCTTGGCCTTGGCCGGCGACTCGACGATGAGCAGGTTTTTTGCCATGTAGCTGGATTTCCGCGAGTGAACCACCGGCGCTTCCGTGCCGGACATATATATAGTTGAAACCATGCCGCAGCCGGGACTGTCAAGCCCGCAGCGGCAAAACCGGGCAGCACGTCGGATCAGCGCGCATCGGGAAGCCGCTGATAACGGTTGCCTGGCAAGCTCTCGATCCTGGCGTCCAGCTCCAGCATCAGCAGGATCGACGACAGCACGGCGGCCGACAGCCGGGTACGCTGCGCAAGTTCGTCCAACGTCGTCGGCTCATGGCCAAGTTCGCGCAAAACCTGGAGCGTCGAACCCTGTCGATCGACGGACAATCCGCATTCGACGGCATGGGCCGATGCTGATTGAGCCACCTCGACGTCGAGCCCGCCACCCAGGCGGGCCGCGAGCTCGCCGCCAAGCATGCGCGCTGCCGGCGCCAATGTCTCGACAATTTCCGCCGCGCTCTCCACCAGGCGCGCACCGTCGCGGATCAGGCGATGGCAGCCGTGAGCCAGCGGATTGTGGATGGAGCCGGGCAAGGCGAACACTTCGCGCCCCTGCTCGCCGGCCAGCCGCGCCGTGATCAGCGAACCCGAGCGCAGGCCCGCCTCGATCACCAGGGTGCCGAGCGACAACCCGGCGATGATCCGGTTACGCCGCGGGAAATGGTCGGCACGCGCAGCGGTGCCCGGCGGAAATTCGCTGACCAGGACGCCGTGCCCGGCGATGCGCCGGGCCAGTGCATGATGCTTGCGCGGATACACCCGATCGGATCCGGTACCGATGACCGCCACCGTGCTGGCGCCCACATCCAGCGCCGCCGTGTGCGCGGCGCCGTCGATGCCGTCGGCCAATCCGCTGGTGATCGCGAAACCGGCCTGCGCCAGCTCCCGTGCAAAGGCCCGCGCGTGCGCCAGGCCGCCGGCGGTTGCGCCGCGCGCACCGACGATCGCCACCTGCGGGTAAAGCAGCAGGCTGGGATCGCCCACCGCAAACAGCACGGCAGGCGGTTGCGGGATGTTTTCCAGCTGGGGCGGAAAATCCGCTTCGGTACAACGCAGCAACCGATGATTCGGCTCCGCCAGCCAGGCCAAATCGCTGGCCAGTAACGCCTCGTCGGGTCGGCCGAGCCAGGCTTGCGCGAGTTCGCCCAGCGGCGCGGCGTGCCGCCGCAATCGGCCCAACGCCGTGTCGATATCGCCATCGGCAGCATCGAGGCGCTCGCGCAGCCCGCCGGGACCGAGGCCCGGCGTGCGCAGCGCGATCAGCCATGCGCGCAGTTCATCCACGTCATCCATGTCCATGGCGGTCAGTTTACGAAGCTTGGGCAAACAGAAACGGCGCGGTGGTGGCCGCGCCGTGCTGTAGGCAGTTACTGATACGGTCGGATGCTATTCGGGCATGCGCAGATGGCCGCCGACGTGGACCGGACGCAGGCCATCCATGATCAGGCCATAGCTGACCCGGTCGAACGTGCGGAACACCATCACGTGGCCGACGTACTCGTCAGGCAGCTTGACCGTCTCGCCGACGCCGCGCCGCCAGCTATTGCTGGCCACGTCGTCGTGGATGGTTTCGCCCGGCTCGTAGATCGTGAACGTGGTGCCGTTGTCGACCCCGTCCTTGGCGCCGACCGACAGCATTACCACCTGGCGCGAGCCGGCAGCGTCCAGCGCGTCGGCGAAGCCGTTGACGTGGGCATTGGCGGGCACCGACTTCGGCGCGTGCGGATAATAGAAAGCGTCGTACGGCGAATCGTCGACCGGCATGACGCGGTCGCCGCTGCGGATTTCCTGGGTCGAATCGAGCAGCAGCAAGGTGGACGGATCGCCCGTGCGCAACGTCTCGGCGGTGCCGATCACGCTGACCTCGACACCCATGTCGTCGCCCTTGCCGTAATGCCCGTCGTTGCGGGAATCCTCGCTCCACGGCGCGTTGACCATGGCCGCATTGCTGTCCAGCTCGTGGGCGGCGATGTCGTTCTCGGCGTCGTTCGGATCCTGCTGCTCGAAACCGCGGAACACGTGGCTGGGCCGCACGATCGCCCAGCGCTGGCCAGGCTCACCCTGCAGGCCGCGCACGTAGATGTTCTGGCCAACCGCGCCACGCAGGCGCGATTCCTCCAGCCCCACGACGTACGGCGCGGAACGCACCGCATTCGAATCCATCACCCGCATGTCCTTGAGGAACATCTTCAGCTCGGACAGCGGGATCGCGGTGACCGCATCACCCTCGGGATGTACCTGCGGCTGCAGACGCAGGCGCGGTCCATTGATGAAGGAAAGATTGAGCACGTCGCCGGGATAGATCAGATGCGGGTTGCGCACCTGCGGGTTGGCCTGCCAGATTTCCGGCCACAGCCACGGCTTGGACAGGAACTTGGCGGAGATGTCCCAGAGCGTGTCGCCCCGGCGCACGGT